>Ga0224558_1002514_pt1 | contig 16620 bp, 15 predicted proteins | sample 714S32024metaG_FD_180682 | JGI IMG/M metagenome (GOLD analysis project Ga0224558, IMG submission 180682) | Peat soil microbial communities from Stordalen Mire, Sweden - 717 S3 20-24 | ecosystem: Environmental > Terrestrial > Soil > Wetlands > Peat | place: Sweden: Norrbotten County, Stordalen... | reverse complement strand
TTCAGCAGTACGCAGCAGTCGAAGCGCCTTCAATGTCAGCAACTCCGGGTCACCCGGCCCTGCGCCTACCAGATAAACCTTCCCCTTCATGCTCCGTCTCCTTTCGCGCTCAGCTCTGGGATTTTGGCCAGAGCCGCCTCGAACGCTTCCCGGCTCGCCAGGGAGTGCAGTAACTCCCACTTCGTCGCTTGGTCGAGATCGCTGGCCAGAATGAGCCGCCTGGTCTCGCCGAGCTGATCAACCCATGCCGCGTAGCCCTCCCCGAACTGCCGTTCCAGCTGCTGCCGAATTTTCTGCGCCAGCGATGGACTCTGCCCCGCGGTTGAAACTGCAATCTGCAGATCGCCGCGCCGCACCACTGCCGGGTAAAAGAAATCGCAATACTCCGGAACATCCACCACGTTGCAGAGCACTCCGCGCCGGCGCGCCTCGCGATAGATGAGTTTGTTCAGGCTTCCTGAAGCCGTTGCCGCGACCGCCAGAAACTTGCTGTCGAGATCGCCCGCCGTGAAAGCGCGCAGTTCCAGTTCGATCTTCCCGGCGTCGGCCCATTCGCGGACTTGGCCGCTGGCCGCAACTGCGACCACATGGACGCTCGCACCCGTGTCGATGAGCCCACTGATCTTGGGTTCGCCGACTTTGCCCGCGCCGACGACCAGGCACCGTTTCGCTGCCAGCTTCATAAACATTGGGAGGAGATTAGTCACCGTCTCCTCCGGCCGATTGCGTTAACGCTCCCCCAATACTCACCGCCGGCACATCGCGGCTGACCGCCTCAACCGGTGCGCCTGCGAGAAATTCCCGTAACTTTGTGTCCGTGTGCCGAGCAAAAAAACGACGCAGGTTCTCGCCTGCCTGACGCGTGGCGAGATATTGCCGGAGCAATCGCTCGATCGCCTCCGGAACCTCAGTCGCAGGGCAGCGATATCCCACCGGCCGCGCCGTCCCCTGGTGCAGACCGAGCGCACCGCCAAGGCAAAAGTAATAGGCATCGACGAGACGACCGTCGACCTTCATCTTTTTGCCGTCAATGCCAATGTCGGCAATCCAGTGCTGCCCGCAGCTGTTCGGGCATCCCGTGACGTGCAGCTTCAAGTGCTGATCGAAGCCCGGCAAGCGCTCGTCCAGTTCTTCCACCAGCCAGCGGGAAAAGCTCTTCGTCTCCGTGATCGCGAGCTTGCAGAATTCCGTGCCGCTGCAGGCGATAGTGCCGCGATAGAACGGCGAGCCGCCCACCCGCAATCCAATCGCGTCCAGTTCCTTGGCCAAGCTCTCAGTATTGAACCGGGGAACGTTCACGATGAGCAGGTTCTGCATGTTGGTCGTGCGCAGTTCGCCGGCGGCAAAGCGGTCGGCGAGATCGGCGGCAGCGTGCATTTGTTCCGCGGTAATTCGTCCGCGGAGCACCGCCGCTCCCACATAGCAGTGACCCGGCTGCTTCTGCGGATGAATTCCCACGTGGTCGCGATAAACATCCGCCGGCGGCAATTCCTCGACCGCGGGGTCGAATTGAAATCCGATCCGCCGCTGCAATTCCTCCAGAAAACTCTCCGCCGTCCATCCCTGCTGCAAGAAAAGAAACTTCAGCCGCGCGCGCTCGCGGTGTTCCCGCAACACCTCCGAGTCGCGAAACAGTTCCGCAATCCCAAGAATGGCGGGCAGCACCTGATGCCAACGGACAAACGCGTTCAAGCGCACTCCCAGGTGTGGATCGGTGGAGAGCCCTCCCGCAACTCGCAGGGAGAAACCGACCTCGGGCGTGCCGCGCAGCACGCGAGTCGTCGCGGTCAAGCCAATATCGTTGATCTCCGGATACGGGCACCACACCCGGCATCCCGCGATCGAGATCTTGAATTTGCGGGGCAGATTATAGAAGTCGCCGTTTCCCGCCAGCATTCGCGAGGCTGCGAGCGCTATAGGCGAAGCATCGCAAATCTCGTCCGCGTCCACTCCCGCGACCGGGCAGCCGGTGACATTGCGCGTGACATCGCCGCAGGAGCCAGTCGTGTTCAATCCCACCTTTGCGAGCGCTTCGAGCAGATCGGGAAGCGCCTCGATCGTGACCCAGTGCAACTGTATGTTTTGGCGTACGGTGATGTCGGCGATTCCGTGAGCGTAGCGGCGGGTGAGGTCGGCAATGATTCGCAGTTGCTCGGAACGCAGCAGACCGTTGGGGATCCGGATTCTCACCATAAAGCATTGCAGCGCCCGGCCTTCCCCATTCTGACCGCCGGTTACGCCCGCCCCGTCACCCTGGGTGTACACGCCCCACCAGCGAAAATAGGTACCGAGCCACTCCGGCGGGATGGACTCGAACCCCTCACGGGCGAAGCGCCGGATTTCTTCCAGAGCTTCCCATGGGTTCTTGGAGCGTTTGAGGCGCTCGACCCTTTGTGCCTTGGTTTCTTGCGCGTTTTTTGTCATAGCCTGTTTCGCCCCAGACAGCTTGCCCAGAAAATAAAAAACCCACCGCCAGATTGATCTGGCGGTGGGGTATAAGTGCCGGGATTAGAACAAATTCTTTAGGTCGGCAGCCTCCCCGCGCCAGAGCACACGGACGCGCAACAACAACAAGCGCACATGCACATCGCGGATAGGTTCTCGCCTACCATACTAGGCATTCTAGGTTGAACGGCCGCAGCGGTCAAGAAACTTCGGTACCGACTTGGATCAATTTTTTCCATGCTACGAATCGAAATTTCCGCAGCCTCGGCCAGATGCGGCGTGGTCAATTACAAGTAGTCGCAGCAGCTCGAAAACGAAAATGCAAGACAGAAGAATGGGAAACGGAAATGTCGCGAAGGCCGTCCGAGAGCAGGCGGCCTTTTGCACTCTTTATCAATAAGCATCCTAACGTTGCTGCTCGTAAACGGAGTTGTTGGGCGTAGGCTCGTCGTACTCGCGTCCATACTTGTTCTTATGCGCCATGCGCTGTCCATTGGCCTCCGGAACTCGAATCACTCCCAAAGACGAAGCATTCTCCGCGATCGTGATCTGGCGCGCAAGCAGCTGTGCATTTTCCTGAGCCATGCCCTCGCTCCAGACGTGCAACATGTAACGCCCATAGGGTACGCCCGCCAGGCTGAGTTGCCCGTCCGCATTTGAAAGGGCATAGAGCGGCGTCGCCATCGTAATGACCACCGCGCTCATCTCGGGGTGAATATTGCAGAAAATGTAGCTGATTCCGGGCCGGTCGAATCGCACCATGCGCGAGGTACCCGCCTCGTACAGACCGAGATCAAACCGCTTTCCTTCGAAAAGCGAAAAGACGTTATGGAAAAAAGGATCGCGATTGGGAAACTCGACCATCGACCCCGTCGGAACCACCAGGATGTGCGGCTCGAAACTCTTGTTCTTCTGAACCAGGCGTAGGTTTTGCGCCGGACTTGCGGGCGGACCCGCGGGGGAATTTGGCGCTGCCATAGCGGCTTCGCCTGACGCTCCCGTCGTCGCAATTGGCGTCAGCCACACCACTGTCCCGGGAATCGTTCCATGCCGCCTCTTGCCCGCGCCGCTTGCACCGATGACCTCGACGCGCCCGCGCACGGTCGTCGTCGTTACCGGCGTCGTGGCCTGGGCATGCAATCCGGCTGCGCCGGCCGACAACATCGCGACCCAGATCAGGATTCTATGGCTCATCGTTGATGGCCTTCTTAAGTTCCTTACTGCGTTCTTTACCGCGGCTTCTTACCGTGCCCGCTTCTCGCTCAAGAAAGAACTCCCATCATCAAGTTGAGATGCCCTGCGCCGTTCCCGCCGTCGGTAAGCGAGTACGTCGTCAGGTGTCGATACTCAGCGGAAAACAACAGGTCCGAGCTTCGGCGAGGTCACCTCGCAGATTTTCGGTTGTTAGTGAAATCTTTTGCAACAGTAAGGTCTGGACTTTGGTCAGATCGTTATGCGACTGTTGAGCCATTGACCAAGAGACACGGTCTCGTTATCTTGTTGTCTGTTGTTTTGCACCAACTTCGAGCCCTCTTGCTAAACCCGCACTGCAATCAGAAAGGACGTAATGAGAAACACCATAAGGGCCATAGCGAAAGTTTCTTTTTTCGTGTTCGTGCTGGTCGCGCCCGCTCTGACGCAAAGTCGGCCGGGAACGGGAGCGCAACCAGCAGCCAGTGGCCCTGACTACGACGTGAGTGTAGGCTACACCTGCCTCACAATGCCAATCCCCGGCGCAGGGCGTGTAGACCTCAACGGCTTGGATGTCAGCGGGCGCGTCGACTTAAAACCGCACTGGGGGGCGATGGTAGACTCCAACTACGTCCGCACTTCCAATGTCCTTGGTACCAAACACGATGGCTATCTGTTGAGCTTTCTCGGTGGTCCCGTGTTCTACCCGGTTGACCACGGAAATACCCGGGTGTTCGTTCACGTGCTGGCCGGTGTGGGTATAGTTGACGGCGCAGTGCCAGCGAGAGATACCGAATACCATGGATGGCTGGGACGTTTCTCCTATGCGGTGGGGGGAGGAGTCGAGCACTCTGTCTCCCGGCGATTCGCAGTCCGCGTCATCGGAGATTATCTGCGCACTGAGTTTTTTGATTCTGTCGGCGCAGTGCAGCCCCAAAACAATTTTCGGGTAACCACAAGCCTCGTTTTTCGCCTGAAGTGATCAAGCAGAGCATGCAGGCCGTGTTCGCATAAAGTGCCGTGTCCAAGGGGAACTCAAACCCGCGGTTATGCAAGTCAATGATGCAGTGAATATTTTAGTAGTGATGGTGGATCTCTCACCCTTTCGAAGGTGGTTCGACGGCCATCCCGAAAGCGTCGTGATTTGTTGTGATTTGCGGTGCAAGTGCTTTAACTGGCGGAGAGAGTGGGATTCGAACCCACGTTACCCTTTCGAGTAAACACGCTTTCCAAGCGTGCGCCTTCAGCCACTCGGCCATCTCTCCGGCGCCCTGGTCTTGATTCTAACAGTGCTACGGACCGCCCGCGAACTGCAGATCCCATCCCTGCGGCTTCGCGCAGGGTCGGGAGGACAACCGAGAGGAGTGGCTGCTGTTGTCAGCTTTCTTCGGGCTTGTGCAACTGCTGGGCCAGGTAGGTCTCGTAGGTCATCTCTTTAATCGCGTGCAGTTGCCCTTCCAGCCAGTCGATGTGGTGTTCTTCATCGAGCAGGATCTTCTCCAGCAGTTCGCGCGAGCCGTTGTCGCCGACAGCCACGCTGGCCTTGATCCCGTCATTCAGGCGTTTCACGGCCGTGTATTCGAGCTGTAGATCGCTCTCCAGTTGCTGCTTCAGGTTTTGCCCGATATTGATTTTGAAAGTTTCAGTCATGTTGGGAGCGCCATCGAGCAGCAGAATGCGTTCTATCAGAATTTCGGCATGGTGCATTTCCTCGATGGATTCCTTGCGGGTGTGCTTGGCCATCCGTTCATAGCCCCAGTTTTCGCACATCTCGGCGTGAAGGAAATACTGGTTGATGGCGGTGAGCTCGGCTTTCAGGGCTTCGTTCAGAATGGCAATGACTTTTGCGTCGCCTTTCATAGTTTGCCTCCCTTTTCTTTCTGCAGCAGAGAATTTCTTGATGGAATTAGTTCTCAGTTCCCGGTTCTCGGTTCTCAGTGAAAATCTCAGCAGCTCTGACTGAGAACTGAGAACCGGGAACCGGGAACTGAACTGCGACAGAGAATTGTACTAGAAGAAGAGAGTCAGGAACGCGATCCCAAAGCAGCGGCCGAGGCATTGGGCGTTTCTGGCGACGCTGGAGTGTGGCCGTTGGTTGGCTGGGCGGGCTTGGCCTGAACCGTGCCCTCAACCACGCGGTGATTCAGGCAGTAGAGCGCAAGTTCCAGACGGTCGGCCACTCCCAGCTTGTCGTAGACTTTGCGGAGATAATTCTTGACCACCTGCTCGGTGGTGCCAACCCGGAGGGCAATCTCTTTGTTCTTCATCCCCTGCGTGACGCAGGAGACGATGAGCGACTCCTTGGGGGTGAGCGAAACTTTGGGACGTGACCCTGCCGGGCGCAAACTTTGCGTGCGATAGGCCTGCATTACCCATGCGACCGCGCGGCTTTCAAGCCAAGGTTCACCCTGGGCGACTTTGCGCAGGCAATCCACCAGCATTTCGGGCTCAACTTCGCGCCAAACGATGCCATGGGCGCCGCGCCGGAACAAGTCGAGCGTCATCTCCTGGTCGGGTTCCTGCAGCACGACGACCAAACGGCAGCTTGCACTTTGCCGGAGAAGATCGGAAACGGTGTCCGCTGGATTCGGAGCCAGCGCCGCCTCGAAGATCACAATATCGGCGGAAAACTTCTGAATGGCGGCAACGGTCTGATCGAGGCTCTCGGCCTGGCCGACAACCCGTATGTCGTCCTCGAGCGCAAAGATCTTGCGCAGGCCGGCGCGGAAAATGGCTTGGGTATCCGCCACAATCACGCGGATCGTGCCTTTGCCGTCCTCAGTCTGAACAACTTCGCCTGGCTCGACATTAACCGAAGTGCTGCCCATCCGTCCTCTTTTCCCACCCTACCGGTCGCGCCCCTGGCTGCGCGGCCGACCTGCGCGCAAAACTACCTGCGCTCAAAACGGTACTCGTCAATCACCACACCGACTCCACGCCGGCTGCCATCCGCAAAACTGCGCACCACTCGTCCGCGACAATCGACCTGCACGTCGGCTTCTGCGCCCACTACGTCGGCGGGAAGAGAAATCGTAAAATCGACCGCCGAACCAACGGGCACATCGGCATCCATGCGGAACAGGACGCCGTTGGCGGAAATGTTCTCGGTCTCGACCGTCTTTCCCGTGATTCCAGACGGGTTGACTGCCGACTTCAACGCCACCGGCAGTTTGATGGGAAAGCGCGGCGCGCCTTGCACGTCCGTATAACCCCTTCGATTCTTGCTGACATCAGCAACGGTTCCCTTGGCGGCTTCAGACACGTTTGCGACGACCTTTCTTCCGGTTCCTGCCGTGCACCACTCCGCTTGAGCAAGTGCACACTTCAGGGGCGAGATTACACCCCAGCATGGGCAATGCAAAGTTACGGAAGTCATGGAACAAAGGCGGCGAAGTGCCACTGGTACAGGGACTTAGGGGCGTATCTCGCTGGATGTGTCGGCCCGACACTCAGCACTCGGGTCGAAGCACTTAGCTCTTAGCAGTTAGCTTGGAGCACCCTAGGAAGACTTCCGCTGTCTGCCCAAGCTGAGTGCTCAGAACTTCGTCGCTTCAGTGAAGTTAAACGCTTTCACCTTCATTGCGGGCACCACCATGTCGAACGATTCCTCTCCGCTGGCGCGGACTGGGGCACTCATCGCCTCCACGTTTGACAGCATCGAGATCAAGCTTTGGTTAAAGCGGAAATTGCGCAGGCCACACTGTATCTTGCCGTTCTCCACTAGGAACGTCCCGTCGCGGGTCATGCCGGTCACGATCTTCTCGTACGGATCCACTTCACGGATGTACCACAGGCGCGTTACGAGCACGCCGCGCTCGGTGGAGGCGATCATTTCCTCCACGCTTTTCGGCTTTTCTGGCCCCCCCCCGAAAACCTTATCTGGCACTTCAAAAACAATGTTCAGCGGCATCTCGCCCATTTCGTTCGGCAAGGGAAATCCGTGCCCGGTGGGTTCGATGGGGCCGACCTTACCCGCATACACGGAATTCTTCATCTTCTGTGCCGTGCTGCGCGCATACACCACGCGCTTCACCACGCCGTTCTCGACCAATTGCACGCGCTGGCGCCGCATGCCCTCGCCATCGAACGGCGAACCCGCCTGCAGCGGATGCGCGGCGTAATCGCAGATGTTGATGTTCTCCCCAAAAAGTTTGGTACCGATCCGATCGTTGAGAAACGATCGCTGGTCGAGAATCGCCACACCGCTGTAGTCCCAGAACATGAAGCCAACAATGTCGAGGACAGCGGCCGGTTCAAGAATTACCGTGTACTTCCCAGGTGCAATCTCGCGCGGATGAGCGGACTCGACCGCCTTTTGCGCCGCCGTCTCCGCCAGCCGCGCGGGATCGAGGTTACGCACATCGGGTGAATTCAACTTCTGCCAGCCGGAAGAATCCTCGGCCAGCATGGTGATGGAAATTTCCGCTAGCGTCTGGCGATGCCAATTCGCCAAGCCGCGCGAGTTAAAGATTCCTTCTCCGGATTCGGAATTCGAGTAGATGCCCGCCGTCGTCAGCTTGTGCTTGCCGGCAATGGACACGATGCCCTTGACCACCTCCGCGCGATCGCCTGGAGTGATGGCTGCGGTCTGGTCAAAAAAACGTGTGGGGACGGGCGACTCGCCCGTCCGGCCCTCCGCTTCCTCCGCCGTCGGCATCGGCAGCAAGTCCGGGTCCGGCGCCTGCACTCTCGCGAGATTCTCCGAAGCGGCAACGGCCCGCTGCAAGCTCTCGTCGTCAAATTGATTGGCGGTGGCGCGCGCCGTCCGGCCGGCAAAATTTGTGCGGATCGAAACGATGGAGTTCTCCTCCTCCACATTCTGATGAATGGTGTTGTTGGCGAACCGGGTCAGGGCAAAGCGGGAGCCGGTGAAGATGGCTTCGACCTCGTCGGCGGACGAGAAGCGGCGAATGCGGTCGAAGATGTCGGCGGCTTGTTCTTTAGCCAGCATTGATGAAAATTGGTAATTGGGTAATTTGCAATTTGGTAATTTGAAACCGGCCGCTTGCCCCTTGATTTTGGGTTTCTAAATTGCCAAATTACCCGATTACAAAATTACAAATTTGCCCGTCAACTTCCCTGGTACGCCGAGCCGATGCGCACATTTCGAAACCGCGCCGGGCTTGCCCCATGTCCGGTGCCCACGACCTGCTGCGGTTGGCCCTTGCCGCAGTTTGGAGTTCCCCACAGCGTCCATTCATCGCGCGAGCAGATCGCGTCCATCGAATTCCAAAACTCCGTGGTGATTCCGGAATAAGAAGGATTTTTCAGCATCCGCACCCGCTTACCGTGCTTGATCTCCCAAGCGATCTCGCATCCGAACTGAAAGTTGTAACGTTTGTCGTCAATCGACCAGGACTTGTTGGTCTCCATGTAAATGCCTTGGTCGGTCGCGGCAATGAGTTGTTCCAAATTCAGCGGCTTTTCTCCGGGCAGAATGCTGACGTTGGTCATGCGAATCATGGGCAGCCGGTTCCACCCTTCGGCGCGCAGCGTTCCGCCCGATCGTGCCGCGCCGATGGTGTGGGCCGTTTCGCGCGAACTCAGATACCCGGTAAAGAGTCCGTGCGTGATAATGGGCGTCGACTGCGCGGCCACACCTTCGTCGTCATAGGCGAACGTTCCCAGGCCCGGTCCGTGCTCCTGCCGCGCGTCGGCCACGACGTTGACCAGTTCGCTGCCGTAACGCAGCTTTCCCAGTTTTTCGAGAGTAAGAAATGAAGTGCCCGCAAAATTCGCTTCCATTCCGAGTACACGATCCAGTTCAATCGGATGCCCGATGGATTCGTGAATCTGCAAACCCAGTTGCGATCCATCCAGAATAATCGTGGACGTACCCTCCGGGCATTGCTCCGCGTGGTGCAATGCGACGGCCTCTTCCGCCACGCGGCGGGCATTCTCCACCAACTTCATTTCTTCGATTTGTTCGTAGCCGCGGTTTTGCCATTGTCCGCCGAACGAGTTCGGATAGGACCGTTTCTGAATCTCGGATCCGGCAAACGAGTACGCCGTGTAGCCCGTGCCGGTCGAATATTTTGTCTGATGTATGCGAGAGCCCTCGGACGAAAGAAACCATGACTCTTCGCGCTGAAAGTTCATTCCGGTTTCGGCGAGGGTGACGCCCGGAACGGCGCGCATCTCCGCGTCGACCTTCAGCAACAGATCGAGATTCTGTTCCACCGACGTGGTAAACGGATCGACCTTGAATGGTGTCGTCCACTCCGCTACCGCCGCAGGTTCGAGAGCCAGTCGAACATCTTCCCGTTTTACACGCGCCGAGGCTTTCGCAATTTCGACGGCCCGCGCGGCCGCCGCTTCCACCGCGGCGCGGTTCAAATCAGAGGACGCGGCAAACCCCCACGCACCCTCCGCGATCACGCGCACTCCGATGCCGAGCGACTCGGACTCCGAGGCATGCCCTACGCGTCCGTTTTTAGTGGTCAGCGAGCGATTGCGGAGCGAGACCACGCGCGCGTCGGCGTAAGTTACTCCTCGGACGGATGCGGCGTCCAAGGCGAGGCGGGCGACAGTCTTCATTTCAGATTTAACCTATCACGATCAGTTGAGGATTTAAATTTGTTGCGGATGGTCGATCAGTGCAGCCCCGGTGCGGCCACCGCCAGCGGAGCCCTCTTGCGCGCAACTGGGATCAGGAAGCGGCCAGCCCGCAAATGGTTTTCGTTCTTGTTCGTGCCGTCTTCGTTAGCGCCGCCGGACTCTGTCCAGACCGCGCCGATTTCGACCTTATCGTTGCCATTGCCTGAGCCCGCAATCTTGGTGGGCTGCCGGCGCTGCTTCTCCACGTAGGCCTTGATCACTTGCGCCGTGGTCCTCGCGGCGAGATAACCGTGCTCCCCTTCTTCGAGCAACGTGCACACGACGATTTCCGGATCTCTTCTCGGCTCCACGCCCACAAACCAACCATTGTCCTTGAATTTCTTACCGCCCGCGCCCAGCTTCGCCTTCAACGCATTGCTGATGGTCTGCGCGCTGCCTGTTTTGCCCGCAAGATCGATGCCTTGAAGGTGCGCACTGGGCGCCGTTCCGATCGGCGCCACCACGTTCGCCATGGCATCGGTGATGAGTTCCCAGTTTGCCGGATCCAAAGGCACCCGGACTTCATCGGGCGTCGTCGCTGGTACTACATTCGCCGGCAAGTCCGTGGGATTGATGACGTGCGGACGCCGCAGCAGTCCTCCGCTGGCAATCGCGCCCAGGGCACGCGCCAACTGAATCGGCGTGGTCGCCACGGCGCCCTGGCCAATGCCCACCGAAATGGTTTCTCCCGCGTACCACTTCTGCTTGAAGTTGCGGATTTTCCATTCTTCGGACGGCATCACGCCCGTGACTTCCTGCGGCAGGTCAATGCCGGTCTTTTGCCCCAGTCCAAGTTCAGTGGCGTATTTGGCGATGCGATCAATGCCTAGCTTCTCGGCCAGCGTGTAAAAGAAAACGTCGCACGACTGGTAAATGGCCTTGCTGATCTCGACCACGCCATGCGTGCGGTGCTCGGCAACCACCCAGCACTTGAAATAGCGGCCATAGAAATTGGCCCCCCCGCCGCAATTCACGTGCATGGTTTGGGCGATGCCTTCCTGCAACCCGGCCGTCGCCATGATGATCTTGAACACCGATCCGGGCGCCAGCTGCGCCTGAATCGCCTTGTTCAGCAGCGGATGGTCGGGATCGTCGATCAGTTTGTTCCACTCGTCCCGTGAAATTTTCACTGCGAAATCATTGGGATCGAACGTCGGCCGGCTCACCATCGCCAGAATCTCGCCCGTCCGCGGATTCATCGCCACCACCGCGCCGTTCCTTCCCTCGAGCGCCTGCTCGGCCGCAATTTGCAAATCCAGATCCACCGTCAGCTTGAGCTGCTTGCCCGGCTCCGCGGGCGTTTCATCCAGCCGTCCGACCTCCCGCCCGCGGCTGTTCACGATCGCGCGCCGCGATCCGTTCTTGCCCATCAGCATGCTGTTGTACTGCTTCTCGACTCCACTCACGCCGACCACGTCGCCGGGGTTATAGAGTTCGAACTGCGGCTGGTTGAGCATGTCTTCGGTCACTTCGCCGACGTAGCCGATCAGGTGCGCCATGAAGCCGTTGCGCGGATAAAGGCGCCGGTGCGCCATGATCGTTTCCAGTTCTGGGAGCTCGTTTTTGTGCGCTTCGATGAACGCCAGTTCGTCGGGTGTGATGTCTTCCTTCAGGAAAATCGGCTGGTACTGCGGCATCGACGAGAAGCGCCGGATGCGCTGCCGCACTTCCTCGGGGTTCAAGTGCAGCCCCTTGGCGATGGTGTCCGCGTCCGCGTTCAAATCTCGCGGAGAATCGCGCAGCAGCAGCGCGGAAAATGAGGGGTAGTTATCGACAATGATCCGGCCTTCGCGATCCAGGATTTTGCCGCGCGGCGCCAGAATCGGCACATTGCGAACGCGATTCTTCTCCGCCAGCAAAGCGTACTCATCGCTATGCATCACTTGCAGCCGCCACAGCCCGTATGCCAGAAGCAAAAAAATGAACAGTACGATGTACTGCACGGCGGTGAGGCGGAGAGCGGAAACTTTTTCTTCGCGGCCGAACATCAATTCCTCAGTTCCTGCCAGCAGGCACAGGCGCCCCAGCCTGAATCGAAATCGCCGATTGCGATGGGCCTGGAAAGCTACTGGAAAAGTTAACTTTATTCTAACCCCTGGCCCATCCTGCCCGAAATATTGAACCGGAAACGAAAGTTTTCTGCTCGAATACTGGTAGTTCAGCAAGGTCGTGGCAATCACCGGAAGCGGAGCGTCTCAAGCAAGTCATCTCCGGGCAATCGAGGGGTCATGTCCAACCGTGGATTGAACTTGGCACTTCCTCGGGCAACAATACAGGCATAGGTTAGGTCTAAGCTTACTTCCAGCCTAGGAATTAAATGAGGATTCGCAGTTTCATCATCGCTTACGCGCTCGTGCTGGCCATTCTGCTGTTTGCCGACCGGCGCCCCGGTTCCACGCAGCAGGATCGCTATTCGCACGTGGTGGACTTGACCGAGGGGGAAAACGCGACCGCCCCACATGCCACCGCTCCGGAATCCAGAACGCGCATTATTGCTCCCGGTGCGCTCATTCCCGGGACTTGGGCCGCCGGGCAGATTCCGCCTGAGCGCCTCGTGGCTCCGCTGGTGATCATAGATTTGAACGCGGCGGTCGCAGCGGTCGAGGGCAGCCCGCAGATTTCTCTAGACGATATCGCCGCGTGGGAATCGCATCACGGCATGATTCCGCAAGGAGCCGTCGTCGCCATCCGCCGCACGGGCGCGCGCGATGATCTGTCAACCACTGATCCGTCAACCACGCCGCTTCCTATCGCCCGCGATGCGGCTCAGTTTCTCATCGACGCTCGCTACACTATCGCCTTCGCTGTCGAGACGCCCGTGAACTTGACGTCCGACCGCACGCTGGCACGGCAGCTCGCCCTCCACGGCACCTATGTGGTGGAAGGAACCGCGCGCTTCACCTCGCTGCCTGCGACAGGGTCGCTCGTCATCGTAGCCCCAGCAAAGAACAAAAAGGCGGGCGCGACCCCGGTCCGCATCCTCGCCATGGTGCGGTAGCCGTCGGGCGCATGGGCTCTTAGCTCTTGGTCGATCAGTTGGCGGTCTTCGCTTTTTATGCACCGCGTCTCGCTCCGAAATCATCTACCCATCGGAGGAAATTTCATGTCCGACCCGCGCTATCCAATTGGAAAGTTTTCCTACGCCGGCCCGCTTACAGCAGAACAGAAGCGGCAGTATTTGATCGACATCGAGCAGACTCCCGCCCGGTTGCGTGCCGCCCTCCACGGACTTTCCGACCAGCAACTGGATACTCCCTACCGCGATGGCGGCTGGACGCCGCGCCAGGTCGCCCATCACGTCCCGGACAGCCACATGAACTGTTACATGCGTTTCAAGCTTGCGCTCACCGAAGACGAGCCCACCATCAAGCCGTACATGGAAAATCTCTGGGCCGAGTTGCCCGAGGCCAAACACGCCCCGGTCGAAGTGTCGCTGGTCTTGCTCGATTCCCTGCACCAGCGCTGGATGCTGATGCTCCGCGAGCTCACCGACGCGGACTGGACGCGCACTTTCCGCCATCCCGAGTTGGGTCCGATGTCGCTCGAAAAAACTCTCGCACTCTACTCCTGGCATGGACGTCATCACGTGGCGCATGTCACGAGCTTGCGCGAGAAGATGGGATGGTAAGAATGCGATGAGCTACGAGCCGCGAGCTATGAGCGGGCAGGTTTTCCGTTGACGGCGCGGCAACGCGTCGAAGCGCCCTTCGAGCAGGCTGACAAACCGTAGGGTGTAGAGACGCGGCTTGCCGCGTCTATGGCGCGTCCGAGACGAGGCAAGCCTCGTCTCTACAGAAAGGGCTGGTTGCTCGAAGCCAGCAGCCCGTAGCCCGCAGCTGCTCCTACGGCAAACCGGCCTTCCACGCCAGGTAACTTGCCGCCTCGCGCATCACCGCCGCGAACCGCTCCCACAGAGGGTGCGGGCGCGACTCCGGCCTTGGCGCCAGCTCCACTTGCACGCCTTCGTGCTCAAGCAGGGCGCGAATGCGAAATACGTGATACGCATCACTCACCGCAATGCAGGTGCGCATGCCATTGGCGCGCATGATATTGGCCACCCGTGCTGCCGACTGCGCGGTATCGGAGCCTTGCGTCTCCGCGATTAAAGCCTGCTCCGGGACGCCGCGCCGCAGCAGATAGTCTCTGCCAACGCTGCCCTCGCTGAAATCCGGATCCTGCGCCGATCCGCCCGTCGTAATCACCACCGGCGCCATTCCTTTCTGAAACAGTTCATAACCGTGATCCAGCCTCGCCCGGTACACCGGCGAAGGACGTCCCGCGTACTCGGCAGCTCCGAAAATAACGATCACATCCGCTTTCTTCGCGGGCGCCTCGGCGGCGGCGCGCACGATGCGCGAGCCGGTAACGCCAAGAAATAACAGCAGCGCTCCCACCCCCGCCAGCAACAACAGCGGCCAGGGACGCATCCATAACGATTTTTTTTGGTCAGATGGATTGTGGTCTTCGGCCATCTTAAATAGACCCAGGTTTCAAGGGTTCAACGGTTCAGAGTTTCAACAAAGCGCAGTCGGAGGCCAATCTAAAGATTAAAACATTGAAAACCTTGAAACTCTGAAACCTGACTTAAGATAAGGCTTCGACAATATCCTTGGTGGGAATTGCGCCTTCGCGCAGAATCTGCCAGGTACCGTCTTCTTTGAAGTGCACGATGGTCGATGAAATAGTCCGCGGAGACTTCCCACCGTCCACAATCAGCGAGATGCGACCCTGCAGCTGCTCCTGCACCTGCTCTGCGGTCGTGCATTCCACGGCGCCGCTCAGGTTGGCGGATGTCGCCGTGATCGGAATTTTCGCCGCCCGCACCACCGCCAGCGGGATTTCCGCCGCCGGCACGCGCAGCGCCACGTTCCCCGTGTTCGCGGTGACCTTCAGCGGCAGATGCGACGCTGCCGGCACGATCATGGTCAGCGGCCCCGGCCAGAACCGCCGCGCCAAAAGTTGGAAGTCATCCGGCAAGGGACGCGCGAATTCTTCCGCCTGGTCCACGTTCTCAATCAGTAGGGAGAGCGGCTTGTGCCGTAACCGCGATTTGATCTCATAGACGCGTTCCACCGCGCGCAGGTTGAACGGGTCCGCCGCCAGGCCATAGAACGTGTCGGTCGGCATGCCCAGCACCTGTCCGGCGTGAATCTGTTCGGCGGCATACTTGATCAGCGAAGCTTCGGGCGTTACGGCATGAATTTTCAGGATTTCCGCGCGCACTCTGGTCCCTTCCTCATTGCCGGCATCAACAATGCCAGCATACACATTGTCGGCGTAAACAATGAAATGTACCATACCACGAGCCTCGGCCGAAGCCCGACCGGATACTCGTATTATCCTGATCTTGGAACCAACCTATGAAGCAAGACGCGAAGGCCGCGCGAACTCGCCGTCAAGCGGACCGTTTGCGCCCTGTCGCCGGCCGCCACAACCAGCGACTGAAAGAACTGCGGCTCGCATTCCGCCGCGCCGAGCTGACTGTTCAGGGTGAGTGTGCCATCGAAGGCGTCAAGCTGATCGAAGAAGCATTACGCAGCGGCCAGCATCTGGACAGCGTATTCTTCAGCGAATCGGCCCGCCCTCTCGCCGAAAAACTTCTGACCCAGATCAACGCCCGTACCGAAGCTCTCGTCTTGCCGAATGCACTCTTCAGCTCGATCGTGCCGAGCGACGCGCCCCAGGGTGTGGCGGCCCTGCTTAAGTTGCGGACTTTCTCTGCCGAGCAACTGCTCGACCGCTCAAGTGACGGCCCGTTCGTCGTGGCCGCGGGCTTGCAGGACCCGGGCAACCTGGGCACGATCCTGCGCTCGGCCGAAGCCTTTGGCGCCGCCGGAATTTTTCTGACCGAAGGCACCGTCAGTCCTTACAACTGGAAAGTTCTGCGCGGTTCGGCGGGTTCGATCTTCCGGTTACCTTTCTTGCGGATTTCTTCTCTGGAACTGATTCCGCTTCTGCGCGCTCGCGGCGTTCGCCTGCTCGGAACTTCTTCGCACCAGGGAACTCCGTTGCCCCAGATCTCATGGACTCTGCCGCTCGCGATCTTCATCGGCAACGAAGGCGCCGGGCTGTCCCGTGAACTCGCGCGCCAAATGGACGAAACACTGGCGATTCCGCAAGCTTCGCAAGTCGAATCGCTCAACGCCGGAGTTGCCGCTAGCATCGTGTTGTATGAAGCAGCAAGAAACCGCAAATGAGTTTGTAATTTTGCAATCGGGTAATTTGGTAATTTGCAAACTCCATATCAAGGGGCATGGGGGATCGGTTTCAAATTACAAATTTAACAAATTACCCAATTACCAATTCCTCTCTGTGGTGAAATGATCTTGTGAACTCATGAACCTGTTCGCGCTCATCCCGAACGACGATCCCACCGCTCAGGGCACT
>Ga0224558_1002513_pt1 | contig 16625 bp, 7 predicted proteins | sample 714S32024metaG_FD_180682 | JGI IMG/M metagenome (GOLD analysis project Ga0224558, IMG submission 180682) | Peat soil microbial communities from Stordalen Mire, Sweden - 717 S3 20-24 | ecosystem: Environmental > Terrestrial > Soil > Wetlands > Peat | place: Sweden: Norrbotten County, Stordalen... | reverse complement strand
GTTAATGTTGGGCGACCAGAACGTCAGGCCGTAGAAGATGCGATGGTTGCCTTCGCGTTGGGCCTGGTTGTATTTGGCGCGGGCTTCGGTGGAGATGATCTCGCCCATGTTGTGAACGATGGCGGGGTCCCACGTGGCTGCCATGCCGATGGCCTGTGGAAAGACGGTGGCGTAACCCGCGCGGGCCACGCCGTGCAGGGCCTCATTCCAGGTCTGGTAATCAGGAATGCCGAGGCGGGGTATGGCCGTGGCCCAGTCTTCAAGCTGGGAGGCTTTTTCGTCGAGCGTCATGCGGCCCACCAGGTCGTGGGCGCGCTCTGCCGCGGGGAGTTTGGTGTCCAGCCAGGCGTCCTGTTGTGCGGGCGCAAGCGGAGCCAGGAGGGCGAACGCTATCGCCGGAAGAGTGAAGCAGCGGGGAGACAGCATGAGTTGATTTCCTTCCAGGTCTCTTTTTGAAACTCGTCCTACGTCAGAATACCCCTGATCGAAACTATCTTCCGTCCGTCCGCCGGCGGAGGCACGATATTACCCTCGATCGGCGAGCCGTCCACAGTCAGGGCGATCTGGTTTCCGTCGCCTTTCCGCGCGACAGAGATTTTGTAGACAACTCCGCGAAAACTGCGGGTAGCAGTGAAGCCCGGCCAGCTTTTGGGAATCACCGGGGCAATCTCAAGGCCGTTGAACGTGGTGCGCACACCCAGAATCCACTGCACGATGGCGTAGTAATTCCACGCTGCCGTGCCGGTGAGCCAGGAATTCTTGGCCTCGCCGAAGGAGGGCGCGTCCTTGCCCGCGATCATCTGCGCGTACACATAGGGCTCACAGCGGTGCAATTCGCTGATCTCCTCGCGCGCCGAAGGGTTGATGCGCTGGTAGTAGTCGTGGGCCTGGTCGCCGTGCCCCAGCCGCGTCTCCGCGATCATGACCCACGGATTGAGGTGGCAGAAAACGCCGGCGTTCTCCTTGTATCCCGGCGGGTAGGAGGAGATTTCGCCGAGGTTGAGGTAATACCTGGAGTAGGCAGGCTGCTGCACGACGATGCCGTGTTTCGTAGCCAGGTGCTCACGCGTGGCGGCCAGCGCCTTGGCGGCCTTGCCGTCGTCCAGGCCGATGCCGGCCAGCACACAGAAGCCATTGGACTCGATGAAGATTTTACCTTCTTCGCACTCCTTCGAGCCGATCTTCGCGCCAAAGTCGTCATAGGCGCGCAGGAACCACTCGCCGTCCCAGCCGTGTTCATTGACAGCTTGCTCCATCTTCGCGACGTCGTCGAGATACGAGGCGGCTTCGCCGTGGAGTCCGAGGCGGCTGGCGATGGCGGCAAGCTCGCGGCCGGCGTACACAAACAGGCCGGCGATGAAGACTGACTCGGCCACCTTTCCGTCTTTGTTGGTGGTGGTTTGGAAGGACTGGCCGGGCGTCGAGGAGAAGCAGTTCAGGTTGAGGCAGTCGTTCCAGTCGGCGCGGCCAATCAGCGGCAGGCCATGGGGCCCAAGGCGCTCGATCGTGTAGTGGAAGCTGCGCTGCAGATGGTCGTAGAGCGGCGCTTCGGAGCCGGCCTGGCTGTCGAAAGACGCAGGCTCGTCCAGAATCTTCCAGTCACCCGTCTCCTTCAGATAGGCCGAGACGCTGACGATCAGCCAGAGCGGATCGTCGTTGAATCCACCGCCAATGTCATTGTTGCCACGTTTGGTCAGGGGCTGGTATTGGTGATATGCGCCGCCGGTCGGCAATTGCGTGGCGGCCAGATCGAGAATACGCTCGCGGGCGCGGGCGGGCACCATGTGCACACAGCCTAGTATGTCCTGGTTCGAGTCGCGGAAACCCAGGCCGCGCCCGATGCCCGACTCGAAGAAAGACGCCGAACGCGACATGTTGAAGGTGGCCATGCACTGATAGGCGTTCCAGATATTCACCATGCGGTTGGTGTGGATGTCGGGCGTGTTTACCTCGAATATGCCGAGTAGGCTGTCCCAGTACTGGCGCAGGCGTTCGAAGGCGGCATCGGCCTCCGCGGTATCGAGGTACTTGCGGATGACCGGCTTGACCAGCGTCTTGTTGATGGTCTGGGAACCGGCAGGATCGAACTTCTGGTCGACCGGGTTCTCATGGTAGCCCAGTACAAAAACGATTTGCCGGGTTTCGCCGGGCTCCAGTTCGAGTTTGACCTGATGCGCGCCGATGGGCGACCAGCCATGAGCGACGGAGTTAGTGAGCTGGCCGGCTTCCACGGCTGCGGGTTTGTCCCAGCCGCGGTAGCGGCCCAGGAACGCGTCGCGCTGGGTGTCAAAGCCGGCGCAGGGCAGGGAACAGGCGAAGTAGGCAAAGTGGTTGCGGCGCTCGCGGTACTCGGTCTTGTGATAGATGACGTCGTCTTCGACCTCGACCTCGCCAATCGAGAGGTTGCGCTGGAAGTTGGTGGCGTCGTCTTGGGCATTCCACAGGCAGAATTCGATGCTGGCGAATGTCGAAATCGACGCCCTCGTCGCCCGCCGGTTGGTGACTGTCAGTTGCCAGATCTCCAGGTTTTCATCCAGCGGCACAAAGTAGCGGGTGTGCGCCTCGATGCCGCTGTAGGTGGATCCGATCACCGTGTAGCCCATGCCGTGGCGGCAGGAGTAGTCCTTCAGATCGTGGCGCGTCGGCTGCCAGGACGGGGACCAGAACTCGCGCGACTCGTCGTCCCGCAGATACACGTAGCGCCCCCCGGAATCCATGGGCGCGTTGTTGTACCGGTAGCGGGTAAGCCGGCGCAGGCGGGCGTCGCGATAAAACGAATAACCCCCGGCTGTATTGGAAATAATTCCGAAATAAGCCTGGCAACCCAGGTAGTTGATCCACGGCAGGGGCGTATCCGGTTGCGTGATCACGTACTCGCGATTTTGGTCGTCAAAATGCCCGAACTTCATGACGCATGCTCCCTCTAGTGATAGTGTGCCGCCAGTATAGCTCCTGACTCAAACGCTAATCAAACGTTTTTCCAGAACGTTTCGCGGCATATTAAAAATGAGGGAGGGCTTGCGCGAAGCGGCGTGAGTGTGAAAAGGTATGTGCGCGAGAGAAATGACGCATTGTTGCCCTGCAACGCAGCGGTCCGGCTATGATCAGCCGAAAAGCGGCGTCGCAGGTTTCCGCCGTGTGCGGAGAAGCAATGCGAGTGGCGGAAGTTGAGGGTTCTAAATGCACCTGCACGTCCTGGATATTGTGATTATTGTGGCCTATCTATTGAGCACAGTGCTCATCGGCTACTGGGTTTCGCACCGCGCTTCGCAAAATATGCAGGCCTATTTCCTCGGCGGCAACAAGATGCCCTGGTATGTGCTGGGCATCTCTAATGCGTCGGGAATGTTCGACATCAGCGGCACCATGCTGCTGGTGTACTGGATGTTTATCTACGGCCTGAAAAGCGTGTGGATTCCCTGGCTCTGGCCCACTTTCAACCAGATCTTCCTGATGGTTTACCTTTCCGCATGGCTGCGGCGCTCCAGGGTGATGACCGGAGCGGAGTGGATCAAGACGCGCTTCGGCACGGGACGAGGCGCTCAGTTGTCTCACTTCATCGTCGTCATCTACGCCTTTGTCAGCATCATCGGATTCTTCAGCTATGGATTCAAAGGCATAGGCAAGTTTGCCGCCACCTTTCTTCCCTGGCATCTTTCGCCCAATCAATACGCGCTCATCCTGATCGCCATCACGGCGATCTACGTCATTAAGGGCGGCATGATCAGTGTGGTCATCACTGAGGTAGTCCAGTTCTGTATCCTCGCCATTGCCTCCTTTGCCGTGGGGATTATCGCCATGCTCAAGGTGGCGCCTGACGCGCTGCACCGGATGGTGCCCGCCGGCTGGGACAACATCTTCTTCGGCTGGGGTCTGAACCTGGATTGGTCCACGCTGCTTCCCGCGGCTACCTCGAAGATCGCCCAGGATGGCTATGGTATCTTCGGCTTCTTCGTGATGATGCTGCTCTTCAAGGGCGTGCTGATTTCGGCAGCCGGGCCGGCGCCTAACTACGATATGCAACGAGTGCTCTCCTCCAAGACTCCTCGCGAGGCCTCAATGATGAGCGCCTGGGTCAACATCGTGCTCACCTTCCCGCGCTACTTCCTCATCATCGGGCTTACTGTTCTCACGGCCACGTTTTTCTCCGGCAACATTCGCGCCATGGGCGCCAACATGGATTTCGAACTGATACTGCCCTATGCTTTGGGACGCTTTGTTCCCGTGGGACTGCTGGGATTCCTGATTGCCGGTCTGCTGGCTGCCTTCATGTCGAACTTTGCGGCCACCGTGAATGCGGCTCCGCCCTACTTTGTCAACGACATCTACAAGCGCTACATCCGTCCCGATGCTCCGCCCAAAACCTATGTTCGCCTCAGCTATATCGCCTCTTTCGCCGTGGTGGTAATCGGCGTGCTGATAGGTTGGAACGTGACTTCGGTCAACGCCGTCGTGGTATGGATTGTCTCCGGCCTGTGGGGCGGCTACACCGCTTCCAACGTTTTGAAGTGGTACTGGTGGCGCTTCAACGGCTACGGCTACTTCTGGGGCATGGTCGCCGGCATTGCCTCCGCACTGACTCTCCCGCTGATCATTGAGAAGGTGCCGCTGGTGCAGATGCTCCTGGCCCGCTATTCCATCAATCTGGATGTTTCCATCGTCTTCCCGCTGGTGCTGGTCATCTCCGTTGCAGGCTGCCTTCTTGGCACGTTCCTGACCAAGCCGGAAGACGACGCCGTGCTCAAAGACTTCTATCGCCGTGTGCGGCCATGGGGCTTCTGGGGGCCGGTGCTCAAAATGGTTCTGGCCGAAGACCCCGGCTTCAAGCGCAACGAGGACTTCCTGCGCGATATGTTCAATATCGCCGTAGGCATCGTTTGGCAGATTGCCTTGGTGGTGCTGCCGCTTTACATCGTGATCAAAGAGTTCCAGCGTGCCGCCATCACTCTGGCAGTGGTTCTGGGAACGTCCGCGATTCTCAAGTTCACCTGGTTCGACCACCTGGCAGAGCGCGAGGTTGAGACTGACTTGGCCGCTGTCGGTGACAAGTAGCTGCACTAGAACTGGTTGTATTTGTGTCAGGGCACGACTTCAGTCGTGCCGAAATGAGCTAGGGAGCAGCGGGCTTTAGCCCTTGAGGGACATTCTCTCAAAGGACAGAAGCCGCCTGCGGTTTGTACACGGAGGCAAGGCCAAGGCCGCCCTCCACGACGCCAGAAAGGCCGCGTCCCATGGATCGCCACTCCGGGATACCCGTTACAGAGGTCTCGCCAGCCGCTCGGCGCAGAGGGGTCTCTGTCGAGCGCATCTCCTATCATGGCTGGTCCGATTGCTATCTCATCGCCAACGGCAGCGTGGAAGCCGTGATTGTTCCGGCCATCGGCCGCGTGATGCAGCTGCGCCTGGCTGGCGAGGCGGACGGAGCATTCTGGGAAAACCGGGCATTGGATGGCCAACTGCATGATGCCGTCTCCAACGATTGGATCAACTTTGGCGGAGACAAGTGCTGGCCTGCTCCGCAAGCGCTCTGGATTGAACATCAGGGCCGGGACTGGCCGCCGCCGGTGGCCTTCGGAACGCGGCACGTCAATGCGGTTGTCAGCGAACGCGGTGTCGTGGTGAAGTCGCCGATCGATCCGGGTTTCGGCATCCAGGTTGTGCGCCATGTCGAACTCGATGCCAGGCAACCCATCCTGCGAATCGCAACCGAGTATCGCAAGCTCACCGGCGGCGCTGTCCGGGTGGGCATATGGACTATTACCCAGATGAGGGAGCCCGAGCGCGTTTGCATCCTCCTCCCGGCAGCTTCAAAGTTCGCCGCTGGCTACGTCCGTTTGATGTCGGCCGAACCGGCAGACCTGAAGATCGACGGACGCCTGCTCTCGCTCCGGCGCCATCAGCGGCAGCACGTAAAGGTCGGCACGGATGGAAACAGCCTGGCGTGGCTGGGGCGGGACTGCGTGGTCCGGATCGACGCGGAAACTCGGCCCGGAGAATATCCCGACGGCGGCTGCGCCACCGAGGTCTACACCTGCCCCGACCCTTTGCAGTATGTCGAGCTGGAAACCCTGGGGCCCTTGACGACTATGAACCCCGGCGACCGGATCGAGCAGACCACGGTATACACGGTAACGCCCCGGTCAACAACGGATCTGGACGCCGAAGCGCGCAAGGCGTTCCAATGAGGGGCCATCATATAGCGAGGTACACCCGCAAGGGCAGAAGACCCAACGGGCCTGCGGCAGGTAAAGTTCCATCCGTCTGCGAACCGGGGTTGAATTGCCCCAGCGACGGCCGCGGCTGCAACATTCCACAATTCCATACATCCTCAGAAAGCGAGTTTCCGCTCGAATGCTCTCCGGTCAACGTGCCTGCGCGAAAGTTCCGCCAGCCGGGCAACGCAAACACTCCGGCCTTCCTAAACCGTTTTACATGCCAGGTTTTCCTGCATGGGCAAACGGCCTATCGTGTTGAAAATATGCACGTTAGGAAGCTGTTGACCGCCCAGTTTGGGATTGTCGCAAAATCATGCTTGACAACTTATGCCTCTTAGGCATTTAATTCGTCCGACCCTTTGAAAAGGAGTGTCGCCGCTTTCTACTTAAACGTTTGACTTCGACAGCTTAAACGTTTGAGTGACTTGATACCAAAAAACGTAGAAGCGCAATTTGCTTCTTCCAAAATACGGAGAAATTGGATGGTCCACCGCCTCAACACAAGTTTTACAAAAGCTGGGCTGGCTGACTGGAATTGATTCTCTCGTTGAAGGGCTTCTGATGTATTTTTACCGGCTTCATTCCAGATCAATGGGAAGCGACACCAGGGCGAAACACCAACAACAGCACTTTGAAAAGGAAGGCCACATGAGACAAGCGAGATACAGGTTCTTTCTACTGCCGCTGTTCTTTGTATTGGCGTGCGTGGGACTCTATGCGCAAGCCAATTCCGAAGTCACCGGCACTGTCACTGACCAGACGGGAGCCTCCGTTCCGGGAGCGAAGATCACGCTCACCGATCCGGCCACTAGCTCGGTTCACACCTCCACCAGCAACGACTCCGGCTTGTATGACGTTGTCGGTTTAAACGCCGCTGTCTACAACCTGAAAGTAACTGCCAAGGGTTTCCAAACCTACGTGCAGTCCGGCGTCGTGGTTAACATCTCCCAGACGTTCCGTGTCGACGTCAAGCTCCCCATCGGCACCGAATCACAGACCATTACCGTCGAGGCAGACGCCCTGACGGTGCAGTCCGACTCCAACGTGGTCAGCACGCTGATCAATGAGCAGCAGATCACTGATCTGCCCACCAACGGCCGCAGCGTAATCAGCCTGGCTTCCCTAGGCCTGGGCGTCAGCGGCAACCTGCCCGACATGGAGAATCCTTTCTCCGTGAACGCCAACTACGCCATCAGCTTCAACGGCCTCAGCCAGGCTCACAACATCTGGATTATCGACGGCGGCGAGGCTTATGACCGCGGTTCCGGCGGCAAAATGTCCGTCATGCCTTCTCAGGACTCGCTCAGCGAGTTCCAGGTGCTGTCCAGCAACTATCCTCCGGATTACGGCATCGCCTCCGGCGGCACCATCACCATGTCCCTCAAGAGCGGCACATCGAAGTTCCACGGCGAAGCCTGGGGATTCGATCGCAACGATGCTCTCGATGCGCACAACTATTTTGACAACAACACCGGCCAGCATGCTGCCAAGGCGGAGTTGCGCTATAACGTTTTCGGCGCCAACATCGGCGGCCCGGTATTCATTCCTCACGTCTACAACTCCAACAAGAAGAAGACTTTCTTCTTCTTCAACGAAGAGTGGCGCAGGATGATCAACGGCCAGTCGACCAACCCGATCAAGACGCTTCCGGCGGCGGATGAAGTCACTTCGGCCGCGAACTTCAATTTCGTGATTCCGGCCTATGACACCACCCCGTCAGTCTTTGTGCCCAATGTCAGCCCCAACTCCAGGGTTGGCAAGGCTATTGCGGCTTATAACGGCTCGGCCTCGAACCCCAATAAGCTCGTGGCAGGCCAGCCCTTCCCGAATGGCTTGATTCCGGCGACGCTGCTCGATTCGAACGCGCTGCTCTTCAACGCCAGCAAGAATCTTCCCGCCGCGACGGACCTGGCCAACGACACTTATACCCCGACCGGCGGCCATCTGCCCATCGATGTCAGGGAAGACCTCTTCCGCATCGACCACAACTTCAACGACAAGTGGTCGGTGCTCGGTCACTTCATCCACGACTCGAATGTAACCACCCAGGCCACTCCTGAGTGGCAGGGTGACAACTACCCGACCATCGGCACCACCTTCAGCAACCCGTCGTACAGCTCGACAATCAAGCTGACCGGCGCCCTGAAGCCCAATGTGCTGCTGGAAGCCTCGTTCAACTATGACGGCAACAAGATCGGTATTATTCCGGTCTCGACTGTCTCCGCGGGCTTCACCAAGCCCACGGGCTGGAGCACTGGAACCTACTTCCCGGCGGTGAACGATGTAGGTAACCGTCTGCCCGACATCACATGGAGCACGGTTGGAAACGAGTGGGGCCCTGGAAACGATCCCTGGACCAACGGCGCCGAGGACTATAACGAAATCTTTGCCCTCTCGGTTACCAAGGGGCGGCATCAGATGAAGTTCGGCGGCGGCTACAACCGCTACACCAAGAACCAGGTCATCGGCAAGGACTCCGAGGGAGACTACACCTTCCACGACGGTTGGATAGCGGCCTCGGGTGATTCTCCCGCTCATCTGGATAGCCAACTCACAGGCGATTCGTATCTGGACTTCCTGCTCGGCCTGGCCTACGACACGGGTGGAAAAGCCTTCTCCCAGTCGAACGCCAATCCCATCAATCACTACGTGAACCAGACGGTCTCCGCCTATGCTCAGGACAACTGGCACGTCAACAGCCGCTTGAGCATCCAGTATGGTGTCCGTTACGATGCCATGCCGCTCACCTGGGAACGCAAGAATCTGGTTTCCAACTTCAATCCGGCACTCTACCAGACGGGCCTTGCGCCGGCATTTAACAGCGACGGCTCGCTTTCGCCTACCAGCCCCGGCTTGCAAACCTACAGCCTGTCCGGAGTGAGCACCCCATTCTATTTGAATGGCATCGCGCTTGCCGGCCAAGCCGGAACACCGTCCGCCATCGCCAAGAACGATTACAAAACCTTTATGCCGCGCGTCGGTTTCTCCTATGACGTAACCGGAAATGGCAAGACCATCCTGCGCGGCGGTTTTGGCACCTTCTACGAGCGCATTCAAGGCAACGACATTTACGATGCAGCGGGTGGCGCTCCTTTCATCAGCACGCCGCAAGCCAACTACGTCGAATTCACCAGCATTACTTCAAACTGGCAGAGCGGCACCACAGCCTCCAATCCAATCACCATTCAGAGTTACAACTCGCTGAATACTTATTACCCGCATCCTGGCGTGGCGCAGTACAGCTTCGGCGTGCAGCATGAGATCGCTCCCGCTCTGATTCTGACCACCCAGTATGTCGGCAACCTCGAATGGCATCAGAACTCGTGGATCCCGATCAACAACTTCCCGCTCAGCACCTCGCCGGTGACTCGTTTGGAAGCTGCGGGTGCCTGGACGGACTCGCTTTGCACATCCACTCCCAGTTGCGTGGCTATGAATCCCAACAATGGCGGTACTGGCTTTACGTCTCTGGCTAGCGAGCAGGCTGCGTCCTATCCTGGCTTTGGCCAGATCAGGTTGCAGTCGAATCCCGCCACTGGCAGCTACAACAGCTTGCAGGTCGGCCTTCGCCAGCAGAGCAAACACGGCCTCAGCTACGAAGTGGACTACACTTGGGCTCACCAGATCGATTCCACACAGACCAGCGTGGACGTCGACAACAACTACCCCACCTATAACCCCTGGAACCTGAAGTACGACAAGGGTTCCGGCAGCCTGGATCGCCGTCACGTCATCAACATCAACTACGAGTACAAACTGCCCTTCTTCAACCACGCCACCGGCGTGACGAGGACTGTACTTGGCGGATGGGAGATCGCCGGTACGGTCATCTCCGAGTCCGGTTTGCCCTGGTTTGGCAATGACGCTCCCAAGAACAGCTATGGCGACACAGTTGGTTTGGGCGGAGACTATATGATCCGTCCGAATCTGACCGGCAAGCCGCATTACACCAAGGGACAAGCTACGGTCGGCACCAACACCGGCTATCAGTACGTCAGCAGCGCAGGCTTCTCGAAGCCGACTCCTTCCTGGGATAACGGCCCGAATCTGGGCTTCGGCAACTCCGGCAAGGATGCCGTGGTTGGCGCACGCCGCACCAACTTCACCACCGCGCTCACCAAGTCCTTTGCCTTCGGCGACCGGGCTCACTTCGAGTTCCACGCTGAGAGCTTCAACACCTTCAACCACACCCAGTTCAATAGCTTGGCTGACAGCAACCCGGCGAACTCCGACTTTGGATTCGTAAACGGCACGCAGGATCCAAGAGAGTTCGAACTCGGCGGCAGGATCGTGTTCTAACCTCTCACCTCAACCCTCAACCGGGGCGCGGAAGGCAATCCCTCCCGCGCCCCTTTTTCTTTGGGGCGAAACTATGCCCAGCTTCAAATAAAATAGACTCGGAGCATTGTTACAAGAACAGCGAGATTGCTTTGGGAGCAAGAGTGAGACGCGCCATGCGGCTGAGAATCTGCCTGACACTGACGATGACGCTGGCGATGGCCGCCGCGCACTGCTTAGGGCAGACAGTCGGCGCGTTCGATCAACAGCGGCAAACGGCGCTTGCCTTGGAGCAGCAGGGCCAGAATGCTGAGGCTGAGGCCGCTTGGCGAGTGTTCCTGAATGCTCACCCATCTAACCCGGAGCCTTACGCGCACCTCGGCCTCCTGGAAGCGCGCCAGGAACATTACAGCGACGCCGTGCCGCTCTACCGCAAGGCTCTGACGCTGAATCCGAAGATGCCTGGCCTGCGGCTGAATCTCGGCCTCGCGCTCTTCAAAGCCGGCGACTTGAAGCCGGCCCTTCAGGAATTCAAGCTGCTGATCAAGAGCCAACCTCCAGGATCACCCGAGGCACAGCGCCTGACCATCCTGATCGGGATGGCGCACTATGGGCTGAGGGAATACGCCGAGGCTGCTCCTTATCTGAAGCAAGCCGCCGCATCTGACGCGCAGAATCTTCAACTGCGGCTGGCCTTGGCGCACAGTTGCCTCTGGTCCAAACAATACCAGTGCGTGCTGGATACTTATCACGAGATTCTAACCTTGAACGCGGAGTCAGCCGAAGCCGACATGCTGGCCGGCGAGGCGCTGGACGAGCTTAAGAACCATGCCGGCGCGATCGAGCAGTTCCGCGCGGCGGTGAAGGCCAATCCGCGTGAGCCCGACGTTCACTTTGGATTGGGCTACCTTTTATGGACCCAGATGCAGTACCCGGAGGCGGTGAGCGAGTTTCAGGCCGAGTTGGCCAACAACCCGAACCACGTCCAGGCCTTGACCTACCTGGGAGACGCCGAGATGCAGTTGAAACACCCGGAGACCGCCCGGCCGCTGTTGGAAAACGCTCTGCGCATTGACGCGGGCCAGGAGCTTGCGCATCTCGATCTGGGCATCCTCTTTGCGGATGCGGGCCGCCGGGACGATGCTATGCGCGAACTGAGTGTGGCTGCCAAACTGGCTCCGGAGGACGTGAATGTGCACTGGCGGCTCGGCCGGCTTTACCGGGCGATGGGCAAGAAAGACGAGGCAAAGGCTGAATTCGACAAAGCCAGCAGCATCACCAGGGCCGCCGACAATGCGCTGGTCGACAAGATGAGTGATGGTCACGCCAGGCCGGCTCAGGCGCAGCATCCGGCGGCAGCGCCGGCGGAAAAGTAATCAGCAGTAAAGTTTAGTTTCAGCGGGATGCCGCAGGAATAGCCCTGGCCGACTCCACCCATTGATGGAGCCCAGGCTCATTCATTTAGCTCAAGACATGCCATTGAATTATCAGTAATCTGTGGTTGTCTCTTGAAAAGGTCTCCTGAACTGTTCGTTCAAAGTGTGCCTTTCGGGTGGCAGCCCATCTCGCAGGGTTGCCGCCCGATTTCTTTTTCGGGGCCACCGTACAGCCTTCGGCAATTCGGCCTTCACCCACCCAAAGCCGCACTCATTGGTCTGTCTTAGGGCTTGCTCGCCTGCGCAGGCGGCGCCGAAGGCGCAACCGCGCACGGCTTGCCGTCGCACATCGCTCCCGTAATTCCCTGGCCCTCGGTGACGGTGTAAATCCGGTCCACCGCGGGCAGCTTCACCATCTCTTTCGCGCCGGAGGGCCAGTGAATCTCCCCCGTTCCCGCGTCGGTCGCGTCGCCCAGCCCGAAGTGAACGCGCATATCGTTGGAAGAAAGGTAACTGCCGCCGCTCAGCACGTCCCCGCGTTGACGCATCCCGTCCGCTGCCAGATAGACAGTCGCCCCGACCGCATCGCGGGGGCTCTTTGGCCCTCCAATGAGCCTCAGTTCAACCCATTGGTGGTGGTCCGGATTCACGTTGCGCAGCAGCACCGGAACGCCGTCCATATTATTGATGACCACGTCGATCTTGCCGTCGTTGAAGATGTCGCCAAATGCCGCCCCGCGGCCCACGCTGACAACCGCAAGTCCGGTTCCCTCCACAGCGGGAACCAAATCGAACTTGCCATTCTTCAGGTTGTGATACAACAGCGTGCGCTGGGCATAGCTCATTCCCCACTCCGGGTGTTGATCCACCTGCGGATAGACATGGCCATTCACAATGAGCAAATCTTTCCACCCGTCATTGTCGTAATCGAGAAATCCATCGGCGAAACTCACAAATGGAATGGACGACTCTGCTATACCGGCCTGATAGCTGACGTCCGTGAAAAACCCCTTTCCGTCATTCTGAAACAGGATATTGTAGTCATCGGCAAAGGTGGTGCTCACCACAGACAGGTGGCCGTTGTTCTCGTAGTCTCCAACCGCAAGGCCCATATTGGCGGCCTCGCGCCCATCGGCGTTAAGCGCAAATCCGCTTTCATAACTCTGATCCTCAAATGTTCCATCTCCCTTGTTCATATACAAATAATTAGGAGTGGAATCGTTCGCCACCAGCAGGTCCGGTTTGCCATCCCCGTTCACGTCCACAAACAGCGCCCCCAGACCGTAGTATCCGTTGGGATCGTCCACGCCCAGCTTCTTGCTGACATCCGTAAAGGTTCCGTCGCCATTGTTATGAAAAAGATGATCGTGCTCGCCCTTCAGGCCTCGCGGGCCGCACATCACCTGCACTCCGCGGTACTGGCAGAAAGCAAAGTTGACCGCTTTCGACCCCGAATATGGAGGGTTGGACAAGTCAATTTGAGCGTAACCGTCAACAAAAAGGTCCAGCCGCCCGTCCCCATCGTAGTCGCCGAAGGTTGCGCCCGCGGACCATGTGCCGACCGTGACTCCGGCCGTTTCCCCCACATCCGTAAAGGTTCCATCATGGTTGTTGTGGTAAAGGCGGTTCTTCCCATAATTGGTTACATACAAGTCCGGCCAGCCGTCGTTGTCGTAATCGCCAACCGCGCACCCGTAGCCCCAGCGGTCGTTGGCCACGCCGGCCTTTTCCGTCACGTCGGTGAACGTGCCATCGTGATTGTTGTGAAAGAGAGCCGCGTGCGGCGGGGTGGTTTTGCCCGCAAGCGCATCATAAGTCGATCCGTTCACAAGATAAATGTCCAACCAGCCGTCATTGTCATAATCCAAAAGACACACACCCGGTCCCTTGGCTTCAAGAATGAGGCGCTTTTCAGGAGTGCCCGCCGTGTGATGCCAGCTTGTAAGACCGGCCTCTTTGGCAACATCCTGAAAGATAATTGGACCGGTCTTTACGAAGCCGCCCGCCGTGATGGGGCGGTGTTGGCTATCGAACTGCGCCGTCTTAGGGCCGGCATTGGCCATTCCACTTTGGGATTGTTGCATCCCTTCCTGTTGCCCAGACTGCGCAGCCAATACGCCCCAGCCAGTACCAGGCGTCAGAAAAGCGGTGACCATCGCGCCGAAAATTAATCTACGGGCAATCAGCAACAAGAATCCTCTGCGGCTTGAAGTGTGTGGCACTTGGCGATTCCTCCGGATGTTTGTCCTTATTCTATCGTTTTATCTCTGTGCGAGTGAAGCCGGCGGCCCGCGCTCTGGCGGGATGTTATAACACTTCTGCCCACTGCGGCGAGGCCGCAAATGCAGCATTGATCAGTCCAACGTGAGAGTACGTCTGCGGAAAATTTCCCCACATGCGAGGCTCCGCGGGATCATAATCTTCGGCAAGCAGTCCCAGGCGCGAAAGCGAAGCGCGCGTGCGGTCAAACACTGCTCTCGCTTCGTCGCGGCGGCCCACGACGGCGAAGGCTTCAATCAGCCAGAACGTACAGATCACGAACGCGACGGAGTGTTTGCCGAAGCCGTCGTTCAGGCTATAGCGTTGCAGCCAGCCTCCCATGGACAGGTCTTTGTAAATGGCTTCAACTGTGCTGATCAGCCTCGGCTCGCAGGCAACGGTGATGCGCGGTGCGCCTTCGAGCGGTTCCACAATGCGTATTAATTGAGTCGGGCGGAAGGCGCGGTCGTAATGCAGAAAGCGTGGCGCAAAGTCAATTACCTTGAACGATCCAGTCGGTGTTTGAAAGGTTGTTTCAAGAATGTTCGTGTTGGGCTGGTAGCGCTGTACGCCGATTTCTCCGCGAGCCGGTCCGATGCGGTAGCGACCGCCATCCTGGCTGTCTAGAAGTGTCGAGAATACCGGTTCGGAATCGAAGCGGGGAAGGCAGCACCAGACAACCTCGCCGCTATTGTGTATCAGCGCGGAATACTGGCAGTTGCCGATCAACCCAAGATCTTCAAGACGCATTTTGGCACCTCTAACGTCAGGCCGGTATGTTTCAATCAAAGTATGACACGAGTAGCGCGATTCATACTCGCCCTGATCGTGGGGTTAGCTTTATTGACTTGGGCGACTTCCGGAGTGGTGCAAACCACGGCGCGCGAATGGTTTGAGCGCGACGTCAATTCGCGTGCCCAGTTGGTTTTGATCGGTGCCAGGCAGTCGCTGGCGGATACCTGGAACGACCCCGAAAATCTTCAGAGGCAGTTGGCAGCCCTGGCGCGGGACGAACACGTGATGGGCGCGGCGGCTTGCGGCGATGACTTGAGCACGCGCTCCAGCACGCCAGGATTCCCAATTGAGTTCAGTTGCTCGGAAGTGGGTTCCCGTGTCCGCGGCGCAGATGCTGCCGCGGGAAATGCGAGTCAGGGGTTCAGCGAGTGGAGTACCGTCTCCACGCTGCCCGCCGGCCGCGTTTATGTGAGCGCGATGCCTGTCTGGAGCCAGGGTCAAGAGATAGGCTTCGCAATCCTGGTGCAAGACTTGAGCTATATTGACCGGCGTGTGTCTGCGGCGCAAACCTTCCTTATAGTGGTCTTTGGCATCCTGGCTATCATGGCTTTCGGGATACCACTCTTAGTGGCAAAAAGAGCGCGTTCGGACTGGAGCCTGGAACTGCGCCGCATGTTGCGCGGAGGAGGCAAGCAGAGCAGGGAGTTTCAGCCGATTCTCAGCGATATGCGCGAGCTGGTCGGGCGCATGGCCAATGAACGGGAAAACGCTCCCGGGCTGTGGACTGCGGTGCGCCTGAAACAAACTCTGAACCGGCACTTGCACGGAGAGAGGATTGTCATCCTCGCAAACCGTGAGCCATACATTCATCAACACGCGGCCAGCGGCGGAATCGAAGTCCAGCATCCGGCCAGTGGCTTGGTTACCGCGCTCGAACCCATCATGCGCGCCTGTTCCGGCGTATGGGTCGCTCACGGAAGCGGCAACGCCGATCGCGAAACTGTGGACCGCAATGACCACGTCCGTGTGCCGCCCGGTGAAGAGTCGTATCATATCCGCCGCGTCTGGCTCTCCGAGGAAGAACTGCAGGGCTACTACTTCGGCTTTTCCAACGAAGGATTGTGGCCCCTCTGCCACATGGCGCACGCGCGGCCGGTCTTCCGCGCCGAGGACTGGCACCAGTACAGTATCGTCAACCAGAAATTCGCCGACGCGGTGTGCAAGGAAGTGGACTCGAAGGACCCCATCATCCTGGTGCAGGACTATCATTTTGCTCTTGCGCCCGCGATGATCCGCAAGCGCCTCCCGGCCGCCACGGTCATTGTCTTCTGGCACATCCCCTGGCCCAACGCCGAGCAGATGGGCATCTGCCCCTGGCGCAACGAAATTCTCGAAGGTCTGTTGGGAAGCAGCATTCTAGGCTTCCACACGCAACTTCACTGCAACAACTTTCTGGACTCCGTTGACCGCTATCTGGAAACGCGCAGAGACCAGGAGCAAAACGCGGTGGTGATGCAAGGACACCGTACGCTGGTTCGTCCCTATCCGATTGCGCTTGAATGGCCGGTCCACTGGGTCGAGACGGCGGACAGCGTCGAAGATTGCCGCGCGCAGGTGTGGCGCGATTTCGGATTGAAGCCAGATGCGCTGCTGGGCATCGGCGTAGATCGCTTGGACTACACCAAGGGCGTTGAGGAGCGGCTGCTTGCGGTGGAGTTGATGCTGGAACGTCATCCTGAATTTCGCGGACGGTTCAGCTTCG
>Ga0224558_1002512_pt1 | contig 16625 bp, 10 predicted proteins | sample 714S32024metaG_FD_180682 | JGI IMG/M metagenome (GOLD analysis project Ga0224558, IMG submission 180682) | Peat soil microbial communities from Stordalen Mire, Sweden - 717 S3 20-24 | ecosystem: Environmental > Terrestrial > Soil > Wetlands > Peat | place: Sweden: Norrbotten County, Stordalen... | reverse complement strand
ATGTCTGATTGTGCATCAGGCCGACCTGATCTCCCGAGAGAGCCAGCGCCAGGGCGTGGGTTACATCGGAGACCGCGATGCCGTGTTGCGCAGCCTTGACTTCATCCACGCGCATCACCAGCCTCGGCTGCGGATCTTCGACATACCAGTCCGTATCTACAACGCCCGCGGTGTGCTGAAAGATCGACTTGATCTGCTGGGCAACCTGCGTCTGACCGGCCATATCTGGCCCGTAAACCTCGGCCACAAGGGTCTGCACCACCGGCGGTCCCGGAGGTACTTCGCTGACCTGAATGCGCGCGCCATACGCGTTACCGATGGCGTCGAGCAACGGACGAAGTCGCTTGGCAATGGCATGGCTTTGTTCTCTGCGCTGCTTGGCTGGCAACAGGTTTACCTGGATATCGGCCTGATTCGGCTGACGGCGCATGTAGTAGTGGCGCACCAGTCCGTTGAAGTTATAAGGCCCGGATGTTCCGGTGTACGTCTGGTAGTTGAGTACGTCCGGCTGTCGAGCGAGTTCATCTCCCAGCGCCTGGGCCACGCGCGCAGTCTGCTCAAGGGGCGTGCCGTCGGGCATGTTGATGACCACCTGGAGTTCGCTCTTGTTATCGAACGGCAACATCTTTACTTTCACGAGTCCGAGAGGTACAAGCGCCACCGAGATCAGAAACAGCACCACCACTCCAATGAAAAACAGGACGCGATTGCGCGCGGATTGGATCAGAGGCGTCATGATGCGGCGATAGAGACTGGTCCGCCAGTTCTCCGTCTCGGGCTCCAGTATTTTGGCTCCTTGAAGATGGCGGCCAACAAGGCGGAGGGCCGCCCAGGGCGAAACCACGAAGGCAACCAGCAACGAGAAGAGCATGGCCGCAGATGCGCCCACGGGGATGGGGCGCATGTAGGGCCCCATCAGACCGCGGACAAAGGCCATCGGCAATACCGCGGCAATCACGGCGAAAGTGGCCAGAATGGTTGGATTGCCCACTTCTGCAACTGCTTCGACCGCGACTTCACTCATCGGCCGTCCATGATTCTCAGGCAACCGGAAGTGGCGCACCATATTTTCGACCACGACAATGGCGTCATCGACAAGAATGCCGATCGAGAAAATCAATGCGAACAGCGTAACGCGATTGATGGTGTAGCCCAGGAAGTAAAACACCGACATGGTGAGCGCGAGCGTAACGGGAATAGCCAGCAGCACCACACCCGACTCGCGCCACCCTAGAAAAAGCGCGACAAGCAGAGTCACGGACAACGTGGCCAGCAGCAGGTGCTCTAGCAACTCATCCGACTTGTTCTTGGCCGTCTCTCCATAATTCCTGGTCGTCGTCACCGTCACGTCGTTGGGTATCGTCACGCCCTGCATCTCATGCACGCGCTTGAGCACGGCGTTGGAGATATCGGTGGCATTCGTTCCCTTGCGCTTGGCCACGGTAATCGTCACCGCCGGATACTGGCGCAATCGCTGCTGCGCTGTGACGCTCGCGTTCGTCGTGCCGTAGACTACATAGTCCGACGGCTCCGCGGCGCCATCGACAATCTTGTCGGCGACATCGCGCAGGTACACCGGATGTCCGCGCACCACGCCCACCACCACAGCTTCCAGATCCTCGCGGCTGTTGAAGAGGTTGCCGGCGTCGACACGGACCTCCTGATTGTTATCAGAGAAGCTCCCTGCCTGCACGCTCGCATTTGCGGCTTGCAAATGCCCAACGATTGCCATAGGCGATAGGCCGTAGGCACTCAGCTTTTCCGTACTTAGCACAACGCGCATGGTGCTTGGAAGGCCGCCGATGATCGTCGTCTCAGACACATCGGAAATCTGCGCAATGTTGTGTTGCATCTCATCCGCGATAGCGCGCAATTGATAGCCGTTGTAATGCTCACCCCAAAGCGTCATGGCCAGGATCGGCACATCGTCGATGGAGCGAGCTTTGATCAGCGGCTGCGAAACTCCAGGCGGCATGCGATCGAAGTTCGAATAGAGCTTGCTGTAGACCTTGATCAGCGCATCTTCCTGGGGTGTGCCGACCAGAAAACGCACAATCACCAGGCTCTGCCCTGGCGCCGACGTCGAGTACACATATTCGACGCCCGAGATCTGATTCACGAGCGTCTCGATCGGCAGTGTGACGCGCTCTTCCACCTCCGCCGGGGATGCGCCCGGCATGGCGGTGGTGATATCCAGCATGGGAACAAGGATCTGCGGCTCCTCCTCGCGCGGTATGATCGTCACCGCAAAGATTCCGATGGCCAGCGATGCGGCAATGAACAGAGGCGTCAGCTTGGAGTTGAGAAATGAATGGGCCAGGCGTCCGGCGATTCCAAGGTCTTGCTTCATTGCTGGACCTCAATGCGCTTTCCGACGAGGTCGCGGTCCGAAGGCGCGTCAACCAGTCTTTCACCGGAAGAGATGCCTGACAGAACCTCGATGAGATTGCCTTGCCCTGTGCCGAGCGTGAGATAACGAAGTTGCGCGATCTCCTGACCGTCGAGAACGTACGCGCAGGCCAGAGAGCCGCGGATGACAACCGCCGAGCGCGGAATGAGAATCGCCTGGCGCGAGCCGTTGGCAAACTCAGCCGTTCCATACATGCCGGCGCGCAACTGAGTTGAAGAAGGCAAGTCAATCTTGACGAGAAAGCTATGACTCGATGGATCGGCGGCGGGCACGATCTCCGCAACGGTCCCCGTCAAGCTCGTGGATCCGGCGCCATCGATCTCGACCTGCACCTTCATCCCCTTGTGAACCGCGCCAATCACCGACTCATCCACCGTTGCGTCCAGTTGCAACGCTCCAGCCTGATCCACTTGAAGTAGCGGCACGCCTGGTGCGGCCATCGTCCCCGGATCGACCATCCGCGCCGTTACGATGCCTGAGAAAGGCGCCGACAGGCGCGTATACCCCAGCATGGTGTGTGCGCCGTTTACCTGATCTCGTGCCTCGTCGGTTTGCGCGCGTGCTGCCTCAAGGTTCGCCTCCGCAGCCTCGGCACGCTGCGAGACTTCATCCATCTCCTGCGGGCTCACACTCTTCTCGGACTCAAGTTGTTTGTACCGGTTTAACGTGCTTGTCGCCAGCGAGGCGTTGGTCTGCGCCGCGGCTTGCGCGTTTTGCGCCGCCTTCAAGCCCGCCTGCGCCTGCTCCAGAGCCGCTCGCAAAGCCGCGTCGTCCAGCACCACCAGCGTTTGCCCAGCCCGTACGCTGTCTCCCTCGTGCACCAGCACCTGCTGGATGCGGCCCATTACCTGCGCGGATAGAACTGCGGTTTCCCTAGCATGAACCGTGCCCGAGGATCGCAGGTTCACAGGCACCTCTTGCACCTGGCTTTCAACAACCCGCGCCTGCACGGTTTGTACAACCGCAGGGGACGCGGAGTCGGTACCATGACATCCGGCCACCATCGCTGCGGTAACGGCCAGCAAACCTGCCCGTAAGACAGTCTTCATTGCAATTCCTCCGCCGCATCGGGAGTCAGTGTCCCAGTCGCGTGTAAAAGTTCGGTATAGGCCATGGCATTTCCGTAAACGGCATGCCAGTAATTGGCTTGGCTCTGCCTCTCGGCATCCTCGGCCCGTAGCAGATCGGTGATGGTGGCAAGCCCCGCACCGTATCGATTCTTCAGAATGCGCAGACTCTCGGCCGATTGGTCCATTGCCGCCCGCGCCGTCTCCAGCGAGAGTTCCGCCGTCTTCCGGTGAATGTGCGCCTGGCTCACTTCCAGCCGCATATGCTGCTGAGAGGCGGCCACCTGCGCGTCGATCTTCTGCTTGGCAGCGGACTCGCGCGAAAGTTGGGCGCGCCTGCCTAAGGGCAGAATGTCCACACTGATCTGCACGCCGGCCACCCAGTTGTTGCCTCCCGAGCCGGTAAAGGAGGAGTGGTCTTCTTCCCAGTTTCCATAGGCGCTCACGCGTGGGCCGAAGTCCGACTTTGCCGCTCCCACGGCAGACGCCTGCGCCGATTGCTCCTGTCCTAACGCCGCCAGATCCGGTCGCGCCTTTTCGGCCGTCGCCAGTTCCTCTTCCAGTGTGTTCTGCGGGAATGTGTGCAGCTCGATCGGCTTCAGTTCGGTTGCTGTCAGCTCCGGGTCGCCCATCGCCTCGCGCAATTGGGCCCACGCCAGTTCCAGGTCGCCCTGCGCCGCAATCAACTCCTCTTTGCGAGCGGCCACATTTACCTCAGCCGACATGCGATCCGACTCCACCGCAAGGCCAGCCTTGACGTGCTCACCCACAGAGGTCAGAAGAGCCGCCGCCGTCTCCTGCTCATGCTGGGCAACATCGATCTCTCGCTGCGCATAGAGCACCTGCTGGTAGGCCTCTACAACACGAAACACGATCTGCTGATCCGTTGCCTTGGCGGACGAGGAGGCGCTTTGCCTGAAAAGATCGGCGCGCCGGATCTCCTTCTGTGTCTTGAGCGAGTCGAACGCCATCCATGAACCAGAGAAACGCGTGGAGAAGTTGCCGATGGGCTGCGGAAAATTCAGCGCGTTCAACGCAAAGTCAGCTTGCGTAAACTGCCGCTGCCGAAGCCGCGTTCCAAAGGCATAGACCGGATCATCGCCGCGAGAGATGTCTTCCGTAAAGTTGAGTTGCGGCAGAAGCTGGGCGCGCGCCATGGTGGCCGCCGATTTGGCTTCTTGATTGTCCGCACGCGCAATGGCTGCCTCGGGGTTCTGTCCCAGGGCCTGATTGATTGCCTGCCGCAGGGTGAGAGAATCCTGTGCTGTGACGACCATTCCCCCCACACAGAGTGGGAAAGATAGGCACAGAACTCGAAGGAGGCGAGAGATCATGGAAAGAAACGTCCTTGGAATGTGCATTCACAAGAACAAAGTCATGAAATGGGGAATTCGTTACATGCAATATCGATCAGAATTGGCCGGTGGCTGCAACGCACATCACGGTCAGGTCTTACACGACTTCGGTGGTCTTAGGCGTTCCCCACCGGTTAGTAAGTCGTTGAAAAACTGAGGATGGGAGCGCTGTTACGGCAGAATTCACCATCGACCGGACAGGATCACTGACAAAGAGCGGGGCAGCTAAAGCCAGCTTCCGAGACCTCACTGGGAATCGCGGTCCTGTGAGGATCTTGCAACTTCAGTGCCGTCGGCGACATCCAGATGCGGTCCGGAGGAGCCATCCCGGAACCTCGTCGAAAGCCGATCTTCGGCGTCGTCGGTTTGATGTATAAACAATGGAGAACTCTTCAGATGGTCCGCTGAACGGATTGGAAGGTGAAGCTGTTGGAGGTTCGGGAATTCTAGGAATTGTTTGTCCGCGATTTGTACGCAGATCTGGTGCTCATGGCAATCTACGCATTTCGGGCATTCCTAGAATGAATAAGTTGCCTGTTTTCAATGTGACAGGCGGGTTCGACTCCCGCCCGCACCCCAGGTGACGCAGTCCCTTAGCGCCCATGGCCCGATAGCGCTTCCACACACGCTTCGCATGCCGGTAACTCAAACCCATCAACTCTGCGGCTTCAACCAACCTCAAGCTGCCCGCCTTCACTCGCCCCAGCACCTACACCCGGTTCAGCTCCTTTAAGCTCAATCCAGTTCGCCCCAATCTGCCTCCTCAAACAACTCTCAGAGGCAATCTAAAAGGGGTCACTTCTATCGAGGCCACTTGGGGACACTTCTAATGTGGTTCAACATTAGCGTGTTTCCGATGGCAGATTCCATTTTCGGCTTCTGGATCAAAATGTCTTGATTATCTGGGCTGACCCGCACAATCAGCCCTTTGGCCCGCTGGGTTGAATTTGGCAGCAAATTGGCAGCAAATAGCGCCGATTGTGCCGGTTTTGCCCGTTGTGCAGCTAAAAAGTATTGTGCCGTCTATAATTTGCCGTTGCATTCACTCCATGGCATGGAAAAGGTCGTCGGTTCGATCCCGACCAGGTCCACCAAATAAACCGTTAATATTCAAAAGCTTACTGCAATTCGTCCAATCCTTCCTACTCGGAGATTACGCTCCAGAGGCAGAATCAACATATCGCGAATCAGATTCTAGCGCTTCGTTAATTTCGCACACTTTTGCCTGTGTCTACCACCCACGAGTCAAGTAGCTTTTATAAATGCGGTTACCAAATATCCCCTCGCGGCCTCCTGCGATTCTCATCTCCGTGACACACTGTGTGCTACGCCGAGGTACGGAAAAGGTCAGGCTCGACCCTAATGTTCAAACCTTTGCCGAACGCGCCCTTCTTCCGCTACGCGGCGTTAATGGCCGTAACCCTGACGTCGCGCAGGGGTGGTCGACCGAAGAAGCGGTTGTGCGGGAACGCAATTCACTACGTTTTCAATTACTCGGCAGCTCCCACGCGGGCGAGCTACGGCTTCCCCGCGGACAAGGACCTTTTATCCGAAGAGAAGGTGCTGCAAGATGCCACAATCACCTTGCTGTCCTGGGGCGTCTATGTCATCGAGGATGGCGTGCGATACCGGCTCACGCTGGAAGAGAATGTAGCAATATGCTCAGTTCGTTGCCTCTTTGCGGCGTTTGGCTCCGAAGGTTGCCGCGCCCGATCTTTTCAAACAGCAGATTTTCAGTGTAGCGCGGCGTCCCAACTACGTTTGTGCTTGCGTTTGAGCAGAACAGAACAGTCTTTGTATCCCCGTGACCGGATACTCTCAGTGAGCCGGAATCCATCGCTGAATTGACGTGGTTCCCGAAGACCTTTCAGTCTTGCGAATCTGCGGCTATCTATGCACCGCGCAACCATGAAGAGACTCGAGATGACGGAGTAGAAGTGCGGTCGAGAGGGCGATGACAGCACCCGATACGAATTCTGCGCTAGAAGAATCAGCCGTGAAAAGCGGCCCGGCGGGTGTTGGCCCCGAGGGAACTCCGTTACCTCCGGACAAGTCTTCGCCTGTTGCAAAGGCCAAGAACCACAACATCCGTGTTTCCCCAGCCGTCCTCGATGCGGCGGGGAAGGACGGCGATGCATTGCTTCAGTCGCTGCACACGACTCCCGAGGGTCTGCCGCAAGCGGAGGCCGAAGCGCGAGCGCGTACTGTCGGCCCGAACGAGGTTGCGCAGGAACGACGGCGCGGCTGGTTTATACGGCTACTGATCATCCTCCGCAATCCGCTGGTGATTCTGCTGGCAGCCCTCTCGTCGATCTCCTTTGCCACGGGTGACGCGCGCGCCGGAACCGTGATGGCCTGCATGGTGGTGCTGAGCGCCACACTGCGCTTCGTGCAGGAAGCCCGGGCGGACGCGGCAGCGGCCAAGCTAAAAGCCATGATCCACGTGACCGCCGATGTCTTTCGGGATGGCAAGGCGCAGGAGATGCCGCTGCGCGATCTGGTCCCTGGGGACATCATCAATCTGAACGCGGGCGACATGATTCCCGGCGATGTGCGAGTTCTCTCCGCGAAAGACTTGTTCGTGAGCCAGGGCACGCTTACCGGAGAGTCCTATCCAGTCGAGAAGTTCCACGATTCGGACCCCAAGGCCTCCAATTCACCGATCGACCTGAAGAACATTTGCTTCATGGGGACGAGCGTTGAAAGCGGCACGGCAACCGCAGTTGTGGTTGTCACGGGAGTAAACACCTATCTTGGCACCATGGCCGGCTCGATCACGGAGGAAGCGCCGCCGACCAGTTTCGACCGCGGCCTGAGCCGTTTTACATGGCTCATGATCCAGCTCATGGCAGTCATGGTGCCTCTGGTCTTCCTGATCAACGGCTTTACCAAGCACGATTGGAAGAGCGCATTCTTCTTCGCCATGGCCGTGGCCGTTGGCCTGACTCCCGAGATGCTTCCCATGATCGTCTCCGTGTGCCTCTCCAAGGGCGCCATCGCGATGAGCCGCAAGAAAGTTATCGTTAAGCGGCTCAATGCCATTCAGAACTTTGGCGGGATGGATGTACTGTGCACGGATAAGACCGGCACACTGACCGAGGATCGTGTGGTCCTGCAGCGGCACTGCAACGTTGCGGGACGGGAAACCGACGAGGTGCTGCTGGACGGTTACATCATCAGTCACTTCCAGACCGGCCTCAAGAATCTGCTCGACACGGCGATTCTGAATAGTTCGGATTTCCATCAACAAGCGCTCATCGAGAAGTATAAGAAGCTCGATGAGATCCCCTTCGACTTCACGCGGCGCATGATGTCTGTCATGGTAGAAACTCCTGAAGGTAAAGCAATCCTGCTCACCAAAGGCGCTCCGGAAGAAATCTTCCACCAGTGCTCTCAATTCGAGTTGGACGGGAAGCTTTCGCCCATGGATCCCGCTCTGATGAAAGGCTTGCGGGATGAATATGCGAGCCTCAGCAGCGACGGCTTCCGGGTGCTGGCCGTGGCCGTCAAGGAACTGCCCGGGAAGCAGTCCTGCTCAAAGGAGGACGAGCGCGACCTCGTGCTGAAAGGGTACGTTGCATTTCTCGACCCGCCCAAGGGCACGGCGGCAATCGCAATCCAGGCGCTGCACAAGCACGGCGTAGGAGTGAAGATCCTTACCGGCGATAATGACCTGATCAGCCGCAAGGTGTGCCGGGACGTGGGCCTTGAGCCCGATCCGATGCTCCTGGGCGAGGCCGTGGAGAAGATGTCTGACCCGGAATTGGCGGATGCGGCCGAAAAGACGACGCTTTTCGCTCGTCTTACTCCGGCTCACAAGCAGCGGATCGTTCGCCTTCTCCGCAGCAAGGGACACGTGGTCGGCTTCATGGGAGACGGAATCAACGATGCTCCCGCGCTGCATGCCGCGGACATCGGCATCTCGGTGGATACAGCCGTGGACATCGCCAAGGAGTCGGCCGATCTGATTCTGCTGGAGAAAGACCTCATGGTGCTCGAAGGGGGCGTGATTGAAGGACGAAAGGTCTTCGCCAACATTCTCAAGTACATCCGGATGGGAGCCAGCTCCAACTTCGGAAATATGTTCAGCGTTTTGGGAGCGAGCGCCTTTCTGCCGTTCATTCCGATGGCGCCGATCCAGATATTGACGAACAACATGCTGTATGACTTCTCCCAGGTGCCGATTCCGACCGACGCGGTGGACGAAGAACTGGTGGCGCGGCCGCGGCCCTGGAACATTGGAGAGATCAGGCGGTTCATTCTCTGCATTGGACCCATCAGCTCGATCTTCGACTACTCAACTTTTTTTGTCATGCTCTATCTGTTCAAGTGCTGGGATCCATCCCGGGCACCGTTATTTCAGACCGGCTGGTTCGTCGAGTCGCTGATGACGCAGACACTCATCATCCATATCATTCGCACCAATAAAATCCCCTTCTTTCAGAGCCGCGCAAGCTGGTCCCTGACCCTCACAACAATGGCCATCATGGCCTTCGGAGCGTGGCTTCCGTACTCCCCACTGGCCTCATCGCTTGGCCTCGTGCACCTGCCGGGGCTTTACTGGCCGATTCTGCTCGCCACACTGCTTGCCTACTCGTGCCTTACGCAAGGGATCAAGGTCTGGTTGCTGTGGAAGAAATGGATTTGAACTGGCCCCCTTTGCCCAGTCTTGACCGGCTGGCTGGAATTCGAGGGCCAGAGCCAGAACAAGATTATTCCCCGTATTCCAGCACTACTTCGATCGAAATGGAATCACAATGCCTGTAGGCAATAAGGAACATCATCATACCGATCGCATTGGCTGGCTGCGCGCAGCGGTGCTGGGCGCGAACGACGGCATACTCTCAACATCAAGTCTCGTGCTTGGTGTCGCAGCCGCGCATGCGACACACCGTAATCTATTGGTTGCTGGAATGGCCGGCTTGGTGGCCGGAGCAATGTCGATGGCTGCCGGTGAGTACGTCTCTGTTCATTCGCAGGCAGACACCGAACGTGCCGATTTGGACATTGAGCGCGTGGAGCTAACAACAGACAACAAAGGCGAACACAAGGAACTGGCGGCGATTTACATCGCTCGTGGGCTTGATCCTGCTCTCGCGAAACAGGTTGCTCAGCAACTGATGGCTCACGATGCTTTGGGCGCCCACGCCAGCGATGAGCTAGGCATCTCCAAGAAGCTTCGTCCGCGCCCTATTCAGGCGGCGTTGTCATCGGCAGCAAGCTTCGCAATCGGCGCATTGATGCCTCTGTTAGTCACAGCTATGGCACCGGTACACGGATTGATCCCGCTTGTATCTGTTTCTTCTTTGGCGTTGCTCGCACTTCTCGGCGGACTGGCTGCACGCGCGGGAGGGGCAGGAGTGATGATCGGCGCGATACGCGTAACGTTCTGGGGCGGATTGGCCATGGCAATAACCGCAGGCATCGGGTGGGTATTTGGAGCAGTTGTGTGAAGTGCGCCAGTTGAAGGCTGCCGATCAGGAATGGGCCAGAGTTTGCGTCGACTTGGAGATGATGCAAGTCCAACGCTCAATCTACACAGGCATTTGGCCAGATCATCGCTGCCAGAGGATTCGTACTTCTTCCAGTGGGAGGTCGACGCCTTCGAAGTGGGGGATCGCTCGCGCCGTGTAGTCCGCCGCCGACCGGACCGCGGAAACAGCCGCAGTGTATATGTGGCCACCCGGCGCGCCTCCCGATTCGTCACTGCGCTTCATCTCCTGCACGACGGGAGCGCCGCCCTTGAGGCCGTCGGCGTAAAGCTCTAGCCGCACCGCGTTGGGATCGAGGTCGTTGAGCCAAATCTGAACTTCGAATTCGTGGTTGTCGCCACGAGTTTCAACTTTCACTTCGCCAAAGTGCAGCGAGGCCCATTTTTCGTCCAGCCGGTGCCGCCAGTCGACAATCTGCCTGCCGGTTGCGCCTTTGTCCACGCTACGTAAACGGAAGGCTGCGGCGGCCGGCAGGTAGTGTTGCTCAGTGTATTCGCGCACCGCGCGATTGGCAGAGAATTGCGGAGTCAATCGCGCCATGCTCTCGCGGATCCGCGCAACCCAGGCCGTGGGAATGCCGCTCTCGCCTCGGGTATAGAACTCTGGGACAACTTGCCGTTCGATCGTGTCATAAAGCATCTCCGCTTCGATATGGTCCAGTCCCGGATCGGCGCCATGTTCCAGGCCGTCGCCGAGCGCCCAGCCCAGATCCGGAGCATAAGCTTCGGCCCACCAGCCGTCCAATTCCGAATAATTGAGTCCGCCGTTGACAAGCACCTTCATTCCGCTGGTTCCACATGCCTCCCACGGCCGGCGCGGCGTGTTCAGCCAGACATCTATCCCGTGTACAAGGTGTTCTGACATGCGCATGTCGTAGTCGCTGAGAAAGATAACATGGTTCCGAGCCTCGGTCTCCCGGATGAAGCGTACCCACTCCTGGATCAAGGTCTGCCCACCCTGATCCGCCGGATGGGCCTTGCCGGCAAGCATGAGTTGCACAGGCCGCTCGGGATTGGTTAGCAGGCGAAGCAGCCGCTCCCTGTCGTGCAAAAGCAGGTTTGGACGTTTGTAGGTCGCGAACCGCCGCGCAAACCCCAGCGTCAATACCTTGGGATCGAAAAGCTGTTCAGCGCCGTCAACCTCTTCGGGCGATGCGCCGGAGACGGCCAATTGCCTCGCCAATCGTTCACGAGCGTATGAGACCAGAGACTCCCTGGCAGCAGTGCGCAGTTGCCAGAGGCTCTCGTCGGAGACGTTGCGGATCTTCTGCTCCAGGTTTTCCGTTGTCCCCAGCCAGCGGTGTTCTCCACATGCTTTCGTCCATAGTTCGTTGGCCGGATGAGAATCCCAGGTCGACACATGGACCCCGTTGGTCACATGGCCGATGGGCACTTCATCTACGGGCCAGTGGGGAAAAAGGGGCGCAAAGAGATCCCGGCTGACCTTCCCATGCAATTGGCTCACGCCATTCACCGCGCCGCTGCCGCGAATGGCCAGATAGGCCATGTTGAAACTCTCCGACGAATCGCTCGGATTCTGGCGGCCCAGGGCCAGCAAACTGGGGAGATTGATGCCGAGTTCGTGCTCGGCATAGTGGCCGAGGTATTGCTCGATCAGACGCGGCGAGAAGCGATCGAATCCGGCGGCCACTGCCGTGTGGGTGGTGAACAGGTTCCCTACGCGCGTGACGGCCAGCGCCACGTCGAAGGGCTGCGCGGCCTCAAGCATGAAACTGCGGGCGCGCTCCAACACCGCGAAGGCCGCATGACCCTCATTCAGGTGACAAACCTCCGGATGGATGCCAAGCTCGGCAAGCAGCCGCCAACCGCCGATGCCGAGAACCATCTCCTGTTTGAGACGCAACTCCGGGTCGCCCCCATACAGCTCGCTGGTAATGGCCCGGTCCTCGGGGGAGTTGGCCGGGTCGTTGCTGTCCAGCAGGTAGAGCTTCACTCGGCCGACCACGACCTGCCAGGCCCGCAGCCAGGTCGTGTAACCGTGCAGGGGGATCTCCAACCGCAACCACTCGCCGTTTTCGCGGCGCACCGGCGTGATCGGCAACTGTCCAGGATCGTTATAGGGGAAGAGAGCCTCTTGTGCTCCCTCTATGTCAATCACCTGGCGAAAATAACCTTGCTGGTAGAGCAGCCCCACCGCGGCCACCGGCACACCGAGGTCGCTGGCGCTCTTCAGCTGATCTCCAGCCACGTTGCCGAGTCCGCCCGAGTAAATGGGCAGCGCTTCGCTCAACATGAATTCGAGGCTGAAATACGCCACGCAGCTCAAGGAAGCCTGCGCATGATGTTGCTGAAACCATCCCGGCGCTTCCGCCGCGCGACGTTCGTCGCTCAACAGATCATCGACATTCTTGCGAAAAGCAGGATCGGCCATCAACCTCCCAAGTTTGTCCCGTGAGGCCGTTTGCAGAACCACCCACGCGTTCTGGGTGAGCTTCCACTGGATAGAATCGATCTGCCGCCACACCTGGTCGGCGCGATGGTTCCACGACCAGCGCAAGTTCAGGGCAAGTTCAGCCAGGGATTCAAAGCCCTCGATTTCCGTGGGCAGACGGCCGTAGGATGGTTGACTGGTCCCCTCTGGATCGCTCATTGGTTTTCTCCCTGTGTTTGTTATCAGCTCAACGTGGGAACCATGGATCAGGCTCTCGCACGCTCCCGAGCTAGCTGAACTCTCCCTTGATGTATTGCTGGGTTTCTTTCTGCTTGGGGTCGTGGAAAATCTGGTTGGAGTCCCCGAACTCGACCAGATAGCCGGTCCGGCTACCTTCCGAGGTATCGACATACAAGAAGCCCGTCTTGTCGGACACGCGCTGGGCCTGCTGGAGATTGTGAGTCACAATGGCGATCGTGAAGCGGTCCTTCAATTGCTTCATGAGTTCCTCGATGCTGCGTGTAGCAACCGGGTCGAGCGCGGAACAAGGTTCGTCGAGCAACAGAACTTCGGGCTCGGTCGCAATGGCCCTCGCGATGCAGAGCCTCTGCTGCTGACCGCCCGAGAGCGATAGCCCGCTCTCGTTCAGCTTGTCCTTCACCTCATCCCATAGAGCCGACGACTTCAGGGCTTCCTCCACCTTTGCGGCCTTGTTGCCTTTGAAGTCGTTCAATCGCAGCCCGAAGGCGACGTTGTTGTAGATGCTGGTTGCGAAAGGGTTTGGCTGCTGGAAGACCATGCCGATATAGCGGCGCACCGCCACGGGATCGATTTTGGGGCCGTATATGTCCTGCCCGCGGAACTGGACATGGCCTTCTAACCGGAAGCCGCGAACCAGATCGTTCATCCGGTTCATGCACCGAAGCACTGTACTCTTGCCGCAGCCCGATGGTCCGATGAAGGCCGTGATCGCGTTCTTCTCAACGGGAATCCTCGTGTCGCGAACGGCCTTGAAGGAACCGTAGTATAGATTTTCGATATCGCAATCCATCACGACCGAGGTGGCCTGCCCGGTATTTTGTACCAGCGAGATTGTTAGTGTAGCGCGGAAGGTGAGTTAGTTAACTCGCCGCCGCAGTCGGGGGCGTGGAAAAGTGGGAAGCGTTGTTTGCTTTCAACTTTTCCATGCGCCAAGGGAACTTCGATTTGCCAGGCCGGCGGAGCCGGCGGTCTGTAGCCGAGCGAGGAGTGGGGGCGTTCGGTGTTGTAGTAGATTCTCCACCGTTCCGCCAACACCTGCGCTTCCTTCAGCGAATAGAAAATCTCGCCATTCAGGAACTCATCGCGCAGCTTGGAGTTGAAGCTCTCACAGTAGCCGTTCTCCCATGGAGAGCCAGGTTCGATATACAACGTGGCTGCACCGGTGCGGGCCAGCCATTTGCGCAGTTCCTTGGCCACGAACTCAGGGCCGTTGTCAGAGCGGATGTATTCCGGGATGCCGTGTTCGATCATCGCGTCGGCCAGAACATCGATCAGGTTGGCGCTGTTGATCCTGCGCCGCACATGAATGGCCACGCACTCGCGTGTGTGTTCATCGATGAGGTTGAGCATGCGCACTTTCCTTCCATCGTGTGTGAACGTGCTGACAAAGTCGTACGACCAGACGTGATTCTGATGCTCCGGGCGTAGCCGCACGCACGAGCCATCATTGAGCCACAGTCGCCCGCGCGGCTTTTGCTTCTGGGGAACCTTCAGCCCCTCGCGGCGCCAGATTCTCTCCACTCGATCCTTGCCCACGTTCCAGCCGCCTTCGCGCAGTTTGATCGTGATGCGTCGATAACCGTACCGGCCATACCGGTCGGCCAGGGTGATGATGGCCCGGGTCAGTGCGTCTTCGTCGTTCCGCTGTGTGGGCTGGTAGCGTTGCGTGCCACGCTGCTGGTGAACCAGGCGGCACGCATGTCGCTCACTCGCTCCGCCCTGCCGTGCATGCTCCACAGCGGTGCGCCGACGCTCCGGGCTTAGAAGTTTCCCCGGGCGATGTCCTGAAGGATCTGTTTGTCCAGGCTCAGTTCAGCCACCAGCCGTTTGAGCTTCGAGTTCTCCTGCTCCAGCTCTTTCAGCCGCTTCGCCTGGTCCACCTTCAGACCGCCATATTCCTTGCGCCAGCGGTAGTAGGTCTGTTCTGTAAATCCGGCTTCCTTGCACGCTGCCGGAGTTGTCTTGCCGTTGGCGATCGCCACTTCGATCTGCCGAAGCACGTTCACGATCTGCTCAGGTGTATGCCGCTTTCCTCGTGCCATTCAAGGCTCCTTCCATACCAGTTTGTCTCATTCACACTGGTACAGAATTTGCCGGGCACTCCAAGACCAGCGCGAGACTTGTACGTCATTTTCTTGATCGAACGAAATTCGATTCGGCGTTTTTCGGTGGACTTGGGATAGGTCATTATGAGTTCTTCCAGTACATCAAGGATAATCTGGGAGACGATTAGTGGCGCGTTCTCCTTGTCGTCGGCGGGGATTGTGGGCGACCATGAGAGCGATACCTTCGATTTGTTCGGCACAGCGCAGGAGTTGGGAACACACTTTCTGGTGCGCACACGCGCCGGCCGGCTGGCCGATAGCGGACCGGAGACCGTAATTGAAAATGCTGAAGCACGGAGCTAATAACCACTGCGCCTGCGGCGCGGGCGACGGGCTGCTGCCGGCATGGAGCACTTCTATCCAGATCCCTTTGAGGGGCCATCAACCATAAAGCCTCCGGCTCTGACAGAGGATACTTACTAACGCTTTCCGCCGCTATTCTGAGCAGAGATAAGAATCATGCGCGTGTGCAAATCAGACCGGAGCATCCTGCCCACATACGTCTACAATGAGCGAAATCATCCTCCGCTCCAGAGGCTTCCATGTCTCACGCGACCCTGAGAAATAGCTACCAATCGCTCACCGACCGGCTCAACCTATTTCCGCAGGGCGCGCCGCCCTCCGAGCTGCTCTTCCGCATCCTGGAGGTGCTCTTTACTCGTGACGAAGCAGCCCTCGTGGCTCTGCTTCCCATCAAGCCCTTCAACATCGCCGCCGCCGCCAAAATCTGGAAAAAACCCGCAGCGGAATCCCAAAATATCCTCGAAGCCCTGGCCTCCAGAGGGATGCTGCTCGACATGGAGATCCACGGCGAACAGATATTTGTCCTGCCGCCGCCCATGGCCGGATTCTTGGAGTTCTCCATGATGCGCCTAGGCAACAGCTACGACCAGAAGCTGCTGGCCGAGCTTTTTTACCAATACCTCAACGTCGAGGAAGATTTCGTCCGCAACCTATTCACAGGCGGCGAAACCCAACTGGGCCGCGTCTTTGTCAACGAGAACGCCCTGGCCGGCGACAGCACGCTCTCTGTCCTCGACTACGAACGCGCCAGCGAAGTCATCCGCACCGCCTCACATCGCGGCATCGGCACCTGCTACTGCCGCCACAAGATGCAGCATCTCGGCAAAGCCTGCGCCGCGCCCATGGACATCTGCATGACCTTCAGCGGTACTGCCCAGTCGCTCATCAAGCACGGCATTGCCCGCTCCGTTGATGCCAGCGAATGCCTTGCCCTGCTCGATCAAGCCATCGCGCACAATTTAGTCCAGTGCGGCGAGAACGTCCAAAACCAGGTTGCCTTCATCTGCAATTGCTGTAGCTGCTGTTGCGAGGCCATGCTCGCCGCCAAGCGATTCGCCGTCCTCAACCCCATCGCCACCACCAACTTCCTCCCCGCGCTCAACGCCGACTCCTGCAACGGCTGCGGCAAATGCGCTGAGGTTTGTCCCGTCGAGGCCATGGCGCTCGTCTCAGCCGGCGACCCGCACAAGCCCAAGCGCAAAAAAGCCCGCCTCGACGAATCCCTCTGCCTCGGCTGCGGC
>Ga0224558_1002511_pt1 | contig 16628 bp, 12 predicted proteins | sample 714S32024metaG_FD_180682 | JGI IMG/M metagenome (GOLD analysis project Ga0224558, IMG submission 180682) | Peat soil microbial communities from Stordalen Mire, Sweden - 717 S3 20-24 | ecosystem: Environmental > Terrestrial > Soil > Wetlands > Peat | place: Sweden: Norrbotten County, Stordalen... | reverse complement strand
CTTCTTCAAAGAGCTTCTTAGCCTCTGGTCTTTCCAGGATGGCCGGGTATCGCCCGCGCAGCTCCCAGGTGTGGAAGAACGGTGACCAGTCGATGAACGGGACGAGGTCGGAGAGAGTGATGGGGGAAGGATGATGCGTGATGCGGGATTCGTGATGCGGGATGCGTGAAACGTGATCGGAGGCGAGGACGCGGAGGCCGGTGAAGGCGGGCTTGTCGAGGGGGCTTGATTTCCAATCAATGGGGGTGCGGCGGTTGCGGGCTTCCTCGATGGTCAGGAGCGGCTTGGTTTTCTGATCGGCGTGCTGGGCGCGAAGCCTGTCGTATTCGGAGCGGATGTTGGCGACGAAGGGCGGTTTGAGGCGGGGATTGAGGAGGCTGCTCACCACGCCCACCGCGCGGGAGGCGTCGAGCACATGGATGACGGGCTGAGAGTAACCGAGAGCGATCTTGACGGCGGTATGCGCCTTGCTGGTGGTTGCGCCGCCGATTAGAAGAGGCACGCTGAAGCCTTGGCGCTCCATTTCTTTCGCGACGTGGACCATCTCGTCCAGCGAGGGCGTGATTAGCCCGCTCAGGCCGATGATATCGGCACCTTTTTCACGGGCGGTCTGCAGGATCTTTTCCGACGGCACCATGACGCCCAGGTCAACGACCTCGTAATTGTTGCAGCCGAGCACCACGCCGACGATGTTCTTGCCGATGTCATGCACGTCGCCCTTCACCGTGGCCATGAGGATGCGGCCCTGGGGCTGGTGATTGCCGGAAGCGGCCTTCTCTGCCTCCATATACGGGAATAGATAGGCGACGGCTTTCTTCATTACACGGGCGCTCTTGACGACCTGTGGCAGGAACATCCGGCCGGAGCCGAAGAGGTCGCCGACGATGTTCATGCCCTGCATGAGCGGCCCCTCGATGACGAGCAGCGGGCGGCCATACTTCTGCCGGGCTTCTTCGGTGTCTTTGTCAATGTATTCGACGATGCCTTTGACGAGCGCGTGGCTGAGGCGTTGCTCGACCGTGCCCTTGCGCCACTCCTCTTCGGCAACTTCAACCTCGTCCTTCTGCTTGATCTTTTCGGCGAAGCGAACGAGGCGCTCGGTGGAGTCCGGCCGGCGGTTGAGCAGCACGTCTTCCACCAACTCCAGCAAGTCCTTGGGGATCTCCTCATACACCTCTAGCATGCCCGGGTTTACGATGCCCATGTCCAGCCCCGCCCGGATGGCGTGGTAGAGAAACGCCGAGTGCATTGCTTCGCGCACGACGTTGTTGCCACGGAAGGAAAAGGAAACGTTGCTGATGCCGCCACTGACGCGGGCAAAGGGCAGGTTTTCCTTGATCCATTTCGCCGTGCGTATGAAATCCGCGGCATAGTTGTTGTGCTCCTCGATGCCGGTGGCGACGGTGAGGACGTTTGGGTCGAAGATGATGTCCTGCGGCGGGAAGCCGGCCTGCTGCGTCAGGATGCGATACGAGCGTTCGCAGACCTCGATCTTGCGTTCGAAACTATCGGCCTGACCGCGCTCGTCGAACGCCATCACGACCACCGCCGCGCCGTAACGTCGGATCAGCTTCGCCTGGCGCACGAACTTCTCTTCGCCTTCCTTGAGGCTGATCGAGTTTACGATGCCCTTGCCCTGAAGGCACTTGAGTCCGGTTTCGATGACCGACCATTTCGAGCTGTCGATCATCACCGGCACCCGCGCGATGTCCGGCTCCGAGGCGACCAGATTCAGGAAGGTCGTCATCGCCTTCTCCGAATCGAGCATCGCTTCGTCCATGTTCACATCAATGATCTGCGCGCCGTTCTCGACCTGCTGCTTGGCGATGGTCAGCGCGGCTTCGTAGTTGCCGGCGAGGATCAGCTTGGCGAATTTGGGCGAGCCGGTGACGTTGGTGCGCTCGCCGATATTGACGAAATTAGCCTCCGGGCGAATGGTCAGCGGCTCCAGCCCACTCAGGCGGGTGCAAGGCGCGACCTCGGGTGGTACGCGGGGAGGCAAGCCGCGGACCGCCTTGGCAATCGCGTGGATATGCGCGGGCGTGGTGCCGCAGCAACCGCCGACGATATTGAGCCAGCCGTTCTCGGCCCATTCCTGTAGCTGCGGGGCGAGCGTCTCCGGGGTCTCGGGGAAACCGGTCGGCAACATCGGGTTTGGCAAGCCGGCGTTCGGATAGGCGCTGACAGGGATGTTCGCGATCCCCGACAGTTCCTCGATGAACGGCCGCATCTCCTTGGGGCCGAGCGCGCAGTTGATGCCGACGCTCAGCAGTTTGTGGTGCGAGATGGAGTTCCAATAAGCCTCGACGGTCTGGCCCGACAGGGTGCGCCCGCTGAGATCGGTGATGGTGAAGGAGACCATCACTGGCACGCGGCGGCCCGTCTCCTCAAAATACTTGTCGATGGCGAAGAGCGCGGCCTTTGAGTTCAGGGAGTCGAAGACCGTTTCCAGCAGCAGAACGTCCACGCCGCCGTCCAACAATCCGCGCGTCTGCTCGGAATAAGCCGCGACGAGTTGGTCAAAGGTGATGGCGCGGAATGCCGGATTGTGGACATCCGGGGATAGCGACGCTGTCTTGCCGGTTGGCCCGAGGGCGCCGGCCACAAAACAAACGCGGCCCGGCTGGGCGGCCATGACCGCGTCCGCTGCGGCCCGGGCGTTGCGCGCCCCCGCCACGTTCAGCTCGTAAGCCAGTTGCTGAAGCTTGTAATCCGCCAGCGAGATGGTGGTGGAGTTGAAAGTGTTGCTCTCGATGATGTCCGCGCCTGCTTCAAGGTACTGGCGATGGATGGCCTTGATGATCTGCGGCTGCGTCAGGCTGAGCAGGTCGTTGTTGCCCTTCAGGTCTTGCGGCCAATCCTTAAACCGCTCCCCGCGAAAGGCGGCCTCGTCCAGTTTGTAGGTCTGGATCATGGTCCCCATCGCGCCGTCGAGAATGACGATGCGCTTGCGCAGCAGGCGTTCAAGCTCCCGCGTCCGGTTTAGTTCAGCATTTACGTCCGACATTTAGGCTCTAAATCGTTGATTCATTCCGGGGTCCAGCCTGGTTTACGCGCCAATTCCAGGCGCCAGCCCAAGGCCACACGCCCGAACCTAATGGCAAAGGCATTGGGGTGCAAATTATAAATCAACGTATCCTGATATGAAGATATGTACATTGGTACCCCCTCGCACTCGCTCATTGACACGCCGGTTGCCTTTGATATTGTCCGCGAACTGTTTCGGAGGAAGTTTTCCGGCGAAACCTGTTTAGTGAACGTTGTTACCTGATTATAACCGAAGTTTTATGGCAAAATCTGCAAAATACGTATATCTGTTTGGAAACAAGAAGGCTGACGGCAACGGCAGCATGAAGCCGCTGCTGGGCGGCAAAGGCGCGAACCTGGCCGAGATGAGCCGCATTGGCTTGCCCGTGCCTCCGGGCTTCACGATTACCACGGAAGTCTGCACTTACTATTACGACAACAAGAGGACCTACCCCAAGACCCTTGATCCCTCGGTCAAGGCTGGCGTGGCGTTCATCGAGAAGATCATGGGCACGAAGTTCGGCGATAAGTCCGCCATGCCCTTGCTGGTCTCTGTCCGCTCCGGCGCGCGGGACTCGATGCCCGGCATGATGGACACGATCCTCAACCTGGGCCTGAACGATGAAACCGTGCTGGCGCTGGTCGCCGCGACCAAGAACGAGCGCTTCGCCTGGGACTGCTATCGCAGGTTTATCCAAATGTATGGCGACGTGGTCATGGGCGTGCAGAAGCGCGCCGGTGAAGATCACGAGCCTTTCGAAGTCGTCATCCACGCCATCAAACATGAGCGGTATCACCAGGACATCGAGGACACCAAGCTCAACGTCGGTGACCTGAAAGAACTGGTGGCCCGCTTCAAGGCTCTGATCAAGGAGTACACCGGAAAGGAATTCCCGCAGGATCCGTGGAAGCAGCTCTGGGGGTCCGTCGGCGCCGTGTTCGGCTCCTGGATGAACGACCGCGCGATTGTGTATCGCCGCAAGTACAATATCCCCTCCGAATGGGGAACTGCCGTCAACGTGCAAGCGATGGTTTATGGCAACACGGGCGACAAGTCCGGCTCCGGGGTGGCGTTCACGCGCAACCCGGCCAATGGCGTGAAGGAGTTCTACGGCGAATTCCTCATCAACGCGCAGGGCGAAGACGTGGTGGCGGGCGTGCGCACGCCCGAACCGGTGGCGCAGCTCAGCAACCACCTGCCTGAGGCGTTCATTGAACTGGACGGCATCCGTGGCACGCTGGAGAGGCACTTTACGGACGTGCAGGACTTTGAGTTCACGATCCAGGACGGCAAGGTGTTCATGCTCCAGACCCGCAACGGCAAGCGCACGGCCCTGGCCGCGCTCAAGTTCTCGATGGACATGGTCAAGGAGAAGCTCATTGACTGGAAGACGGCTATCCGCCGCAACCCGGCCGATCAGCTCGATCAACTCCTGGCCCCGGTTTTCGATGCGAAGGCCGAGAAGGCCGCCAAGTGCATCGCCCGTGGCTTGCCCGCCGGTCCAGGCGCGGCCTCTGGCAAGATGTATCTCAGCGCCGAGCGCGCCGTAGCGGCAGCGGAGAAGGGCGAGAAGGTCCTCCTCGTTCGCGCCGAGACTACGCCTGAAGACTTGCGCGGGATGATTGCCGCCGAGGGCATCCTTACCGCAAAGGGCGGCGTAAGTTCGCACGCGGCGCTGGTGGCTCGCCAGATGGGCAAGGTTTGTGTCTGCGGCGCGGGCGCCCTGCAAATTGATTACGACGCCAAGACCCTGACGGTGGACGGCGCGACCTACAAGGAAGGCGACTTCCTCTCGATCAACGGCACCGCCGGCAAGGTGTATCCGGGCCAAATCAAGACCGCCGCGTCTGAGATCGTCCAGGTGCTCGTCGAGAAGTCGCTCGACCCGAAGGCCAGCGAGACCTACGGCATGTACGGGACGCTGATGAATTGGTGCTCGAAGGTCACCAAGCTGCAAGTCCGCACCAACGCCGACACGCCGGAGCAGGCCGAGAACGCCATCGCTTTTGGCGCCACCGGCATTGGCCTGACGCGCACCGAGCACATGTTCTTCGAAGGCAACCGCATTGACGCGATGCGCGAGATGATCCTTGCCGAGAACCTCGAAGAGCGTAAGAAGGCCCTGGCAAAACTGCTGCCTTACCAGAAGGCAGATTTCGTGGGCATCTACAAGGCCCTCAAGGGCCTTCCGGCCACCATCCGTTTCCTCGACCCGCCGTTGCACGAGTTCCTCCCGCACGAGGAACCCGCGCAGAAGGACCTGGCCGCGAAGATGGGTGTGCCGGTTGAGAAGATTCAGCAGCGCGTGGAAGAACTTCACGAGTTCAACCCCATGCTCGGCTTCCGTGGCTGCCGCCTGGGTATCGTTTATCCGGAAATCTCCGAGATGCAGGCCCGCGCGGTGTTCGAAGCCGCCGCCGAAGTCCAAAAGTCCGGTATCAAAGTGAAGCCAGAAGTCATGATCCCGCTCGTGGGCTTCAAGAAGGAACTCGATCTCCAGGTCGAGGTCGTCCATCGCGTGGCCAAGGCCGTCATGGCCGAGCAGAAAGTGAAACTCGACTACCTGGTCGGCACCATGATCGAAATCCCGCGCGGCGCGCTTACGGCGGACGAAATCGCTCAGACCGCCCAGTTCTTCAGCTTCGGCACGAATGACCTGACGCAGACCTGCCTGGGCATGAGCCGCGATGATTCCGGCTCCTTCATCCCGCCGTATCAGGAGAACGAAATCATCAGGACCAACCCGTTCGCATCCATTGACCAGGCCGGCGTGGGCGAGCTGATGAGGATTGCGGTGGCGAAGGGCAGCGCGACGCGTCCTGGCATCAAGCTGGGCATCTGTGGCGAACACGGCGGCGACCCTGCCAGCGTGAAGTTCTGCCATCGGCTCGGCCTGACCTACGTAAGCTGCTCACCCTTCCGCGTGCCCGTGGCGCGGCTGGCCGCGGCGCAAGCCGCCCTGGAGGAAGAAGAAGCGCACAAAGCCAAGGGCGTAAAGAAGGGCAAGAAAAAGTAGCCACGTAGCCGCCGAGGTAACGAGGCGCAATCACAAGATTCGTCAAGCCGCTCCGGGCGACCGGGGCAGCTTGTTTGCTCCGGCAAATCCGCCCCTCGGGGTCCGCGCTGGCTCTCAAGACTGTTCGATCCGGAGCTGGATCTTCGGATCGTTCATGCCCAGCGAGGCGGCTTTCTTCCTTCTGGCTTGGCCAATCACGTTCTATGCGCTACGGTGCTTCCGACATGATGCGGAACAAGACAGTTGGACGAAATGACCCATGCCCTTGCGGCAGCGGGCGGAAATACAAACGGTGTTGCCTGGCCGCGGATGAACGGCGTGCAGCCCAAGAGTCTGCGTCTGTTCCGCAGGCGGATGAGGAGGATCCTGCGCCAGTGCCGCCGGTGGGCGTCCGCCAGATCACCGGACTGCTGCAAGAGCTGGCGCGCAAATCCTCCAGCAAAGCAGACCGCGCTGAATTTGAAGAATTATTGGCCAGGACCAAGCCGGTTCTCGATTATATGCAGCAGCAGCCGGCCATCGAGGCCGCATCGCAAGCGATCGAAGCCTATCGCGCCGACTTCGACAAGCTCGTCGAGAATGAGGAGGCTTACCTGCAGCGCGCCCAATCGCTTTTTGCCGAAGAGCGATTTGTGCCGCTGCGGTTCACGGCGGACGACGTGCAGCGTGCCTTCGACAAAGTAGGGCCCCTGCCGCCTGGTTCGTCGGATGACCAGTTTGTCAAGATCGTGCGCAAGGCCATCCTCCACCTGGCGGACAAGGAACGACGGAGCCAGTCTGCGATGAGCCTGCTGATGCATCTGCCGGATTACGTTGCGGCCAACCGCCCGCTGGACGCCTGGATTCTCCAATATTGCTCCTACCTCACGGGGGAAGATCGTAACGAGAGCAATCCGTTTCTGTTTCAGATGTTTTCCTATGGCTACGACGGTTGGGTGGCTCAGCAGCGCGGCCGCGAGGGTGCAATGCTCCGTCAACTAGGGATGGATCTCTCCCGCCTGGAGGGCATGAGCCTGGAGGAGGTAGATGCCTGGCTTCAGGAACAAGAGGCCGATCCCGCCAAACGCGCCCGCATGGAAGAAGTCCTCCTGGCGAATCCGCAGCAACGCGCCCAGGCAGAGGCCAACTTGCAACAGTTGGAGCGCGACGCCCACAAACTGCTGGAGCGGGAAGACGCCGCCCACCTGCTGCTGCCGCTTGGGGATGTCCAACCGTGGCTGCCTCGACTGAACGAACGTTGGGCGAGCGTGTGTGAGCAATTCCCCGATGCCGGGAGTCCCTCACCGAGTCCCGCCGCGGGCAAAGCATTTTTGGACGCTATGTTCCCGGTGGTTGGCGAGATGATTGCCGAGCTTTTCACCCCGGAGCGCATCCGGCAACTGACTGCGCGGCTCAAGGCTTACCGGAATGAGCGCCATGCCGCCGGGGACAAACAGGCTACTGCCTGGACCAACGGTGCGATCGTCTCCCTCAGAGGGGGGTGCGATCCCGCCAGCAGCCGTTTCCTCTACGCCCTCGGCTACGTTTCACTAATGAAGGGTCTGGAGGCGATGGCCATTGCGGAGCAGGAGCAGGCGCCATCGCGGGATGAAATGCGCGGCTGACGACTCGGTGCGCGCGTTTGTCGGTCTGGATCAGGCACGCCGCACTTGCGCATCAGGCACCAACACTGCTGCACCCTTGATGTGACCTGACCGCAGGCGGCTCAACGCCTCATTCGCCTCGGCCAAGGAAAACGTCTGCACTGTGGTCCGCACCGGGACGCGGGGTGCCAGGGCCAAGAACTCCTCCCCATCGCGGCGCGTGAGATTGGCGACCGAGCAAATGCTGCGCTCCTCCCACAATAGTTCGTATGGGAATGCCGGGATGTCGGTCATGTGAATATCGCCGCAGACGATCGTGCCACCTTTGCCGACGGCTTTGAGGGCTAGCGGTACCAGTTCACCAGCCGGGGCGAAGATGATCGCTGCGTCGAGTTGCTCCGGCGGCAGACTCTCGGAATCCCCGGCCCACATCGCGCCCAGTGATTGGGCGAATTGTTGTCCTTCCCGGTCACCCCGGCGCGTGAACGCGTAAATCTCCCGTCCTTGAAAGCGTGCCACTTGCGTGAGGATGTGCGCCGCGGCGCCGAAGCCGTAAATCCCGATTCGCCTCGCATCGCCGGCCTTGGCGAGCGCACGATAGCCAATCAGTCCGGCGCAGAGCAGGGGAGCGGCCTCGGCGTCGGAGTAAGAATCGGGTATGGGGAAACAATATCGCTGGTCGGCGACGGTGTATTCGGCATACCCGCCATCGAGGGTGTAGCCGGTGAAGCGTGCCTGGTCGCAAAGGTTCTCCCGGCCCGTGCGGCAATATTCGCATGCGCCGCAGGTCCACCCCAGCCACGGAATGCCAACTCGGTCGCCGGCCTTCAACCGCTCGACCCCATCGCCCATCGCGGAAACGATGCCGATGATTTCGTGCCCCGGCACGAGCGGCAGCTTGGGGCTCGGCAACTCGCCATCGACCACATGCAGATCGGTGCGGCACACCGCGCACGCGCGGACCTGCACCACGACCTCGCCCGGCCGCGGCGCGGGAGTTGGAAGCTCAGTGGCCCGGAGCGGCTGCCGCGGGGTACGAAGGACCATCGCTTTCATGGGGTAATTGAGAATTGATTATTGAAAAATGCAAATTGCAAATTGTGCGCCGTGATCCGCGCCCAATGGCAAAGTGTGGTGCAGGCGTCTCGCCTGCGAGTTCAGCGGGCGTCCCGCACGGTCATGCGCCGGTGACTGGCGCAATTCAATCCGGCGTGGCAAGCTAAGGCCGGCAAAATACATCACATGAAAATCGCCATCGGCTCGGACCACGCTGGGTTTCAATACAAAGACAAGATCAGGGTTGCCCTGGAAGTTCTGGGCCACAATGTCACGGACTTCGGCACGCATTCCGAGGAGCCGGTGGATTATCCGCTCTTCATTCGGCCGGTGGCGGAGGCGGTGGCGTGGGGCGAATTCGACCGCGGCGTTGTCCTGGGCGGCTCGGGCAACGGCGAGGCGATGGTCGCCAATCGCATCAAAGGCATCCGCTGCGCGCTCTGCTGGAATGCGGACTCCGCGCGGTTGGGCCGGCAGCACAACGACGCCAATGTGCTTTCGCTTGGCCAACGGATGATGAGCCTCGAAACCGCTCTCCAGCTTGTCCAGATTTGGCTGGAAACACCTTTTGAGGGCGGACGGCATCAGCGCCGCATAGATTTGATCGACGCTCCGGCGCAATGATCGGGTGGCATAGCGCCGGACCGGGGCGCGTTCTCCTCAGCGTCCTCCGCGCGATTTCGGACTTCTAAACGTACTTCGCTAACTCCGCCTGGCTGGCCGCCAAGACCTCCTTGTGCAGGGAGTTGCCGTAGGCGTCTATGGTCACCACCGCGGGAAAGCTCACGACCTCAAATTCCCAGATCGCTTCCGGGGCGCCGAACTTGTCCATGAAATAAACGTTCGGCACGCGTTTGATACAGTCTGCGAGCACTTGCGCCGCGCCGCCAACCGCGTGCAGATAAACGCACCCGTACTGTTTGCAGGCCTCGACCGTCTTCTCCCCCATGCCGCCCTTCCCGATGACCCCGCGCAACCCGAGGTCGCGGATGATCTGCGCTTGATACGGCTCCTCCCGAATGGAGGTCGTCGGGCCGGCGGCGACGCATTTCCAATTGCCTTGCTCATCCTTAATGACTACCGGGCCGCAGTGGTAGAGCACACCGCCGTTGAGGTTCACGCCGGGCGGAAGCTGGCCGCCGTCGTGCAGGTACTTGTGGACGGCGTCCCGGCCAGTGAACAGCGTGCCGGTGATGGCGACCTCGTCGCCGACTTTCAGCGCCCGAACGGCGGCTTCGGTAATCGGTGTGGTGAGTTGGATCATAAGCCAATTGGAGTGATGGAGTGATGGAGAATTGGAGTGCTGCGCGGGGCAGGGGAGGTTGGAGCGCCGGGGCGCTGGGGCGAGGAGCTGTGTTCTCCAGCACTCCAATATTCCTTTACTCCATCACTCCGTTTCATTGCTCAGTAAAGCCATTTCTGGACCTTCCCGTTCGTGTCGAGCGTCACGCCCTGGCGGCGATACGCCCAACACATGTAGCTGATGCTGACAAAATAGGATGCCGGCAGGCGATTTAGCACGCCGATCTTCGTGCCCAGCAACGTGGTCTTGCCGCCGAAACCCATCGGGCCGATACCCAGCTTATTGGCAGTCCCGACTATGTCCTTTTCCAGCTTATCGAGCTCCGGATTCGGGTTGGTGTCGTCGAGCCTGCGCAGGAATTGCTGTTTCGAATACTCGTAGCCGGTGGCCCGGTCGCCGCCGATGCAGACGCCGAGGATGCCCGGCCCGCAGCCTTTGCCTTGTGCCTGCAAGACCGCGTCGAGAATCGCCTTGCGGCAGCCGTCCAGGTCGCGGTTGGCTTTGAGCTTTTCGTTGGGCAGCGAGTATTGCGCGCCGACATTTTCGCAGCCGCCGCCTTTGAGCACGAGCCGCACGCTGACCTCCGGCGAGCCGTGCTGGTGGAAATGGACGGCGGGCGAGCCGGGCCCCACATTGGTGCCGTCGTTCTTGCCGGTGATGGAGTCCACGGAGTTCTGCCGGAGGAACCCCTTCTTGGTGGCCAGCTTCACCGCTTCCCGCGCGGCCTCCTCAAAGGCGAGTTGGTCATACCCGAGGGGGCAATCCACGTAGAATATGATGCTGCCAGTGTCCTGGCAGATGGGCTGCGACTTGTTTTTGGCGATCGCAATGTTCTGCTCGATGATCTTCATCGCGCTGGCGGCGATGGTGCCTTGTTTTTCGCGTTCGAGCGAATCGAGGATGGCCTTATGCACGTCATCCGGGATTTCCGCCGAAGTGCGGCGAATCAGTTCCAGCAGTGAGTCTTGCAGCACGTTCATCGTGCGAAGGCTAAGCGTGTGCGCTGGCCAAGTCAACTGTTGCCTAATTGCAGCGATTAGCGATAGTCACCGCGTGAGGGCACCCGGCCTGCAACGTGCTGTAGGCCGCGTGCCCTCACGCGCCGGCCCCAGTATCCGTTGCTCGCGCAACCAAGCAATAAAGGCATGGTCAGAACCGCCAGGTGAGAGCCGCGCGCACGCGGTAGTCGGGGACGATGTTTCGGACTTCGGCCTTCGGGCTTCTTTCGGCCTTCGGTCTTCGGATTTCGGAATTGGCACGGACCCCGCCGGCTCCACCTCAGCCGTCGCCATCCCCGCCCCCGCCTTAGCGCTTCCTTGAATCCGTTCTCCCGCAGGCATTGTTCATGCGACACGGAATTGCGCCGGGGCTGTCTATTGCGTATAATCGTCAATTCAGTCGGCGGGGTGGTGATGAAAACCCTGTCGGTGCACAGGCTGCGGCTGGAAGGCGCGCGGCCCGATAAGCCGCAAGCTGAGACGACACAGCCCTATGAAAACAAATGAGATCCCGCAAAGCGGCCAGCGCAGCCACACGCCCGGCCGGAGGAGCCGCGATGGCCAGTAAGCAGCGCAAACCCGGCGCGCGCAAAAAGCGCCCCACGGCCGACCAGCGCCGCGCGAGGGCAGACATGTGCACGCTGTCGGCTGCGTGGAACAACCTTACGGAGGAGCAGCGCCAGGCCTGGAACGCTGAGGCGCGCACGAATCGCAGGGGTGGCCTGGCGGCCCGCTCCCGCCAGCGCAGCGGGCGCAGGTTGTTTGTGAAAGTCAACTCCCGCCGGCTTGCGCTCGGGCACGAGTTGCTCCCCGATCCGCCTGGGGACGAGAGCTTCAAGCCGGCCCCGATCGGCCGGTTTGTCATCACCAACCGCCGCGGCCGAATTGCCCTCCAGCTCAGCCTGCCCGATGGCCAAGCCGAGGGCGTCATGGTCTCAAGTTGGCACCCGCTTAACCCGGGTGTGATGGTCTGGAAGAAGTTCGTCCGGATTGGCCTGCCGCCTGCGCCGGTCGGCGGGGTGATCGATATTACCCGGCGCTATGTCGCAAAGTACGGCGTGCCACCGATCGGCAAGAAAGTCTTCATCCGCATTCAACAGATGAATGATTATATAGGAAGCATCGTCCAAGTACTCAGTGACATCGTTCCCGCCGGGCCGAGCGGGGACGGCCAGGCAAAATGGGCGTAAACCATAGCGAAACCATAGCGAAACCATAGCGAACACCAAGCGACGAATACCCTGTCCGCCCCCTACCCCTTGCCTAGCAATACCGTGGCAGTGCCGTGCCGGCACCGTGCCTCCGCCCCCCTCCCGACACGCCTTGACCGGCGCCGTCCGCGACGGCGCCAGCCAAACCTGCCAGTCCGCCTCGTTGCGCCTTTACCGCCTCAATATCGCTCCTCTCGCCCACCGCAAAGCCCACCGCAAAATCCTGTTGCTGAACACCAAAGCCGGGAATACGCTCCCCCCGTGACGGCTTAGAACGCGTCCAATATGACGCCAAGTACTTGTTAGGCGGTTCTGAACGCGCAGTGTGAACGAAAGCAATGAGCAACAAGCAAGAAGCCCAAGTCCGTGCGCTCAAGCGCCTCATTCTTGCCCACATCACTTTTCAGCAGGTCATTGCCGCCTGCGAGTTCCTCCACGATTCCGACGAGCACGCACAGTTCTATGGGACATTCTTCTCAGGCATCTGCGTTTCTTATATGCGGCCGTTTATGAGCGCGGAGCGCTTAGGTCAGCTTCCAGCAGACTACAGCATGTTTACTAAGGACCCCGACCACGCGAGAACCCACGAAGACCTGAAGAACGGACGGAATTGGGCTTACGCACATAATTCCCCAGATCAAGCCGCTGGGCTGCTGGTGAACGCACAACAGCAGGAGGAGCAGAAGAGGATTCGCTTTGTCTTGCACGGCCGCGGAATCACTTTCAATCCCCCCGAGGTTACTTGGCCTAAATCACGTCTCCACGCGATCGTGTCCCTTTGTCGCTTCCAGATTGATCGCGTCATGCGCGACGTTCACGATCTCGTCAAACACCTTGGCGAGGGCAAACGCTACGAGCACGGCGAATACATTATTGGCGAGACTTTCCCATAGAGCGGCTAATGAACAAAGATAGCAGTCAGGGATCTGCACCGAAGATGCTCGAATACAACCAAGAAATTTGAGCGTTGGTTTGCGACCATGGCTCGCAGCAGCAAACCCAAACCATCACAATGACACCGGGCCGATAGAAATTCCTATGGCGGCACTTTTTATGTTCGAGACATTTGAAACGAGAGACAAAGCGACGATTTACCAAGCCTTGCTGCGCCTTGTGAAGTCGAACTCTGGCGTCGGCTTTTGCAATGGCGACCAAGGACATCCGGCGTATGCCGTCGGGAGAGACGGAAAGCACGATTACCAGGCATTCGGTGATTCTCCTGAGCACAACCGCCTGTTCAAGATGATGCGTGAGTTGTCGGTGGATCTGTGTGAAGGCGACTTGGATGGTTCATCCGAAATCGGAGACTGCATATACTCGTGGTCGGACTTTTGCAGAATCGCGTACGAGGCGTACGAGAAGGACAAAAAAGCACAATAACTTGGATGAGAGGGCTGCCTAATCAACCGGTTCCAGGGGGCGCCGGATTGCTGCGACGTATGGGCGCTCAAAAAGCAGGGCTTGGGCGCACAGGCCAATCTCCCTCCAGTATGGGCTTTGTGCGTCGACGCCCAAACGGCTCCGGCAAAAGTAGCTCTTCCTATATCTTGAAAGCCGCGCCTCGTTGAGAGAGGGTGGTTACATGAAAATCTTCATTATTACGACGGTAAAGACGACGACAACTGAGCCATATACCCAGTTGCCGCGTGATAGAATCGAACTTCAACTGACATCCGCAGGAATGATATTCCTGCCGAAGAGCGCCGAACTTCAGGAGAAGTATCCAAACTTCTGGAAAATGCTCCTGACGGGAGAGATTCACCTCCGCACCGACCCAGCTCAACTGGACGCGTCCTTGTTGGCCGCGCTGCGCGATAAGGTCGGCATCCGACTTGAAACCGATAACATCACGGAGGCGGCGGCGCTCCTGAACCTCGACGAGAAAGACCCCATATTCAAAGCCTAGCACACTCGAACGAAACCTTAGTCCTGACTCTCTTGCTCGTCCATGAACGACCCCCGAATTCAAACCGCAAGGAAGCTCCGTGCCGACGAGAGCATGGTCATCGCTGACATCTGCAAAACGCTCCAAATCTCCCGGCCAACATTGTACCGGTGGTTACCCGTCAAGCCACCGGCCGCTGCGGAGAGGTGACCATCATCGAACAATCCACTCGGCTCTTGCCGAGCGCGTGCCCGGCATTCAAATTCCAACCACCGTGAAACCAAGCGCCAACCGCCGCCGACACCGACCAATGGACCTGTTCGCCCCCATAGTCCAGGAGCCAGCCCAGCACCCCAATTTCAAACGTGTCCTGCTACAGCCGCACTCGCACAAAGCCGTGCTCCAACAATGGGCGACAGGCTTCCACGACCGAGACAACAAGTTCGTGAAAGAGTTCCAGATAAGCTTCAACCCCTGCTTTTGGGAACTGTACATCTTCGCCTGCCTGAAGGAGCTTCAGCTCGGCGTTGACTTCACCCACACCTCGCCCGACTTCGTGGTCACCACCGGTTTCTTGCACTGCTCGATAGAGTGCGTCACCGCCCAGAACGCACACGAAAAGAAGGCCGAGCACACCCTAACCATTGAGGACCGTCTCCAGGACCTCCACGGTCCAAGCAGAGAGGACGTCGCTTACGAAGCCACAGTTCGGTTGGCAAACGCCATCACCTCCAAATATGAACATTACATAAAGCATTACAGCACCCTGCCCCATGTCCAAGGCAAACCCTTCCTCCTGGCCGTAGCACCCTTTGAAGAGCGCTATTTCTGGATCCAGCGCCTCGACGGGATCACGAACGTCCTCTACCAGTCCAAACTGAAGGAAGTCAAAAAGAAAAGCAATGCCGTTATTCCCCTCGGTTTCTTCCTAGGCAACTCGATGCCCGAGATCAGCGCCGTGCTCTTCAGCAATGTCGCCACATTCAGCAAGGTTGTCGCACTGGCCAAAGACAGCACCACGATAAACCACTTCATAACAGCGCGCCACGGGCACCAAGAGCTTGACCAGTACTCCCAGGATTACGAAGAGACACTCCTTGATGGACTCTTCGTAATGCACAACCCCCACGCACGGTACCCTGTGTCCAAACTGAACTTCCAGTTAAACGGCCTTGCACAGATTTACGGCAAGGGCCAATCAATCGTGGCGGACTTTCCACACGGTTACCTCCTCGAGCGAACCAGCTTCACCGCCATCCCGAAGTAACTCCTCCGACGACCTCGCCGGCCGCCGTGCGTAGTTCCACAAACGGCGCTCCCTGTAGCTCGCCCCGTCGAGCGCAACTCCGCGCACCGACGGTCGCAGCCTCTCCCTTCACCCGCAGTGCTTCACAGTGGGGGTTCCGGGGACCTGCGGCTCGCATCTCGGGAATTCGGCTAGCTCAGTCCCCTGTCCAAGAGCCTCTGCGCCATCTACCGGTCTACACCAAGCCGCCCCACCCAGTACTTTCCAGCCAGTCAAAACCGGCTAATCTGGCGACATGAAGGCGAATCGTTTGAGAGGATCTCTGCTTTTTTGCTTATGAGTGCTGTTTCTCAATTCCCCGCCCAGCGTCGCCTGCCCCCTGTGGTCCCACCAGGGCGGCGAGCTGCGCCGGCAACCGCAAAGCGAAGGCCACTTCCCGGCTAGAGACAGGCACGATAAATGCGCTATGGTTGGGTGGCTGCGGGAGTGTCGCCATCGTGCCTAACTCAGGGACACTCCGCACCGGAATTGAGACAATGAAGAAGCCTGCAAAACGATTGCATCTGTGCCTTGCCGTCCGCGACGTGGGCATGGACAGGTGGTATTGTGGCCGTGCTCGGCACCGGGCGAAGGGAGCTGTGAAAGTGCAGGTAACGCCATGAGCGAAAAGCCCAGCCGAATGGGCTCACTCCGGATTGTCATTTTGGATGACGAGCCGATCATGTGTGATATGATGAGGACGGTTCTTCACGCTGATTTACCCAATGCAGAAATCCTGACGTTCATAGATGTTGAGGCAGCGTTGGAAGAGTTGGAGCGGGAAGATCCTGACGTCTTCACCACGGATTTGAACCACCCTAGAATGGGGGGCGGTGAATTGCTTCAGATTCTGGCAAAGAGAAAGGTGAAGTATCCAATCTTTCTGATAAGCGTGTGCGCTGAGTGGCTTCTGTCTGATGAGAATGCCTTGAGCGCTTGCACACCCCAAGGCTTGAACGTCACGATTCTCTCGAAACCTTTCACAATAGGGCACTTGCGCGCACTGCTGCTCAAGCAGCTTGGCCACCGGTACAATCGCGAGCTGGAGAATAGCGCCGAGGTTCAATACTGGCTGGGCGTCAGCTACGCCAACGGCCAAGGTGGCGCGAAGGATGAAGTAGAGGCGGTGAAGTGGTATCGGAAAGCCGCTGAGCAGAATTACACCCAGGCTCAATTCAACCTGGCCGTCTGCTACGCCAATGGCCAAGGCGTGGTGAAGGATGAGGTGGAAGCGGTGAAGTGGTATCGCAGAGCCGCCGAGCA
>Ga0224558_1002510_pt1 | contig 16637 bp, 13 predicted proteins | sample 714S32024metaG_FD_180682 | JGI IMG/M metagenome (GOLD analysis project Ga0224558, IMG submission 180682) | Peat soil microbial communities from Stordalen Mire, Sweden - 717 S3 20-24 | ecosystem: Environmental > Terrestrial > Soil > Wetlands > Peat | place: Sweden: Norrbotten County, Stordalen... | reverse complement strand
AGACCAGGAAGTAGCAGTCTCCCAATTTGTTGCTTCGCACGGATGGTTGGGAGGTTATCTCAGCCATAAACTGGCAAACTTGACCGCTACGAATGTTGCAGGAATTCTGGCCTCGTTCTATATGTTTGCCATCATGATCGGACGCTTTGCCGGCACATGGGCGATGAAGGCCGTCAAGGCCGAGAAGCTGCTGGCAGGTCTGGGTTTCTTCGGCGTAGCACTGATGTTAGTGGCAATGGGAACCACCGGATCGATCGCCGTCTGGAGCCTGATTTTCTGCGGTCTGGCGAACTCCATCATGTATCCGACCATCTTTGCGCTGGGCATCGCCGAATTGGGACCGATGACCAGCGAAGGCTCTGGCGTCATCACCATCGGGAATGTGGGCGGGGCTGTGATTCCGCCGCTCTTCGGCGCGTTGGCCGTCGCCATTGGCTATCAGCACGCCTTCATTCTGCCGATCATCTGCTACCTCTACGTTGCCTATTACGGCCTGTCGGGATACAAGCCCACGCGCGCGGTCAGGGCATAGGCGAGAAGTTTTCGCTGGTACTTGGGCCCTTCGGTTACCGTCGGAGGGCCTTGGCGTGTATGCCATGCATGATTGACAGCTTGGGGGTGCAAGTGTCCCCTTCACATCCTGATGGAGGAGCGCGCCGTCTGCCGCGTGATCAGAAACGACGGTTCACAACTTGTGCTCGAAATCCGCGATCGCTTCTGGCCCTACCAGAAGCATATTTTCGTTATCACATCGATCCGTGACGGCTGTCACTAAAAGCAGTCCTGGGCTCGGGTACACTCAACTTGCCGGAGGTTGTACTCGGCATATTGGCTACCCGGATGTCGCCAGGGTAAACAGGCTGCCCCAGAATTCGCCAGGGCAAGAAGGAGTCCCCCACCCACCGCCGGGGGACACAGATAAGAGGATCGGGAAAGGCCAATGGGCCGGACCCCCTCCCGCTGGACTCTCCGTCCAGTCACTCGGTCGATTGTTTCGGCCATGTTGCAGGTAGGGCCAACGGGCCTGAGAACTGCGACGCCGTGCTCGCTTCGGTCAATAAGTGATCCCAATTCAAAGGTATCGAAAGATGAGTAAGCGAACAGGGACAGTTGTGCCGTTTGAGGCCGGCGACCTGTCCACGAGAATTGAACGGTGGCCCGGTGCTTTGAAAGCACCGGTGCTCGCAGCCCTGCTCGGCTTGGGCAAGACCGCGGTCTATGACATGGCGAAGTGTGGAAGAATTCCGCACTACAACCTGGGTGGCGCAATACGTTTCGACCCAGCTATAACTGCGGCGTGGCTCCGCAATCGGGAAGTGGCTTTTCCGGAACGGAAGGCCGCATGAAAAGTGAGCCCGATAAACTTCATCTGATCCGAGGCGGCATGAGGACCACCTCTGACGTCGAACTCGACGACGCGTTCCAGGATGTCCGAAGAGTTCTTCTTGATGTAGCGGAGGAGCTTGGACCAAAACCAGCTCTCGCAGCACTTGAGAGTGAGCGAGTTGAGAACGCTGCGCTGATTCTTCTTGTCCAGCGATGGCAACTCGACAGTGACGGGGAGGACATTGGGTCTTTCGTGAAGATGGAACAGAACCTGCGCGAGCGTCAGACCTTCCTGGACTCGCTCGTCCCCGAGATCGAATGGATTGACTGCATTGAGGTGGATGAGCCGCCGCCGCCGCCGAAGTCCGGTCTTCAACTCGTATGGCGCAACCCAGCAAAGGTGCGGTCGGTAGCCGAAATGGAGGCTGCGTGAAGGGCTCAGCCATCAACTGGTGCGATAACACCTTCAACGGCTGGGAGGGATGCACTCGCGTCTCTCCCGGTTGCGACAATTGCTACGCCGAGACGAGAGACGGCAGGCATCTAATAGAGCCCGTTAGCCATTGGGGAAAGGGCGCACCCCGACGGGTCATGTCTGATTTGAAGTGGCGTGAGCCGCTCAAGTGGGACCGAGACGCGGCGGAATCCGGCACGAGACCCCGCGTCTTCTGCGCCAGCCTGGCAGACTGGGCGGACAGCGAATCACCAACGGGGCAGCGTGCGCGGCTATGGACGCTGATACGCGAAACCCCGAACCTAGATTGGCTTCTTCTGACGAAACGGGCTGGTAACATCCGCAAGATGCTGCCGCCCGACTGGGGAGTTGGCTATCCGAATGTCTGGCTGGGCGTGACAGTCGAGAATCGCCAACACGGATTGCTCCGCCTTGATGTACTCCGCTCGATCCCGGCAGCGGTTCGTTTTGCGTCAATTGAACCGTTGCTTGAGGACCTTGGCACGGTGGACTTTACAGGCATCAACTGGGCCATCATTGGCGGCGAGACCGGCTCTGGAGCGCGGTCCATGGATACGGCTTGGGTCGAGGCGATCATCGAGCAATGTAGGACGCAGAACGTCGCGCCCTGGGTGAAGCAACTCGGCAAGCTGCCCTCTGATTACGGCGCAGAGCTGGTTGTTATTGACCAAGACGGAAAACCGTCCGGCAACGCGGAAGACTGGAACTTGTGGCCGGAGCATCTCGCGCACCTGAGGGTGCGGGAATTGCCATCTGTAGACCGCGACGAGATCTCCAAGGGGCTGCATGAGGCCGATCTTGGCCGCATCGCCACCGAGTTAGGGCAGCTTGCGGCCGGATTGGAGCCAGAAGAGGCCGGGGTAGAACTCAAGTTGCGCGGCGAGTTCATAAGCGCCGAACGCGGCCTGTTCCTGAACTGCCGAGAGCGCGGCAGGGTTGTGGCTGGATACAAGGCCATTTACGGCCCGAAGCGGAAGTGGTCGGAGTTTTGCCGGATCGTCAAGCTGCCCAGACAAACGTCGTACGACCTTCTGGCGGCAGCCGAGGCCGAGGAGATGCTGGATAGTACGGAATCCGTACAATCCAGCGGAAAGGCGCGCAGATCGCCGGTTGGTTACGACTTCGATACGGCGGTAGATAAAGCCGAGGCCAGCATTAACCGAATCTTCAAGGGGATGACAGAAACGCAGCGCCAGCAGGCCCTAGATGCCCTTGTGGACCGTCTTGGTGTCAGGACGGGCATTCGACTAGCCGCGTGACCTACGGCGTCACCGGGGCAGCCTCACGCCGTCCCGGTGACACAACCAATCGCATGTTACAGAACGGTAGGAAACAGCAATAGCCCTCACGGGCGCAATGCAACGGTGGATAGCCTGCGCGGGCGAATAAAACGAACGAAGCCGTGCCGTATGGTCGCCTGCTGTGGACGAGTCAGCAGCAAGCAAACAATACCAGCGCCAGGGTTTCAGCGCGACCTTGTTATTGTACTTACCCTAAAGAATCTACGCGGGACGACCCTTTGGGGCCGACCCGCTACCGGAAAGGCAAGTGCGGTCCAGCAAGGTGGGCTGATTGGGTCGCTTTACTCCTGCAAGGAAGTTGGGTATGAACAGAAACTTCAACATCAACGGACTCCATCCAGCACGGGCTGACGCGGGCTGGGAGCCCGCTCGCGCTCGGACATTCGTGCCTTTGGTGGACGGCAGTGACCGTATAGAGTCCGTTACAGAGGAACAATCTATGCAGAACGGGCCAGCAGTAGCCACCGCCGGCCGGACCAACAAGGGCGGACGGCCGCGTAAATCCTATGACTATCTTATCGGGACCGTCCACCACTTTCTGGTGATCGACCGAATCTTCCGCCGTGCCCAGAACGAACCTTATGCGGCGACGACATGCACTCGGTGTGGTACCCACACAGAGTGCCGTCTGCGCGACATCCTGAGCGGTCACACGAAGAGTTGCAAGTGTTTGCGGCCGGAGCAGTACCTCACCAACATAAAGGTACAGGCCGACCGGCTCCCTGAACAGAAGGTGGCCCAGATCTGGTCAATGCACTTCAGTGGCGCCGACCGATGGGCCATCGCCATAGAACACAAGCTGGCCGTGATTGTGGTGGACTTCGCTTTGCGGCGCTACCAGCGCATTCTGGACAGGATCATTAACACCGGCCGCGCGTTGACAATGGCAACTCAGTCAGTCACTCCGCAGGTGCGTGAGTACCTCAGGAAGGCAGAATACAGGTTCCAGAATCTGCTCCGGCGCGCCTCGATATCATGGGCTGAGTCCGAGAAGGATATCCGGGCCTGGGAACGGATGCAGCGGCGGTACGACCGGGATCACCCGACGGACCATTGGTGGATGCGCCTTGGCCCTGACGTTGAGGTGGAGTTTCTCGACGAGCCAACATGAGTTAGTGGAGAACCACAACACCGTCTTGACGGATAACCTCCAATCACGCCAACGCTGAGAGGTGCCATTCGGGAACACCGAATGATGACGAGGACCAGACCATGAGTCAACAAATCAGGTACGACGGAACTGCGCTGAGAAAACTGCTCGACGAAGCTCTGGCGAACAATTACGAAGTCGAGATCGGACCCACCCAGCCGCCACTCACCCTCGATATCGTGAGCCGGATGATGGCTCTGCTGCGTGACTCCAAGGCGCCATACAAGTCCCGTCTGTAACAACGGAGGCGTTAGTAGGAAGTGACGGAACTTCATCCGTGCTCAGCCTGATCGCACTCTTTGCAACTATCTTCACGACACGTAAACGCGGTTGCCCTGGGCGCCGGAATCGCTTGCCCCGCATGGCCGCGGTGTATGCCGTCAAAGCGGCGATGGTTGCCTGGATGAGCCTACGCTGGAGTCGGCAAGCACGCCTGACGTACATGGTTCGTTCGTAGGAGTCAAGGTTCAATTCAAGCCATATTGTGGTTCAAGGAGGCAGCCCTCCAAATAGAAGGCTTCTAACAGCATCCGCAAACATCTCCCGGCAACAAGCGAAGGCCCTCACACGAGGGCTTTTTTTGTTGTGTTCTGAATCGAGTTTAGGATTCTGACAGAAATCTGGAATTCGCTTTCCTATTGCACGCCAGAGAATTGCAAGCTTCCCCTTCAGAGATCAAGCAACGTGAAAAGCGCATGAGTACCAGGTCAGCGGCTTCATCGCCGCTGCACGGGCGGAGTGTGTTCCGCACGCGAGGAGGAAAAGTGTTCCGCGATGGACAGCCCAGGTAACTGGTAACACCCGGTTCAACGCTCATTCGGTTTGAGCCCACCGGGGGTTAATTACAACTGGCTGCCACAAGGAGAATCAAATGTCTACGAAGAAACAGCTGACACCCGAGCAAGTTGCAATCCTCAACCTGATGGTCAGCGGAGCATTCAGCTCCATCGCAGTCCATGCCGTGGGTGACCGTGTAGCCCACGGTATTCACAAGGTAGCTGACGGTGTCCAGTGGGCAACCGACAAGACCGCTTACGGTGCGGGCATCACGCAGCTCACTGCCATGCCAGTCACCAAGGAAGCGTGGAACCGGTTCACGGGCCTGTTCACCAAGAAGACGGCCGAGGCTCCTGCCTCCCTCTAGGAGTCTGTCGGGGATAGCGATTTCAGGTGTGCGGTTTGATCTTGCGTTGGAGTTTGCGAACCCCTTATCGCTTGAATCTTGTCGACGAAGTTGGCAGGTTGCATAAGTACGGGGTAAGCCGAACCGGCTTCCCCGCCTCATATCAGGCTGTTTGCGGTGTCCAACCGGAGCGGAAGAGCTTGAGCAGGTTGGTGGTTGCGCATACCAGCTTCCATTCGGCCCGCACCTTCTCCAGTCCGCGCATGCTGAAACGCCGGAACCCTCGTTGTTCCTTGATTTGGCCGAAGACCGGTTCGACGATGACCTTGCGCCTCTTGTAAATCGCTCGCCCGGCCTCGGTGCGAAGCTTATGTTGCATGGCTTGCTTGGGCGTGGCCTGGTCCGGCGGCGGTCCGCTTGCTGTCGCCTCAGTCTGATCGTGTTTCATACGGCCCGTGGCAATGTGCAGATTGATGCCCGCTACGTTTTCATCGGTTGCGTTAGCCTCGCTCCAGTAGCCCGCGTCGGCACTGACCGCGTCCGGCTTGCGGCCCATGTTGGCTTCCACCTGCTTCAGCATCGGGATCAGTTGACGGCTATCGTTGGCCTGCTGCGTAATCTCGGCCGCCACGATCACCTGGGCCGTGGCATCGACCGCTGCCTGCGCGTTATAACCCTGCAAAAAGCTGCCCTTGTTGGCCCCGTCCGGCATGATCCGGCTCTCGGGATCGGTGAAGTTACGCTGTGCCTTGGCATCGGGTTGAGCCTGTTTCGGCGCGGGGATTTGCGGCTCGCGGCCACGCTGCTTCTGGCCCGTCTTCTCTTCCTTTTCCTTGCGCGCGGCGAGCTTGGCCTCGGCTTCGGCGCGTTCCTGCTCGGCCTTTTCCTGGGCTTCCTTTTCCAGTTCCGCCTTGGCCTGCTGGATCTTCTTCAACCGGCTCTCGCGCCGCGCCAACTCCTCGGGCAACTCGTCGCCGCGCTTGCCCTTGCCATACAGCGCATCCTCGGCAGCATCGGTCTTCTCGGCCTGCTGCAGCAGTGCTTCGACCTCCTGCTTCAGGCGCTGCTCGGTCTCGCTCATGCGACCGTAGCTCATGGCCTTGTGCTTGCTGGCGTTGGCCTTGATCTTGGTGCCATCGATGGCCACATGGCCCAGCTTCACCAGACCGGCCTTGGCGCACAACTGCAACGCCTGCGTAAACAAACCGCCCAGCGCTGCGAGGTGCCGCTTGCGGAACTCGGCCAATGTGCTGTGGTCCGGGTGCTCGTCGGCAGAGAGGAAGCGAAACGCCACATCGTCGTAGGTCTTGCTCTGGATCTTGCGCGAACTATAGACCCCGGTCGCGTAGCCATAAAGCAGTACCCGCACCATCATCGCCGGGGCGTACGCGGCCATGCCGCGACCATCCTTCTCGCTGTATGACAAGTAGATCGCATCCAAGTCGAGCGCGTTCACTACATCCGCCAGAAAGCGGGCCAGGTGATTATCAGGAAGCCAATCATGAAGAGAAGGCGGAAAAAGCAGCGACTGGTTCAGATCGTCAGCACGGAAACTCTTACCCATAAACACATTTTAAAAGCGGATGAGGAAAGAAAAAGCCGCTACCTGTGAATCGGCCCCAATCTATCCTCGACAGACTCCTAGTACTTCGAATGTCTGGCGATCAGGCTTTCCGCCAACTCCTGGTGACCAGATTGAGGCTTTGGATTCAGGCCACTTCCGGTTGCGTGATCGGCAAGACTGCCCAGCGTGAACTCTCCGCCTTCGATACGGCGTCCGAGTTCCCCGCTCCATCCTCGATAGCGATCCTCACGCAAGCGCGAAAGTTGGCCTTCCTCGACTACGTCTGCAGCCGCGAGCAGCGCACGAGCGAGCGTATCGATTCCGATGATATGAGCCAGATATAGATCCGCCGGGTCAACCGACTGCCGGCGCAGCTTGGCGTCAAAATTGCAGCCGCCGGTTCCCAGCCCGCCATTTTCGATGACCTGGAGCATCGCCGGCACCAACTCCTGCGCGTTGTTGGGGAATTGGTCTGTGTCCCAGCCGTTGCGCGCGTCACCACGATTGATGTCGAGCGAACCGAAGATTCCATATGCCCGCGCTGCGGCGAGTTCATGCTCGAAATCCAGACCCGCCAAGGTGGCGTGGTTGACCTCGATGTTGACCTTGACCTCTTTGGTCAATCCATAGCGCTGCAGGAAGGCGAAGACGGCGGCTGTGTCGCGATCGTACTGGTGCTTGGTCGGCTCGAATGGCTTCGGTTCAATCAGAATCGCGCCTTTGAATCCGATGCGGTGTTTATGCTCGACCACCATCGAAAGAAAGCGGCCATAGTGATCGAGTTCGCGGCCAAGGTCGGTGTTTAACAGCGTGTCATATCCCTCGCGGCCGCCCCACAGCACATAGTTTTCTCCATAAAGGCGCTGCGTGGTTTCCATGCAGAATCGAACCTGCGCCGCTGCCCACGCGAATACTTCCGGATCAGGACTGGTTGCAGCGCCCGCCGCATACCGCGGATGACTGAAGAGATTCGCGGTGCCCCACAGCAGTTTGACGCCGCTCGCGGCCATCTTTTCCGCCATACGAGCTTCAATCTGGCGCAGGCTTTTTTCGTGCTCCCGCAGCGTTTCTGCCGACGCCATCGCATCCAAGTCATGAAAGGCGAAGTAAGGTGTGCCAAGACGGGTGAAGAAATCGAAGGCGGCATCGAGCTTCTCTTCCGCCATGGCTTGCGTTACGGATTCACCCAGCCAAGGCCTTGTCAGTGTGCCACCGCCGAACATATCCGCGCCGGGCCAGTTGAAGGAATGCCAATAACAGACGGTAAGACGCAGCCAGTCTTCCATCCGTTTGCCGAGAACAATGCGGTCCTTGTCATACACGCGATAAGCAAATTCGTTCGTGGTCTCTGGACCTTCGTAACGAACCGGATCAATCCCTGAAAACAAACTCATTTTGAAAACTCCTCGAACGTATTTTTTAGGTCGCGATACAACTGTGTGAAGATTCGCCGGCGATCGGCAAATAGTTTGCAAAGCTCGCTCTCTGGCTCGACGATGTGCGTGACCGCAGGCGCGGGACAACTGGCCTCAGGCGCTTCGCCGGTCAGAGCCATCCGCGCCAGGCGCGCTGCTCCGAAGGCCGCTCCGACCTCTCCTCCCTGCCGATAAGTGAGAGGGCGATTGAGCGCCGCGGCGATCAGTTGGCCCCAGTACAACGAGCGTGCACCACCGCCCGTGACGCTGATTTCGCCGATCTCTCCGCCGCCTTCGACAAGCACCTCCAGGCCGTCCGCAAAGGCGAACGCCACCCCTTCAAGCACCGCGACTGCAAGGTCGGCATCTGTGGTATCGGAGGTCATTCCAAAGAAAACGCCGCGGCTGTACGGATCGTTATGAGGGGTGCGTTCCCCGGACAAATATGGCAGGAAGAACGGCGCCCCATGGTGCAGCCCTCTGGCTTGCGCGACAGAGAGCAGATCCTGCGTACTCGATCTTCCGGTCAACCGCACTACCCAATCGAGCGCGCTGGCCGCACTCAGGATTACCGCCATTTGATGCCAACGGTTGGGGATGCAATGACAAAAAGCGTGCGCCGCCTTGTTGGGATTGGGCCGAAAACGGTCAGTCGCCACAAACAGGACGCCGGAAGTTCCAAGCGACAGAAATGCCTGGCCGGGTTTGACGACGCCCATCCCCACCGCGCTGGCCGCATTGTCGTCTCCGCCGCCGGCAACCATCGCGCGGGGCAAATACAGGAGTTCAGCGACCTCCTGACGGACCGTTCCGGAGGGCGAATTGCCTTCGACCAAGCGGGGCATATGCGATCGGTCGAGTCCTGTTGCGGCGAGCATCTCGTCCGACCAATCGCGCTTGGCCACATCAAGCCATGAGGTCCCAGACGCGTCTGACATCTCGCTGACTTTTTCGCCGGTCAACTTCAGCCGCACATAATCCTTCGGCAGCAGCACGCTGGCCGTGCGACGAAAGATCTCCAGCTCGTTGTGCTGGACCCACAGCAGCTTCGGTGCGGTGAAACCAGGCATTACGATGTTGCCGGTAATCGTGCGAGCGCGTGGTTCCAAAGTTTCCAGTTCAAGACATTCGCGAGCCGAACGGCCATCGTTCCAAAGAATCGCAGGGCGCAACGGACGATCGAACTGATCGAGCAGTGTAGCGCCGTGCATTTGCCCGCTCAGTCCAACGGCTCGCACCGCGCGGCGCGATTCCGCTGGCAGATTGCCAATCGCGCTCACCGTGGCTTGCCACCATGCCTCCGGATCCTGCTCGGAAAACAGCGGCTGTGGCCGGTCGACCGTCAGCGGCGCCGACGCCTGCGCTACGACCTTTTCGTTTTCGTCGACAAGCAAAGCCTTGACGCTTGAAGTTCCGATGTCGATACCTAGAAACACCCAGCATACCCCCATTCAATGCGGACATTCATGGCAAACTGGTCAACATTCCAATCCAAGTAGGGATAGTAAATGGTAGCGCTATCATCATGTCAAGCACATTGTACGCATTTTCAATCATCTTCGGATCTGCAAACCTGACGCTATCGCAACAATCCGGCAAATATTACGAGAGTTTCTTCCTGCCCCACTGAAGTTTGCGCGATCATGTCGTTCGTTGGTATAGCGCGGAAGATTTTCGTTTTACCAGCGAGAACTTCAGAAAAAGCTGGAGCGGCGCAATGGTCTGGTCATGGCGGCGCAGGCGAACTTCCTCCAACAGCAGTTCGACGGCTTTCTGGGCCATCGCGGTGATCGGTTGCCGTACTGTGGTTAGGGTGGGCCATATCGTGGAGGCCAGCGGCGTGTCGTCGAAACCGGCAATCGTCAACTCAGAAGGAACGTCAATCCGCAGGCGATGAGCAACCGCAATTGTCGCCGCCGCCATGTCGTCGTTGCTTGCAAAAATGGCGCTCGGCCGCTCGGCTGCGGTGAGCAGTTGCTCCGCCGCCAGCAAACCCGACCGGTAGCTGAAGGACCCATGTTTCACCCATTCCGGATGCAATGTCACTCCAGCGCCATGCAGCGCGGCCACAAATCCCGCATAGCGTTGAGCGCTCGCCGTCTGGTTTGGAGCGCCAACGATAAAGCCGAGATCCCGATGGCCGAGTGATAACAGGTAGCGCGTCATGGCGGCCGCCGCTTCAAAATCGTTGATGCGAACCGATAAGCCTTTCTCCACCGGACGCCCCCCAGCTACCGCGATAAACGGAAGTTTCTTCGCGCGAAGGGTCTCCAGCGCGGCCCTGGAATCGGACAAAGGCGGAGGAAGGATGATTCCATTGACGCCGTCCTTAATAAGGTTCGTGATCGCGGCCCGCTCGCCGCGGATGCCGCATTTCTCCAGAACGACCTGGCATCCAGCGTGGCTGCTTTGCTCCAGAACACCGACCAGCAGTTCATTCAGATAAGCGGAACTTGGGTTGTTGTATACCAGGCCGATATGGATAGTGGAGGCCTTGGCCAGGTTGCGGGCAGCCACGTCCGGCGAATACCCGAGTTCCGTGATTGCCGCCTGAACGCGCTGCCGGGTCTCATCCCTCACGTTCGCGTCCCCGCTGAGCACACGCGACACCGTCATCGGCGAGACGCCAATATGCTTTGCAACCTCGTGCATGGTCACTGCATTGCGACGGCGCCGTGCGTTCCTCTTCACCGTGCTCCTCTAGTGCGCCGTTCGGAACTCTACTACCCAGTTCGCAGCGTTTGACTTATTTTACGACATCCGGTGCAATGCGAAACTTCGGCGGTTTCCCGTTCTGCGATGGGCCAATCACGTCGCTCTTGCAGGATGATAGCGCTATCATATATATTTGCATCGGTTTCAACGGATTACAATTGCGGGCAGCCCGAAGATTGCCGCCGCCTCGATCCATCTGATGAATTCCGAGCCGGTTCCAATCGGCTAATTCGCGTCTCCCGGTCGAATCCACCATTGAGGGCGATCGTCATTTCGGTCGAAATGCATATCTGCCTTCCGATGGATCGAAAGGACTGAAACAGATGATCTCTGGGCTCTTTGACCATATTTCCGCAACGACGCCGGCAACGTCGCTGTTTCTCAATGCCGCGCCTTTGGCGCATCCGCGCCCCTGGACATCGCCCTGATCGCTATCCGCGCCGGGATGGTAATCTGGATCGGTTTCTACCTCAAGGGCCGTTCCACCACCCAGCAGTTGCGCGAGAATGACGTATATTTCCTCGCACTTGCGCTTGAACAACAATGATCTGCGAATTTTGCCTTCAGTCCACCCGTGATTTTTAAGGACTTTATGTCGCGATTGAATCCATACGTCGTTTTGCTGACCCTCATCGCCACGCTGGGCGGATTGCTTTTCGGATATGACACGGCCGTAATCAACGGCGCAGTGGGTAGTCTGAAAGCTTATTTCATTGATCCGCGATTTGCGGATCTGACCAACGCCGCCCAGGCCAACGCCGCGAATTCGTTGCTCGGCTTTGTGGTTTCGAGCGCGCTTATCGGTTGCATCTTCGGCGGACTGATTGGCGGCTGGGTGAGCACCCGCATCGGCCGCAAGCGCGGATTGGTCATTGCCGCCGTGCTGTTCCTGCTCTCCGCCCTGGGCGCCGCCGCACCGGAATTTCCTTTTGCCCCCATCGGCCACGGCGGACCCGGATACATGGCAAATTTTGTCATTTACCGTATCCTTGGCGGCATTGGCGTAGGATTGGCTTCCATGTTGTCACCGATGTATATCGCGGAGATCGCGCCGCCCAAGGTGCGGGGAAATCTGGTGGCGTGGAACCAATTCGCCATCATCTTCGGCATGTTGGTGATCTACTTTGTCAACTTCGGGATTTCCAAGACGGGCAGCGGCGATGCCTGGCTCAATTCCATCGGCTGGCGCTATATGTTTCTCTCTGGCACCATTCCCGCGGCCCTCTTTCTACTGCTCCTGCTTGTTGTGCCTGAGACCCCGCGCTTCCTGATGCTGAAGGGAAATGAAAGTGGCGCGCGCGCGGTGCTGTCCAAGCTGGTGACGCCGGAAGAACGCGAACAGGAACTTTCCGAAATCCGCGCCTCGTTGAGCGAGCATCACTCCGGCAAACTGTTTTCCTACGGCGCGCTCCTGATTTTCATCGGCATCACGGTGTCGGTCTTCCAGCAATTCGTCGGCATCAACGTCGTGCTCTATTATGCGACGGATATCTTCAAAGGCATGGGTATGTCCACCAATGCCTCGCTGATGCAAACGATTATTGTGGGCGCGGTCAACCTTGTTTTCACCGTAGTCGCCGTTCTGAGCGTGGATCGATTCGGCCGCAAGCCGCTGCAAATCATCGGAGCGCTGGTCATGGCGGTAAGCATGATTACGCTGGGCGCGGACTTTTGGCTCGGCGGCAAGGGCATGATCGCACTCGTATCCATGCTGGTCTACACCGCCGGCTTTGCCGTTTCCTGGGGGCCTGTCACCTGGGTGCTCCTCAGCGAGATTTTCCCCAATCAGATTCGCGGCAAGGCCATGGCCGTGGCAGTGGCGGCGCAGTGGATCGCGAATTATCTCGTCAGTTGGTCATTCCCCATTCTGGATGAAAATCCCTATCTGGTGGCGCATTTCAAGCATGGGTTCGCCTATTGGATCTACGGTGTGATGAGCATTCTCGCCGCCTTGTTCATGTGGAGATTTGTGCCGGAAACCAAAGGCCGTTCGCTGGAGCAGATGGAAAAACTGTGGTACGCGGATGGTAAGGAATCACCGCAGGCAAAATAAGAAGTTGAACGGACAAGAGAATTCATGCTACGGCAAGGTTCAAATTCTCAGGTCCAAGATTAGCTGTTGCGAAAATCGCCAACGCACTCATCAATACGGTTTTCGAGAGCCTAAAGTCGAGTTCTGGGAGAATAACTGCCATCCGGACATTATGCATTCCCAGGGCTCAAAGGCGAGACTTGGGGGTACCCATTTTTGAAGTTGGGAATTGAGATGTTGATGGGATAAAAACGAAGACTTAAGAGATCAAGTTTTACTACGACGTCCCGGATTTTCGGGTCGAGCTCATAGCATTTTGAAAGAAGGTAAGAGACGACTTCTCAGATTCCGAGAAGCCGCTAATACAGTTAGAGTTTCACGCTCTATGCCGTTTCATCTTTAGGCGTTTTAGAGTCCCCGATAGGGGATCGGTAAACCCCTCGCCTTCAGGCGAAGGATCGTGTATTTTGCCGCCAGGCCGTCTGCTGCATTTCGGCGAGAGGCTTCGACGTAAATGAATGACTGCCGATGGCGGAAAAACTTCATCAGCAGAGGCCAGACAAATCGGCCGCATGGCCGATCAATCCGGCTTTCAGCCGTAACGCGAAGCCACCGCCTGTTAGGCGGTGGAGCATTCACGCAATTTAAGAACATTAAGGACAATAATCAGCATTGGGATTATGCTGGCCGGAAACTTTGGAATTTGACCAAAGTTAATTGGAATTCCGAGCAATTGTTCCTAAATGAGACCTTGAGTGCATTTGGATAACGGATTTCTCAATGCCCGGTTGACGTACAGTCGTTTCTGATCTCGTCATCTGACGATTCTACCTTCACGCGAATAGATTCCGATGGAAGGAGCGACTTGCGTTCCTAGCGCAGGGCTCTGTGCTGGACATAATACAGGATCGTCGACAAGACGCCAGCACGACCGAGCAACCAGTACCGGAAGCTATTGAATTGGTCGATGTTGTACTTGGCAACCTGGGGGCGAGACGGTTGGCCGTTGCCGGTGATGCCGGACTTGACGTCGATTTCGAATTGGGCGGCGCGCTCGCAGGACTTCTTGGACCGGGAGGCGGTTCAGGGGCCGTGTCCACTGCGTCGAACAGGTGGCCCTGGCAGAGGGTGTGGATTGAGACAATCCGACATCCGACGAGATTTGTAGCCTGTCTGCGTGCAGGATTTCCAATTTGCTCTTACCTCCGCGTCAGAATTCTGTCGGCCCCCGCTGGGGTCTCTCTTGGAACGAGGCCATCATTGGATTGTCGGGGTCCGCTGCGGCCCCCTGAGAAGGAAGAGCCGGTCCGGGTTCGGTGTCTGCCAATCTCGATCGCCTGGTTCAGCGCCTGCCGGCTCTCCAGGTTGGACAGACCGCCGCCCCGCTCTCGAAGCTCGATCACTAAGCCCAGGGAAATGAAGCACAGTTTCTTGGGCAGGGGAAGCCTTAAGATCGGCTCCAGGAACTGGCAGTGCCAGCCATTGCTCGTCTCGGGGGCCTTCGAGTTCTCATGCTAGCGCCGTTGTCATGCATCCCGCCCATTGTCATGCAAAAAGCGTCCCAGGGACCGAATGGGACGGAAAATCTGGACAATGCGGTCAAGACGAAATACAAATAAGGTTCCTATTATCTATAGTTTGTCAATGGAATCAATGGGATGCAATATTGTATGGCGGAGAGGGAGGGATTCGAACCCCCGATAGCCTTGCGACTATGTCTGATTTCGAGTCAGGTGCATTCAACCGGGCTCTGCCACCTCTCCGCGAGTAGCCTTTCTTATTAAATTTAGCATAGTCGGACCTTGAATTTCCGGCGGCCCGAGCCCATGGCACCGCGATGGATGAATATCAAATCGGTGCAAGCGATCACCCAAAAATTGATCAACCTGTTGCGATTCTGCCAAGGGCAGGCCTAAAGCGTGATCGCTGGAATGCGGCGTTCCTTTTCAGAAGCGAAGTCTTTACGCGCGGCTGAGGTAGGCCCCTTCGCTGGTGTCTACGCGGATTTTTTCGCCTTCGTTGATGAAGGAGGGCACCTGGACGACGAGGCCGGTTTCCGTTTTGGCGGGCTTGGAGACGCTGGAGGCGGTCGCCGACTTGAGGCCCGGCTCCGTCTCGATGACAGTGAGCTCGACGGCGGCGGGCAGGTCAACACCCACGGCCTGGCCATCGTGATAGCTGACCTTGATTTGGAGGTTGGGCGTGAGGTACTCGATGGCGTCGCCCAGCGTGGAGCCCTTGAGAACCGTCTGTTCGTAGTCCACAGGGTTCATGAAGTAGTAGTCGTCGCCGTCGTTGTATAGGAACTCCATGGAGATCTCGTCCACGACGACCTTATCGATGGCGTCGGCGGAGCGGAAGCGCTCCTCGAACATGGCTCCGGTGCGGATGTTGCGCAGCTTGGCCTGGATGAAGGCGCGCAGGTTGCCGGGGGTGCGGTGCTCGACCTTGAAGACCAGATGCAGTTGGTCCTTGTGTTTTATGATCATGCCCGGACGCATCTGTGTGGCGGGAATCGACATCTAAGTTGAAGCTCCTTGCTCTATTTGCGGTCGCTCCGCAGGAAAGTTTGGCCTTGGCCTTTCTTTTATTGTAACTTATGGGCGGATAGGTGCGGATTGGCGTTAATAATGCAAGCTTCGGTAAGCCGGTGAACCGAGCTGAACACACGGATTTGCCTCCTAAAACGTCGCAATTTCCCTCAGGGGCGGTACAATTCAAGCGAATTGACGCCGGAAAGAGGATTCCGGTGTACACATTGACCATGGCGGCATAGCTTTGATGTGTCTGCTGAGTTGGAGGCCCATTGTTCGCCAATCGAGTTCATGAGTCCGTATCCACTCAGTTGCAGCGTGAGCGTTCTCTTGCATGCAACATTTGCGTCAATAGCTTCTCCATCCTGGCCGCGCTCAGCCTTCTTGTGGCGCAAGCCGCGCACTCCCAGGAGGTCGAAACGCCATTGGAGAACAAGGCTCAGGTCAAGCAGCCTGTGGAGCGCGACATCGTCTTTGAGGGATTGGCTTCCTACGGCAATTACCAGCTCTTTGCCACCGAGGCCGATACAAAGATCTACACCGGCGGATTTGAATACGACCGTCATTCATGGGGCTACGTTCTCCACGCGCGGATGGACTACGTAGCGGAGTTTCTGCCTGTAGTTGTTTTCAGTGAGCTTGCCGACACCGACTACTTTGGCAATCAACTGTCGCCGCCATCGCCCAACCGGAGACTCCTCTACGGAGTGGGGTTTTCGCCGATAGGAGCGCGGATGATGTGGCGGGACAAGAAGGCCATCAAGCCTTACGTGCTGTTCAAGGGCGGGTTGCTGGTCTTCGACCATAAGGCGATCTCGAACCATGCGGCCTATGAGAACTTCAGCATGCAATCCGGACTTGGCGTGCAAACAAGGCTGACCAAACGAGTGGACCTGCGCCTGGGCCTGTGGGGCGATTTTCATTTTTCAGATGGCTTCGTTGTCCCCATCAACCAAGGCACCGACATGATGAACGCAAACTGGGGAATAAGCTACCATCTCG
>Ga0224558_1002508_pt1 | contig 16657 bp, 16 predicted proteins | sample 714S32024metaG_FD_180682 | JGI IMG/M metagenome (GOLD analysis project Ga0224558, IMG submission 180682) | Peat soil microbial communities from Stordalen Mire, Sweden - 717 S3 20-24 | ecosystem: Environmental > Terrestrial > Soil > Wetlands > Peat | place: Sweden: Norrbotten County, Stordalen... | reverse complement strand
CCGTAGACCTGGCCGAACGCCTCATGGGCACCCTCGACGACAAGTCGATTCTGAGCATCGGGGCCGGCGAGCTGGGGACACTCGTGATGGTCGCCCTCGCCGAACGAAAACTGAAAGCGATGTTCGTGTCCAACAGAACCTTTCGACGGGCCCAAACCCTCGCCAAGCAGCTTGGCGGAACGGCGATACGATTTGACACAATTGACGATTACCTGTGCGAAGCGGACCTCGTTATAAGCGCAACAGCCGCGCCACACTGCATATTGACGCGTGATCAGGTGAGCCGCGCGATGCAGCGGCGGAATGGCCACTCGCTCGTCATCATTGACATCGCCAACCCGCGCGACGTCGAAGAGGCCGTAGCGACGATCGACAGAGTCGAGCTGCACAACATCGACGACCTCCGCAAAATCACCGAGGGCAACCTTAAAAAGCGTCGCTCTGAGATCGGAAAAGTGGTCGCCATAATCAATCAGGAGTTAAACCTTCTGGAAGAGCAATACAAGAAAGCCCGCGCCAATGAGCTGATCGCGGGCTTGTATCAGAGCGCAGAGGAGCTTAGAATTCGCGAACTGGAAAAAGCGCGCAAACGTATGCAAAAGGAGGAGGATCTGGGCAACTATCGACAAATCCTCGACGATCTCACCGCTTCGATCGTCAACAAGCTGCTATTCGAGCTCACCGCTTCACTGCGAGAGGCGGCGGCGAACGACGATGATGACCTGATGCGCTCGGCGCACAGGCTCTTCAAACGCGAGGCTGATTAACGTGGCCGGTCGACCCGCCCGACTCCGAAAGAAGGGCATAAGCACGTTGGTTCGAGAGACGTCACTGCACGCCCACGATTTGATATGCCCGCTGTTTGTCGACGAGAACCTGCGAGCGCCGGTCCCGATTCCCTCCCTGCCAGGGTTCTCTCGTCACACCGTTGAAACCGCCATACTCGAAGTCGAGGAGATTACAGAGCTAGGCATTCCGGCTGTAATCGTGTTCGGGGTACCACGCCACAAAGACGACACCGGGAGCTCCGCGCTCAGCGGCATCGTGCAAGATACCATACGCGCGATAAAGGCGGACGTTTCAAAAGCCACGATCATCGCCGACACCTGCCTGTGCGAGTACACGAGCCACGGACACTGCGGCATCGTTGATGAAGCGCACGCGATCCGCACGAGACCGACCCTAGAGATGCTCCAACGCGTCGCGACATCGTACGCGCGCGCCGGAGTCGACATCGTCGCGCCTTCGGGCATGATCGACGGCATGGTCGGCGCGATACGAGCGAAACTCGACGAAGAAGGGTTTGACGGGATCACCCTCATGCCGTACGCCGCCAAATACTGTTCGAGCTTCTATGCGCCATTCCGGGACGCCGTGGACTCTGGATGCGCGTTCGGCGATCGCTCAGCATATCAAATGGACCCTGCTAACACCGACGAAGCAGTGCGTGAGGCGCGTTTGGACTTAGAGGAGGGTGCAGATATCATTATGATCAAACCGGCACTGCCCTATCTTGATATCATCTACCGGATTAAGCAAACTTTCGGCGTCCCGGTCGCAGCGTACAGCGTCAGCGGAGAATACGCCATGTTGCGATCGGCAATCGACAACGGCCATTTGACGGATGACGCTATCTACGAGACGCTCCTTTCAATAAAGCGCGCAGGAGCCGATATGATCATAACGTATTTTGCCAAAGAAGCAGCAAAGAGATTAGCCTCACAGTGAGAGAGTGTACCGATGCGAACAGACAAGTCTGCGAAGCTGTACGAAAAAGCCCGAAAGCTGATGCCAGGCGGCGTTTCAAGCCCGGTGAGGGCGATTGACCCCTATCCGTTTTACGTCCAGAAGGCGAGCGATTCTCGGATATGGGACGCCGACGGTAACCTGTACATTGATTATTGCATGGGCTATGGGCCGCTTATTCTTGGCCACGCTCACCCGGCGGTCTACGCTGCGGTCGCCGAACAACTGAAGTTAGGGTGGGATTATGGCACCCCAGTCAAGGCCGAGATTGACCTAGCGGAGCGTATTCAAGTCGATTTCCCGTCAATGGAGATGCTTCGATTCGTATCAACCGGAACCGAGGCCACGATGAGCGCGATTCGCGCCGCCCGCGGGTTTACCGGAAAGGACACCATCGTGAAGATCGAGGGGGGCTATCACGGCGCGCACGACGCGGTGCTTGTAAAGCCAGGATCGGCCGCGATCTCGACTCCGAGCTCGCTGGGAGTACCCGCCGCAGCGGTGAAACACACCGTACAAGTGCCGTTCAACGACGTTGAAGCCCTTTCGGGCGCTTTAGAAAAAAATGACGCGGCCTGTCTTATTATTGAACCAGTAATGGGCAATATCGGACCGGTAGTGCCCAAAGAAAGCTATTTGTCGGATGTGCGAAAAGTCACCGAAGAGAACGAGACGCTGCTCATATTTGACGAAGTGATTACTGGCTTCCGGCTGTGTATCGGCGGGGCACAGTGCCTCTACGGGGTCACTCCTGACCTAACTACCCTCGGAAAAATCGCCGGCGGAGGATTTCCGATAGGAGTTTTTGGCGGGACAAGGGAAATTATGGAATGTGTCGCCCCGTTGGGAGGCGTATTCAACGCGGGGACGTTCAGCGGCCATCCCGTTTCACTCGCAGCCGGCCTGGCGACGCTCAGCGTGTTAAACGAGGAGGGCTATCGGCGCGTCAACGGCTTGGGAGATCTCCTCAGACGGATGCTTGTCGACCTTCTCGAAGAGCTCGATGTCCATATCTCGGTGCAGGGGATAGGGACAATGTTCCAGGTCTTTTTCACTGAAAAACCAGTCAGGAACTATCAGGATGCGCTGACCTGCGAGACAGACCTGTACAAGAAATTCAGCGCGTTTATGCGCGACGAGGGAATCTTCTTGGCCCCGTCGCAATATGAGACCAACTTTATCTCACTGGCACACTCAAACGAAGATCTGGAATACACCATCCGTGCGTGCGCAAACGCATTTGAACGGCTTTACAGCCTTGACATCGACACCCCCGGTTACTAGCACTTAGTGGCGACTGCGAACAACGAATAGAGAGTGATCAACATACTGCGTATCGGCACTCGAGGCAGCAAACTTGCGTTGATTCAAGCAGGGACCGTTAAGAGCTTGCTGGCAAAGAATGGTGTAGAAAGCAAGCTTGTCATCGTAAGAACGAGCGGCGACAGTTTCACCGACAAGCCCTTCCGCGAGGCCGGCATCGGAGCGTTTGTGCGCGAGATCGACAACCGTATGCTCGCTGGCGACATCGACATCGCCGTGCACAGTATGAAGGACGTGCCGACGAAACGGCCGCAGCAGATAGGCGTGTGCGCCGTGCTGCCGCGTTCTACACCCTATGACGTTCTTATATTTGAACGCCCGCTGCGTGACGGAGCCGTTATAGGCACCTCAAGCTTGAGACGGCACGCGCAGTTGGCGCGCTACTTTCCGCAGTACGTCCGCAGACAAATTCGAGGCAACGTCGACACGCGAATGCGAAAACTAAGAGCGAGCGAGTTTAGCGCGATCGTTCTCGCGGAAGCAGGGCTTGAGCGCTTGGGCATCCGCATCAATCAGAAGCGCTTGCCGTTCGTGCCCTCACCAAATCAAGGAATAGTCGCCGTAATGGCGAGCGAGGAGATCCGAGAGTATGATGCCGTCGCCACACTCAATGACCGAGGCACGCTTGTCGAAGCGATGGTCGAGCGTACCATCATGGAGACTCTAGGCGGCGGGTGTTTAGTTCCACTCGGCGTCTTCGCACAACTCCAAGGCGACTCGGTCAGCGTTACCGCTGAGGTGCTCTCCCTTGACGGGCAACGGACGGTCCGCCTCGCCGATCACATTCTTGTAGAGAACTACGACCACGGTTCACGAGCATTCGCACTCCGAATAAAGGAAAGTGGAGGTGAGGCGTTAATTGCAGAAGCCGTCGCAACGGGCTTCAGCGCTTAGCCGACACGTGAACCCGACACCCAGCGGCAGAGGAAAGGTCTTTCTGGTAGGCGCGGGACCGGGTGATCCGGGCCTGCTGACACGAAAAGCAGAACGCGTGATTAGAGACGCCGACGTAGTGTTGTACGATAAACTCGTCGACGAACGCATCATCGCGCTCGTTCCCCACGAGACCGAGCTCCTGGATGTCGGAAAGGATCCGGACCGTCACAAGGTGCCGCAGCATAAGATAAACGATCTGCTTGTCAGCTACGCCCGTCAGGGCAAGAGAGTCGTGCGGCTCAAAGGAGGCGATCCCTTCGTGTTCGGTCGGGGAGGAGAAGAGGCAGAGGAGCTCATAACCCACGGAGTCGACGTGGAGGTCGTGCCCGGCATCTCATCAGCGGTAGCCGTTCCCGCGTATGCCGGCATACCGGTCACACACCGAGATTACGCCTCAAGCGTCACCATTATTACGGGTCACGAAGCGGCGGGCAACCAGCTCCAGTGGGATGTTCTCGCACAGCTTGATGGTACCCTCGTCGTGCTGATGGGCGTGGGCACACTTGCGGAAAACGTCAAGAACCTGGTCGCGTATGGAAAGGACGCGCAAACGCCTGCGGCGATCATAGCACAGGGAACGACGCCACACCAGAAAGTTGTCGTCGGGACTCTTAGCGACATCGTACTCAAGGCCAAAGACGCCGACCTGAAAGCCCCAGCGGTGCTTATAATCGGCGACGTCGTCAAGCTCAAACATACCCTACAGCCAAGCGATGAAGACATTAGCAATCATTCGACCTGACAAGCAACTTGAGGATTCGAAAAAAGTTGTCGAATCCTTCGGGTACGGCGTGCTCGCGACCGCACTGGTCGACATCGTGCCGATACGAGACTTGCTCTGGCCTACGTTCTTGGACGAGCTAAAAACGGGCCGCGTCGACTACGTCGTTATTACGAGCGCAAACGGCGCCCGCAGCTGCGCGGAACTCAGATTGAATGCGGCAAGCTTTCCGTCTTCGACGCGAGTGGTGGCCATAGGTCCCAAAACGAGGAGTGCTATGCTCAAAGCGCATCTCCACGTCGATCTTATGCCGTCAGAGTATAGCTCACACGGCATCGTCCAAATGCTCAGCGATGTTGAGCGCAAGAACATATGGGTCTTACGCAGCGCTTTTGGCAGCTCCGAACTAACGGAAGGGCTCCAGAACAGCGGCGCCACCGTAAACGAGATCGTGCTGTACACGCTGAAAAAGCTCTGTGGCCGACAGCAACGTGACTTCATCCGCGAGCTTGTAGAGAGCGACGTCGCCGGCGTTCTCTTTACGAGCACCATGACGGTGCGCGCACTATTTGACTGCGCCGACCGAATTGGAGTAAAGGGATACCTCATCGAGAGACTTGCGAATCGGGTTGTCGGCGCTATCGGAAAGCCGACAGCAGACGCACTTGGCAGTTTCGACGTGCGTGTAGACGTCGTACCGAGCGAAGCGACATTCCGAGAGCTCGTTTCAACTGTTCACGCGACCCTGGCTGATCGCGCGCTTCAGTGAATCCAAGGAGGCTCTGTGGACATACTCCTGGCCGAATATGCAAGCGCAATGCTGCCCGATCTCGCGAAAGAGGGGCGAGCCATGCTCGACACGCTGAAAGGAGGTTTTCAACGTGCCGGACACGTCGTACACAGGCCGCACGTTCGCACGGGCGACGCTGACGCTTTCTGCAGCCAGGTACAACAGCTAGCACGATCATGCGACGCAGGCATGATCATCGCACCCGACAACATCTTATACGATTTCACAGCGCTCGTGGAACGGCACACCACGAATCTCGGGTGTCCCGCAGAGGCGGTGAAGAGAGCGGCAGACAAGCTCAGCGCGTCTCGCGCGCTTTCGGAAGGATCGCTAACCGTACCCGAAATAAACCCTTCAACAGGCCCCTACGTTCTGAAGCCACGTTACGGATGCGGAGCGGAAGGAGTCAGGGTGGTCGAAATGCTCGAGGCTAACTGTGTGGACGAGAACACGCTTGTTTCGAAGTTCGTGACGGGAGACCACATAAGCGTAAGCCTCGTCATTGGCAGGACCGCGCTTCCGCTTTCGATCAACAAGCAGCACCTTCGCATAGATGATGCGATTCATTACGTCGGGAACACGACGCCGTATGCAGTTCCTAACGCCAACCACGTCATCAATCAAGCGGTAAGAGCCGCAGAGCTGCTAGGGTGCGAAGGGTACGTCGGCGTCGACATTGTGCTTCAACCCGACGGCGTCGTTAACATCGTTGACGTGAATCCTCGTCCGACGACGGCCATCGTTAGTGTCGATAAGGTGATGGGCAACGTTGCCGATTTGATTTGCAAAGCGCGATTCGGGCAAGAGCTGCCAACGTGTTTGAAGCCTCACGGCACACACACCTTCCGAACCGCCTGCGGAACCACCTAGCCCTGTTTGAACACCCAAATGGCTCTAAGCGATACGATTGGAATCGACATCGGAGGAGCAAATACAAAAGTTGCCTCCGCCAGCGGGCAGGCGAGAAGCGTGTACCTACCACTGTGGCGGGACAACGACCTCACCGGCGAGTTGCGACGCATAAGAAATGAGTATAAGCCGAAGCGCGTCGGCGTCGTGATCACAGGCGAGCTCACCGACGCGTTCACGAGTAAGAAGGAAGGGATCTGCTCGATCGCGTCCTCAGTCGACTCAGTTTTCGCGAGGCCGTACTACCTGAACGTTCACGGCCAATTTACGCGGCAGATCGCTGAGAGCGAGGCCTCCTTGTACGCCGCGTCAAACTGGGCGGCTTCAGCCGCATTTGTTTCACGGCGTGTCAGCAACTGCATATTCGTGGACCTGGGGAGCACGACGTGCGACGTGATCCCGATACGGGACGGGAAACCCGCCGCCACAACAACAGACTTTGAACGATTGCGTGAATGCGAGCTCATCTACACTGGAGCACTCAGAACGAATATCGCGACCATTTTGCGGCTCGTAACCCTCAACGAGAAGAAGTATCGGCTGGCTTCCGAACTGTTCGCGATTGCTGCAGACGCTCATCGCGTTCTCGGCAACATTAGCGCGGAGGATTACGCTTGCGACACGCCGGATGGTCAACCGCGTGATCTGGAGCACTGTTATCGAAGAATCGCCAGAATCCTGCTTTGTGACGTGGATGAGCTTGGCCACAAGAACGCGCACGACGTTGTCCAACAGGTAGAGCGCGCCCAGGTCGATGAGCTTGCTCAGGCCCTCGCTTTTCAAGCACGCAAACACGACGTAAACGCAGTCGTGGGTGCGGGTCTCGGAGAATTTTTGATAGCTAAAGCCGCTTCAAAAGTGAAGCTTGAGTGCAGCTTGCTCTCGCAACAGTACGGCAAAACCCTTTCAAAGGTTTTCCCGGCGTTTGCGGTGGCAAACCTGGTGCACGACGCGTTTCAGCAGTAATCGACGCATCGCCTCTAAACGCGCGACGAGGAAAAGCGTGCACGAAGGTTACAGACTGGTGCATCGGTAATCGAACATTTTTTTTGCTTGTGTGGCAGCGGCGACCCAATGTGCTCGCGCGTTTGCCGCCTCCACCACGTGTGACACACAAATGTGTTCACGCGGCCTTATACCGCTTTTTCGCGCAGGATGGAGTAGGAGGGAACAGACATGGTCACGAAGAATTCGGGGTGCTATTACGGGTTCCACTTTGGCTGCCTCAACGTCGGGCGCGACCCCAACTGCGACAGGTGCGCAGAACGGCTAACAAACGCGGTAAATTATGTGCTGCGCTCGGGCGTGAACGACATCGACACGCCGCGCACATTGACAGCGCTACACGCTGGCGGAGCTACAGAGACGCGCGAAGAAAAAATAGCGAGCACACATTTTGCGGGAATTCACAATGCATAGCGAGATCGCGAGTTACCGCACAGATAACAAGTCATGTGATATCGGTGCAGAACCCTGTACAAAACTGCTGGGCGAGTTCGGGCTCGGCGAGAAGGAGGCACAGCTTTACGTGCACTTGCTCAAGTACGGACCGAAGCGTGCCGGCGATCTCGCACGATCCCTCAAGACGTACCGCCTGCACGTATATCGAAAACTTGCAAAGCTTGTCGATAAAACCATGGTGAGCGCAACGAGACAAAGCCCGTCTGTCTATGCAGCGGTGAACTTAGACGATGCGCTCAATGCCGTACTGCTCCCCCGTCAACGCGAGCTTCGCGTGATGAAGGAAATAAAGAGGGAGCTCACCGTGCTCGCGAATGGCACGCAATTCCTTGCCTCAGACGAAACCATCCCATCTAAGGCTCTCGCAGTCGACAAGGAACAAGCGCTTACAAAACTGCGGGGCGAGTTCGGGCTCGGCGAGAAGGAGGCACAACTTTACGTGCACTTGCTCAAGTACGGACCGAAGCGTGCCGGCGATCTCGCACGATCCCTCAAGACGTACCGGGAGGACGCTTATCGCCGATGCGTAAGATTGATTAACGCAGGTATGATCGTAAAAAGCGCGGAAGATTGTTCATGCTACTCGCCTATATATCTTGATGATGCGCTCGACGCCGCGCTCATATCCCGCCAGTGCGAGCTGCGTCGGTTGCAGAGGATCAAGCACGGCCTTGTGAGGGGCCCAAACGGTGAGCTCAGCCGCGGAGCAGACAACGCCGACGAGTTTAAGATGCTGAAAACCGTCGGCGAACTTGTTGCTGCTATCTCGCAGCTCATCAACTCAGCAGAGGCGTCTGTCGTCTTCGCCGCCCATCCTCGATGCAACCTCATCACGATGGGAGGCTTCCTGGATCATCTTAAATATGCGGTGAGCCGCGGCGTGCATGTCCGAGGCGTGCTCGATATCTCGCTCCAGAACCTTTCTACGGGACGCGAGCATCTGGAAGGTGGCATTGAACTGCGGCATTCAAACCCGTACCGCGGAATGACGCTGGCAGTGGCCGACGGCAAGCGAAGCGTCAGCCTCATTCACCACGCTCTGAAGGCCGCCCTTTCGCTCGACGAAAATGTTGCTGCGCTTTGGAGCAATAGCGTTGCGCAAGCGGAATTCCTTACGAGCGCGTTTGAGATGGCTTGGGAGCAGGCGTCTGGCGCAGACGGGCGCATAAACGAGCTGCTGCCAAGGGCGCCACCGGCCATTAGAGTCCGTCGCAACCTCGAACCAAGACGCTTCAGTTTGGCATAGATACCGCAGCTGAGTTCTTTCAGCCAAAAATGAATCCTGAAGCGCTGGTGGTAGGGCCTTCGTCAACCACTGTGGTAAGGGTTCCGTCTAAAACAAACCGGCGATTGTTACCTGCCCGCGACCTCGCACAACAGAGTGCCAACCGAGTATCAACAAAAGCACTCAGACCCTCGCACTGAGCATCTTCTTTCTTTTTTGCCACTTGGGACTCATTCTACTGAAAACATAACACCTGTGTACCAGCATTGGAGAACTAACAGGTTCCTGCCGGCTGACGAGCGCATCCAAGCGATGATAACCCTAGCGATGCATCAAGGGCACAGCTTTATAGCTCGAGGACGTTATCTGATGATAATGGGCGAGAGAATCATTATTGAAAGTGTCAAGGACGCGTTAGCCGTCGCTTCGACTATCGTAGAATCTGCGGAGGAGGAAGTCGCGTGGCTTCTCCAACCTGCTCTTTTGGTCTTCTGCTTTCAATTTGGGATAACAAATAAGTCCAAAATGCTGATAGAAAAAGGCGGACACGTTCGGGGGATCACCAAGGTTTCAGGGACCTACCTTGATCCCGTACGCAAACTCTTGGACAACGGCGAAGAAGTGCGCCACATCGATCAGTACCAGGGAGCATTCATGCTTGTCGGAGACAAAAAAGAAAGTATCAGTTCGATAAACGTGAATATCGAGGATCCGTCGCTTGACGATCCAATAGTGGCGTTCTGGACTGATGACAAAGCATACGCTGATTTTCTCATCGCCACGTTTGATGCTGCGTGGGGCGAAGCAGTCGATGCAGAAAAGCGGCTACAAGAACTGTAGAACGCACGCGTTTCATTTGTTTAACCCGGCATTTGCCGCCAAGTCGCTTCTAAATCTGAGCAACTGGGGTGCTTATCTAACATCTGCCGCGGAATTGTTGTGACATATCAGAGCTTTTAGAGCCTAGACCTCCGCAGGCATAACTGGCTCACACTCAGGAAAATGCGGCAAGGCTTATTTTTCAGAGGCTTGTTTAGTCGCCGGCCTAGAACGTGAAGTAAACCTTGTCACGCGGCTTTATAAACCTCGGATTCTTTGTTGCGTTGATGACAAGCGGGACAATAATTGAAAGCGTTAAAGACGCTATCGCTGTGGCTTCAACTATTATAGAATCTACAGAGAAGGAAGTTTCCTGGCTCGTCCCTGCCCCTCTGTTGGTCTTCGCCGCTCGTTTCAGCCTTCTTGAAAAATCCAGAGTGCTGATACAAAAAGGAGGACATGCACGAGGAATCACAGAGATCTCACCGCCCTACGTCGAAGTGGTACGCGAACTCATCGACATTGGCACAGGTGTCCGCCACGTGGAACAGTACACTGGAGCGTTTATGGTCGTAGGAGACAGCAGGCAAAGCATCAGTACGATTGGCGTTAATGTCGCAGATCACTCGCTTGACGGCAAGATTATCGCGTTCTGGAGTGCGGACCCTGACTACGCCGCATACCTCCTGTCAAGCTTTGATAGAACCTGGGCAGAAGCTACTGATGCGCAAGAACGGATACAAGAGCTTGGTGAAAGTGGCCCCTCGCATCTCTAAGGCGCCGAGTTAAAAACGCGCCTAGCTCAAATCTAGCTACGGATGAAAGACGTATTTCCGGCTAAGATTCAACTATCGACTCTTCTTTTTGCGTAACCCGAAAAGCGCAGAACACTAAGCTACTAGCATCGCGCCCAATATCAAGGTATCACCGCGCTTCCGCTGATATGCCTGAATCGCACGTAGCAAGTTGTGCTTCGAGCAGAGTGGCCAACCGCGCAAGAGGTTGTCGATCTAATAGTTACTCTCGCAGCATTGCACAGAAAAGGCTGTGGGCCAAGTATACTCGGCACAATGGACGCAGAGCGTAAGGCGCGCTACCTGGAACGGTCAGATACCTATTTAACAAAACACGGCAACGTGGCACAATCGAACAAGGCAACTTTTATCTATGGCCTCCCCCATCTCGTCATGATGGAAGACGAAGCGGAATTTACCACTCGTCTTATAAGCTTCGGGCTTAACGAAAAGGAGGCACAACTTTACCTCCATCTGCTGAGGTACGGACCGAAGACTCCTTCTCCACTCGCAAAGTCGCTGAAGACGTACCGTGAGGACGTACACCGCACGCTCACTAGTCTCATCGAAAAGGGCATGGTGCGCCCCTCGCTTGATTCACCAACAATATACGCAGCGGTGGAGCTCGACGCCGCGCTCAACGCCGCAGTGAAGCAGCAGGAGAGCGAACTGCTCGAGATGGAAGCGCGAAAGCGGGAGCTGCAGGAGCTTGCAATACAAGAGCGGTTTCGCCCCTCCGACGAAGTAACGACTTTCAAAATCATCAAAAGCATAAAGGAACTCGTCGGTCTCTCTACACCCCTCGCTGCCGCAGCCAAGAATGAAATCATTTTAGTAACTCCTGAAGAAATAATCACCATCGCTTCGCTGTTCGGCATATTGGAGGAAGTAAAGAGCCTCATAGGGCGCGGAGGGAGCTTCAGAATGCTGACCGATGTGTCGTACGGCGGAATTGAATCCACTAAAGAAGCACTGGACATTGGCGAGGACGTACGCCACTTAGACAGCTATCAAGGGGTGTATTTCGCTGTAGTGGACAGAAAAGTCTGTTTGCACGGTATTAACATGGATATCAAGCACATCTCTCTTAGTCAACCCCTTGCTATACTCTACGCCGATGACCCTACCTACGCTGAATATCTGATCGCCACTTTTGAAATGCTGTGGCAACAGGCAGTTCCTGCGGCACAGCGAATTGAGGAACTACAAAAACAAGGCCCACCGCCAGCTTGACTGAACCGGCTCTGAAGCACCTTTTAAGATAAAGTTACCGATCGTTTTTTAGCGCGTGTAAGTAATAGCACCCAATCTGCCTTCGCACGCTTGTAGGCATCAGCAGTACCATCGGGAGATGTTTTACGACATCAAACGCAAGGACTTTGTTGATAGCTCTCGCAACAGCGGGGTGATTAAAGTAGTGGCGGGCCTTGGATTCCTGCACCTCCAAGGACGGAAGAACATACGTCGTTAGATCCTGAGCCATAACGATTGAGAAGTCCTTTCGCATCTCGGCCTCGACTTTGTCCACGCGCTCGAACGTTTCAAGAGCACAACCTCTAAAAATAAGTTGCCACATCAGTTTCTCTGAAGGACTCAACTGGCTGGCGCGATTTCTCGTGTAGGCGTCGAAAACAATGAAAACGCCGCCCTCTTTAAGCTTTCTTTTCACCTCGCGCAGGACGTGCAGCTTATTGGTAGAATAGCACAAAGCCTCAATAACGAAGATAATATCGAGTGAATTGTCCTCAAATCGGCTTAGGTCGTGATAATCGCTATAGCAGAAGTGTAGGTTTGGTATCTTCGTGTAACGTGCCAAAGGCTTGTTTGCTATGTCAAGGGCTTCAAATGTGACGTCGGGGTTGCGGCTCGCAAGGAACGCGCTGTTGGGGCCCAGTCCGTACGCCAGTTCTAAAACGTTTCGAGCGTCATTATCGATGATATATCGCTCAATCATTCGTGCTTGTTGCCTAAAATCCTCCCTCTTGCTTTTCCCGTCGTAGCTAATCCCGCAATGAATGAATCCGTCCCAGTTGAAACCGAGCCGGTACGAGAGTTTGTTTAGCAGAAAATAGTTGACTACTTGCTGCTTGTCGCGTGGCGCTTCAATAATGCGAGATGTGTCGAATATCTTGCGAATCTGCCCGAGATATAGCTCAAGATTGTCATTTTGTTCGGTGGCGTGCTTACCTCGTGTGGAATCGGTAACGTATTCAGTGGAGTCTCGTGCCATCTCAGTGCAACCCCCACGCAGCTACCAAGAGCGCGTAAACGACGCTGACGGCCGCTACAAGATAAGGAAAAGACGAGTTGAACGTCCTCAACCGCTTTCGCACATTTGCAGGATCTGGTGCTCGGAACAGGGATAAGGCTGTAAAGAGCCCAATGCCCCCCCACAGTGCAATGGCAAAGAGGTAAGCGATACCGGCGGCCCCCAAAAGATAAGGAAAAGGCGATGTCGCGACCGAGAGGAGTAGAAAAAGCGCACCAGCAATCGCCGCCACGCGCACGCCGCGTTTAATGGCCAAGGTCGGATATCTAGCTTTTAAATCGCCGTCCACGGTCAGCACATCCTTCAGCACGTTTAGGCCGATGGCGCCTGCAGCAATCATCGCGACAAACGAGAGAGAGGTAATGTTAATAGTCTTAAAAACGACTGCGCCAGCGAAAAGAGCTATAGTCGCTCCCAAGTATCCCATGACCAGGTTGCTAAGAAAGCCCGAAAGTCGCTTTACTACGCTTGGATACAACACGAAGAGGACAACGTTAACCGCGACAATTCCAAAAGCGACTGCGTTGATCACGGACGAAACGACTAGCCCCGCAAGAAAGGTCAGCGCGGAAAACTGCATAGCTCTAGACAGCGGGATCTCGTTTGACGGAATCGCTCTTTCTGGATGGGTAAGCCGATCTGACTCACAATCAAAGTAATCATTAATAGCGGCACTTCCGGCAATTACTAGCGATACGGATAGAACTGCCAAACCGATTGAACCCAAGTTGTAAAATCCTTTTTGGAACGTCAGGATCAAGAGCACGCAGAGAAGGCCGACCATGAGAATGTAAGGGACCCTGATTAGATTGATATATGCCCTCAATGTGGCATCGAATTGCATTTTTCTCAGATGCATCTTTAATTTGGCGTATAAGTACATTTTCATTCAGAACTCGCTGCTCAGGCTGCGAATTGCTTCTACGGCCTTTCAGAGTCACATAAACGAAACCAAGTTTGAAACTCGTGGCCGTTGCCACTAGCCTAGTCAGAAAAACCCGTGTATCAGCTCGATTATTCGAATCGCTCGATCTTGCAATGTGTTCTTATATCACAGTTTCGCGCTCTATCGTCGTCTCACGCGGTTGAGTCTTTCTCGCCAGTCTGGTTTAGATGTGACCGTGACGGCAAAGAAAACAAATGCCTGTTACTACAGCCTTCACATTGACTGCTTGAACGCAACCAGTCGCGATTGCAGAATGTGCGCCCACTTGACGCGCGGTGAACCACGTAGCTCAAGGGACGACTTACAGTGTTAGGGCACACAACGAAAGAGCACGCTACGCATTAAGGCGCGACGGGCCGTCGTCTTTCGCACTAGGGGGGTTGTCCTCGCGTTCTCGTCCAGAAAGCGCCGCATTCGAAATCAAAGATCTGGATGCCACCCCGGAGTACACCGCGTTATCGAAATCAGCGCGCACAAAGCCGGTTCAGCTTCGACCTGCAGGCTACCCAAGAGTGGCACAAACTTGTTGTCACACTTTCACACACAAAGCCTGCCTTACGCGGCCTTAAGAAACTTTCTTGCGCAGTCTAGTTTGGAGGTGACCGTGATGGCAAATAGGGAACTAACGAAACTCAAAAGCGACATCGCCGTTATCGAACAGACGCTTCGCACCATAATTGAGACCGATCCCACGGTGACAGAGATCTTTGTGGAGAGCCCCAGCAATAGAGTGCCACCCCAACAGCCAAACCAAGAACACGATGTGTGCTACTATGGACTCCGCGTCGGCTGTCCTAACGCAACGCTTCCCGATTGCCGAACGTGCGCAGATCGCTTGACCCGCGCCGTTGACCGGCTCGCGGGTTCGATGGCAGCCAACGACGGTGAAGCAGACCACAGCGGAAGCACGGCTTTGGGCGATGATGCCTCTGAGCATTCTTCATATCTGAGCGACACGCTGATCAGTTATTCGAAAGAGCGCAGCTGAACTTCCACGTGCGGTGGCCGCATGTAACTTACCCAGGCCACGTGCTAAATTGCAGGTTAGACCGCAGACTTTGACGGAGTCTTGGCGCCTATACCTGGCCGAAACAAGAGCGGTTCAGCTAACGGGCGAGGTAACATTATCGCGACTCGAGGATCCGAATACGTTTGATTTTGCAACACGCGTGTGCTAGTCATATTAACATCGATCACCTCGTCTCGAGGAACAACGCTCAGCGTCGACAACTTTTTTGATTGGAACAACATCCCTACTGTCAACCCGCGAAAATGTAAGCTCGCACATATTGATGCTACGATCGTCGATTTATCAAGCGTGGAGCCACGCAGCTTCGATCACCGCGGCCTGCCCAAGAATCACGCGTCGCGACGAGTGACGCGGCTGCCGTGACGTAACGCTTGTAACGTCGCCGTGGTACCTTTGACACGAAAAACACGCGAGCAGGAAAGCAAAACGCAGGTCAAGCGCCGCGATGAATTGCAGAAGGGAGGTAAACGTATGTCAACTGGTATTGTGCTCGGCGGCGGGGGAACCCTCGGCGATTTCCAAGTCGGAGCACTCAAGTATCTGTATGAAAAGGGAATTTTGCCAGATATTAAGTGCGTTTGTGGCACGTCAATCGGTGCCATCAACGCGGCGATCGTTGCTACTGGTGAGGACTGCGACGAGAAGCTGGAAAGCTACTGGTATAATGAAGTCAAAACTCGAGTAGATCTGATTCCGCAGCACGAATGGTCCGAAGACCTAGCCCCCTTACTAAACACCGTCGTCGACGGTGCAGTAGGTTCGTGGGTTTGCACGATGGGGGGCCTCTTGCACGACTCAAACCTCCAGCTATTGGGGGACGTTTCGAGCGCCGTCAAAGATTTTGAAGAGATGACCAAGATCGTTAAAGCTAACCGCTCGCTCTACACGGCCAAACGCCTTGAAAAGAAGATGAGGGAGGAGGTTGAAGATCTAGACAAAGCCCTTACGTCAGAAATAGCATTCCGTCTTTACGCTACAGATCTCAAGACAGGAGCGTACACCTGCTTCTATAATAGGTCGTGCGACACCGATCGCGACAAAGACAACAAGGGCGATAAAGTAAACATACTGTGTGAATCACGAGAGAAGCTTATTAAGGCCGCCCTAGCATCAGCAGCAGTCCCGGCGATATTTCCCCCCGTCGAGGTGGACGGCAGCTGGTATATTGATGGCTCTGCTCGGGAAGTCGTCCCCATCCGAGGAGCGATAGACTGTGGCGCCGACACGATCTTTGCCATTCTTTGTTTCCCGCGCCTCACTCGAGACCGCGAAGATTCGGTTGTAGATTACCCCACGCAGGATTGGACCACGAGTAGTCTGTTTGACATACGGACGGAAGACTTTAGCACGAACTGCATGGACTGGAGCACCAACGGTGATCGTGACCTCCTCGACATAGCAAATCGGGCGGCCGCGATTGTTCTTGACGAAATCACCAACCGCGATCTGGCAGAGGCGCAGCAAAGCGAGCGACCTGTAGAACTTACCGTCATTGATCCCTTCATTCCCGTTCACGGGCTTGCCGAGCTGAATATCGGCCTCATTAAGATCAATATGGACCAAGGCTTTATGCGGGCTTTCGACGAGGTCGGCGCTCCCAAGACGCGACGCACGCGATGCAGACAACTGACAAAAGAGATCACATCACAACGCGTAGCGATCTGGAGAAACGAACATGCGCTCATCAA
>Ga0224558_1002507_pt1 | contig 16662 bp, 17 predicted proteins | sample 714S32024metaG_FD_180682 | JGI IMG/M metagenome (GOLD analysis project Ga0224558, IMG submission 180682) | Peat soil microbial communities from Stordalen Mire, Sweden - 717 S3 20-24 | ecosystem: Environmental > Terrestrial > Soil > Wetlands > Peat | place: Sweden: Norrbotten County, Stordalen... | reverse complement strand
TCTTGCTCCCAAAGCAAACTCCTTAGACTTTCGTCGCTCGCATAGGCCTTCGTGAATTCGCTTGGACCACTTGCTTCGCTATCCATGCTCCCAGCCAGCACTTGCTTCGAAGGTCAGGAACAGGTCCCGAAGCAATACGGCGCTGGGCCGGCAGCCACCCCAAGGTCGACCCGGAGGTCTGAACCGCGGCCTGGCGGTAGCCCCCTAGCCCCGCTAGAATATGACCCTTGACTAATATGAGTCAAGGGTCATAATGGCCTTGTGGAACGTCGAGTTCACGGACCAGTTCGAGGAGTGGTGGGAGACGCTCAGCGGGGACGAGCAACGGGCTCTCGCTGCCGCCGTCCAGCTCCTGGAGCGCGATGGCCCAGCCTTGGGGCGGCCTCTGGCGGATACGATCAAGGGCTCTCGCCATCGGAACATGAAGGAGCTTCGGCCCCCGGCAACCGCGCTGCGAGTGCTCTTCGCCTTCGATCCTCGGCGGACCGCCATCCTCCTGATCGGGGGCAACAAGCAGCACCGCTGGCGGGAGTGGTACGTGGAGTTCATCCCGGTGGCCGACAGTCCGTATGACGAGCATCTCGCCGAGCTGCGGCTGGAGGGAGAGCTGAGATGAGTGGCCACAAGCCGTTTCAGGCTCTGGCCGACCGGGTGACTGCCACCCCGGAGGGGCGAGAGCGAGTCGAGACCTACCGCCGCCTCATGGACGCGGTGATGACCCTGCACCGACTCCGGGAGCAACGAGGCCTGACTCAGGTGGAGGTGGCCGCGGCGCTCGAGGTCACGCAGGGCAACGTCTCCCGCCTCGAGCGCTCCGAGGACCTTTACCTCTCGACACTCTCCCGATACGTTGAGGCGCTCGGCGGTCGCCTGGAGCTGACGGCTGTGTTCCCTGACCAGGTGGTACCCATCGACCTGCCCGGCGGCGGCCGCGCCGCGTAAACGAATCGGGCCTCATCGAAGCTCTGACACCCCCCTTTCGTGGAGCAGAGAGGCAGCCGCGGCATCCAGGAGCGGGCGTACGGAGCAAGCCAGCTGTCTTAACGTATAGCGGCTCACAGGCGCTGCTTCAGAGCACGGTCCGGCTGGTGCTGGACCACCGAGGCCAGTACGCGTCGGAATCGCAGGCGACGTCGATGCCTCCACCCGCAACCAGCGCGGCCGAGATGCTCCTTCCCCGGCGGGCCCCCGCATGCTGATGACGGCGGACGCCGCCGCGGGCACGCGCCGCCTTCTGCTCACTCATTTCTGGCCCGGCAACGACCGGGAGCGGTCGCGGTCCGAGGCCGGCGAGGCATTCGGCGCTGGGGTGCTCATCGCCGATGAGGGACTCGAGGTGTCGCTCTGACGCCAGGCCGGTCGCGTCTTGGTATCCCGGGTCACTCTGAGTTCGCCGAGTTGAGAAGGGACCGCCCCCTGGCCGCGAGCGCGAAGTGGATCAGCCCCATGGCGCTCGGGTCAATACTGTGCAACGTCCGAATCTCGGCGTCGGGGCCGTCGTCAGTTCGTCAAGGTGCCTGTAGCCGGCTTCGGCGAGGGCTCGACGCCGGGGGCCGCTAGGCCTTTGGCCAAATCGGACGCCTCTTTCGTCACCTCGCCAACGAGAACTATCATCGCATCCGTGACCGACGTCAACGATAGCCTAACCGCCCGCATCCAGGATGCGGTCGATCGTGCAGAGCTCGTGGACATCACGCAGCGCCTGGTGCAGGTGGATTCGACAAACCCACCGGGCCGCGAGCACGACGCGGCAATGATCCTGGAGGGCATCGCTCAAGAGGCAGGCCTGAGGGTGGAACTGGTGACGGTAGCGGAGCGTAGAAGCAACGTCACGATATGTCTCCCGGGCGATGGTTCTGACCCCCGCAAACTCCTGTACTGCGGACACCTCGACACGGTGGTGATCGGCGACTCGTCATGGGACCACCCCCCATTCGGAGCCGCGGTCGTCGACGGCGAGATTTGGGGGCGTGGTTCGGTGGACATGAAGGGGGGCATCGCCGCAATGCTCGGCGCGCTCGCAACTCTGAACCGGATGGGCATTCGTCGTCCCGGCGACATCGTCCTTGCAACGGTGGTCGGCGAGGAGGTCGACTGCATCGGGTCGCGCCACCTCCTTGCGACCGGCGGTATGGCGGACGTGGCATGGCTGGTCGTAGGCGAGCCAACGGACCTGGAGCTCGTCACAGCTCACAAGGGATGCCTGCGTCTCCGGGTCACGGCTTGTGGGGTGGCGGCGCACGCGTCGCAACCAGAACTCGGACGGAACGCCGTGCTTGCGATGACACGGTTACTGCCCCTGCTGGCAAGGGTAGACGTCGGGGGCCCTCAACATGAACTTCTGTCCCCCGCCACGTCGGCCCCGACTGTCATTTCGGGTGGATCAGCCATCAACATCATTCCTGACAGGTGCTGGGTCGATTTCGACATTCGAACGGTTCCCGGGCAGATGGACGATGACCTCGTGGAACGCTTCACGACTGCGATCCGGCACTTCAACGATGCAGAGCCGGACATAGATGTGCACATCGATGTGTCGTACGAGCGGTCGGCTGTCCAAACTCCGCCCGAGGCGCCGCTCGTTGACGCATTCCGGAACGTCATGGCAAGCGTGTCAGGCAGGATATGTTCGCCGCGGGGAGTCAGCTTCTTCACGGACGCATCGATTCTTCAGCCACCCACAGCGGTTCCCACAGTGCTGTTTGGTCCCGGTGACACCGCACTTATGCACCAGTCGAACGAGCGGGTCCGAATTGACGATCTCGTTGTTGCCGCCCGCGTGCTTGCTCTCGCGCCGCTCGCACTCTGGTAGTCGCTGGCCCTCGTACCAGATCAGCCGCGACTGGCGTTGCCAGCCCAGGAAGCCAGTACTAGCCAATTCAACCGTGGCTCATCCGACGCGCTGAACGCCAATGGCACTCGTGACGCTGCCCAGTGCCAGATGCTGTCGTATTTCGGTGACATCCGCGTGGCGCTTCACCCCCAGCGCATACGCATGTTTTTCGCGGTCAGCTCCCCCAGCCGGGAAAGGTCTCGATATCACCGGGCTCGCGGTTCCAGTACTCTCGGAGGTCGCAGCATCGCCCATCGGACGCGAAGGTGAGTATGAGCGCCCCGGGGAGGGTCACCTGGTGGCCGTCGGCCTCGCGGAAGGTTGCCCACCATTCCACGCCTACGGATGCCGCACAGCCCCCTGAACACGATCGCCCCGGGGCCACGACAGATTGACGCGATTATTGAAGATTGCGGTATCAAGCAGGCTCGCTGGGTGGCCCCCCGCTCCGCGAGTGACTGCCTCATTACGCCTCCTTCCCCCACCTGATCGCCCTGGCCAAGGCCGCCAATGTCGAGCACCTGGTGTCCGGTGGCAAGGACCGCACCAGCCTCACGACGGCCTCGCCGCTAGTGCTGTCGCAGGCGACGTTCCTGGACCTACTCGGACCGCTACCGCGCGCCTGAGGGCGGCTTCAGGGAAGCGGTGGGACCTCTGGCCTGCCGATGCGGTGGTGATAGAGAACTTGCTTCTACCGCCGTGCTCCAGAGCAGCACTTGTCGGCTGAGCCCGGCCATAGCCAAAGCAAGTGCACCAGGCGAATTCAAGACTGACCGTGAGCTGACCCACTGGTCGGGGCGCCCAGACTCGAACTGGGGACCTCTTGCTCCCAAATCAAGTGCTTTCGACTTTCGTCGCTCGCATAGGCATTCTCAAATTCGCTTGGACCACTTGCTTCGCCATCCGTGCCTATGGCCAGCACTTGCTTCGAACGTCCGGCGAAGGTCCGGAAGCAATAAGGCACTCGAGCGGCAGCCGCAAGGGGGTACAAGAAGAGCCCGGCCGGGAAACGCGGCCGGGCTGGTGCGGTGACCGTCCCTCGGCCACCCTCGAGTTGTGGAGGCCGCTTCAACTGTGCAGTTCAGCGGGCGAGATGTTCTTGGGGCCCTTGACGGTCCTCACGCCGACCACGAGCAGGTAACCGACCATCCAGGTCTCGGCGATGGCGGGCACGATGCTGAACCCTGGGTGGGACAACTCGGCGACAGCGCCCCCAATGGACTATCTGGCTCCGGAGCTCCCGAACAGCACTTGTGGCGATTGGCAGTACTCTCTCGCAAGCTCCAGCTGGGATCGGGACTGCCACTGATGGACTACGCTGACCGTCAACCCCAACCGCAACCGCAAACCAGTCCTCCGTGAAGCGCCTCGGACGAGTCGCTAGATCACTGGGCCGGCCAGTGCCGCCGCGCGGCGCCGTCGGGTGCTCCTCGTCAGTACCCGCCGCGAGCGCTGGCGCTCGGGGTTGGCGTGGAGCTGGCACTGCCGAGGCTCGGGGTGGCCACGTACCAGATGCCATCGAGCCCCTCGCCGTGGGACCGATCCGGCCCGCTGTCGCCGGAGTACGTGTACAGGGGGTGCCCGCCGTACTCAACCTGGCGTCCGTTGGCGTCCCTCACAGTGGTAAGCGCCTGGGGCAGCGAGTAGGATGCCGTGGGCTGCCCCGAGGAGAGGAGGAGCGGCGGCCAGGTGCTGGCGCAGCTGCCGGTGCAGCTCGCGCTCGTTGCGCTGTCCTGAGTGTTGTAGTAGAGGGTGTCGCCGATGGAGTTGTTGAGGACCTGCTCGGAGCTGCCGCGCACGGTCGCGGTCTCCGCCGAGACGACCCATGCCCCCGTGCTCGCCCCCCGGTACAAGGAGGTCGCCGATCCGCAGGCGGCCACCAGGGCCGTCGCAGCGGCGAGCACGGTCAGAAACACACGTGCTGGACGTGTGGCCTCCGATGATTTGTGGGAAGGAGCTGGTAAAGGGAGCGTGGAGTGCGAGTACTCGAATTCAGCCATTTTCGTTGGCTCTATAGGGCTCGCCATTGCCGGCCCCTGGCGAACAGCTGATCTGAGGCGCTCGGCGGTGGCCCGGGCGTGATTGCTCACCGGAGGCGCAGGCCGTCTCCAGTGCCATCTCTTTCGGGGCCGTCTCAGCGCTCAACATGCCGGCAAACCAGACCTCCTTGTCGCACTGACATCGCTTCGCTCAGACTGCGACTCGACCGGCAACAACCGCAGCAAGAATCGATCTGAACAGGATCCGGCGAAGCGCACGAAACGGTCAGCCTGGATTGGTTGTGTAGCTATTGCTGAGACGATCCATTAGGCTGGCGCTGCCCAACCGGGTTCATCTTAGGCGCGGCGGGATCAACGCGCTTGCGGTGATGTCTCGGGGCGCAGCGGGCTCCGTTGGCGGGTTGGCTCGATTGCGGACGAATCACGCGAGAGCCAAACCAGGCCGCGGCGAGGCCGACGGCAACGCCAATGACGGTGTCAGCGAAGCGGAGGATGGGCTGCTGCCAGGCCTGAGCCTAACCGCTGCAAGCGCCACGACTGCGCCTATGCCCTCTGGCTCGATAACCTGCAAGACTCGCTGGCGGAATAGCCGCTCACAACGAGGTAAGCGCTGCTCGAGTAGTTCGCGTAGATCTCATCTTGAGTGAGCCCTACGCAGTTAGGCCCATAGATGTTGCAGTAGGTGCCGTTGTCGTAGCCGCTGATCCACTGCTGATCCCCCGACCAGTTGGCGCCGTTGTATGACCAGCGCGCATTGGTGTCACCGCCGTATTCGTAGACTTTGTAGCCGTTGTTGTCGTGGGTTGTGACGCCTCCGCAGTAGTACGTGTAGGTGGGGTCGAAGTTGACCTTGATCGAACCTGCCTGCTCCGACCAGGACTGTGCTGCGGCCCGCGGGGCTCCCACCGCCATGGCGTCAGCCTCGAGAGCAAGGGGAGACGATGCGGGCTGCAGAGCGGGATCGGCAGGAGCTATCCAGGGCACCTGCGCCGAGAACCGTAGCGGGCTTCACGGTGCGTCGACTACGGGCAGACGCCCATGGGTATCTGCCCGTAATGCCCAACACGACGACGAGACCGACCGGGAGTCCGATAATCCTCACCTTCTTCTTGGGAGGCTTTGGTGTGGGTGCAGCTTGCCACCGACGCCCTGTCCAGAAGTAGGCATCGTCGTGGGTGCGCCAATGCTCACCGTCCCAGTACGAGTCGCCATCTGGGGCGATCTCCCGGCGAGGAGTTGGTCGCCTCGACAGAGCACTTGCTTCTGCAACCGTGGCGCGGAGCAGCATTTGCTTCTGCACCCCGGGTCCCCGGCCGAGCCCGGCCATAACTAAAGCAAGTGCTCCAGGCGAATTCAAACTCACGGCGAACCAAGCCGCTGGTCGGGGCGCCCAGACTCGAACTGGGGACCTCTTGCTCCCAAAGCAAACTCCTTAGACTTTCGTCGCTCGCATAGGCCTTCTTGAATTCACTTGGTCCACTTGCTTCGCCGTTCATGCTTCCAGTCAGCACTTGCTTCAAAGGTCAGGCGAAGATCCGGAAGCAATGAGGCGCTCGAGCGACCGCCGCAGCCACGGCTCATGGAATCTCCTGTCGAGGGTGGGCCCGGCCCGGCTGGGCCCACCCTCGGGAATCATTCACACAGTCGATGGCGTCCCGACTACTTGGAGGCCCCAGGAGCCTGTCCGGCGCCGCCTCCGCCCAGCACCCCGGTCGTCTGGGATGGGGTTTCCACGCTGATATGCCGGGCCCGGTAGTAGTACCAGATCACGCCCAGCGCGATCATCACCAAGCTGCCCTCGCCGGCGACATTTCCGACCGAGGGAATCGTCATGGCACAGCAAATCAGCACGCACCAAAACATGCCGATGTAGGCGAGCGGCTTGTAGGCCCTACCCAGGTTGAAGGTGCCCGGGATCGCCGGGTGAGTCTTGTCCAGGACCCCGGCGAGGATGACCAGAAAGTAGGCGGCGAAGATCCCCACCGACGAGACGCTCGTGATTACCGACTCGACCTTGGCAATCAGGGTGAACAGCACCGAGATGATTGCGCAGACGATCAGAATCACGTATGGGCTCCGAAAACGGCGGCTTACCCGTCGGAGATGCTCCGAGAAGGGCAGCATGTTGTCGCGGGCCATTGAGAAACCGAGCCGGCTCACCGCTGCCAGGTTCATCAGTCCACAGGCGAAGATGGCGATGAACACCATTGCCATGGCCAGCTCGACCACGATGCTGGGAAGTCGCGCCTGCATGATGTAGAGGAGCGGCGTGCTGCTCGCCTGGGCGGCCGCGAGGTTGGGGATCGCCATGGTGAAGCCGAGCAGGACCAGGAAACCCACGCTCGCCGAGATGGCCTCAGCCGTGATGATCGCGCGGGGTATGCTGTGCCGCGGATTCTTCGACTCTTCCGCGAGGTCAGCTGCACCTTCGTACCCGGTCAAAGTGTACGCGCCCAACAGTGCCGACACCGCGAAAGCTCCCAGCCCAGCCGAGCCGGCAGTGTTCCCATGCGAGAAAATGAAGCCGATGTTGGCATTGGGAAGGCCGCGAACCAACGAGTAGATCAGCAGGCCGATGCCCACAGCAGTGATGCCGATCAGCTCGGTGACCACCGAGAAGTTGTTGACGTAGCCGGTAAACCGAATTCCGACCAGGTGAATGGCGAGGTAGGCAATGATGACGATCGCCGTCACCAGAACGATGATGCCCTGGCTGCTTCCCCACCCAGCATAGGGGGCGAAGTACGCTGCGAAGGCGTACGCGACGCCCGCGGTCCCCGTCAGCCACCCGGCGAGGGCGAACCATCCTGGGAACCATCCGAACGCGGCGCTGCGCATCCGCGACGCCCATTGGTATGCGTACCCCGCAAGTGGGATACGTGGTGCCAGGTGGGCGAGATTCAGCGCGATCACCATCTGCCCGACGCCGACGATCACCCAGCTCCACAGAAGCCGAGGGCCGGCGTTGTCCAGACCGAAGCTGTAGTTGGCGAAGATTCCGGTCGAGATCGAGATCAGCGAGAAGGAGATCGCGAAGGTGGTGAACCCTCCCATCGATCTCCGCAGCACCGGCTTGTAGCCGAACTCGGTGACGGTGCCGGCGTCTGCGTCGTGCTCCTCCATGCTGGGCGCTGTGGCCGGGTGAACTCTATCCATGGTGCCCTCCTGATGAATTGACGTGGTACCGACTCCGTACGGTTGATGCCTGGTGCCCGAAGGTGTCCGTTCAGCTGGCCGCGGCCGCGGCTTCCTCCATCCGCTCCAAAACCTCGGCCAGGATGGCTGGCGAGTGCGCTGCCGACACCGAGAAGTCGGTGTGGAAGTACACGCCCTTGTCGATGCAGGAAGTGAAGAAGCGTCGGCTCAGATCTGGGTCCAGGGCCCGAATGTCCGCATACGTCCGCACCGGCTCGCGGGTGCCGACGTAGATGCCGAACATGCATCCGAGCCACTGCACACGGGCGGGCAGCGGCGAGCGATCGAAGATCGCCTGGAGCTGGGTCAGGAAATCGTCCGTGCGCTGGGCGAGCGTCGGGTAGAACTCGGGCTCGGAGAGGATCGCCAGGGTGGCCCGGGCGGCGGCGAGACCGATCAGATTGCCGGCAAACGTTCCGCCCTGGAGCGCGCCTCTCGGAAGCGGCGTCATCAGGGTGGACATGACGTCCCGCCGGCCGACGATGGCCGAGAGCGGGACGCCGCTGCTGAAGGCCTTGGAGAGCAGCGTGATGTCCGGGGTGATGCCGTAGAGGACCTGAGCCCCGCCGAGCCCGGTCTTGAAGCCCGACAGGACCTCGTCGAAAATGAGCACCGCCCCGGCCGCCTTGACCAGCTCCTGGGTGGCGGCAAGGTACCCGTCGAACGGCGTTATGCAGCCGTTGTTGTAATCGATCGGGACCATGATCACGGCGGCGACCCGGTCGCGATATTGGCTCAACGCCGCCTCCAGCGCAGGGAGGTCATTCCAGGGCACCGGCACGATGGTGTCCGCCACCGCCTGGGGAATTCCGCCCGAACAGAAGATCACCTTCGACGGCCGTCCGCCGGGGTTGTCCGCATCGGTGTTCGACCACATCGAGTTGAGCATCGCGTAGTCACTGCCACCGTTGAAGTGACCGTCGACCTTCAGGACGACTTCGCGGCCGGTATGGGCACGGCAGAGCCGGATGGCGGTGGAGACCGCCTCGCTCCCGGAGGCGACGAAGCGCACCCGCTCGGCGGAGGGCACGATCTCGGTGAGTCGGTGTGCGACCTCCTCGCCCAGCCCCGTCTCGTAACCGATGACGACGCCGAACTCCAGGATCTCCCGGATGGCGCCGACCACGTCCGGGTGAGCGTGGCCCAAAACCGTGCTCCCGTGGGCCATGAACATGTCGAGATAACGGCGTCCGTCCGTCGTCTCGATGGTCGCGCCGCTGGCCCGGCGGACCTCCAGGTGCTGACCGGTGTACGGGTTGATACGGAACTGCGAGGAGATGCCTCCCAGCAGACTTTGACCGTCGTCAGCGTGCGTTACCATGGGACCCACTCCTAGCTAGTGCCTGTGACGCAATGCATGCAGGTACTCCAACTGCGCTGCGGCGGGCTCGCGCCACCCTCCCCGCTGTTCCACTCCCCCCCACCATCCCTCCGCGGCCACAACCGACCCGGACAACATCAGTTGAGCGGTGATGCTGAACCCTCCTCGGCCAAGACGGCGGCGCCGATGGCGCCGGCGAGCGGGCCCAGCCGGACCGCGACAATCGGCTCGCCGGTAACGAAGTGGGGGGCTCGTGCACGGCTCTCCTCGACACCGGGGAGCAGCAGGTCGAGGTACTCGGAAACGCTGCCACCGAGGACTGTCAGGGTCGGGCCATAAACGGTCTCCAGGACCGCCAGCCCGCGGCCCACCCGACCGCCATGGGCGGCGAAGGCGGCAACGGCAGCCGCGTCCCCGGCTCTCGCCGCGGCCGCCGCGCTCACCAGGCTCGTCTCGGAGAGGGAGAGGCCTGCCGACTGAATCTCCGCCTCGAGTCGGGTGCGCGATGCGCTCTGCTCCCAGCAGCCGACGGTGCCGCAGTAACAGCTGCTGGTCTCGGCGGTCACCCCGATGTGGCCGCCTTCGGGGTGCCCCCCATCGGCACCTCGATAGGGGTGGCCGCCGTCGATGAAGGCAACGCCGACGCCGGTCCCGATGGTCACCAGCAGCATCCGGCGGGCTCCCTTCCCGGCTCCGACCCGGTGCTCGCCCACGGCCGCGGCCACAGCGTCGTTCTCGATGACGACGGGCACGCCGCTCGCCGATCGGAGCAGGGACGGCAGGTCGAATCCCGAGAACCATGGAAGCGTGGCCCAGTTCAAGATCACCCCGGTGGCAGGATCGATGGGACCGCTGGCACCGATTCCGATAGCCTCGACGGCGCTGCCGGCCGGGACAACGCTCCGAACCAGATCCCAGAGTTCACGCACCCGTCGCGCCGGCTCGCCCTGGCCAATGCTCGAGGTGGAGACAACCGCATCGCCCACGGTTCGACCGGCACTCCAGCCAACCACCCGGGTGGCCGTCCCCCCGATGTCGACACCTGCCACGACGGGCTGATCTGGGGCGGTCACAGCCGTGAGGTCACCTTCTGACCGAAGCGGAACTCGCCCGGCGTCACCCCGGCAGCCCGCGCCGTGGCGGCGCAGAGCAGTTGGATGAACTTTGCGTCCATGGCCAGCTGACTCAGCTCGTGAGTGGCCGGTGTGACCACCGGCTCCGCGGTGCTCGACGGGGCTGCGCCGACCTCGACAGCGAGTGAGCCCGTCGCTCCCATATCGTCGGCCAGCCGGCTCAGGCTGGTCCGCCCTCCGGAGCCGGTGAAGACGACCGCCACGAGGCCAGAGCCGGCGAGCTCCAGCGGGCCGTGGCGGAACTCGCCGCCGATGAAGCTTTCCGCGGGGAGCTTGGCAACCTCCTTGAGGAGCAGCGCTCCCATGGAGACGCTCGCCACCTGGTCCTCCGAGCCGATGAGCACGACCCGGGGAGCGGCGGCCTGCACGATCTGCGTGGCCACCGAGTCAAGCCGTTCACCGCTCGGCGACCATGGCTCGAGCTCTCTCGCCGCCACCTGAATGGCCGCGTATGCAGAGTCGCTGCTGCCACCGTCCACGCCTGCGAAGAGGAGGTGATGGGCGGCCAGCGAGTTGAGGTAGCTCTTGGTGCTGACGGCGCTCTCGACTCCCGCCATCAACTCAAGGACCACGTCGCCAGCCGCTGCCAACGGACTGGTCGCGTCGTTGGTGATCCCGATCAGCAGCTTCGGTCGGCGGATGTCCGTCCCCAAGCGCTGAAGCAGGGCGATGATCTCACCGCTCCGTCCGGATTGGGAGGTGATAACCAGCAGGGTGCGGTCGGTGAGCAGCTGAGGTACGTCGAGCAGCGCCGCGGTGCTGAGCCACCAGGCTGGCAACCGGGCAGCGACGAGACGCCGCCAGCTGGGCAGCGCACTGTGGTGGGAGGTCCCCATGCCGGTGAGCACGACCCGGTCGAAACCCCTGACGTCGGGCAGCCTCAGTGGATGGGCGATCACCGCCTCGACCAGACTCCGAAGAGCGGCCGGCTGCTCAGCGATGTCGCTATCGAAGGCGCTCGCGACCGCTGGCTGTCGATCCGTTGTCTCCCAGGCCATCTCCTCTCCTCCCACCGCCCCGCTCACGCCACACAGAAGTTGACGTCGACCGCACTGAAGGCCGACTGCTGCCGAGGGTCGATGGCGGAGTCGGTGACGATCGTATCGACCTCCTCCACACCGCAGATGCGGCCGAACGCCGTCTTCCCGAACTTGCTCGCGTCACAGGCCACGATGCAGCGGTTGGCAGCTCTCAGCGCGGCCCGCTTTACCGCCGTGTCATCGAGGTTCCACTCGGTGATTCCGGCGCTGATATGGATCCCGCTGACCGTCATGATGTAAACGTCGAAGCGGTGGTCTTCGAATATCCGGAGCGCAGCCGGTCCGATCAGGCTGCGCTCGTCAGGTCGCACGATGCCTCCGGCGATCATCAGCCGGACCGCGGTCGACGCCGTCAGAACATCGGCTACTCGCAGCGAAAGCGTGCAGATGGAGATGTCTCGGTTCAGAAGCACCTCGGCGATGGCCGCCGCGGTCGTTCCCCCATCGAGGATGACGGTCTCTCCGTCGCCGATCCTGCTCCCCACCAGGGCGGCGATCTCTTGCTTCGCCGCCGCCTTGAGCTTGGTGCGAACGCCAAACGGAGGCTCATAGCTCCCACTCACCACCGGCAGAGCACCACCGTGGATGCGGCGGATGGTGCCCTCGCTGTCGAGTTGCGCCAGATCCCGCCGGATCGTCATCTCCGAGACGCCGAGGTGCTGGGTGAGGTCGGCAATGCTGAGGCGTCCCCTCTCGGTGACGAGCTCGATGATCGCCTGGTGACGCTCCTGGGGCAGCTTCATCTCGCGCCTATCCCCTGTCACCAGAGGAACCTCCTTGGAGCACGACGTCCACGGTCCGCCCCCACTCGCGCCGCCGAGACGCTAGCCGGCCAGCCACGCCTGCACCTTGTCCAGGTAGGAGTCGGTGATGGGAAGGTGGACCGCGGCGGTGTACCAGAGGTTGCCCGCCTTGTGCCAGTACTCCGGCATGAACCGGAGCCCCGCCCGAACGTCGTCCCAGGTGATGCCCATCGCCTCCGGCTGGTAAGCAACGCCGATGCGGTCGAATCGGGACTTGATGAACTCGGGGTCATTGTCCTGTAGGTAGCTCATCAGCAGGACCCCGAGGCTCACGATCTGACCGTGGGAGAACGGGCGATGGGTCAGGTACTCGAGCGAGTAGAAGAAGGTGTGCTCGCTGCCCTCTATGGGACGAGGGTTCCAGCCGGTGTTGTTGAATGATGCGCCACCCCAGCGCAGGGCGTTCATGAGCACCCGGATGCCCTCGTCGGAGACGTCGTGGATCGCATCCGCGGCGTCCAGCACACCGTCAAGAATGGCCCGCGACTTGCCGACCCAGTATTCGTCATACGGCCACTGGGGCTCGCACTTGCCCTCGCGCTGAGCCATCGCCCAGTCCCAACGGGCTGTGTAGTAGCAGGCGATATCGCCGACGCTGGACCGGTTAATTGCAAGCGGCGCGGTCCGGATCACGTCGTAGTCGACGTACACCGTCTCGGGAACCGCCCACCCCACGTACTTGAGAACACCCTCGTCCCGCACCGCCGCGCGCTGGGCGAAGGGGGCGTTGACGCTCATCGACGTCGGCACCTGGAAGAGGGGTAGCCGGCGCCGCCAGGCGATGTACTTGGCGACATCGATGGCCATGCCGCCGCCGAGGCCGACCACCACCTCGACCGAGGGGAGGTCGCGGACCAGGGCTTCCAGGTCCCGCACCTCGAGGGACTCCACCAGGTGGACGTGGTGGCGGCTGTGGGTGAACGCTGGCTCGAACCGGGGCCAGAGGTCGGCCATGCTCACGACCAGGTAGGGCTCGCTGAGCGACTCCCGAAGCCTCGGCACGAGTTGACGTCCATAGACCACATTGAACAGTTGGATGCTCATGCTCGCCTCCGATCGACCGACTTTTGAGAAAGAATAAACACCCGACGTGTTCGAGTCAAGCGTATTCTTGATCGAAATTGATGTCAGGTTTTCCGGCGCAGAATACGGGCGCCGGGCCACCTCGTCCGGCCGCTGGGGTGCCTTTCAGCGGCCGCCCGTCAGCTCCTCACGCCACGGGGGATCGGCTCCGGGCCTGGTGCAGGTGAGAGCTCCGACCTCACAGGCGAACCGGAGCACCGCCTCGAGCTCGGCGTCAGAGCCGGGGATGGCGGCCGCGCCCGCTGACCCATGCTCCAGAAGCCAGGCGATAACGGCCGCCCCAAAAGCGTCACCCGCCCCGATGGTATCGATGACATCCACCTCCGGCGGACAGGCCTGGGCCCGGCAATGCCGGGTTGCGCCGAGGGCACCCTTAGCTCCGAGGGTGATCAGCGCAGCTCGCGCACCCGCCTCGAGGATCCGGTCGGCAGCGGCCTCAGCGGTCAGCTTCGGGTACATCCAGGCGACGTCGTCATCGCTCGCCTTGACGAGAGCATCCATGGAGATGAGCCGCAGGAGCCGGGCACGGTACGCATCCTGATTCGTCCCTCGAACAGCACGAATGTTCAGATCGAGCATCAGGAGATGCCGCCCACGCTCTCTCTCCGCCAGGGATTCCAGGGTGCGTGCGACCGGTTCGAGAAGCAGGCCGAGCGTCCCCATGTGGAGCACGGCGACCTCGGCGCCCAGCTCGGCCGGGACCATCTCGTCGGTCAGGCACGGTGCCGACGTCCCGTCCACATAGAAGCTGTACGTCGCGGCGCCGCCGCTGTCGAGGGGGGCGATCGCGAGGGTGGTGGGCTCATCGCCCCAGCTAATCGCCGAGAGGTCGACACCGTCCGCCGCGAGCTGACCGGACAGCAGCTTTCCGAACGGGTCGGACGAGAGACGCCCCAGGAAAGCGGTCGGAACCCCGAGGCGGGCCAGCGCGCGAGCGGTATTGAACGGTCCGCCTCCGGGGTGAGGCTGCAGCCGCCCGTCTGCGCCGGGGACGAGGTCGATCAGCGCCTCGCCGCAGATCAGGGCGCGCGCCCTGTCAGTCAACGGCAGCCGCTGCCGTCAGAGACCGGCGCCGTCGCCGGCGCAGATGGGTATCTCCTCGGGTGGCGTGTCGGAGTCAGCGCCATCTGTCTTCCACCATCCCCTCGGTGGCCTCAAGATGCTTCCGTCTGGCTCACGCCGCTGCCGCAACTCCATAACGTCGGGATCCAGGTTCAGCATCCTGCCGGCCTCAAGTCGTAGCGTTCCGGGAGAGACGCCCAACTCAATCGGATCGTACACCCTGAGTCAGTCGGCGGACTCCTCATCCTCATCCAGGTTGATCACTGGCTTGTCCTGGCTCATCGTAGCGCGGGGGGTCACCTCTACCCCCGCTGCCGTTCGTCAGCAGCCGGGAAACCAACACCGATAGCATACGCACACAGAACCCGCGGGTTGCTCCTCCTTAGGGGCCTGCTCTATGTACGAACGGAGTTCCTCTGCGCCGACCCGAACGCGCTCCAACCCCTTCCCCACCACGTCTTCAGGCAGACGCTGGCCATCGCGGACGGCGCGATCATCGGCACCAGCCTCAAGGTGGATGGCATCACCCTGGAACGCGGTGGATCCCGCCCGGGCTCGCCCGCTGATGGAGAGCGCTCGAGGGATCCGCGCCTCGGGCGCCGTCCCCGCTTGAGCCGACCACCGATCGAGGCGGTCGTCTTCGACATGGACGGCCTGCTCATCGATACCGAACCGGTGTGGCGGGTGGCGGAAGTCGCCGTGTTCACCGAACTGGGCGTCGAGCTGACCGAGGCAGAGCTCCTGGGATCGATCGGCCGGACCATCGACGAGGCCGTGCCCGTCTGGAGACGACGGCAGCCCGGCCGGGGCGTTGAGACGGATCAGTTGAGCGATGCCACGGTGGCCGATCGGGTCATCGACCGGGTGGCGACGTACGTGAGGGCAGAGGGCGAGCCGATGGCCGGAGTGCTCCAGACCTTCGAGCTGCTCCGGCATCTGGGCCTCCGGGTCGCCATCGCCTCGTCGTCACCGCGACGGCTGATCGACGTGGTGTGCGAGCGACTGGACTTGACCAGCATCGAGGTGCGCTGCTCGGCCATCGACGAGGTGAGGGGCAAGCCCGCGCCCGACGTCTACCTCACCGCGGCCCGACGCCTGAACACGAGCCCCGGGCACTGCCTGGCGATCGAGGACTCGCCGAGCGGGGTGCAGGCTGCGAAGGCGGCCGGCATGCGCTGCATCGCCGTCCCCGACCCGCTACTCGCCGACGACCCCCACTACCGCAACGCCGACCTCGTGCTGGACGCTTTGACCGGGCTCAATGAAGAAACAATGCGATCTCTCGGGTGGGCGGAATGACCCCACAGCACAGCAGGTGACGCACCGGGGAATCCCCTCCGCCCTTGATGAGCCCCCATCCGCACCAGACTGGTCTAGCGCCCAGACCTGCGACCCCCTTCGACCTCACCGCAGGATGAGCCCTCCGGCCCGTTCACGAACTCCAGGGCACTTGCTTCGCCCCATCGCGGACCCGGCCGGGCCCGCCCAAAACCAAAGCAAGTGCTGTGCCTGAATTCAAAACCGACCACCAGATGACCAGCTGGTCGGGGCGCCCAGACTCGAACTGGGGACCTCTTGCTCCCAAAGCAAACTCCTTAGACTTTCGTCGCTCGCATAGGCCTTCGTGAATTCGCTTGGACCACTTGCTTCGCTATCCATGCTCCCAGCCAGCACTTGCTTCGAAGGTCAGGAACAGGTCCGGAAGCAATAAGGCGCTGGGGCGGTCGTCGCACCCAGTCACCCCATGGCCCTCACCTAACTCGCGACCACAACATCCGCGGTGGACCAGTTTTCGGGGGGCCGGACAAACCGCTCGGGTTGTCCGCAACTGCAAGGAGGATTGGAGCGGTGAAGCTACGGCAGCACTCTGGCGAATCCCTTCCCCCTTCACCATGCCTGGGTCAGGAGGCACCTGCTTCGAAAGCAGCTGACGACAAGCAGTTGTGGGTGCTTTAGGGCAGGCCGCTGGTGGACAGGCTGAATGCCGTCACGAGGTAACCGACCGCAAGCGCGAACGTCACGATTGCCCCCACCATCTCGGGCGGCGGATCGCCGGCACGTCGATGGTAGATCAGGGCGCCGATCATCAATAGGCCGGCTCCGATGCCGGCGGCCAGGCCGAGCGGTCTCCAGCCGAGTCCGACCAGGATGCCTGCTGCTGCGGCCGTCTCGAGGAGGCCGATGAGTCGATA
>Ga0224558_1002505_pt1 | contig 16670 bp, 12 predicted proteins | sample 714S32024metaG_FD_180682 | JGI IMG/M metagenome (GOLD analysis project Ga0224558, IMG submission 180682) | Peat soil microbial communities from Stordalen Mire, Sweden - 717 S3 20-24 | ecosystem: Environmental > Terrestrial > Soil > Wetlands > Peat | place: Sweden: Norrbotten County, Stordalen... | reverse complement strand
AAACCATTGTGCGCAAGTTCTTCGGCAATGTCGCTGAAGATCGCCTGCTGTGCCGGAGTCAGTTCGATGACCAGAGGCATGAGCAAACGCTGGCTCTCCACCTGCTGCGCCGAGCGTTGCCGCAGGATCCGTTCGAACAGTACGCGCTCATGGGCCACATGTTGATCGATGATCCAGAGTCCATCTTCGTTGACCGCAAGAATGAATGAATTTCGAATCTGGCCTAACGGGCGCAGCGTGCGCAGCGATTCGAGAGTCGGCGCGGGTTGCGGCTCCTGGGCGATCGGGGGCGCGCAGCCGTGATCGGGGATTGGCTGCGTGGGCATGGTTTGAGGCTCGCCCGCTGCTTGCGGCGCTCGTGCCAGCGATAGCGCTGCGTTCGCCTCGACCGCAATTCCTCCTTCAAATTCGAGGCGCGCCGTGGCCGCGGGTACTGCCGGCGCTTGCAGCGCGAACCCGCCCGCCGTGGCTGGCTCGTACAAGTCGCGCCACGGCGCGCGCTGCAAACCATCGCCGCTCGCGCCACGGGTGATCGGATGATTGGTGAGGCTGGGACTGCTGAGGCCGGGACTCGCGGTTGGCTGCGCGCCGATCTCCGTCAGGAACTGCGGCACCGGCCGCGCTTTCATCAGCGCCGCCCGTATCGATTCCCGGACGAAATCGTGAATCACCGTCTGCTGGCGGAAACGCACCTCGGTCTTCGAGGGATGCACATTCACATCTACTTCGGCCGTCGGCATTTCGATAAAAAGCAAGACCACCGGATACACCGTCGGCGGCAGAATGTTGCGATAGGCCTCGGTGATCGCATGCTGAATGAGGCGGTCGCGAATCAGCCGCCCGTTCACGAAAATAAAAATCGAATTGCGATTGAGCTTCTGAATTTCCGGCTTGGAAACAAAGCCATGCAGACGCACCTCGCCGAAATCTTGGGGCGCGGACACTTCGGTCGTCGTGTCCACTGCTAGCGGAACGGGCGATTTTGCCGACGCTGCGGCGGAGGATAATTTTTCGCGGACAAGAGTGTCCGCGCTACGCCGCCACGGCGGCGGCTGTGGCAGGCCAATACGCTCCAGCGGTTGCAGCGCGGCCAGCGGAATCAACTGGTCTAGGGTCTCGCGGCCAAACACCTGGTACACGCGCTCGCGATGATCGGCCACGGGCGGCGCCACCAGTAAGGCATTTGTGGCCGAGTGTAACTCAAAATGCTTCTCGGGATGCGCTAGCGCATAGTGGGTCACGAGCGACGCGATATGGGAGAGTTCGGTCGATTCGGACCGCAGAAACTTCTTGCGCGCCGGCGTATTGAAGAAGAGATCGCGAATCGTGATCGAAGTTCCCAGAGGCAGGCCGGCCTCTTCCACGCGGATGATTTTGCCGCCGTTAATTTCGAGAACCGTGCCGGCCGCTTCTTCTTCGGCGCGAGTTTCCAGATGGAGCCGGGCAACTGAAGCGATGGAAGGCAGGGCCTCGCCGCGAAATCCTAACGTCGAAATTCTCAGCAGGTCGTCGGTGTCTTTGATTTTTGAGGTGGCGTGGCGCTCGAAGGCCAGCATGGCATCGTCGCGCACCATGCCGCAGCCGTTGTCGGTGATCTGGATCAGCTTTTTCCCGCCCGCCTCGACCTGAATGCGAATGCGCGTGGAACCCGCGTCCAGCGCGTTCTCCAGCAACTCTTTCACCACCGACGCGGGACGTTCGACCACCTCGCCGGCGGCGATCTGGTTGGCAACTCTTTCGGGGAGAACGTGGATTTTGCCCATGGGATCAGTGGTCAGTGGATAGTGGTCAGTGGTCAGTGGCCAGTGTGACAGATTCCTGGTTGCAGCGTAAAGGCGGGTCGAGGCGGGCAGTGAGCGCATCCAAAACCAGCGTGGCGTATAGTTCTTCCGGGAGTGCTGGCATGAAACATGCATTTTTGGGAGCGGGAGCAATCGGAGGGTTGGTCGGTACCGTGCTGTCATCGCTGGGCGAAGACGTCACTGTGGTGGTTCGGCCGGAGCAGTTGCCGCGCTATCCCGATCACTTGACGTTGGAGCGGCCTTCGGGCTCGATTACGGCTCCGGCGAAAGCTGAGGCCGCGTTGACCGGGCCGGTGGACGTGCTGTGGATCGCAACCAAAACCTATCAACTGCAAACGGCGTTGGAAATTGTGCAGGTGTCGCCGGGCTGCGTGATTCCATTGCTCAACGGAGTCGATCACATCGCCGTGCTCCGGGAACGATTTGGACAGGAGCGCGTGGTCCCGGCGACGATCGCGGTGGAAGCGGAGAGGACGGCTCCGGGGCGATTCATCCAGCGCTCTCCGTTCGTTCGTCTCAACATCGCTGGCAGCGGAGAGCCACTTTTGGGAGCCATCGTTGGGCAGTTGGGTAATCTCGGATTCACCTGCCAGTTTATTTCGAACGAGCAGACTCTGCTGTGGAGCAAGCTCTGCTTCCTTGCTCCCTTGGCGCTGGCGACGTCCGCATCTGGAATGAACGTTGGAGAAATTCTTGCGGACGCTGCATGGAAACAGAAACTGAGTTCTGCGCTCGCTGAAGCATGCGCCGTGGCGAACGCGAGCGGCGCGAAGGTTGATGCGTTGCAGATTCAGACGGTTTTTGAAAGCGCGCCGCCGGGAATGCGGAGTTCCATGCAGAAGGACGTTGCCGCGGGGAGACAGCTTGAATTGGATGCCATCGGCGGTCCCATTGTGCGCGGCGGGGAACGGCACGGGATCGACGTCTCGACTACGGCAAGCCTTATGGCGGCCATTCGAGCGAAGACTGTAGTGCGGTGACGATCGCCGACACGCGGGCGAGGGCGCCCGCGCCACACGAGCGGTTTGCCTGCTACACTTTTTCTCCAATGAAAACTCGAAGATTGCTCTTGAACTTGGGGTTGCTCGCCGGAGTGCTGACGGCACGCATCGTTTGTGCTCAGGCGGCGGCTAGCCCGGCTGCATCGCAACTGGCTACGCCCGAAGAAAAGCATCTGCGGAATGTGCGCCAGCTTACTTTTGGCGGGTCGAACGCTGAGGCTTATTTCTCCGCAGACGGAAAGCGGCTGATTTTCCAATCTACGCGCGACAATTTGCAGTGCGACCAGATCTTCACCATGAATGTGGACGGGACGGAGCAGAAGATGGTCTCGACCGGCAAGGGGCGCACGACTTGCGGCTACATTTTTCCGCATCAGGACAAGATTCTCTATTCCTCGACGCATCTGGCGGATGCGGCTTGCCCGCCGCGTCCGGATTATTCGAAGGGATATGTGTGGGCGGTGTATCCGGGGTTTGATATTTTCACGGCGAAGCTGGATGGGTCGGATTTGAAGCAGCTTACGACGACTCCGGGCTACGACGCGGAGGCGACGATTTCAGAGGATGGAAAGAAGATCGTTTTCACATCGCTCCGCAATGGCGATCTCGATATTTACACGATGGATGCGAATGGCAGACATGTGAAGCAGCTCACGCATGAACTGGGATATGACGGCGGTCCGTTTTTTTCAAAAGATCGGAAGTGGATTGTTTATCGCGCTTACCATCCGAATACGGAGCAGGAGATTGCGGAATATAAGGAACTGCTAAAGCAGAACCTGATTCGCCCTACCACGCTTGAGATATGGATTATGAAAGCGGATGGGAGCGGGAAGCGGCAGCTTACGAATTTGAAAGCGGCGAGCTTTGCGCCATCGTTTTTTCCCGATGGGAAGCGGGTTATTTTCGCGACGAACGTGGGCTCTACGGGCGGGATGGGGAACTTCGAGTTGTACGCGATCAATGTGGATGGAACGGGGCTGGAGCGGATCACGTATTACGACGGGTTTGATGGGTTCCCAATGTTTAGTCCGGATGGAAAGCAGCTGGTTTGGATTTCGCATCGCAACGGAAAGGCGCAGCGGGAGACGAATGTGTTTATCGCCGATTGGGTTCCGTGATGTGACGTTGCGATGAGGCGCTGCCGAGCTGCGCTGGGATGGGATGGACGAGGGCGGCTGTCCCTACCCAACCTCGACTAGAATTCTTAGACTTCCCGAGTCTTACTGCGAATCGTCACATTTCCTAATTTTCTGGCTGCCGCTCTGGCGGAGGAGTTGGTTCTTGATTTCGGCGGGGAGACGCGAACTGTCGAGAACATCGTGCAGGACTGATGCTGGGATTTCGCGGCTGAATGCAAGGGCGCGGGCCAGCGAGAGATGCGCGGTTCGCAGAAGGGCGGCGCGGACTTCTCTGCGGGGGGACCACTTCTCATGCCGCGCGACCGCATGCACCAGGGCTGCGCTGGCGGCGGGACGCAGCACGGAGCTGATGACGAGGGCTTCGGTGAGTCGAGGGTTTTCGAGTGCCGTCTGCATGACTCGGATCTGACGGGCTACGGCTTCGGCGTGGTTTATTTTGCCGGCGATGATTTTGCGATTTTTGATTTTGCCATCCATGCTTTCTATATCCAGCAAGAGCGCCGCGGCTACTCTGCCCGAGGCGCGGCGTGCCAGGGTTAGACGTTCGCCTGTGGTGACAGTTTTCAGGCGCGAGATGAGGACATCGTCGACGGCGACTTTTACGTCAGCGGGGACGCGGGGCGAGAGCGCAAGTTTCATCAGATCGAAAGTGTAGAACTGGCGCGCCAGCGGCACCGACACATGGCGTGGTGTATGCGGATGGCTGGCCAGCGCGATTTTTACTTTGCGGCTCTTGAGGACCTTGGCGTTTTTGGCGAGTTGCTCGAGAACTTCAGGTGGCAAGTCGGCGCGCTTGAGCAGGGCTAGAGCCAAGTCCTCGGTGAGGGCGGGATCGGCTGCGGTGCGGAGCAGTACGGCGGGGGCGGCCGACGGCGGCGTGGTTTCGTCTTCCGGAATTTCGTCTTTGGACAGTTCGCTGTCGGACATCTCGGGTCAGCCTGCGTGAGACGGGGCAAGCCCCGTCTCTACAATCGTGTTGCGCGTGCTCTCGATAGCGCGCCTTCGACCGGATCGGCTAGATCCTGGCGCACGTCGATGCCGGGAAAGCTTGTCTGCAGGGCATTGTAGAAAACCTGGCGCACGTATGGGGACTGACGAAAGACACTGCCCGTCATTGCTACGGGAAGCATTGCTACCGGGAGGAGGCCTACTGCAGGCGTGGCCACTGGAGCGTGGGGCGCGAGACGGCGGACTACGATGGCCGCGAGGTTCGCCAACTTGGCGCCAGCGTCGGCCAGGAGATGGCGGGCGATGGCGTCACCTTCATTGGCGGCGCGAAGGACGATGGGAAACAGGCGCGGGAAATCGGGCGGCGGAGTCGAGTTGGCTTGCTGCACAAGTTCGTCGATGGTCTTGAGTTTCCAGGCTTGCAGGATCAGGCTGGTAAGCGTGGTTTCGAGGCCTTGATCGCGGGCATTCAGGATAGCGGAAATGGCGCGGCGTCCGATCCAGTGGCCGGAGCCTTCGTCGGAGACGGCGAACCCCCAGCCTCCGGCACGCGCAGTGTGACCGGCAGCGTCGCGGCCGTAGGCGATGGAGCCGGTGCCGGCGATTGCGATCACTCCGGGCCCTCGGCCGAAAGCGGCTTCGAGGGCGATTACGGTGTCGCCAACAACTTCAATGTTTGAGCGAGCAACTGCGGGCGTTATTTCGGGCATCAGCTCGGCGAGGATGCTGCGAATCCTGGCGGCGATCTCGGGCCGGGCAGCGCCGGCGGCGCCGATACAGACGGCGCGGATCCGATCGGGAGAAATCTTCGCGGTAGCGCAGGCCTGACGGATGGCGGAGTGCAGCGCTTCCCTTGCCTGCACTTCGCCGAGGCGAACGATGTTGCTGCCGCCGGTCATTGCCTTAGCGAGCACCGTCGCTTCGTCGGCGAGAACGCAGCGGGTCTTGGTGCCGCCGCCGTCGATTCCGAGATAGTAGGCCATCGCGCTAGTTCTAACACATGTTCAGCGTAATTCGTTCAGCGGCGGGGCCGGGCCGTGGAACATGCTTGTACAATGCTGCGAACCAATTGCTGGCTTCGGGAGACGCGGCAAGCCGCGTCTCTACTTAAGGGAATCGCTTGGGATTGAATCGGATCGACCTGCTGATTATCGCGGCGTACCTGGCGGGGATCACGCTATTCGGGCTGCGGTTTCGCAAGCGGCAGCGGACGATGCGCGACTACTTTCTCGCCGACTGCAACATTCCGTGGTGGGCGATTGCGCTGTCGATTGTGGCGGCGGAGACCAGCACGCTGACCATCATCAGTATTCCTGGCCTCGCCTACGATTCGAATTTCACTTTTCTGCAAGTGGTGATGGGGTACGTGATCGGGCGCGTGATCATTAGCTTGGTGCTGCTGCCGCAGTATTTTCGCGGCGAGCTGTATACGGCTTATCAGTTGATCGAGCGGCGGTTTGGTCCCGAGCTGCGCACGGTGACGGCGGGCCTGTTTTTGCTGACGCGGGCGGCGGCGGAGGGAGTGCGCGTGTATGCCGTGTCGATTGTCGTCTCGATTGCGCTGGGCACGGGCGAGGTCGTTTCGATTGCGATCATCACGCTGTTGACTTTGATCTATACGTTCGAGGGCGGGCTGGCGGCGGTGATCTGGACGGATGTGGTGCAGACCTTCATTTATGTGGGCGGGACGCTGGTGGGGCTGGTGACGATTCTGCATCTGGTGCCGGGGGGATGGGGGTCGGTCGAGGCGATTGCGGGTGGGCTGCACAAGTTCCAGGTGTTCGATACTTCCGTCTTAACGCACTGGCCTTATCTTAATTTTGCGCAACCTTACACACTGTGGGCAGGGGTTATCGGCGGCGCGTTCTTGACGACGGCCAGCCATGGCACCGACCAGCTCATCGTGCAGAGATTGCTGGCGGCGCGGAATCAACGGCAGTCGGTGCTGGCGCTGCTCTCGAGTGGAGTGGCGGTGTTTTTTCAGCTTGGGCTGTTTCTTTTTGTGGGCGCGATGTTGTTTGCTTACTACCGGGTTCCGTCGGCTACGTTTGGGCGGGCGGACAGGATCTATCCGACGTTCATCGTGAGCCGGATGCCGCATGGGATTGCGGGGCTGCTGATCGCGGCGATTCTGGCGGCGGCGATGTCGAATTTGAGCGCGGCGCTGAATTCGCTGTCGTCGAGTTCGATGGTGGATTTCTATCTTCGTTTCCGTCCGGAGGTGAGCGATGCGGGGCGGCTGCGGATGGCGCGACTGGCGACGGTCGGGTGGGCGCTGGTGCTGTTCGCGCTGGCGGTGCTGGCGCTGCATCGAGTGGGGCGCGTGGTGGAAGTCGGGTTGCAAATCGCGTCGGTGGCTTATGGGGCGTTGCTCGGAGTGTTTCTGCTGGGCGTGCTGACCAGGCGCGCGAATCAGCGTGGAGCAATCGTTGGCATGATTTGCGGACTCGCGATGGAGCTGTATTTGTGGGGATGGTCGCAGGTGGCTTTCACCTGGTGGGTCGCGATCGGGACTTGTGTGACGTTTGCTTTGGGATACGCGGCTAGCGCTCTGTGGAGTAACGAAGCAAAGGCTTGAACGCGGAGATCGCGGAGGAGGGTCGCGGAGGACTCGGAGAAATATGGACAAACGCGGTAAAGACAGTCATCTCCGCCCGGAACTGGCGCGCGACCTTGGGTTGTCGCATGCCGGCGCGGTGGTGGTGGGGACGATCATCGGGAGCGGAATTTTTCTGGTTCCATCCGAGATGATGCAGGCGGTGGGGTCGGCGCGGCTTGTGTATCTTGCCTGGGTGGTCGGGGGGCTGCTCTCTTTTTTCGGCGCGCTTACGTATGCCGAACTGGGCGCTATGAAGCCGCAGGCAGGTGGCGAGTATGTGTATGTCCGCGACGCCTACGGGCCGCTGGCGGGATTTCTCTATTCATGGACCTGGTTTCTGATCGCCAAGCCGGCTTCGATTGCGACCGTAACTACTGGTCTGGTGCGGATCCTGGAAACTTTTCCGGTCTTTTCTTTTTTCTCGCATGCCTGTTTCTCGCGTGTTTCGATTTCGCATCCTTTCACCGTCACCTACGGGCAACTGGTCGCGATCGCGGCCACCGTTCTGATTTCGTGGCTGAATTACATTGGGGTGCGCCGGGCGGGAGAATTCCAGTTTCTGTTCACACTGCTGAAGGTTGCGATCATCCTCGGAATTGTGGCGGTGGGATTTTCCTATGGCGGAGGAACATGGGCGAATTTCGCGACTGAGTTCACTGGGGCAAAAGGTGGCGTGGCGGGATTTTTCGCCGCACTGGTGGCCGCACTTTGGGCTTACGACGGTTGGAACGATCTGAACATGGTCGCGGGCGAGATACGGAATCCGCAGCGCAATATTCCGCTATCCCTGATTTGGGGCGTGGCCACTGTGGGGGCGCTCTACATTTTAGTGAACGCGGCGCTGCAGTATGTGTTGCCGGCGGCGGCGATCGCAGGGTCGGAGCGGCCTGCGTCGGATGCGGTGGCACTGGTGCTGGGGCACGCGGGCGCCAGCCTGGTATCGGCGGGCATAGCGGTTTCGATGCTGGTGACTTTGAACGGCACCATCATGAGCGGAGCGCGCGTGCCGTTTGCAACGGCGCGCGATGGGTATTTTTTCAAGGCGCTGGCGGAGGTTCATCCACGCTTCCACACGCCGTCGGTGGCGATTGTTGTGCAGTGCGGGTTGGCGACCATTCTGCTGCTGCTGGGAGGCAGTTTCCGGCAATTCTTTTCGCTGGCGATTTTCGCGGAGTGGATGTTCTACATGATCGCAGGCAGCACGGTATTCGTTTTCCGGCGGCGGGAGCCGCACGCGGAGCGGCCTTATCGCGTGTGGGGATATCCGGCGGTGCCGGCGATTTTTGTGCTGGTTTCCGCGGCCCTTCTCTACTACACATTCACCGACAATCTGAAAAGTTCGGCTGGCGGATGTCTGGCGATGGTGGCGGGCGTTCCGGTGTTCTACTTCTTTGCGTGGCGCCGAGCGGGTGCAGGTTAGTAATCGGCAAATCGGCCAGCGGGTAAGTACCTACGAATCAAAAGGTGGTTACTAAAGGACACGCGCAAGGGACACGTTTACCCATTGCCCAATTTCCCATAAGGTGAAGACTCCAACCCCGAGCGCGCTCCCCAGCTTCGGGTCCCCTTTTGGAGTCTTGGGATGCCTACGTACGATCGCGGTTTTCAACTCGGCCTGCTGCCTGAAAAGAAGTGGAACTGGCGGACCTTCGCGGCCAGTTATGGGATGGTCACGGGCCTGATTCTGCTTCTGCTTGTCGTCGGGATGATCGTGCCCGATACCCTGCTCATCACCGCGAACTATCACATCACGGAGCTGATACCGCGGCCGGCGCTGAGGCCGGAGCGCCTGCCCAAGTCGAAGGCGCTGCATATGAAGTTGCTGCCGCCGCCGCCAGTGTTCGAGACGGCGAAGCTGATCGTGCCCCACGAGGTCCACGCGCCCAAGCCGCAGCCCCAGGAAATTGAGCCGCCTAAGGTGGCGATGAATAACTTCGCGCCGACGATGTTGAAGCCGCCGAGTGGAGCGCGTCCGGTGCTGATTCATACCGGGGAGTTCCAGGGAAGTTCGGTGGCGCCAACCGTGAATGCTCCGATTACGAAGGTGCAGACAGGCGGGTTCGGCGATCCGAACGGGCTGAAGCCGAGCGAGAACAGCAAGCCGAACGGCAAGCTGATCGCATCGGCGGCGGGCTCGTTCGACATGCCGATGGGACCGGGACAAGGCAACGGGTCGGGCGGCGCGAAAGGGATTAAAGGAACGGTGGCAAGCGCCGACTTTGGCAGTGGGGTGGCAACCGCGGGACGAGGAGACGGGCGCAGAAGTGGCCGCGGCAATGCTGATGTGCAGACCTCAGGCTTCGGTGCGCAGGAGATCGCGCAGGCGCCGCATATTCAGCGCGTGGATAGCGGCCCACCGGCCACGTTGGTCGAGATCACGTATAAGCCGAACCCGGTTTATACCAGCGAAGCAAGAAATCTGAAGCTGGAAGGCGAAGTCCTGCTGGAAGTGGAGTTCGCGGCGAACGGGCAGCTACACGTGAATCGCGTGGTCCGGGGTCTGGGCCATGGACTTGACGAGGCCGCCATATCCGCCGCCAATAAGATGCGGTTCAAGCCGGCCTCGCGAAACGGGCAGGCAATGGATTCGACAGCAATTGTACACGTGGTATTTCAACTGGCGTATTGACCACCCTGGAGATGAGAGTTATGCGGAAAGTTATGAGCAATATGAATATGAACTGGATGATTTTGGCTCTGCTGGCGGTGACGATGACGGCAGTGGCCCAACAGCCGGCGTCCGCGCCGCAGAACCCACAGCCGGTTGCGGCGACGCAGCCGGAACAGACGGCGGCGCAGACGAATCTGGGGCCGCCGACCACGATGGATCAGGCGGTAGACCGCGTGATCATGCGGGAAAAAGAACTGATCAAATTTTTGTCGCTGCGCACTCCCATTGTGGAGACCTATCTGCAGAACCTCATCCAGGATCCGCAACTGGGGCCGATTCCGCAGGACGATCATTATTTTCTGGGACGCATGGACTTGCGCGACTCGATCGACCGGGCCGACTACCTTAATAACAAAGGCAAAGGCAAAGACGAAGGCATGGAGAGGCATCTTCTGGGCGAGTTCACGAAGAAGTTCAAGTTCCAGTATCAGCCGCTGGGCTTTTCCTGGATGATCTTCGTCGACCGCAACGACTTTGACCGGCAGCACTACGAGTTCCACTACGCGCGGCGCGAGTTCCTGGGCGACGTGCGCTGCCTGGTGTTTGATCTGACGCCGAAAAAAGACGCTGGTCACGGGCGGTTTCTCGGCCGTATCTGGGTTGAGGATCAAAACTTCAACATTGTGCGGCTGAACGGCACTTATGCGCGTCCAACGCGCAACAATTATTACTTTCACATGGACAGCTGGCGCTTGAACTTGATCCCGGGTTATTGGGTGCCATCTTATATCTACAGCGAGGAAGGCGACTTCACCGCGGGAGCTAAGAACAAGATCGCGTTCAAGGCGCAGACTCGCATGTGGGGATATAACCTGAAGGCTACAACAGCGAACGACGAACTTACCAACATCCGGGTTGATAGCGTAAAGGACAATACGCCGACCGAACAGGACGCGACGCCGCTGGCCGCCGAGCGCGAATGGCAACAGCAGGCGGAAGACAACGTGATCGAACGGCTGGAAAAAGCCGGGCTGGTGGCTCCGGAAGGCGACGTGGATAAGATTCTGCAAACCGTGGTCAACAACCTGGAGATCACGAATAACATCGAACTGCCCCGGCCAGTCCGGACACGCGTGCTGACAACATCACCGCTCGAGACTTTCAGCGTCGGTAACACGATTGTGGTGAGCCGCGGGCTGATCGACGTGCTTCCCGATGAGGGCAGCCTGGCCATGGTGCTTTCGCACGAACTGGCGCACATCGTTCTGGGACATAACCTGGGCAGCCAGTACGCATTCAACGACCGCATGCTGTTCTCAGACGAGGCGACTTACCAGAACCTCGGGTTCAAACATATTCCCGAGGAGGAAGTGGCGGCCGACAAGAAAGCCATTGAGATGCTGAAGGCCTCGCCCTACGCCCAGAAGCTGGACTCAGCCGGGCTTTTCATCAAAGCTCTGCAGGCGCGCGCTCCACAATTGAGCGCTCTGCTGCAAGCGCACCTGGGCAACAACATTACGGAAAACGGAACAGTGACGCGCATGGCGCAGCTGGGCACCTCCGCCCCGGCGCTCGATTGGAACAAGCTGGATCAGATCGCCGCGCTGCCGCTCGGTGGACGCGTCAAGCTCAACCCGTGGGATGACAAAGTGGAGATCGTGAAGGCACAGCCAGTCGCGATCACTTCGGCGCGCGACAAGATGCCCTTCGAGGTGACGCCGTTCTTTCCGCGGCTTTCGCGATACAGCACTGCGAGCGCGCCCGCTACCACCGCGGCCGCGCCAACCACGACGGCGACCACCGCCAACGCCGACGCCAGCTCCACTCCGACCAACTGAGTCGGCTCCAAGTTGAAAGAAGCGCAGGCCGGGACCGGAAGAAATTCCGGGCTCCCGGCCTGTGTCTATTGGGGGTACCGCGCGGGCTAGAAGTGTTTTCTGAGGTCGCCGAAACGATCTATCACCAGCAATTGCTGTGACGCTGGGGCGGTCGTAACTTCCTCGTGTTCGAGAATCCAGGTGTTGTCGTGAGGTATGAAGACAGCATGCAGGCCCGCGGCGAGGGCGGGGTTGATATCAGATTTGGGGCTGTTGCCGACCATCCAGGTGGTGTCCGCTGGAAGGGCGTACTTGGCGATGGCGGAGCGGTAGGTCGATTCGTCCTTCTCAGCTACGATCTCGACGGCGGAAAAATATTCTTTCAATCCCGAGCGCTCGACTTTTCCGGATTGCTCAGTGGGGTTTCCTTTGGTCATCAGGATGAGGTGATGGCGCTCGCCGAGATACTGCAGGGTCTCGGGCACGCCGGGGAGAACTTCAATCGGATGCTCGGCGATCTGGTTGGCAAAGGCGCGAATGCGTTCGTGCAAGTCGGGCGTGACCGGGTCGACGGAAAGCTTCTCAAAGGTCTCAACCAGCGAATGCGCGAAGCTGTGCAGGCCGTAGCCGTGCTTGACGATGGATTCTCGCTCAACCTCGTTCAGCACCAGGCGAACCGCCTCGGGCGAGTGTTCGCGATGGTCGAGGAATGAAATGAACTTTGCGATCGCCCTTTCGAAGTAGATGTTGTTTTCCCAGAGCGTGTCATCGGCATCGATGAGCAGAGTCTGGGCGCCGTTGTCTCCGGGCATCTTTTTATGATAAACGGCTCCGGGCGGATTCGCGGCTTTTGGCTGTTGGCTTTTGGCTACCCCCACACCCAATAACTGATCGATGCGCTCGAACCAAAAAGCTAAGAGCTAATAGCCGAGAGCTTCCTTACACCCACTCCACGCGCGGCGTCTGGGGGATGATCCCTGCCTTGTGCCCCATGTCGAGCAGGCGGCGTACGGCTTCGCGGCCGTCGTCGCCATAGTCTAGCGTGCGTTCGTTGACGTACATGCCGACGAATTTGTCGGCGAGTTGGGTATCGAGATCGCGGGCAAACTGCATGGCGTAGGCGAGCGCTTCTTCGCGATGATCGATGGCGTACTGGATGCTCTCGCGCAGCGCCTGGGTGACGCTGGCCATCATTTCCGGACCGAGGGAGCGACGGATGGCGTTTCCGCCGAGCGGCAGCGGCAGTCCGGTGACTTTCTGCCACCACTTGCCGAGATCGACGACGCGGTGCAATCCGGACTTGTCATAGGTGAGCTGGCCTTCGTGGATGATGAGGCCGGCTTCGTGTTTCCCTTCAAGAATCTGCGGGATGATTTGATCGAAGGGGACGACTTCCACTTCAATGCCGGGCGCGAACAGTTCGAGCGCCAGGTAGGCGGTGGTGAGCTTGCCGGGCACCGCAATTTTCTTGCTCTTGATTTCGTCCGGCGTGAAGGGGCGGGTGGAAACGAGCATGGGACCATAACCGTCGCCCACGCTGCCGCCACAGGACATTAGGGTGTACTTTTCCTGAATGTAGGGAAAGGCGTGGAAGGAAATCGCGGTTACGTCGTAGACGCCTTCCTGCGCCTGACGGTTCAGCGTCTCGATATCGCAAAGGGTATGGCTGAACTTCAGTCCGGGCACACGAACTTTTTTCGTGGCCAAGCCGTAAAACATGAATGCGTCGTCGGAGTCCGGGCTGTGCGCCACGGTGATTTCGCGAACTGGAGAAGATACTGGACTCATAAGATTGCGTAATCCTTTTCTATAAACTTAGTGCTGAAAACATCTAGATTTGCTGTGCCCAGCCCCTAAAGGGGCGGCTGAGTTGGAGCAGTTGCGGCATTGCTAAAGCGATGCCCTGATACAGAACTCGAATTTTTCAGATCACCTTATGAAGAAATCCGTTGGTGCCAGCGAGCGGCGACGGCCGCGGCCATCAGCACCTTGATGACTTCCGCAAAAACGAACCAGTAGAGGCCAAACTTAAGAGCCAGAGAAACGGAGTGCGTGAGCACGGCAAGCCAACCGAGCCCACTGGCGAAGAGCACCAGTTCCGCAGCCACGGCTGACACAGCGGCCCAGCCGAAACGGCGTAAACGTTTTTCCGACCTCCGCTCGTAAATATAGCCCGCGACGAAGGCCACGAGCGGATAGGCGAGGAGGAATCCGCCGGTCGGGCCGAGTATCCTGGCAATTCCTACGCCTAGAACAATCGAGGGGCTGAATACAGGCAGTCCGCACGCGCCTTCGACCAGATAGAGCGCGAGCGCTGCGAAACCGCGACGCGAGCCGAGGAGCAAGCCCACGGCTAGAACTCCGAAGTTTTGCAGCGTCAACGGAACCGGCGTGAAGGGCAACGGAACGGACACGCGCGCGCACAAGGCGACAAAAAGGCTGGCGGCGATTACGATGGCCCCCTGCTTCGCCCATTCCTTCCCCGAATCCTTTCCCCGAACCAGGGGTCGGGTCTGGTGGCCGAAAACTTGCGCAGCTGCTCTAGACATGGCGTTCCTTTCTTGGCGGCGGATTTAGACTTCAGGCGGTGACGAGTGGTCGAGGCCGTCGAGTTCCGCTCGGTGGGCCGCCGAGCGCTTCATTTGCCGCCGGACCCGCATATAGAGCGCAAGCGCAACCGACACGACCACCGCAACACTGACTCCCAGTATGAGAAACCACCACAGCATCCGCACAGCACATTTAGGATAGCAGATAGGCGGCGACGAAAATGTGCACAGAACGAAGAAGAGCGCGCGACCGCGGTCAGCCCTTCTTCGCCGACTTGGCCAGCTCTTTGCGGCGACTCTCAACGTTCTTCGAGACGCGTTCCAGACGCTTGCGGGCGGTCTTCGACCCGGTGACTACTTTCTCGATGTTGGCGAAGGCATCGGGATTATTGGTTTTCTCGCGAAGTTCTTTAAGAAATGGATGGATCTTGGCGAAAACAAAGAACATCTCGCCGCTGCAGCCGGGCTCCAGAAAGAGTTCCTGGTTGAGCGCGCCGTGCAGCACGAGGGAAGCAACCATATCCCAATAGCTTCCGACCTGGCGAAGCCACGCGTTTTCCCGGCTGGCAAACGCAGTCGCAACCTTTATGAAGTCATCGGCGCTCTGCGGCCAGAACTCGGCCCCAAACCAGCTTCTTGCCTTGCGCATCTCCGCTTCGCGGCGGAGGTCGTAGAGTTTTAGAACCAGCTCTGCATCGTGCGCGGTCGCTTTCTTTGCCATATTTTCACCTCGTTAGGGTTGCTGAAATTAGTTATGTTTCTGAAACTTCGTTTCTGTGAACCCTGTCTTGGTCAGACTTTCGAAATGTCCGCAGTGGCGCCTTCGAGGGCGCGCTCGTAATCGCATTCCTTATTCGGGCACGCGATTACCGATCCGTCTTTGCGCAGTCGTTCAACCAGGTACTCATGTCCGCACTGCGGACATTTCTCGGGGATGGGCTTCGCCGCGGAGGTGAACTTGCACTTCGGATAGTTCCCGCATCCGTAAAAGGTGTTGCCCTTGCGGGCGCGTTTTTCGACGAGCTCTCCTTCTTTGCATTGCGGGCACTTCACGCCGATGAAGTTCTGCTTCACATATTTGCAGTCGGGATATCCGCTGCAGGAAGTGAACTCGCCGTAACGGCCGTGCCGCAGGATCAGGTTGCGTTTGCACAGCGGGCAGGTTTCATCGAGCGGAATGTCGGGCACTTTCTTGCCCTGATCGAGCCGCCGCGTCGTCTTGCAATCGGGATAGCCGGTGCAGGCCATGAACTGGCCGAAGCGTCCGCGCTTCAGGACCATGACGCGGCCACAGTTTTCGCAGTATTCCTCCTGCGCAGTCTCCTGCAGATCGGCCGAGTCGAGGTCGGGCAAATTGATGGGATTCTCTTTGGTGAATTTGCAGGTGTCGGGGTTTTCCTTGTCGTAGGTGCTGCAGGCATAGAACGAACCGTGCTTGCCCCACTTGATGACCAGCGGCGCGCCGCAGAGTTCACACTTTTCGTCGGTGGGTTTCTCCATACGCTTGATGTTCTCCATGTGCTTCTCGGCGTATCGGAGATCCTTGGCAAACTTCTGGTAAAACTCGGTGAGCGCGTCGTTCCCCGTCTGCTTGCCTTCTTCTATCTCGTCGAGCTCTTCTTCCAGGCGCGCGGTGTATTGGAAGTCAAAAATATCCTTGAAGTTCTCGACCAGCAGATCGGTGACAACCAAGCCGATTTCCGTGGGCACGAACTTGCCGCCGACTTTCTGCGCGTACATACGCTCCTGGATGGTGCTGAGAATAGTGGCGTAGGTGGAAGGCCGGCCGATGCCGCGCTCCTCGAGTTCCTTCACCAGCGAAGCTTCGTTGAAGCGCGGAGGCGGCTCGGTGAAATGCTGCTCCGGGAGCAGCGACTTCAGCGTCAGTTTCTGTCCGGCTTCGAGCGGCGGGAGTTTGTGCTTCAGTTCCTCGTCTTCTTCGTCCTTGCTGTCTTTGGACTCTTCATAGACCTTGAGGAAGCCGTCGAACTTCATCACCGATCCGGTGACGCGGAACCAGAACACGTCACTCGCAGATTTGGCATCAATGTCGACCGAAGTCTGGTCGAACACGGCAGGGTTCATCTGCGAAGCCACGAAGCGCTGCCAGATCAGTTTGTAAACCTTGAATTCGTCTTCCTGCAGATATTGTTTGACCTGGTCGGGATGGCGCACCGCCGAAGTCGGGCGAATGGCTTCGT
>Ga0224558_1002504_pt1 | contig 16671 bp, 23 predicted proteins | sample 714S32024metaG_FD_180682 | JGI IMG/M metagenome (GOLD analysis project Ga0224558, IMG submission 180682) | Peat soil microbial communities from Stordalen Mire, Sweden - 717 S3 20-24 | ecosystem: Environmental > Terrestrial > Soil > Wetlands > Peat | place: Sweden: Norrbotten County, Stordalen... | reverse complement strand
ACTGATCGTGCTCATGGACGCGGCGAGAGGACCGCCATGGTCATAGAGGCCTGCCGAGCCATGCTCACGGAACGCTTCCGGCTCATGTGCAAACAGCGTGGCCGCCAACACCTACGGGTTCGCCGACGTGTTGTTCGTTGAGACCATGCTTCACGATTTGCGGCAGTGGCACTGCGAGTCGTGGATGGCGCGAGTGGCCGAAGTAGGGACTTGGTGTAGCGAACTGATCGAGTTCCTCGGCGGCGAAACTCCCAACCCGCACTGAGGCAGGTTGAAGGGACCGGTCTGCGCGCCGAGTACGTTGATGCCATCCCGCTTCATTGGGCGAGCGCCTCGTCGTTCGCCGACGCGCGGCTGCGACTCGGAGGACTGTGATGACCGACTACCCGGCGATGTTCGAGCCTAAAGAGAAGCTGGTGGTTTCACTTCGCCTGCCGATGGTTCGCCTTACCTTCCAGGCTTGTGAGGGTGCTTTTCTCCAACACAGCTTTGGGAACAAGCCGCTGGTCAAGCACGACGGCGAGCCGATGTTCGCCGAACTGGCGATTCGGAGCATTATGGAGCAGGCAGGCTGGGAGTCTCGATGGGTGTGCACCTTCGGGTCCGACGCCAAGAGACCTCGCTGCCTAGAGAGCTGGTCCGACGCGCCACTCCGAGACCAGAAGCACGTACCGCTTGACACGGAGCAGGAAGTCTTGCTGGCCAGGATTGCCGAGCGAAACCACAACGTGTACTCGGGTTGCTGGGACGTCTTGGCATGGAAGGGAGACCGTACCCTGTTCATCGAGGCAAAGCACGCCAAGAAGGATCACATCCGGGCCACTCAGCTTGAATGGCGGTGGGCTGCGCTGAGAGCGGGCCTGAAGTCAGATGACTTCGTGGTCGCGCAGTGGGAGTTTGTCAGAGAGGTCGCACACGGAGGTCCAGCGAGAGCGAGAGGACGGTTGTTCGACTGGGATGCAGTGCAGGCAAACAATGCCGAGGAGTACCCCGACCCGGCCCTGCCGACCTATGAGCACTGTTCCGAGTGGGTCGAGGGCGAGTATGTGACCCGCCATGTCTTGGTTCCCGAGGCGAACATCGACTACACCCAGCACACGATCGCTGGCTTCGAGATCGACCCGACGACCGTGGTGGTGCTGTCATGACTGCTGTCGTCACGGGCAAGAGGTGGGACCCGCACTTCGTGGACCTTGGCGATGGTCGCGGGATGATCTATGACGCCGACGAGAACATCTGGTAAATCACGGCCGAGCAGTTGTTGTGGCACCTATTGCCGCCACTCGCAGGCGACTAGCCGAGTCTCAGCGTCAGAGTGGAACGTAGGTGATTGACCAAGGCTTGATTCGCCACCCTCAAGCGCGGCTAGGCAGAGGTCGATACTCATGCTGACAGCGCTAACTGTTCGGGATTCGTGAGGGCCAGCGAGATTGCGCGCCGTGGTGCTGGCGGAGCGACAGTTGATAGGGAGCGAACCAAAGCTGCGCGGGCCATCAGTTCTGGCCCGCGTGACGTGAGTGGGAGATTGGTCTTTCGAGGGAGGACCCAGTGTCTATCGTTGCAGATCGGGACCAGCTATGGCGTAAGTTCCTGTATGCACTGTACGACGCAACGGCGGAGTCTCCGAGCACATCAATGCTGGACTTCCGTGTCGTAGCAGAATCAGTCGGCATCGAGAACGTCAACGAGCAGGCGAATGTGGCCCAGTGGCTTGTTGCTCATCATCTGGCGGAGTGGCGTGCTATTGGCGGACAGATCGGCATAAGTCCTGCTGGGATCGACTCGGTTGAGGGTGAAGGGCGCGAGACCGCAGGAGTGACCGTCGTTCTGTCAGTGGTAGAGATTCGCCAGGTTGAGGTACTCCTGACTGAGATTCGACGAGCCTGTGAACTGAACGAGGTAACCGTTCATGACAAGGATCGCGCCGTGTTCGACACCGAGATCGCAACCATCAATGCTCAAATCAAATCGCCAAGTCCCAAGCGGAAGGTAGTCGGCGGCGCTCTCCGCTCTTTAGGTGGCCCTCTGTTGCATGCAGGCGCGGGGGTGCTCGGTGGCAGCGTTCTTCAGATGGCTCAGCACCTGATGAGGTAGTGGAGTTTGATTCTGACCCCGCTAACCTGCCTGGAAGGCGGCGCTCTCGCGAACCTACACCCGGGCCTACGGTATCTCGCCCGCCAGACCCGGATGCGGGCGGAGCCTATACCAGTGAAGGGATCTTGTCGCGAACTCGTAACAAACTCACCCCGGACCCCGCGGGATACTGAAGCGGGTGCACGGCTCTGTCTTTCCTCGCAAGGCGACCAGGGGTCGTGCACCCATACTCATCGGATGCTCGTGCCGTCGCCTTGAGCAGCGGGTGGTCACACCGTCCACGGACCTCCCAAGGCCGTTCGCGCTTGCGCGACCGGATGGCTGGCCGGTACTGACACCCTCGCCGACGATTCCATCGCCTCTACGGCGATCTGCGAACAGGACTTTCACGCCGCCGTAGCTCCCTCAGCGCCCGCACGAGCTGACCGAGGATCGCGAGCGCTCGCTCCCGACTCGTCGCCCGTAGGCCGTCGTAGGCTGCGAGCAATCGAAGGGAGACGAGATGGCGACGGAAGCCCAGTGGCGCCAGCTTGTTAGGCGGGCGGTAGGCGTGCCCGATCTCATTGGCGATCAAGTGGCGCTCGCGATGGTGACAGACGTGGTCTTCAGCAGTGAGCTTCAATCTCAGCCCCGGAGCGATGACGACGATGTCATCGCTGAGGCGGTGTGGGCCGCCGTAGTCAAGCTGGGTGCCGCCGAGGAGCTCGACGCCTTCTTGATGGAGCGTTCCAGTCGGTACGGTCTCCTCGATTGGGACTGGCTTTACGACCGCGTGGTCACTGACGCCAGGTCCGCGCTCGACGACGTGGTCGCGGATGCAAGGTACTCCTTCGGCTTGCCGAGGTTGCCCGATAGCCTGCCCCGCTGGCTCGCCGAGCCGCTCCTGGATCGCATCCGTGACTTTGTGAAGGCGCATCCTTTTCAGGACGACGCCGGACGCTACTTCTGATGACTCGTCAAAGACGCAAAGTCCCATTCTGTGCATTAGCCGTGCATCAAGCATACGGCCCTGTACTCGCTGCGGGCGGCGTGACCACGGTGTGACCTGCCCTGGCCCGTCGTTGCTCGATCGGGTAGGCGTCGGATGCCGCCCGTCGATGTTGGTGAACCCGTGTCGGACTGCCGACGTCACCGCCCGGAGCGCGCTGACGCCCTGCCGGTAGTCTTGGCTCTGCTACCCGCGGAAAGCCTGCGGGCGATCTGCCAAGAAGGGCGCAAGTTCTTCATAGGAGGTAGAGCAAGATGGCAGCGAAGCCTGGCGACACGATTAGGGCACCTTCAGAGAAGGTCGGCCAGCCGGAACGCCGTGGGAAAATCGTCGAGATCCTCGGCGACGAAACGCACCGGAGGTTCAAGGTCCGCTGGGATGACGCTCACGAGACCGTGCTCGTTCCCGGTCCCGACGTCAGCGTCGAGAGCGGTTCCTGACCGTTCTCGCACAAGATGCCCGGCTGAGGTCATCGACGGCGAGCGTCTCGTAGTAGCGCGAAACGGATCACGGAGGAAAGCGCCGGTGAACGTTTGATTTCTCCCTTGAGGCAGCAGCCCTGAGGCCCTTGCCGCGGCGTACCCTCGCGTCAGACCGAACAGGAGGTTGCAACGATGGCTGACGAAGCTGGGACGTTCAGGCTGAGCAAGATAGAGGGGCCAGCAGAAGCCACGCTCTTTCAGTGGGTCCTTTTCAATGCCGATGGCGACCCGATCGCTGAGTCCGTCCGACCGATGGGACTCGCGAGCGCGAAGAAGTCCGTTGAGTGGCTCAAGGCCAACATTGCCGACTGCGATTGGAACCAGCCTGCCATTGGCCTTTTTGATAGAGGGATTCCGCAAGCATGATGACGGCTGATTCAGCACGACCGAGGGCTAGGAAGCCGCTTCATGTTCAGCCGGTTGTTCTGGCTCGTCCTCGAACGCCGCGTCCGGTTCGTCGGCCCTAAGCAAGTAGGAACCTCCTGCCCAGGCCCGAGCAGCAATCAGTAAGCAGGCCGAAGTCGGGCTGGGCAGAGTTGCAGTAGCGACGTCATGAACAGTTGGCTGTTTCGCTCCCTGGTGGCGCTGTACCCCAAGGCTTGGCGGGAGCGCTACAGCAAAGAGGTGGGGGAAGCTGTCGTCATCTCTCCCAGGCGTCGTACGCGACCCCACGGAGCTGACCGTCGGTGCCATGATGCGCGCTGTGCGCAAGCTTGGCGCCATCGCGGCAGTGGCCATGACGTTGATACTCGCCGCCAGCCCGAGTATGGCTTCGTCGTCAACGCCGTCTTCCTCACCACCAGCTAGCCCCACTGGGAAACAGGCGACCAGCGCCACGAACACCCGGCAGCCGCAAGATGTTGACGACGTTTACCTCCTCAACCCGAGTGTCGGATGGGCCAGTGAGGACAACTCGGCGCGGCTGCTCATGACTACCGACGGGGGTGCGCACTGGCGTGATGTCTCGCCCCCGATGTTGCGACAGACGGGCTTCGTCCTTGCCTCGCTTGTGCCAGACGTCACCTCGCCGGGATCCGAGCGCTGAGCATCCGGCGAGCACTGCGAAGCGCTGCAGATGACGGCTCGGTCCTTAGAGACATCAGGCGGCGTTGCGACGCGGCCCTAGGTGTCGGGCAGCAGGGTAGTCGGGGACAACCCGTTTGTAACCCGAGTCGAAGAGCGGCGAGGAGATGAGGAAGTCAGCCGTGGCGAGGTTGCACGCCACGGGGATGTTCCACACGACGGCGATTCGCAGCAGTGCCTTGACATCGGGGTCGTGAGGTTGCGCCTCGAGAGGGTCCCACAAGAACAGCAACATGTCGATGCTGCCTTCCGCGATCTTCGCTCCGATCTGGAGGTCCCCACCAAGCGGGCCGCTGTGCAGCCGGGTCACTTTCAACCCGACCTCCTCCTCAATCAACAAGCCGGTGGTGCCGGTTGCAAGCAGATCGTGCCTGGCCAGCACGCCCCTGTTGAAGCGAGCCCAAGCCAGGAGGTCGTTCTTCTTGTTGTCATGTGCCACCAGGGCAATGTGGTTGCGCGAGATCGCCAAGAGTGCTCCTTCGGTCACGTCGGGCTCGGAACTTACCGCGCGGTCTCCGGGCGGCCGTGTCTCGCGCGTCCGCCGAAGCTCGAGGATGATGGTAAGGAAGCGACATGAACGCCAGGAGGCCTCCAGCCGACATACAGGCGAACTCTTGCATGAGGGCTCTTACGTACGGCCCCCCTCGACGACCCGGCCGGGGCGTGCCGGCAACTGTCACCTGCTGTGACCTATCCGCGCCACGCGGCTGCGCCGACCGTACAATTCACCCGTGCGAACCCCACGGAAAGTCTCCTCTGGTCGTAGACAATCCAGGCGTATCGACCCCCGTTCGCTATATCCAGTGGAGCCCTTGACACTCCGGGATATCCGCGCCCTCATCGCCAGCCTCGAGAGATCGTCTGGCGCGTCACCATCTGTCGACTTGTTCGTGAAGCGAGTCTCCTCGTCGACCAGCTCCAGTCCTCCGTCACCAGCCTGATCGAGGACGCGGCACCCGTTGCGGAAGGGTGAAGCTCGTCAGTTTGGCGCGTCGGGCGAGCGTGCAGCGCGCGTAGCCTGCGAAGCCCGACCGAGGGCGTGCAGGCCCTCCTCGATCGACAGCAGGGTAGTGGTCTTGAAGGCGCGCACGTCGCCCCCACTGCTCACGGCCATGGACCACGCCGCAACTCCCCGACTGTCGGGAAAATCGACGACGCCCATGAGGTCATAGTCGCCAAAGCAGAAGTACAAGCTCTCGATGGACCCGCCTAGGGCCTCTGCCGATGCCTGCACCCGTTCGACCACCCTTTGCGGTCCACGGCTCATCGCAGCCCACGCCTCTGCGGTATAGCCGACCTGGACGAAGTACTTGGACATGTGGCCTCCTTCGCCAGCACCCCAACCGCTCAACCGGTATCGGTCCCGCGGCGAGTGCCTCGCGGTAGCAACACTACCGACTTGACCTAGACGGTCAACAGTGTGCCGGGCGTTCTGGCGAACGCGGCCAAGCGATCAAGGTCCGGCCTTCCTGAGGCGATATGGACAAGTGGTGCACGACCCCCGGCTGCCTTGCGAGGTTAAGCATTGAGGGCCGTGCACCTTTCTCCAGTTTGGGCGAGGAAGCCACCCAACAGATGGATGGTGGCGCGGCAGTGCCGTTGTTCGATCCACGCCAGGACGGGCGCAGGCTCACAGCCCAGCTGAGGTAGTCCCTCGACAGAGCCGTTCGGTGTCGCCCGACGACATTTCGGGCCTCGGTCCGGCGTGCGCCGGCTGGATGGGCACATGACGGACGGACGAGCAACCTGACTCCGTACACTCTGGAGTAACGATCTTGTGAGGCGAGTGGTTGCGGTTGACAAGTTGAAGCGCTCTCTGTTGGTTGCAGCCAGTGGTCTAGGTCTGCTGGCACTGGCTGTGCTTCTTGTGCTCACGAACGCGGTGACGCTCGTGATCACACTGGCCATCGTGGCTACGATCATCTTCCTGCTGTTCCGGTGGGGCTTGTCAGAGGGACGAAGGACGAAGCTGGGCGGATAGATCGGCCGGTCACAGGTGGGCAGCGTGACGACGAGGAAGCCGTTCGCGGGGCGTCACAGTCCATCATGATCTCCGACGAGCCAACCGCTGGGCTTGGCCCGAAGGAGGTCGAGCTCTTCGAGGTGCCGTAGTTCGTTTGAAGTCCGAGGTCAGCGTTAAGCTCCGCGTCAGTCACGACGTTCACGACGTGCGGGAGCTGACCGATCGTCTCGTCGTGGCGGATGGCCGAGCGGAGGGCATGCGCAAGACGCGAGAGGCGACGGCAGACGATGTGCTGGCGATGATCATCCCCGACTACTCGCAGAGCGTCCCCTCGGCCCAGATCGTCTCGTCGTTGCGTTGAGGAAGACCTCGAGGTTCGCCCACCTCGGCGGTCGGGGCGCCCAGGACCTCGGCAACGCTCGAGAAGGCGAGGCAGGACCCGTCAAGGCGCGTAGGCGACGGGAACGACCGGTCTGGATCGGCCTCGCGCTCCTGGTTGCCGGTGCCTTTTTCATGGAGAACCTCGACGGGACGATCATCGCCACCGCTGCGCCACGCATGGCGCGTTCGTTCGGAGTCCCGTCCGTCGAGCTCAATGTCGTGATCACCTCCTACCTGCTCGCCCTCGGGGTCTTCATCCCGGTGAGCGGGTGGATAGCGGACCGCTTCGGCGCCCGGCTGGTGTTCTCGGGGGCCATCGCCCTGTTCACTGTCTCCTCGGGCCTCTGTGCGCTCAGCATGAACCTCGGTGAGCTCACGGTGGCACGAGTGCTGCAAGGCATGGGCGGAGCGCTGATGGTGCCCGTCGGACGTCTTGTGGTGCTGCGCGCCGCGAGCAAGGCGGACATCATTCGGGTGATCGCGTACCTGACCTGGCCGGCGCTCGTCGCACCGGTCGTCGCTCCGGCGCTCGGCGGCGCGCTCGTGACCTATGCGTCATGGCGCTGGATCTTCGTCCTCAATCTCCCGCTCGGCCTCATCGCCCTTTGTGTCGCCGTGCGCATCGTGCCCGATCTGCGGCCAGGGCGGGCAGCGAGCCTGGACTGGCGGGGATTCGCGCTGACGGGCGCGGGGCTTGGTGCGTTCGTCTACGGGCTCGAGCTCGTCACCGACGGCAACGTCTCGTGGGCCGCTGTCGGAGCTGGCATCGGCGTAGGGGCGGTACTGCTCTGGTGGGCCGTCGGCCACCTGCAGAGGGCCACCCACCCTCTGCTCGATCTGCGCGTCCTGCGCATCCCGACGTTCCGGTCCTCGAGCCTTGGCGGCTCCTTCTTCAGGGTGGCGATCAGTGCCGCACCTTTCCTCCTGGCGCTGATGTTCCAGAACGGCTTCGGCTGGAGCCCTCTCCGCTCGGGCATGCTCGTCATCGCGGTGTTCGTCGGCAACATCGCGATCAAGCCGTTTACCACCCCGATACTCCACCGGTTCGGCTTCCGGGCGGTACTCGTGACCGCGGCGTCCGCAGCCGGCCTCACCCTCGCGCTGTGCGCGAGTTTCTCCGCGAGGACACCACTAGTGCTGATCGTGCTCGTCCTGGTTGTCAGCGGTGTCTTTCGGTCGATCGGGTTCACGGCCTACAACACGATCGTCTTCGCCGACGTGGCCCCCGAGGGAATGGGCAATGCCAACACGCTCTCGAGCACGATCCAGCAGCTGACCATGGGTCTCGGCGTGGCGGTGGGAGCCCTCGCCCTTCGAGCCGGCGCTCCGCTCGACCATCTGGTCGGTGCCGCCAGCACCGGTGGAGGGCCCTTTGACGCGGCGTTCCTTCTGCTCGCGGCAGTGGCCTTTCTCGCAGCCGCCGAGGCCGCGCTGCTTGCCCCTCACGCCGGTTCGGCGATCGTCGTCGCACGGTCAGGTGGCGAGAACTCGTGACTGCACGGGCTCTCGGTCCGGAGCCGAGCGTCGCGACTGCGCAGGTCGGGACCGGCGTCCTGGATCCAGACCCGCGATAGCTCACCCAGCCCCGTGCAGGGTCGTTTGGAGTTGCTGGTTGCCCAGTTGAGCTGAAGCGCACACCTGGCTCGCAGTGCGCGTGTTGGACTGGAGGAGAGGGTCTTTGTGGCTCAGGTTCGAGAGGTCGTTGGCGATCTCAGTCTGCAGGGAGTTCATCTCACCGACGCACATCGATAGCTCGCTCGAGACTGTTCCTGCCTCTTTGGTGAGCTGGGTGAGCAGAGCAGTCCGGGCGAGCGCTCTCCCATTTGCACTCGCGGTCGAGGACAGCTTGATTTGCAAGCCTTTGACTTGCCCGCTCAATTCTGATGTCTGGGAGTTGAGGGATGTGACAGTCGCGCGAGCCGATGCCAGGTCTCTTGAAAGCACGTCATTACGTGTCGAGAGCGCGTGGTTCATTGCAACTGCGTTCTGATCGTGCTGGCGCCATTGACGCGCTGAGGAATTCTGCCTCAGGGCCACGAAACCTGTGCCGAGCGCCGCAAGGAGGAAAACCAAAGCGAGGATGCCAACGACTGTTGGCGAGACCCGAAGTAGACGTCGCGACTTCTTTGTCTCACCCAAGATCGTCGTCACATTCGTGAACGTGGGGACAGACGTCGGTGCGATGTACAAAGATGGCGGCACCGTCACCACCTGTTCCTCCGGCTCCTGGGGAGCCGGCGCCGGCTCCGCCGGCGACGTCATTTGGTCGTGAGGTGTCTCTGCATCACTCGTCTGCTCGTCGGATCGAACCTCGGGCGTTGTATCGGAGCTGAGATCAACAGAGGCGGCAGGCTTGTCAACCAGCTTCGCCTGCTCGGCAACGGGCTTCGCCTGCTCGGCGATGGGCTTGGTGTCACGAAGGGTCCAGGGCCGATACCGTGCGCCGAGCTCGGCAGGTTTGTCGGCTGTGACCATTGCCGTCGTGTCGCCTGACGCGGTGCCCCCAGACTTCGGTGTGCTGGAGGTGGGCGGCGGCACCGTCACCACCGGTTCTTCTGGCTGTGGGGGAGCTGGCAGCAGATCCGCCTGTCGCCTCGCTTGGCCGCGAACTGCTTCGGCATCACTCGTCTGATCAGCGGATCGAACCTCGGGCGTGGTATCCGAGCTGAGGTCAATAGAGGCGGCAGGTTCGTCAACCGACTTCGCCTGCTCGGCAACGCGCCCGGTGTCACGAAGGGTCCAGCGCTGGTACCGTGCGTCGAGCTTGGCAGGTTTGTCGGCTGTGCCCATCGTCGTCGTGTCGGCTGACGCGGGGCCCGCAGACGTTGGTGAGCCGTACGCGGATGGCGACGTCGTCACCACCGGTCTCGGAGCCTCGTCAACCGGCTTCTCCTCCTCGGCAACGAGCTCGGCAGCGCTAAGGGTCCAGGGCCGATACCGTGCGTCGAGACGGCCAGGTCTGTCGGCATCGACGGTCGTCGCGTCCGTGGAGTCTTCTTCGGCAACGAGCTCGGCAGCGCTAAGGGTCCAGGGCCGATACCGTGCGTCGAGCTTGCCAGGTCTGTCGGCATTGACCGTCGCCGAAGCTGTGTGTGTGGGGACCGCAAGAGTCGGTGCGATGTGAGCGGACGGCGACGCCGTCACCGCCTGCTCCACTGGCTGCGCGGGAGCCGGCACCGGCGCCTGTTTCGTGCTTAGGTCCTGAGGTGTCTCGCCATCGGTCGTCTGATCACCCGGTAGAACCTCGGGCACGCTGGGCGAGCCGAGCTCCGCAGAGGACGGAGGCTCGTCAACCGGCTTCGCTTGCTCGGCGGCGGCCGCGATATCACGGAAGTTCCAGGACCGATAGCGTGCGGCGAGTTTGTCAGGCTCGTCGGCATTGATCGTTCCCGAAGTTGTGGGCTTGGGGACATCAGGAGTCGGTGCGATGTGAGCCGACGGCGACACCGTCGCCGCCTGTTCCACGGGCTGCTCGGGAACCGGCACCGGCGCCTGCCTCGTGCCCAGGTCTTGAGGCGTCTCGGCATCGGTCGTCTGATCACCCGGTAGAACCTCGGGCACGCTGGGCGAGCCGAGCTCCGCAGAGGAAGGAGACTCGTCAACCGGCTTCGCTTGCTCGGCGGCGGCCGCGATATCACGGAAGTTCCAGACCCAATGCGGTGCGTCGGGCTTGGCAGGCTTGTCGGCATTGATCGTCGCCGAGGTTGTGTGCGCGGGGACCGCGGGAGTCGGTGCGCTGTAAGCCGACGGCGACACCGTCGCCGCCTGTTCCACGGGCTGCTCGGGAACCGGCACCGGCGCCTGCCTCGTGCCCAGGTCTTGAGGCGTCTCGGCATCGGTCGTCTGATCACCCGGTAGAGCCTCGGGCACACTGGGCGAGCTGAGCTCAGCAGGGGCAGGAGGCTCGTCGACCGGCTTCGGTTCCTCGGCATCGAGCTCGGCATCGCCAAGGGTCCAGGTTCGATGCAGTTCCTCGAGCTCGCGTAGCTCGTCGTCATTGGTCGTTGTCGCCGTGTCCGTGACGGTGGGGACCGCAGACTCTGGTGCGCCGTAAGCCGACGGCGACACCGTCGCCGCCTGTTCCACCAGCTGCTCGGGAGCCGGCGCTGGCGCCTGCCACGTCACTTGGTCGTGAGATGCCTCGGTGTCACTCGTCTGATCGGCTGATCGGATCTCGGGCACGGTAGGCGAGCTGAGGTCGGCAGAGGCAAGAAGCTCGTCGAGCAGCCTCGCCTCCTCAGCAGCGAACTCGGCATCACTACGGGTCGCGGCCCGCTTGCCAAGTTTGTCGGCATTGATCATCGTCGCTCACGCCTCCCACATGATCCCCATTGACAACAGGCGCAACTTGCCTTACTGAGTTGTATCGGCAAACGGGGACGACAAATTGAGCGCCTGTCACAGTGCGGTGAGGAGAACAGCATCGTGACCCGCGCCGACACAGACAGAAGGTGCACGAACTCCGGTCGCCTTGCGAGGCAAGCCGGGGGCCGTGCACCTCGTCGTCCCGGTCGAGGTACTCCAGGAGACGCTCGTCGATGGAGTCCAGGTGGACGACGAGAAAGTCGTTCACCTGGGTCAATTGCTACCTGCCTGTTCGAAGCCGGCTACTGGGGAACGGTGATGTCCCCGTCGGTGATCTCGGTGATCAGCTTCTTGCCGTGGGCCTTGATAGCGGGGGAGAGTTTGTAACCCGAGTTGAACTGGACCTTCTCACCACCGTTTCCGAGACCGATCACGTAGGTCGCCCCACCGAGGGTGCCACCGCGGATCGCCGTGAACATCTGCTTCAAGATCGGGTCCCAGTTGTAGACCTGCGTCGCTACGACGTTCTTTGACGCGAGGCTGACCATCGACCAGTCGTTGCCGAACCAGGGCAGCTTGTCGTTGCGGGCGATACCGATTGCTCCGACTGCGGACTGTGTGGTGGCAGACAGCACATCGACACCATCGGACACGAAGGTCTTCGCGCAGGTTGCCATGAGGCTGTCGTCGCTGTAGGAGCCGGTGTAAACGGCATGGATGGTGATGGACTTGCGCTCGGCCTTGGCTCCGGCAACGTAGCCGTCGATGTAAAGCTTGTCGTCACCGGTCGCGATCGGGCCACAGACACCGAGAACATGAGACTTGCTCAGCATCGCGGCCATGTAGCCCTCGACGTAGCCGCCCTCATTGGCAGCCGCCTCGAAGGCGAAAATGTTGGGCTGGCCGAAGGTCGCTGCAGCGGTGCCCCACGCGAAGGAGACCTTCGGGAACTGGCGTGCGAGCTGCTGGATCGTCGAGCCGTACTGAGAGCCGTGAGCGATGACGAGGTTGTACCCCTCGGACGCGTACTCGCGGAGAATGTTCGCCGCATCCGATGTCACGTACTCGTTCGCAGAGACGGCGATGCTCAGGTGCTCGGACGACTTCAGGCTCTCGAGGGCGGCGTACATCGTTTGGGTCCAAGAAAGATCGTTTGTCGCGCTTGGCGCGACGAGTGCCACCTTCAAGGTCGCTGCGGCTTGCGGCGTCGAGCTCGAGTGCGTCACGGTCGTCGTCGCCCAAGCGCCGCTGGCATAAGCGGCGGTTCCGAGCGCAATGCCGGTCGCCGCGAGCACCAAGACACCCCTTCTCGCCAAGTTCATATGCATTGTGCTTCCTCTCTCTTACTAATGACTGGGAATCTCATGAGTTCCGAATGCTGGGACCGCCTCGCGGCGCTTAAGGAGTCGGTCACCATCAGCGCCATGGCCACCATCGCCACCGTAGCGAACTTGCGCACCATGATCATCGTCTCACCAACGGGCAGGCGACCGCGTGCGTGCGATACTCGCAGTGGTGGATGGCGCGGACCGGGACCCTTGGTGCCAGTGGATCGTCCGGCATCGCCACGGCGGAGACGACGAGCTCCGTCGTGAGTTGTTTCTCGCCTTCCTGGTCCCACAGAGAGACCGCCTGCTCGACGCTGCGCACATCCAAGAAGGTGATCTCGTTCTCGACATCGGGACAGGTGACGGGCTGATCGGCTTCGGCGCTCTCGAACGTGCAGGTCTGTCGGGCAGGGCGATCTTCAACGACCTCTCCGCGGATCTGCTTGGCCTGTGCCGGGACCACGCGGCTCGAGCAGGTGTGCTGGACCGATGCCGGTTTGTCCTCGGCTCTGCGGATGAGCTTTCGGAAATCGACGAGGCGTCTGTCGATGTCGTCACCATCCGCTCGGTGTTGATCTACGTGAAGGACAAGGCGGCAAGCCTCCGGGAGTGCTACCGAGTGCTGCGACCTGGCGGGCGACTTGCGCTTTTCGAGCCGATCAACCGGTTCATCGTCGCGGACCACGGACGCGCGTTCTGTGGCTACGACGTTTCGCCTATTTCTCACCTCGCCGCCAAGCTCGAAGCGCTCTACGACCGCATCCAGGACCCGGTGAACGACGCGATCGTCGACTTCGACGAGCGAGACCTTCTCAGGCTCGTGACGACGGCGGGCTTCGACGAAGTGCACCTGGAACTGCGCGCCGACATCGAGCCGAGGATGGACCCCCAAGCTTGGGAAGGCTACCTGGCCAGTTCCGGCAGCCCACTGGTGCCGACGCTCGGCGAAGCCATGTCGCAGACTCTGAGCGATGAGGAAGCCGCGCTTGTCGAACAACACCTTCGTCCGCTTGTCGAGCAGGGAATCGGCGAGCACCGGATGGCAAGCGCGCTTGTAAGGGCGGTCAAACATGGCGAGGGCGAAGATGCGACGGCACGCCCGAGTGCGGGAGCATGACCATGGATGAGCTACGTGAGGTCCTCGTAGGAGAATCCCCGGACGGTGTTCGCTGGGTCGTGCGTGCAGGCGTGGACAGCACCGGCGGCTTCTACACCTCGATCAATCGCAGCCTCGGGGACGCCACCGCTGAGTCAGGCATGGGCGGCGAAGCGCTCGCCCCGGGACGGGTGATCAACTTCTGGATCGGACAGGCCGACGGCACTCCACTGTTCGTCATGGCTCGTACCGCTCCGCGGGTTCAACGCGTCACCGTCGTGCTCGCGAGTGGTTTCCGGCGCGATCTGTCAATGTCCCCGGTCATTGAGGACTTCGACCTCCGGTTCACTGCCGGACGGCTACCTGACGGCGATCCGCCGGTGAGCATGGAGGTCGCCGTCGAAGGAGGCGAAACTCAGGTTCATGCCCTGCGATGGCCGCCGCCACGGTTCCGGCCGTCCTCACTCGGGAGCTGAGGGGCGCTCCAACGCCCCACCCGGACCTTTGAGCTTGCGGCCTTCAAGTCGATTGGCTTGTTGAGTAGCTCTTTCCGGCAGGTGTGCTCTCGGCGACGCACCTGGCGGCGATCGCGTGCCTGATCACTCCGTGGCAGGTGCCGGTCGAGAGGTTTGTGGTGCCGGCAACGTTGGCTCCGGCCGGCTGCGATGCCTGCTGGTCGACGGTGATCGAGCAGTCGGTCGTACTCGGCGAGAGGATCACCGGGACTTGCCGGCCGGCCGCGCCGCCTGGGTTGATCGAAACGGTGTTCGCCTTGGTTGACCCTTTGCCGCTCACGGACGTCAAGCCTGTGTCGACGGCCGTGATGGGCGATACGCCTGTGCCATCGCAGACTCCGAAGTGGGAATGGTTGCCGCTCGTGTAAAGCAAGTTGGCCGGCTCAGCTCTGATGGCGGTCTTGCTCGTCGACAAGAAACGAGGGGTCACGATCGCAAGCAGTATCCCGATAATGAGCATGACCACGAGAAGCTCGATCAGCGTGAAGCCCGCTGCAGCCTCTTCGAACCTGAGGCGACGGACACGGAGCCTCTCGGGCACCTCTGACACGGAAACATCCTCTCGGCTACACACTGCTGCCCTTAGTTCCATCGGACTGCAACCCGCCGAGCCTTAGGGGATCTTTGTGGGGCTCACCCGGCCCCACGGTGGTCTCTTGGGGACACCGCTCGCTTTGGCGCGATGACGTCCAGGAGGAGACTGATTGCAGTCTGGTTTCAGGACGTCGCAGTACGAGGAGCCGCTCGTTCAAATCCGGATGGTCCGCGAACCGGTGACGGCGATCCGGAGACGAGGAGGGCCGACCGGCCCGATTCGACATTGGTGGATGGTGCACGACCCCCGCTCGCCTTGCGAGGGAAGCCGGAGGGCCGTGCACCTCGTCGTCCTGGTCGAGATGCTCCAGGAGACGCTCGTCGATGGAGTCCAAGTGACGACGAGAAAGTCGTTCACTGCTCCATCAAACCCGATACTGCCGGACGAGAAGTCGTCCGAGCAGATCGACTCTGTGTAGCGCCTAAGTCTCAGGCGCTAGGGAATCCACCTGTCTGCGGTGTCGAGGCACCGCTCGGGGCCGTACCTACTGCCGCGCAGGCGCTGGCCGGTACCCCTGGATCGACCGCGTAGTACGTGCCAATGCCAAGTCCGCCCCAGACAGTCGAGCTTGGGGCCTTCAAGTCGATGATGAACCAGCAGTCCCTGGTGCCAGGAGCGTACGCCGCCAGAACGATCGAGGAGGAGTCGTCGGTCCAGAGCGAGACCACCTTCAGGCCTGTGGAGTTGGTCCCGCTGACATAGTTCACGTTCGTGTCGATCTCGGAGATGTCCGACACGGTCGTGCTCCCGCTCACGTCGATGCCCGAGTAGCTCTGGTCGGCCTGCGTCCAGTAGGCGTCAGCACCCGTGAGGGCGGTTTGGAGATTGGCCTGCGCCGAGGTCGCGTTGGCAGCCTTGGTCGTCGTCAAGAACGTCGGGATAGCGACGGCGAGCAGGATGCCGATGATGAGCAGGACCACGAGAAGCTCGATCAGCGTGAAACCCTCCTCTCGTACATCCGCGCCTTGGAAGCGGTTCCGCTGGAGACTCCCTTTGTCAGTTGACATTTCGCATATCCCCTTTGGCTCAATGAATGTGCTGTGGATGAAGCTGTTGGTGGCGACTGCACGCGACTCTGGGCACCGACACGGTGACTCGCCTGAACTGGAAGCGAGCGGCGCGCCTGCGTGCCATCGGGTGGGAACGAGCGGTTCGTGACGGGCGCGACGGGATGACCATTTATCAGGAAAGAAAGTCGTAGCTTCCCAGGGGGGCGGTCAGTCCTCGGGTCACCTAGCGGGCTCGGATTACGAGGATCAATGCCCTCGGGAGCGACCTCGCTGAAGCCGATCCGAGAACTTCTACCGTGGACGGCCAATGAGGCTTCCAAAGAAACGGTCTCGTATTGAAACCGGGGACAACTCATCGATTCCCACTCCTCGCTCGTGGGTTCTCAGTTGCTCTTGCTATCGAGCGAGGGCGGTTTCGCTATTAGCTCCAACCAGCCCAAGCGACCACATAAGAACTGGGAATCGACGCTTCCCTCGCAATGCAAGGTATACCTGAGCAAGCCGTTAGCGTCAAGCGGAGATCTCCTATTCCCCATGACACAGCACTCGTATACCCGTGCAAAAGCCGAGGGAATGCGCCGAGCGCGCCTCAGCCCCTCGAGTGCTATCGACGAAGGCAGGAGATGGCCGCGTCCCAACCCGCCAGGCCAGGCGAGCTTCCCTGGGCACGGTCCCGAACACGAAAGCGCCCGAAGGTCGAGCTCCCAAACATCCGATAATCATGGTGTATCTGCACGCGTGATCGAGAAGATCGCCGTCGATCGCGGACCGCTCTTGTGTGTGACCGCTTGGACATTGTGCCGGTAACTCGGTTTCGGCTGTGGTGTCCGA
>Ga0224558_1002502_pt1 | contig 16676 bp, 9 predicted proteins | sample 714S32024metaG_FD_180682 | JGI IMG/M metagenome (GOLD analysis project Ga0224558, IMG submission 180682) | Peat soil microbial communities from Stordalen Mire, Sweden - 717 S3 20-24 | ecosystem: Environmental > Terrestrial > Soil > Wetlands > Peat | place: Sweden: Norrbotten County, Stordalen... | reverse complement strand
TCAAACGCAGACCTCTCTAGGGCTCAAGGGTGGTATCAATTTGCTGAGCATAAAAGAATGTTGCCGTGCTCTTTTCCGGCCCTCATCAGCATGAGCATCTCCAATATATCGCCTTCCAGATGGTCGCGACTATGGAGTGTTCGCATGTGATTGCGGCTTTTCATACCGCTGCCCCCTCAATGAAGACCCTTTTGAGAAGGCACGAGTGCTCACCTTCGGGGTACTGTGGGAAAAGCACCTACGTGAACTCAGTGAGATGCCCGGCGTGAGTCTATTGGAGGCAGCCCGCACATTGAAAGTCGATCCCGGAACGATTTACAATCATGCTACTCGTCTTAACTTGCCTCGATGGACGAAGCCCGGCAGGGCAAAAGAGCCGCTGGCGCTAGATCTGGGTGAGAATTTATGTTTGGCTCATAGAAGGACATGGAAAGGGCAGCTACAAGACAATCCTGATGCATCCCGTACCGAATTGCGGCATGCATTACAGGGTATCTATGCCTGGCTTTACCGTCATGACCGGGAATGGCTACAGGGACATCAACCGGAGCCGAGACCGAAAGAGTCGGATCGTCAAACCCGTGTAAGCTGGGCAACAAGGGACGATGTTCTACTTTCTCAAGTCAAAGCGGCGGTGGAGCGTTTAAAGATACGATCCGATCCCCTCATCCGTGCCTCCGCCACGGCGGTAGGGCGGGAACTCGGTTGCTTGAGCTGGCTACAAAAGCATCCGGAGAAAATACCGAAGACGGTGAGCATGATCATTCTCCTGGCAGAGGACCGCATGGCTTTTGCCTGCCGCCGGCTGCTGCATGCCTGGAATGGCTTTGACGCCGCCGGTATCCGGCCGAAGCCCTGGGAACTCTTACGAGAGGCCAGGATCCGCGACGATATGTCCAAGCATCCAGCGATCCTATCGCTGATCGAAAGGCTCGGAACCGAAAGCGGAAGGGATGACATCCTTGGTGCGTCATGTTATTAAATGGGGAGACTGGCCTTTTCCGAAAGATCATGTGGTCACCCTGCATTGGGTGCAGTCACCCTTCATGGAGCCAGTAAGCCGCCAGTGGAAAACCAACGCTGTGTTCCTGGACGGAAGCGATCTCGTGGATGTCGAAGTCCCCTGGGGCGCTCTCCCGTTGCTTCGTTGCAGTTATAATTACCGGGATGGGCTTGCATTACGGAATACAGCAAGCGTCTCCAAGGTTGTCGACTTACGGCATGAGCCGTCTGTATCCATTGAGGAAGCGGGGTCTGCGATCCCACGTGCCCTGCTTTCCTTGCAAACAAGAATTAACCTGGCCGAAAAATGTTGGGTGTTTTCTTCGGCGAACGGCCAACAGGTGGTAATCCCCATGGTCGAGGGCATCCGGATGTTGGTGGCGCCCACCAGATATCTTGCCCTTCATAGTCTTGACCCTACTTTTTTAGGTGAGGCTGTTCGGAACTACAGTCTGGATGGAGACAAACTCTCGATAGAATTCACCGATGAGATTCCGTTGTCCGTACTGACCGAAGGTATGGTGCTTCACTTGGCTAGACTCCTCCTGCAGTCTGACTTCAGAGCCGCATGGGATGCCATCTATTTCAGCTTACGGCAACCTGAGGCGGCAAGGTCGTCTTCCCCCAAGGTTGATCTGCCTATGCCCAAGTTGATGCGGATGGTAATACAGGGGCAGGCTGCAGGAAATAAATTGCTGGTGCGAGAGATTGTGCGGCCCGAACCCACATTTCTCCCCTTGATGGAAATTATCTGGTCACACCCGCGGCTGGAAAAGGAAGGAGAAATTATTGAGTCGAAGTGGCGGCGGGTCAGGGTGCCGGATAAAGAATTGGAACTGGATCGCACTGCCGCTGCTTCCAGTGGCGCACCTTTACACCTGGATGTACTTCCGATATTGGGGGGAAGCCAACAGATAAAGATTCATCGGATTGTTACGTCTGAGCGAACCAGAAAACGTTGGAGGCAACTCGCGGGCCCTAAGCTGGACTTCACATTAAGCCTGGGCGATGTCGGAGCGGGAGTGAAGTGTCCGGCGGCAGATATTGTTCTTGAAAAGTCAATGGCTGATACTTGGTCAACTCCCCGGTCGGAAGACGGATTGAATGATTTTTTCTCCGCCTTGCGCTGGCTGCAGAAACTTTATAACGGCCTGGTGAGTGTCTCAGTGATAGATTGCCCGGGCAACACCGCTTTCTCCCGCATCGATAACCGTAAGCGCAAGTTGGCTATTGCCCGTCTCATTTGTCCGACCGGTCAGAGTGTGACAATCGTTGAATTCGGCCGCCCCGACTACCATCCGATATCCACCCTGATTATAAAGGGAGATTTTAAAGACGACTGCCTGTGCGAACTTTTCCAGAATGCACTTTTACCGAACGGATCATGGAACCGGAAGGCTCTCTCGGATGAGCTGGGAGACCACTACCTCCTAAGGCATGGGCAACGGTTGGCGGATCAATGGGCCAGGTTGTTGCTAACGCGAGCCGAAGAAGTGGTTTGATGAGGTATGTTCTATATCACAGTTGGTTTTTGAATTTATTGAAGGATTATGGATGAAATTGTAGAAAAAGGTATCAGGTAACCCAGATTACGTAATCGCCAGAGGGATGAACCTCCCGATTGAAATAAAAAATCTGTTTCTTTTTAGGAGATAACTAGCAAAGATGTTTTTCAAGACAGTTGTTGATGATAAGGTAAGGGCGGCTGTAGTTACAATTTTGGAAGAGCGTTTTCCGAACGGCATACGTCCGAACTCTGTCATTGATGTCAGCAAGCTAAAGAATTATTATCACGAAGCTACGGACGAGGAAATCACATCTGTAGAGATGGATATCCCTACCATATTGAACGCAATCGGTATCCGCCATGGTGAAAAGGTATTTGCCGTTTCTTCAAGCGTCAAACAGGCTCTTGCTGAATTGCTTGACCGACTTCTCTCCGAGGATAACCGGTTGTTCTTCTATGATGAGTTTTACAATGCCCACTCCGACTTCTTACAGGAAATGCACATACACTCTCCGGAGTTGCTAAGGACTGTACTCACCTGCCTTTGTTCGTCATTGCGTTATTTTAAGAATTACTTTATGACGGGAAGTGATGTTTCCGTTGAGTCCGAGGTGTTGCGTTGCTATGAAACGGCGGCTTGCTTGTCGTATGAGCAGTTGAAAGCAAAACTGCCCTATTTACCTCTTGACAGAATAAGGCAAGTATTAGCGCAAAACAGCGGCTTCGTTTGGGTAAGCACAGGTGTATACACCCACATAAGTAAGATTCAAATTGATGAGAATGAGCGTTGTGTTGCCTGCGACAAAATTAAGGAAGATGTATCCAACCATGGATTTGCATCCATCGCTTCTCTTGATGTGTCGGCGAGCCTTGAATTGAATCCTGACCTATCTGAGTCCGCAGTGAAGAACGGTTTGTTTCAGGTTTGCCTGGCAGACAAATATGAGAAGCGCGGCAACATTGTAACGTCGAAAGGGATGGTTTTGAATTCCGTTGCCGTGTTTGAGGACTTCTGCCGCTCGCATGACCGCTTGACCTTGGATGAACTCTTGGAGTTTGAACAGGAAATCAACGGTGGTGTCCACAGCCAGTCGCTGTACGTCGCTTATGACAATATGGTTCGCACAAACAGGGGCACCTTTGTTGCGGACAACGAAATTCAATTTAACGTTGACGCCATGGACGACGCGCTTGCCTTGTTCGTCAACGGCGATGTCATTCCGCTTCGGGCGGTGACAAGTTTCACGTCGTTCCCTTACATTGACGGATATCCGTGGAACTGGTTTCTGCTCGAAAGCTACTGCCGCCGTTTCAGCAAACGATTCAGGTTTCAATGCCTGTCAGTCAACAGCCGGAACGTCGGGGCAATTTTTAAGAAATCGGCAGCCTTTAGTGATTACATATCAGTTATGGCGAAAGCTGTTGCAGATTCATTTGTGGAATTGAATGATAAAGCTGTCGGCGATTTTCTTTTTGAAAATCGGTATGTCGCGCAAAGGACAAGTGCCGTTCAAAAAGTTGTCGCGCAAGCGCGCCTATTAAGAGAAAGGAGAGTTTAGGGTAATGTACGCATATACCTACGATGCACAAACGGGCGGGTTGCTTTTCAACGACAGTACACCGCTGTTTTCCAAAGAACCGCGCCCTGTATATTACCGCGAACTTGACATCCTCGGTTTCGATACACACTTTAACTACGCCAAGCAGGACGAACTGCCTTATATGTGGGCGGAGGCGAACTGTTACTGGTACCACGGTCGTATGGTGGCGAAGACCAAGGGCGGTATGCTTTACACCGCGCCAGAACTGGAATTCGTCCTCGACACGGACGGCAATCGGGTTTTGCCTGACGGCGAAACGCTGCAGCCTGTCGATGTCGCAGCTATGGTGGAAAAGAACCGTGAACTGCTCGAAGTCATAGAGCAAGTTACGATAAAGAAAATATTCGTTGTGTACAAGCGTTACTACAAGAAGCTGGACTGCTTCCATGTCGCCTTTTCGGGCGGCAAGGACAGTATTGTCCTGCTTGACCTTGTGAAGAAGGCGTTGCCGAAGAGCGGCTTCGTTGTCGTATTCGGCGACACGGGCATGGAGTTCCCCGACACTTATGATGTCATCGACAAGGTCGAGGAGCAATGCCACGCAGAGGAGATTGAGTTTTACCGCGCTGCGTCGCACTTTCAGCCGGAGGAAAGCTGGAGGCTTTTCGGACCCCCTTCGCGCGTTCTCCGTTGGTGCTGCTCGGTGCATAAGTCCGCGCCGCAAACACTGAAACTTCGTGAGGTGTTGGGCAAAAACGACTATGTTGGTATGGATTATGTTGGTGTCCGCGCCCATGAAAGCGCAACGCGAGCGGACTATGACTATGAAAACTATGGCAAAAAGCAGAAAGGACAGTATTCACATAACTCGATTTTAGAGTGGACTTCTGCGGAAGTATGGTTATACACTTACACGCACGGCCTTGTAATAAACGAAGCATACAAGAAAGGTAACTCACGGGCAGGGTGTTTGTTCTGCCCGATGGGTGGTGGGAAAGGCGATGCTTTCCAAAGACTATGCTATCAAGAGGAGATTGACAGCTACATCAACATTATTAAAAGCACTAACGCTCGTGATTTAGGCAATCCTGTAGCTATAGAGTCATATATCACTAACGGAGGTTGGAACGCAAGAAAGAACGGGCGCGACTTAAACATAAGTACGCCGCACTATCAAGACGAAATCAAGGATGGGAAACTGTTGATTACAGTCACAAATCCTACGACAGATTGGCGCGAATGGATTAAGACACTTGGTGAAGTCCCGTTTGCCTATAAAATCGTTAACTTTAAAAACGGATACAAAGTATCAATATCCGAACGCCTTTTGAAAGAGCAACCAGCTTTCATTAAGATGTTCAAACAGGTTTTCAAAAAGGCGGCACATTGCGTTGGATGTAGAGTGTGCGAAACAAACTGCCGCAATGGTTGCATATCGTTCATACACGGTTTGAAAATTGAGAGCTGCCTGCATTGTAGGCAATGCCACGATATTGACGATGGGTGTTTGGTATACCACTCACTAAGGCTACCACGAGGGGGAGAAAGAACAACGAAAAGCATCAACTCTTTTGCGAATCACGCCGCAAAACTTGACTGGGTTAAGGGCTTTTTTAAAAAGAAGTCCGACTATTGGGCGGATAACAATCTAGGTCCGAATCAAGTACCCATGTTCAAGCGTTTTCTCAGGGAATGCGGTTTGCTTGAGAATAACGAGATTACAAAGGCGACCGAAGTAATAGATGCTATCGGTTGGGAGAGTGAAAGTGCATGGGGGATTATCCTCTCCAATTTTGCCTACAACACCCAATGTGAGTGGTACATCAGAAATCTCGAAATAGGTCGTGTATATACAAGAGAGACCGTTTCAGATATGCTTGTTGCCGTTGGCGTAAGCAAAAACGATGCAACATCCATCATAAATGCCTTCAAACGCTTGTGCGAACTCCCGCTCGGCACGAAGCTGAACTTCGGCGCGGTCGCTGAAAAGGGCAGCAAGATTAAAACACTCGCCCGCAGTAAGTCCACGCTCGAAGATAATCGCGTTGTCCTATACGCGCTATACAAGTTTGCAGAAGCCTGCGAGGGCTATTACCAGTTTACTCTTGCCCGCTTGCTCGACCACACGGTCGAATCGGTTGGTATAAGTCCGACGCAGATTTTTGGTTTCGACCGCGACGACATGGAGCGGTTCCTGAATGGGCTATCGGCGAGATACCCAGATTTCATCAACGCCACGTTCACGCATGACCTTGATAAGATTACTCTCCGTGAAGATAAAACATCCGCAGACGTGCTTAGCCTGTTTTAAGGAGGACAACGACAATGAACAAGTATAGCGAATATTTTGATATCGACGAGGGCTACTGGCCGGAGATAACCGAGCGGTCTATTCTTGACCCGTCGAACAAGTGGGAGAAGACCTTCCCGCACGAGACCTTTGTCGACCTCCTCAAGGCGACCGAGCGTATGCTCGCCCGTGGAACGAACAACGACAAAAAAGGCATCTGGATTGAGGGTGCTTACGGAACGGGCAAATCCCGCGTCGCTTGGACGCTGAAAAACCTGCTCGACTGCTCAGACGATGCTCTGAAAGCCTACTTTGCTGAATATCCGGCATTGCAGAAAGAGCCAGACTTGCGCGATAAGTTGCTCGGACACAAACAAGGCAAAATCGTAACCGCGCATCATTTCTCATCGGGTGGTATCATCGGCGACCGAGCATTGATAACCGCCGTTTATGAAAGCATTACTAAAGCCCTTCGTATCGCTGGCGTTGCCTATAAAGGCGAAAACACCCTGCGTGGCAGAGTTTCGGCGTGGCTCTCCGATGACATCAACAAGGAATTTTTCAACAAGATAATTGCCTTGCCGGAATATAGAGGGCTTGGCAGCTTTGCCGGACTTTCGGCTGACGATATTATTACGAAGCTGAACAATCCGAATGCGGTTGTTGAAAGTCTTGTGGGCGACATTTTCACGCTCGCTGATAACCGTGGTATCCGTGCAGTTTCCATTGATATGGACGACTTGATTGCTTGGCTTACTGAAGTCATTGAACAGAACGGATTGAAAGCAATAGTCCTCGTGTGGGATGAGTTCAGCGATTACCTTAAGAACAATAAATACGCTTTGTCCGAGTTCCAGAAACTGGCTCATCTTTCCGAGACCAAGCCGTTTTACCTGATGATTGTCACGCATATGTCGGGCTCGATACTTCCGGCAGGAAAAGACGGTGCAAACATTAGCGACCGCTTTGTCCGAAAGGTAATTGAACTGCCCGACTCCATAGCGTTTGAGTTAATCAATCACGCTCTCAAGGTTAAGGATGACCAGGGCGATATCTGGGATACGCTTGCTGACGATCTTAACAGCCGTATGCCGTTTTCCCGCGAAGCCGTGCGGAAAGCCGTATGGAAAGGTTCAAACGCAGGTGGGGATATTCTCAAAGGAATGTTGCCGCTCCATCCGCTTGCTGCTCTGCTACTTAAGAACATTTCGAGTTTGTTTGCTTCCAACCAGCGCAGTATGTTTAATTTCATCAAGAACGCCGAGACCGAAAACCTTCAGGCGTTCCAATGGTTTATCAATACCCATAGCCCGGACAACGGCGACATTCTGAGTATCGACTTCCTGTGGAACTTCTTCTATGAGAAAGGCACGGATGGGTACGGCACAGGTGCGGGCAGGAGCAACCTCGACTCCATCATCCGCACCATCCTTGACACCTATCCGAAGAATGAGAGCAGGCTGAACAGTGAGCAAAAGCGCATACTGAAAACTGTGCTTATGATGCAGGCCATCAGCCAGAAGCTCGGTGTCAACGGCGTGGAGTTGTTCCTGCCGACGGAGCAAAACATTAACTACGCTTTCGAGGGGACGGATTTTGAGCAAAACCGTGCTGTGAACATAATAAAGAACCAGTTGGTAAAAGACGGTATCTTGTACGCCAAACCTATGGGGAATGGCAAAGTGCAATACGCCGCCGCCGCCGTTTCCGGCGACCAAGCACAGATCGACATCATCAAGAAGCGTTTCGAGCGCGAAACGAAAACGGCAGCTTTGGTGTCCGGTGGTGACCTTGCGTCCGCCCTCTCGCTCACGCCGGCACTACGATTTCGTTACGATGTGGCACCTGTGACCATTGAGAATTTCACAGCGACCATAAACAAAATCACAAACGAGGCGGTAACATACAAACTTCGTGCGGTGCTGTCCTTTGCTCGTAATGACGAAGAGCAGAACAAAATCCGCGAACTCATCAAGGACGCAATGAAAGATGACCGTTACAAAGACCTCGTGTTTGTCGACGCTTCCTCCACCGTTATGGGCGGTGAGCGTTTCGGGCAATGGGTCGAGTGTGCCGCTAACGAGGAATACTGGAGGCCAAAAGATGGTGACCTTGCCAAGGATATGGCTCGCAAGGCAAAAGACATTCTTGATGATTGGAAAACGGATGTCGTCAACGGGTCGTTTACCGTTTATTCTACTTTTTCTAAAACGGGCGAGCCATATGGAAGTGCATCCTCCGCTCTCACCGCGCTTTCAAATACGGTGATTCGAAAGTATCCGCTGTCGTTTGATAACGCAAAGGTCAGCGATAACTTCTTCCTGGTGTCAGGGCTGCCGTCCGGCGCAGAATATGGCATAACACAAACTTGTGGTGGCGTTTTTCAGCAAGCCGCTGTCGTTACTTTGATGCAAGGGGCGTGGCAGGTTGATAACTACTGGAGAACCGCGCCGACTTTACCGCTTTCAAAGCTAAAGATAAAAGTTGACGAATTAGCAAAAACTTCCTTTGAGAGCGACGGGCGCATTGCCGTCGGAGACATCTTCGACGCTTTGATGGAACAAGGCTTTATGCCGTGCAACCTGTATGCCTTCTTGACAGGCTTCCTGCTTAAGGAATACTCCGCCGATACCTATCGTTACAGCGATGGGGAAACCGGCGACAAGATGAGCGTAGGCAAGCTGAAAGAAATAATCGGCGAATATATCAAGCACAAGAACACGCCGATTGCTCGGTATAAGGAAAAGTTCATAGAGGTAATGACCAAAGAGCAAATGGCTTTTGCTGACTTCGCAAAGGTTGTTTTTGGCATACCCGACAATATGTCCGTGGAGCAGACTGCCGTTCGCATTCGTTCTAAGCTGAAAGACTTGGGATACCCGATTTGGTGTTTCAAGGAAATCGATGCTAACGGACTTGATGACTTCATTGATAAACTTGCTGCTATTGCCAACTCGAACAACGGCGGCGACAGCGTCGCAAAGATTGCCTCTGCTATCGGGCGTATGTCATTGCAAACGCCTACGGTGGTAGGAAACCTTGCCGCGCTTCTCACAAAAGAAAATGCTGCAAAGGCTATTGGGGAGTTCCTGACAGTCTTCGAAAATGGTGACATTACCAGATTAGCTAAGGAAATCAATGCCCAAGATGTACTTCTTGACGTAAGGCGTCAAGTAGGATCAGGCGAAGCATTGTGGCTGTGGGACCAAGAGACAGGTGAAGACGAAATCCGCAAGTTGCTTACAGATTATAAAATCGTTGCCGCAAGCAACCGAATAAATGCAAAAACTTCCTCGCTTTCCGCATGCCTTGGTGAGTGGCGGGAGAAAGTTAAATCCATAAGGATACCTTGTTCCGCGCTGCTTACGGAAGTGCCCGCCCTTAAGAAATTGCTTTCAACCCTGAGAGATATTGTGGCAAACGGAGAACTGCCCTATGACAAGAGGGGTGCGTTCCTATCGGAACTTGAGAATAATGCGAGCGCATTTGCAGACTTCTTCGCAGCGAAGATGGCTCTTTTCAAAAGTATATACTCTTTCCATTTGACTGGGTTCAGCGATGGCGAGGTAAGTACCCTGTATTCCAGATTGCCGGTGACTTCGTTCACATCGGACAAATCCGACTTCGAAAAGAATGTGGCGACACTTGCCGAGCAGTTTAGGGGTGAACAAGAGAAATATAAGCTCCACCAGTTGTGGGAAGAAAAAACTGCCTCGAAAACGCCAAGGGACTGGTCGAATAAGAACAAGACTCCAATACTTGCCCTTGTTCCTATTGCTCTTCAAAGCGATGGTCGCCGTGTGTTTGGCACTATCAACAGGAACAATCCCGAAGATACTGATGTTAAGTTCTCGCTGGAGTTCTTGCAAACAAAAGCAGCATTCCTTGCCGACCTTAACGACAAGGCAAAAATCGATGCCGCTTTCACCCGCGATATTATCGGGCGCTTTATCGCTGTATTGCCTGACATTGACGAAGTGCGCTCCCGCCTTGAGGCAGTTGTGCCAATAGCACCCTATGATTGGTATGGTGAACCTGTCGTACAGCGTGAGGTCGAGAAATTCGCTCAGGCAAGATATAATCAGGGCGGGAGCGAGAAGGTTCTTGAAAGAATCGAAAAGATGGATGCCAGCAAGGCAAAAGAATATCTCAAGCGGTTAATCAAGGACAATATGAATGTTGGAATTGAGATTATTTCGGAAGGAGGAAATGATACGTGAAAACCGTAACTGTGGAATCTGCTCTTGCGAGCATACGCAAATATCTGGGAAACGATGTTGCTACGCCGTTTGTAGTCGTTGTTGACGACAGCGTTGAGTATTCGAACATTATAAACGGTCTTGGTACGCTCGCGCAAATGCGTGTCAGCGATTATTGCGCGAATAATGATGCCTATCCGAACATCGATGCGCTTTGCAGCGCACTTTCCGCTGTTACGCAAAACACGCTCCTTCTCGGATTAGGTGAAAGTTTGTCTTTCAGTGGCAATGAAAATCCCGTCGGCAAACTTAAGGATTTACCGCTTACGGCAAAAGTCGTTGTTGTCTGCCGTGGCATCCGCGAAGCTGTAAAGAGCCTTTGTGCGGATGACAAAAAGTTTAATAACGCCAGAAGGGTGTGCTTCCTAAAGTCCGGAGCATCTTATGAGGTTAGTAAATTTCCGTCTTCACTTGGCGTATCGGCAATAGATGGGGTTAAGGAATTGCTTTCCCGTTTGGAAAACGGGGCGAGTGGTACGTTGTTTGTTAAAACCTCTTTACCGCTTTGCAAAATCAGAGAGGTATGCTCGGCATATGAAGCAATTCAACAGGTTGAGCCTACTTTTGCGGTTTCACCGAATTGCCTGCCAGACGCTCTTTGGTCAGAGTATCTTACCGACAAGAATCTTGAAGGATACGGTCTGTTCCATTGGCGTACTTTCCTCAAGCTGAAACTTGAACTGGCAATAAATGTATACCTTAAGTATGTGACGGGCACATCCGCCAGCTACGAAACTTACAAGAAGCGGGTTTTCTGCGCGTTGTTGGACTATACGGTAGACGATATACGATTCCCCGAAGCATATGCCGCTCGGAAATCGTTGTTAAAAGATGTCAAGGACAGCGATGTTGCTGAATACATCGCCGAGACAAAGGTCAAGGACAGCGAGCGCATCTATTATTTAACAGACAACACGGCAGCGGAGCGACAAGCAATCATCGAATCCTTGGATGGTGTTACCAATATCCCCACATTGAACAGTATTTATCCCGCGCTGTATGAATATTTGCATGACTATTCGTTCGGCGGGGACAAAGGGGAACTGATGACCGATTACTTCGCCGAATATAAGCGTCAAAAGCTGACGAACAGGCTTACACCTGAATTCCACAACACGGTTAGGGCTTTAGCTGTCGATGGGAACCGCCCATACAACAGCCTGAAAACGAGGGGTGAAGTTCTCGACAGCATTGGGAAAGCAAATACGGCTTTGTATTGGATTGATGCCCTTGGAGCAGAATACATAGGTTATATCCAAAGCCGTGCAAAATCACTTGGTCTTAAAATAAGTGTTCACGCGGTTCGGGCTAATCTCCCAACCATCACGTCGTTTAACAGTGATTTTTACGAGGCCTGGAGCGGTGACAAAGCGCAGACAAAGAAACTAGACGAGGTCAAGCACGACGGGGAGCAAGACTTCAACTATCAAACTACCAGAACCCCCGTTCACCTTGCCGAAGAACTTCGAATAGTTGATGTCGCCTTGGACTGGGCAGCGGCAAGGCTGGCCGGTAAGATTACTGACAAAGTTCTACTTGTATCCGACCATGGGGCGAGCCGCCTCGCTGTAATCAACGAGCAGGAATGCAAGTGGGAAATGACTTCAAAAGGTGAACATTCAGGGCGTTGCTGTCCTTGCAGTGAAGCGGACGTAAAGTCTGAATACGCAACCCAAGAGAATGGTTTTTGGGTACTTGCCAACTATGACCGATTCAAGGGCGGGCGTAAAGCAAGTGTTGAAGTACATGGCGGAGCAACCCTTGAAGAAGTGGTCATCCCCCTTATCGAGATTGAATTGTTTGACAATAAGATTGAAGTAAGCAATACGACGCCTATGATAACTGCCAGCTTTAAGAAGAACGCTGAAATCATACTCTTTAGCAAGAATATATTAAGCAACGTGTCGGTATGGGTGCTTGGGCGACAATATTACGCTGAAAGTGTCGGTAACAACAAGCACAAGATTGTATTCTCTGATATAAAGAAGGCAGGCAAATACACCGCCGACGTTTTTGATGGCGATAACCTAATCGGTCAAGTCGAGTTTGACGTCCAACGCGAAAGCGGAAAGACGAACGATTCAGACTGGTTTTAACGGAGGGAGTATTCGTAGTGATTGATAAGCTGAAAGACTGCTTTGACGAGATGGTCGTCTACAAGGACTTAAAGACGAGTAACTTTTTCTCGGCGTTAAGTCTGCCCTCGTTTATGCGCGACTGGCTCCTCCGTCGATTCGAGGATGAATCCGGCGTGTTCAGCGAGGATGAACTTGTATCGTTTGTCCGCGAGTTCATTCCGCGCAAAGAAGACTGGACTGCGATAAAGAACCGCATCATTAAGGAAAACGAACGGGTGAAGGTCCTTGCGAAGATTTCCGTGGATATCGACATTCGCACCGGAGAGGTGTCTTTCGCATTGCCCGATTTTGGCTTGACCGCCAAGCAAACCATCATCGAGGATTTGGTTTGGGATTCCTGCAAAAAGGAACTAGTCAAAGGACGCGAGTCATGGGGAATGCTTGAACTTGGATACCGTCCGCCCGACGACTGTGTCACACCGAAGTTGCCGGGGAAAATCCGTCTCGTCAGCTTCAAAGAGTTCTGCCCGTACTCGATAGAACTTGATTACTATAAGGACGTGCGCGGAGAGTTTACGACCGCTGAATGGATTGATGTTCTACTCGGCGCGGTAGACTATAATGCAGGCGGCTACAAAAGTGAAGAGGAAAAGCTGACTATGCTAACGAGGCTTTTGCCATTTGCGGAAAAGCGCCTGAACCTTATTGAACTTGCGCCTAAAGGAACGGGAAAGTCGTATCTGTTTGGGCGTGTCAGCCGTTTCGGTTGGCTGTCGAGCGGCGGCGTTATGAGCCGTGCCAAGATGTTTTATGACATCTCCAGGCATACAGAGGGGCTTGTGTCGGGAAATGACTTTATCACCCTTGATGAAGTGCAAACCATATCCTTTACGGATGTGGATGAAATGCGAGCCGCGCTAAAGGGATATCTTGAGTCCGGGGTTTATACAGTTGGCAATTACGAAGGCGTCGCTGATGCGGGAGTTATCCTATGTGGCAACATCTCCAAAGAAACAATGGACAATGATGGAACGACTAACATGTTTAAGGAGCTGCCGGCAGTCTTCCATGAATCCGCACTAATAGAGCGTTTCCACGGCTTTATCAAGGGGTGGCATATTCCTCGTATGAATGACGACCTGAAAATATCGGGGTGGGCATTGAACTCGGAGTATTTCTGTGCAATTCTTCATGAACTTCGTAGCGATACTACCTATCGCGCGGTGATCGATAAATTGGTCAATGTTCCAGAAGCAGCGGATACCCGCGACACGGAGGCTGTCAAACGTATCGCCACTGCTTATTTGAAATTGCTGTTCCCGAACGTGAGAAAGGTAGAGGAAATCTCGGCTCGTGACTTCAACCGCTATTGTCTACGTCGCGCTTGCACAATGCGCGCCACCATCAAAATGCAGTTGGGAATACTTGACGCCGAATATCGTGGCAAGGACATACCGCAATTCACGGTGAATGAGGTGAACGGCAATAAAGCGAACTGACAGCGTGGCTTGCTTTGCCTGCGGCAAAAAGCCGCTATCCAAAGATGAGGTTGGTATAAACAAGAAGATGCTTGGGCGTGAAATAAAGCAGTTCTGTTGTCTGGATTGCTTTGCCGAGTACCTCGGGGTTACTACCGATGAGTTACTTGCAAAGATTGAAGAGTTCAAGGAGCAAGGTTGTACCTTGTTTTAGGGATGTTATGTTGTGTGATTTACGCCGATAATGCAGCCACCGCTTATTCCGGAGCAAACTGATCACCATTTCCGGGCGAAACTGATCAGTAATTCCGGCGCAAACTGATCGGCAATTCCGGACGAAACTGATCACCCTCTTGTTTGGCGAAACGATGCTGACAATCAAAGGGATCTGGCATCAAATCTAAGAATTCGTTAGAAAAACGGATTCGAGGTGTCGGATCTTGCCAAACAGGATGAAATCAATGAGAAAAATCAAAGAAGTACTGAGGTTGAATTATGATGCCCATTTAAGCTCACGGAAAATCGCCAAAAGCTGCAACATTTCCCCTGCTACCGTCTTTAAGATTAAAGGCTGCTGAAACTGCCGGCGTCACCTGGCCGCTGCCAGAGGGGCTGGACGATGCAGCCCTGGAAAACATGCTCTATACCAAGCCGAACATCTGCAATATAAATCGTCCGGCACCCGATCCCGAGTACATCTACCGGGAACTGAAGAGAAAGCACGTCACGCTGACACTGCTCTGGCACGAATACAAGCAGGCGCACCCCGACGGGTTGATGCTCAGCCAGTACTGCGAGCGCTACCGCAAGTGGCGGGGAAGCCTGGATATCTCCATGCACCAGGACCACAAGGCCGGAGAGTCATCATTATTGTTAGTGAATAATAGTTGTGTTATATTTGCCGTAAGCGGTGATTATTGCCAGGTGATTCCTGTTGGAAATACATGTATGATTGTTGGTGATCATTAGTGAAGATTACATGCTTGGAATGGGACGAAGCAAATATTGCTCATATAGCACGTCATGGCTTTGATCCGGAAGAGCTCGAAGAGGCGGTCTTTGACTATCCTGGAGTCTGGGAGCGTGGCCGAAGCGGACGTTACTACCTTTTAAGCAGATCCTTGTCCGGGAGGTATATTTTCGCAGTATTCGAATATCTAGAAAATGGGTGGGCTCGGCCAGTTACAGCACGCAACATGACCGAAACAGAAAAACACCGTTATGAAAAGAGGTGTGGAAAATGAAAGAAAAAATCCCTCGTTTTGAAAGCGAAGAAGAAGAGGTAGAATTTTGGGATAAACATTCCCTTGATGAATTCGATGATGAACTCGAAGAAGTTCATGTGAAATGCGTTAGGGATAATAGCATACTACCTGTCAGGCTGGATCATGACGACATCCAACACCTAAAAAATCTTGCCAAGCAGAAGGGCCTCACACAAGATGCTCTTGCCCGTATCTGGATAAAAGAAAGACTGAGGCAAGAAAAGACTGTTTAACGGGCCATTTGCTGAAAACGACTTTGCCTATTTCTGGGTATCAGGCTCAGATAAGATAATTATTTGCTTAGTAGAGGATCTTCCAGATGACGGCCTGGTAGCCAGTAATGATAATTTTATTCTCCATGACTTCTTGAAAGTTCTTTATAATGAGGTTTTCAGGTGTCAGCAGTAAAGATAATTATTTTTCGCAAACACAAGAGAAATCGAAGAATTGCTTGGCTTGAAAAAAGGAATGCTTGAACCTCAACCGTCAAAAAAACCCGTTCTAATTCAGTTGAAGCCGCAAGACGATGAAGGCTGATTTGAACAGAGGATGAATATAGTGTCAGAACATTTAATTGTAACTATTGGAAAAGAATGCTTTAATAATCCAGAAAGACATTCGGTACATTTGGTGGATGATAAAGTACAGAACGATTTTCTGAATGGCATCTAGAATATTCCACATGCATATGTTCTGGCTTGTTTGATGGATAGGCAAATGAAAGCTGAACGCTCATGGTCAATCCCATACCGAATATTAAGTCCGATCCATCAAAACGGTCCATATTACAGGCGTAACAAGGGTATCGGGTGTTATCTGATGGTCTCGGTCGGTAGTTGCAGAGATTGAATGAGACACAAGTATTATATAGAAGGTAATGTGCCCCATAGCTGCCATCCAACAACTGAGCAATGAGCCACTATGAAATTGTGTGTGGCAAAAACGAGCAGACATAAACAGATCTGGTCGCGCAACCAGGTAAGATAATTATTGGCTTGCAAAAAGACTTTTTCCATAATGGTCAGGTAGGCAGTAACGATAGTTTCATTCCCAAAGCTTCTTCATAGGTACGTTTTGATGTGGGGCTAAGGCGTTAGTCAGTAAAGATAATTATTGTTCACGAACATATGTTCAAGGAAGGAGGCTAAAGAAATGGCGTTAGTAGGGAAAGTCTTAGTGGCTCAGGGAGGAGGTCCAACGGCGGTAATCAACCAGTCGCTTGCAGGAATAGTGCTGGAAGCGAGAAAGTTTCGCCA
>Ga0224558_1002501_pt1 | contig 16677 bp, 8 predicted proteins | sample 714S32024metaG_FD_180682 | JGI IMG/M metagenome (GOLD analysis project Ga0224558, IMG submission 180682) | Peat soil microbial communities from Stordalen Mire, Sweden - 717 S3 20-24 | ecosystem: Environmental > Terrestrial > Soil > Wetlands > Peat | place: Sweden: Norrbotten County, Stordalen... | reverse complement strand
TGTTCTCATCATAGGTCAGCGGTTGATTCTGCAGCTCTTTTTCCGAGATCGTGGTCAGGGACATGGAGAGAGTGTACAGCTTATCCAGGTCGTCCTTGTCCTGGCTATCCAGCAATCCGGTCTGATCCAGGCTCTGTTCGGTCATCCTGATCAGGGCGGCCAGCCGGGCATAGAAAACCGGGTCCGGCTCGACATAGCCCCTGTAGTCTACCGGGGGGCTGTATCCGCCCATCTCGGCATAGCTCTGCTTGGAATAGAGGATGGTGTCATGTTTCAACTCCGCCCAGCTTCCCAGGAAGGTATCGAGCTCCTTTCCCGCCCAGGCACTGTTCTGCATAAATGACGGGTAGCCGCTCCCGCTCACCGGCAGCAGGGAGCGCAGGACGTAAAGCCATCCCCAATACAGGTTCTGCGTCCATGTCTTAACATCGAGTCCGGATAGATAGGTCCGCATCTTGTCCATATTGGCCGGGTAGTTTTGGTAACCGGTATCGCCCGACTGCTGCAGGATCTGGTAGGCTTCATCCGAACCCAACGCCGCCGGGATATCCAGCCCCTTGGGGAGCATGCGGTCTGACCCGTTCTGGTTCTCCTGCACATCCCGGTAGATCAGGTGCTGCATGATGGAGGCGTCCACCGTAAACCGCTGCCCCATAAACCTTAAACCCTTGATCTCTTTATCCCGGTCCGGCTGTAAACTTGCATTGAAGATCGGAACGGAGTTGATCTGGGGGTTGTTCAGGCCCTGCGCCTGAGTAATAAAATCATTTAACTTGTCCGGATTGTTCACCAGGTCCTGCAGGGTGACCCGGCCGCCATAAACATTGGTGAGGATCGCCATATACTGGCCGGGTGTGATATCGTCGCTCTCCCCCACAAAAAGGCTGGTCGTTCCGTAAATCTTGGCCCATTCCTGCTGCTGGTCGTTTTGCGAGACGCCCAGCGTTATCAGGATGGCCGACCGGGTGGCGTCATCGTCTTTGAGCAGGAAGGTCAGCCTGCCGTACCACATCATCGCCTTGAAGTAGCTCTTCAGGTCATCCGAGGAGTCATAGTGCCCCCTGGGAATGTACTGGGTGTAATCTTCCTTGAGGCTTGACAGCATATCCGGAGTTTCGCCCATGCTCATCACGGGTGAGATGGCGGCAGTCTGGTCGTGATCGTTGATCAGCTTCAACTCCTGGTCAACCACTGCCTGCGCATCGGGCGGCACCGCCGCCTGATCCCCCAGCAGTTCGGACGCCACCGCAAAAAACGCTACGTTGCGTTCGGCGGCATTCTCCCACGGCGTGCCTTTCAGGGAGTTATACTGGGTCAGGGAATTTGCCAGCATGGAGTCCGTGAGCCGCTGGAGATCGGGCAGCAGCTTGTTCTGCTCGACTGTTTTCAAGAGGTAGTCAAAAAAGAGGTGATAATTGTGCAGCATGGAATCTGTGGTCACAAAAGTCGGTATTTGGTCCATGGTATTGAACTCATAGGTTTCGAAAAATTCCTGATTTCCACCGGGTATCACCACAAAGTCGTTCTGTTTTAACAACTTCAAGGCATCCGGTGAGAATTGAAAGTTTGAGATGTTGGTGATATTGCTGAGATCGTCCGCCACCTGGTAGGATGGCGCCTGGGGAACGACGTTGACCGGTATCTCCTGGTAATCCACGAAGGTGGACGGCCTGGAGTCTGCTCCCGGCGGGTAGGTAACCGGATTGGGCGCTACTGTATTGGTGGAAATAGATACCGTGGTAACCTTCTGCTTGAATTTAAAAAACCGGACTCCTGCAAAAATGCCGGCCGCAACGACAACAACGCCTAATAAAACAATAAAGACGGCCGAGGTAACATTTTTTTTCATGCGTTAGCACACCCCCGCTCGAAGGCACTGATTAAAACCTATATTCTCCATGAATAGTTTCTTTTTCCTGCTTTAAAATACCAATCCTCGCCGGGCTTTCTCCTGTGGGCTGAAGACGCCGGCTTTCCGTCCGCAGCGCATAACCAGGACGCCGCGGGGCATCCTATTAAACAGATGACAACCCGCTCTAACTAAGAGCGGCTAGTCACTGCGTTAACTGTTCCCCGATCCGTTCGGGCTGAGCGAAGGAAGAATGCGTAGTACATGAAGCCAAGACCCAATTGAACCGAAGGGAGGCTATCCAATGTTGACAGTAGACAGGATCGCGCTGGTTCTAGTCATTATCGGAGCACTCAATTGGTTGTTGGTCGGCCTGATGAGGTACGACCTGGTGGCTGCGCTGTTTGGCGGGGCCGACTCCATGGTCAGCAGAGTGATCTACACCCTGGTAGGGATCGCCGGTCTCTGGACGATCACCCTGCTCTTCAAACCACGGGTCGAAAATCGTTGACAGATCAGGCAACACTTTTTTTGAATACTGCCCGGCAGCCAACCCGGCAAGACCGGGCCTTTGTTTTTTATCAGGCCCTTGCTGGCAGGTAGATATCCTTGTTCGCAGCAGAGCGGATATCTTCGAACAGCAGACCCTGGACTACCCACCAGGCAAGGCCATGAGTTCACCGCCGGGGACAAAAAAAAGGGGGCTGCTGGAAAGAGCTTGAGGCCACGCCAGAATACCCCCATTCCTGATGTTCGAGGTTCGATGTTCGTTAGAATTTCCCGAATTCCGTGTCATCCAAAGCGATAATGCTGGAGGGATCGATGGCCGGCCTGGTCCTGGCATATTTGCCTGCCGTGAACCTTGATCCCGCTGCTGCTTCCATCTTCTGCGGCTGGATCAACTGCATGATCATCTGGATCATTTCCGGCGTCAGGCTCTCCGGTGTGATGGCATCCGTCAGGTTGAACGACTGCTTTTGCAGCTTGAATCTGGATAGCATCTGCTTCACTTGCAGGGACTGGCTGGAAAGCTCCTCGCAGGCAGCCGCCGACTCCTCGGCGTTTGCGGTCACCTGTTGGGTTACCTGGTCGACCTGGGACAGCCCCTGGTTGATCTGACCGATGCCCTGGGCCTGTTCCTTGGAGGCGGCGGCGATCTCGCCGATCAGGTCGGTCACCCTGGTGGCTCCTCTGACGATCTCCTCCAGGGCTTTATAGGTCTCTTCAGCAATCTTCGTGCCCACCTCCGTCTTCTTGATGGAACCCTCGATCATCTCGGCGGTTTCCTTGGCCGCAGCAGCGCTCCTCTGGGCAAGATTCCTGACCTCCTCGGCCACTACCGTAAACCCTTTGCCGTGCCTGCCCGCACGGGCAGCCTCCACTGCAGCGTTCAGGGCCAGGAGGTTGGTCTGGAAGGCAATCTCGTCGATGGCCTTGATGATCTTGGAAATGTTGGCCGCCGCCTCGTTGATCTCGTTCATCGCCCGGACCATATTGCTCATTTCCCCTTCGCCCTTTTCGGCGCTGATTCTCGCATGGGCGGACAATTGGTTGGCCTGGACGGCGTTTTCAGCGTTCATATTGGTCCGGGAGGTAAGCTCGTGCATGGAGGCGGTGATCTCCTCCAGGGAACTGGCCGACTCCGTTGCCGCCTGGGACAGGGACTGGCTGGAGTCGGAAACCTGGTTCGCCCCGGTGGTTACCTGATCCACCGCCAAGGAGACCTGGTTGAGGATCTCGTTCAGTGAGTTCAGGGTGGCGTTGAGGCTTTTTTTGATGACGGCGTGGTCGCCCTTATAGTCGCCCCTCATCTTCACGTCCAGGTTGCCCTTGGCCATCTCCTGAAGGCACTTTGAGGCTTCGCTGACTGGCATGATCACTGCATCGAGGGTGTTGTTGACCCCCTCGACAATCTTGCGGAAGTCCCCCTTATGCTTGGCAGCTTCAGCCCGAATGGTCAGCCTGCCATCCACCGCTGCCTGGGCCAGGGTGTCGGCATCGGCGATCAGGTTATTGACAGCCTCAATGCATTTATTGAGGTTGTTCTTGATGGAGTTGAAGTCGCCGTTGTAGCTGTCGGTGATCGGCGCCGGGATGTCACCCTTGCTGATCTTGTCCACATAGTCGGCGGCCACATTTAGGGGATTGATCAGGGCATCCAGGGAGTCGTTGATCCCCCGCAGGATCTTCCGGTAGACCCCCTTAGACCGGTCGGAGTTGGTCCTCTTGGACAGGTCGCCGTTCCGGGCGAGCACGATCGCCACGCCGACCTCGTCCACCAGGACGTGAATCTCGCCGATCAGATTGTTCAGGTTGTTCTTGATGTTGTTGAAGTCTCCGTGGTACTCCTCGGTGATGGGCTCCGGGATGTCGCCCTCGCTGATCCGGTCGACGTATTCGGCGGCCACATTTAGGGGGTTGATCAGGGCATCCAGGGAGTCGTTGATCCCCCGCAGGATCTTCCGGTAGACCCCTTTAGACCGGTCGGAGTTGGTCCTCTTGGACAGGTCGCCGTTCCGGGCGAGCCCGATCGCCACGCCGACCTCGTCCACCAGGACGTGGATCTCGCCGATCAGATTGTTCAGGTTGTTCTTGATTTTGTTGAAGTCTCCGTGGTACTCCTCGGTGATCGGCGCCGGAATGTCACCCTTGCTGATCTTGTCCACATAGTCGGCAGCCACGTGCAGCGGGTTGATCAGGGCATCCAGGACGTCATTGATCCCCCGCAGGATCTTCCGGTAGACCCCCTTAGACCGGTCGGGGTTGGTCCTCTTGGACAGGTCGCCTTCCCGGGCCAGCCCGATCGCCACGCCGACCTCGTCCACCAGGACGTGAATCTCGCCGATGCAGTTGTTCAGGTTGTTCTTGATGTTGTTGAAGTCGCCGCGGTACTCCTCGGTGATCGGCGCCGGGATGTCGCCCTTGCTGATCCGATCGACGTAGTCGGCGGCCACGTTGAGGGGATTGATCAGGGCATCCAGCAGCTTATTGATACCGTCCACCAGAAGCTTATAGTCTCCCTCCGCCTTGATGCTGGCCCTGGCTGACAGGTCGCCGGCCTCGGCCCTGGCCACCAGTTCCTGGACTGCCTGCAGGACCAGTTTCTGATCGGTCCGGTCGATGATCGTCTCGAAGACACCCCTGATGATTCCTTTGGTGTCGTAGGTCGGGATAGGCCGGTACTCAAAGAAGTACCTCTTGCCCTTGATCGTCGCCCAGGTTTCGATGCAGTCTGCAGAACCGGTGGCAAGGCAGTCCTTGATGCCGCTGATTTCAGATTGGATCAGCGACAGCACCGGGGTGCCCGCAAGATGCTCCTTCTTCACGCCCACCAGAGCTGCTAATGCCTCGTTGCCGTAGACTACTTTCCCTTCCAGGTCGGCAACAAACATGGGTATCAGCGTCATTTCCAGCGCTGACAGATCTTTTTTGCCGCTCCTGACAATGGCCTCCTTGACGGCCTCCTTGTCATCGTTAGCTTCCATCCTGTATTCCTCCTTATTTTCTCTTGGCCAAATCTCCGGGTGCCGGGCGCCCATATGCAGGTACGGCACGGTTCTCAATGAAAAACGCGGTCAACGATCAGTCCGATCAACTGGTCATCGACATTGAGCACAATAATACAGCTAAGGTCATCGTAGGGACGCTCTTCCGCTCCCAGATACAACCGCACGTCACCGACCGGGATATCCTTTCCTTTCAGGCTGATCACCCCCTTGAAGGAGTTCGGCATACCTGAAAAGTAGCTTGAAGAGTCAGCGGCTTCGGTGATGCTTTGAATACCGGCAACCTCCGTCGTATAGCGGACCTCGCCCCCGTTATGCTCCTCGCTGATGATGAAGGTGGGAAGCCTGCACTCCATTGATCCTCACTCTCTTCAACCTTGCCATGCCCGGTTCAACATCCTGCCTTTCGCTCTCCAGCATGGTCTGCGTCTCCGGGCATTAATCGTTCTCTATCGATTGATGATACCGGCTATAATTCACTCCTGGTTGCCTATCTTCTTGGTTCAACTAACCGCCGAAGGAGTCTCCCGCTTCCTCCGCATCCGGGCTAACGCCCGCCCGGCAGCAGTTTGCCGGGCCATGCCTATTCACACAACACGGCCTATCTACAATATCGGATGACCCGCCCGTCACATTACATCGGAAATGTTAAATTATAAATAAAAAACGGCAAAGCCCTGACCAAAAGTCAGCGCCCTTTGAACCAGCGCTCATGGCAAGAGGTGAGTGCCCTGGCAGATTCGATCTTCAGGCTGCGCCGGACAAGCAGGAGGCCAACCCGGGGTGTCTATCTGTGGCCGAACAGTCTGTTCGCATAACTGACGGACGATGGGTGGAGTGCAGCAGATTTTGGCAATTGCATATAATGGAGGGAAATTGCTATTGCCCCCGCATGCCTGGCCAATGGCCGGCCTGAATCAGGCTGATTTCAATCACAAGCGAGGAGCGATCCGGATGGCTGCCACACTCAACCGCGACGGCGCTTATCACTACGGCATGGATACCTCCATTTATCCGGGTGACGCTGCGATGCAGACCTGGTGGAACTGCTCGCCATTTCACTACACAGGTTTCTATCTCGCTCCTGCTCCGTATCATCCTGATGGCAGTTGGATGGACAAGAGACCGGTACTGCTCAGCCAGGGGTGGGGGTTCATGCCCGTATACGTCGGGCGCCAGGCAGACAGTTCATACCTGGATCCGGCAACGGGCGCCAGTGAAGCAGAGCAGGCCGCCAGCCTGGCGAGGTGCGCCGGTTTTCCGTCCCAGGCCATCATTTTCCTCGATATTGAAACCGCGGAGGCATTGAGCGAAGAGCATCTGTCTTATGTTATCCCCTGGGTCAATCAACTCCGGACCACGGGCTATCAAGCGGGGATATACTGCAACTCGGACAACGCCAACCAGATCAGGGACGCCCTCTTCAAGCAACACCCGCCGGGCATCTGGCGCCCGGCGGAATTTTGGGTGGCTCATTATACTGGGTGCACCCCTCTGTCATCCATTCCCATGCCATCATCCAGCGAGGTGCCCTTTGCGAGTGTCTGGCAATTTGCGGGGGATATCGAACTGACATATGGAGGATATACAATCATGGTTGATCTGAACACTGCTGTTTATACTGACCCATCCACATTATCGCGAGAAGCTTCAAAAAAGAGCTGACAGGATCGCAGCAGGCAAGCCGGGTGAGCGAGCGCCACAGTTTACCTGTGGCAAGGCTACCACTGAGAGAGACATTGCGGGGGTAGTTCACCTTTCAGCACCGTCCATACCATCGGCCGGTCAGGCTGGGAAAAGCCTGGCTATCTGCGGAGTCAGTGGATAGAAGCTCAGCCCCACTGTTCCTGGCCCTCCGTGGGCGCCGACCACCGGTCCCATCGGACAGAGTTCCGGATGCAGGTGGGGGTAAGCCGCCCTCACTCCTGACTGCAGCTTCTGACCCGCAGCCTCATCGCCGGCTTGCGCAACACAGACCCTGATGTTGGGGCCCTGCCTCCGCACCACTTCAAGGATCCTCTGCAGCGCCCTTTCCCTGGTGCGCACCTTCTCGTAGACATCGATGTAGTTCTTCTTATGCTCAAAGCACAGAATAGGCTTGATCTGCAGCAGGTTGCCCAGCACAGCTGCGGCAGCGCCAATCCGGCCGCCCCGGCGCAGATATTCCAGCGTATCGATGGTGAAGAGCGTCAGGGAATGACCGATGATGTGCTCAACGATCTCCAGGACCTCGGCCTTGGACAGGCCTGCTTCGATCGCCCGGGCTGCAGCCTCGACCACTAAATAGAGACCGACGGACGTACTGTGGGAATCGACAACCGTAATGTCTAGGGGGTGCAGCATTCGGGCGGCCAACCCGGCGGTCCTGACCGTGCCGCTGAGCCCCTCGCTGAGGTGGATGGAGATGATGCTGTCGGCACGCTCCGCTACCCGCCGGTAAACATCCAGGAAATCTCCGACAGAAGGCTGTGAGGTGGTAGGAAGACGAGGCACCTGGCGCAGCCTGTCATAAAACCAGCCACAGTCCATCTCGTCTTCCGGAAGGCTCACGCCTTCAAAGTTTATAATCAGCGATACCTGTTCGATCTGGTACAACTGCTTGAAACTGCGTGGTAAATAAGCGGTGCTGTCGGTCACTATCCCTATCCTGGCCAGGCTCATCCCTCAATCCCTCTTGCTCCATCTCTTGCTTCTTGGTCTTGCCTACGACTCAGTTGGCCGTGCTCCCCTTGGTATGGTGAGAATCCTTCACTTTACCGGCATTATACCATATCCTGACAGAGGTTGCTGCGAAACTCTCTCCAAACGGAAATTGCAAAAAAGGTCTACAACTCGATGTTTCAGGAGAGGATCAACCTGGGGCTAAGCAGGAAAACTGTGTCGAAGAAAGAATATAATGAAAAGAATAGCATGAGAGGGAGCTGAGTCGAGCTTGGATGAACACGAGAAGCAAATCCGCAACTGGGGCATGTTGTGCCACCTATGCGCCCTGGTATGGGTGATCGGAGTGCCCCTGGGCAACATAGCCGGCCCGCTTATTATCTGGTTGCTCAAGAAAAATGATGACCCGTTTATCGACGAACAGGGGAAGGAGTCTCTGAACTTCCAGATTTCCATGACTATTTATGCATGCATCGCCGGCATTCTTTGCTTTGTGCTCATCGGCATCCCCCTGCTGATTCTGGTGGGAGTCGCCGATCTCATCCTTACCATTGTCGCCGCAGTCAAGGTCAGCAACGCTGAACCATACCGCTATCCCCTGACAATCCGGTTTTTTCGTTAACTATTTGCCCCGGATAGAGGACGATTTTGAGAACCGGGCACTCGCCTCGATTCGCCATCCCGAAGAGGAGAAAGGTGAGACATGGATCACCCGGTTCTCAATCTGTTTCATCCGCTGATCCGCAACTGGTTTGCCGAGCAGGTGGGCCTGCCCACCGATATTCAAGTCCAGGCCTGGCTGCACGTTGCCAGGGGTGAGCATGTCCTGATCACCGCTCCCACGGGCAGTGGCAAGACCCTGGCCGCCTTCCTCTGGGCGCTGCAGAAGCTGATCACCGGGGATTGGCCGGGTGGCCGGGTGCGGGTCCTGTATGTCTCGCCTCTGAAGGCCTTGAACAATGACGTGCAGCGCAACCTGCTGCAGCCCCTAAAGGAGCTGCGGGCGTATTTTGAATCAGCGGGCGAACTGTTTCCCCCGATCCGGGTGCTCACCCGCAGTGGTGACACCCCGCCAAACGAGCGCCAACAGATGCTGCGCCGGCCGCCGGAGATCCTGATCACCACCCCCGAGAGCCTCAACCTGCTGCTCAGTTCCAAAAACAACCGCCTGATCTTGAGTGGGGTGTCAACGGTTATCCTGGATGAAATCCACGCCGTCCTCGGCAGCAAGCGGGGCACCCATCTGATCACGGCGGTTGATCGCCTTATTCCTCTGGCGGGTGAGTTCCAGAGGATCGCCCTGTCCGCCACGGTACGGCCATTGGAGCCGGTCGCCCAATTCGTGGGCGGCCTGGTAGCCAGCCATGGCGGCGAGGAATACCATTATCAACCGCGGCCGGTGGCCATCCTGAGGTCGACCGCCACCAAGCGCTATCACCTGACTGTCGAGGCCGTCGAACAGGACGAGGACATGGCCGAACAGGACGCCCTCTGGCAGCAGTTGGCTGTTTCCCTGACGAGGGTGATCTGCGCCAACACCGCCACCCTGGTCTTTTGCAACAACCGCCGGACAGTCGAAAAGCTGACCCGCCTGATCAATGATGCGGCGGGCCAGACCCTGGTCTATTCCCACCATGGCTCGCTGGCCAGGGAACTGCGCCTGGCGGTGGAGCACAAGCTCAAATACGGTGAACTGAAAGGGATCGTGGCCACCAATTCCCTCGAGTTGGGCATCGACATCGGGGAACTCGATGCGGTGGTTCTGGTGCAAACCCCGCCCTCGCTGACCGCCACCATCCAGAGGATTGGCCGGGCCGGCCACGGGGTGGGCCAGGTGAGCCGGGGGATCCTGTTTCCCATGTTCGGTCATGATTTTTTGGAGGCGGCGGTGGCCTCACTCAACCTGCCAGCAGCCGGGATCGAGCCGACCGCCCCCATCGAGGCGCCCCTGGATGTGCTGGCGCAAGTGCTGCTGTCCATGACCGCCGTCGAGCCCTGGAACGTGGACAAATTGTACGCCTTCCTCAGGACCAGCCACCCATACCGCCACCTGTCCCGGAAGAGCTATGACCTGCTGCTGGAAATGCTGGCCGGCCGCTACGCCGATACCCGGTTGCGCGAGCTCAAACCCCGTATCATCTGGGACAAGCTGGACCATACGGTCAATGCCCGTGACGGGGCGGCCCGCCTGGTCTACCTGGGGGGCGGCACCATCCCCGACCGGGGCTACTATGATCTCCGCCTGATGGACACCAAGGCCAAGATCGGCGAGTTGGACGAGGAGTTTGTCTGGGAGCGGAGCGTGGGCGAGATCTTCATGCTGGGAGCCCAGGTGTGGCGGATCATGCGCGTCACCCATAATGATGTGGAAGTAGTGCCCGGCGACCGGACGATCAACATCATCCCCTTCTGGCGGGCGGAAGAGCAGAACCGCGATTTCTTCTATTCCGAAAAGATAGGCCTTTTTCTGGAAGAGGCGGATCAGAACCCGGACACAGCATTATTCCTCAATCAGCCGGAGATCAAAAACGCCTGGTCCGCCTACGCCGTCGAACGGCTCACCGAATTTCTCGACCGGCAGAAAGAAGTAACCGGCCAACCCTTGCCCCACCGGCATCATATCCTGATCGAACACTTCGCCGACCCGCTGAACACGGCGGACAGCAAACAGGTGATTGTGCACACTCTATGGGGCGGCAAGGTCAACCGGCCTTTTGCTATGGCCCTGGCCGCCGCCTGGGAGCAAAGGTTCGGCTACCCCCTGGAGATGTATGTCGGCAACAACAACATCATGCTGATGCTGCCCCACAGCTTCGCCCCGCAGGACCTGTTCTCCATGGTGGCGCCCCAAAACCTGGAGAATTTACTGCGGCTCAAGTTGGAAAGCTCGGGCTTCTTCGGGGCGAAATTCCGTGAAAACGCCGGCCGCGCCCTGCTGCTGCCCAAGGCCGATTTCAAAAAGCGCATGCCCCTGTGGCTCAACCGCCTGCGGGCGAAAAAATTGATGGCGGCGGTCACCCCGTACGCCGACTTTCCGATCATGCTCGAGACCTGGCGCACCTGCCTGCAGGACGAATTCGATCTGCCAGCGCTCAAACAACTGCTGGACGAGATCAACGACGGCCGGATCAGGATCAGCGAGACGGTAACCCGCCAGCCCTCTCCCTTTGCGTCCGATGTCGTCTGGCGCCAGACCAACAAATACATGTACGAGGACGACACCCCCTTCTCCGACAAGCAGTCCAGTTTGAGCCAGGAGTTGTTGAAAGAGCTGGTGTATTCGCCGCACTTGCGGCCGGAACTCCCGGAGGCCTTAATCCGGGAATTGGACGCCAAGCTCAAGCGGACCGCCCCGGGGTATGCGCCCACCGACGCCGAAGAGTTGTTGCTGTGGATCAAGGAACGCCTGCTCATTCCCGCCGATGAAGCGGCCGCTCTCTTCGCCGCCATGGAACGGGACCGCCGGTCAACCGGTCTTGATGACAATGCCGCTATCGAAGAGATCGAGGGCGCCCTCGGGGGCAAAGCGGCCTGGCTGCACCTGCCGGGGACGAAACAACCCGGCCTGTGCGCCCTGGAAATCCTGCCGCGGATCGCCGCCTGCCTGGGGACCGGCCATGACGACCTCACCCTGCGCCCCTTAGTCCCTGAAGCAGCCGGCGAGTTGTCGGCAGGCTTGACCAAGGCCGCTGCCCTGTGGGAACAGGAGACGGCCGCCGAGCCGGATGAACTCAGGAGTGACACCGCCCTGTTGGTGAGCCAGTGGCTGTCCTACTACGGCCCCGTGCCGCAGGATTTTGTCAGCCGGCGCCTCGGTCTGCCGGCCACGGTCTGGGCGGATGTGCTGGCCACCCTGCTGGAAGAGGAATGCATCGTGGCGGATGTACTTACCCAGGGAGCCGGCGAGGAGGAGATCTGCGACCGTGAAAACTTGGAGCGCCTGTTCACGATGGCCAGGCGCGCCCGCCAGCCGGAATTCAATCCTCTGCCGGTGACCGCCCTGCCCCTATTTTTAGCAAGCTACCAGGGTGTGGTGGCCAAGGGAACAGGCATGGAGGACTTGCAGGAGCGCCTTGAACGATTGTTTGGCCTGATCTGCCAGGCCCGTCTCTGGGAGGAGGCCATCCTGCCCGCCCGCATGGAGCCCTATTACACCGCATGGACGGACAGCCTGATGCAAAACAGCGACCTGATCTGGTTTGGCCGCGGCAACAGACGGGTGGGCTTCTGTTTTCGTGAAGACCTGGAGTTGTTCCCTCCCGGCGAGGAGCGTCAGGGAGAAGGAGATGAAGCACAGGTGCGGGCTCTGTTCCCGGATCCGTGGAGCAAATACGATTTCTTCGCGCTCAGCCGGCATACGGGCCTGTCGAGCGATGTCCTGACGCGCCGGTTGTGGCGGCATGTCTGGCGGGGCGGCATCAGCAACGATAGTTTTGCCGTGCTGCGCCGGGGAATCCTGACCAAGTTCACACCCCTCCAGGCGGAAGACAGGCAGGGCTTGAGCCGCCGCACCGGATACAGCCGCTGGTCCGCTACGCGTCCCTTGCACGGCAGTTGGTATGCCTTGCCGGCCATCGAGGAGCGGGACCTGGTGGAGCAGGAGGAACTGATCAAAGAGAGGATCCGCCAGCTTTTTAACCGCTATGGAGTGCTGTTCCGCGAGTTGGTGCAGCAGGAACTGCCCGAGATGCAGTGGCGGCGGATTTTTCGTACGCTGCGCCTGATGGAGTTTTCCGGGGAGATCTCTGCCGGGCACGTTTTTGAACAGATCACCGGCCTGCAGTTTGCCTCCCGGGAGGCAAACCGTTTCTTGCGCCAGGGATTGAACGAGGAGAGCATCTATTGGCTGAACGCCGCCGACCCGGCATCCCCCTGCGGGCTCAAACTGCCTGGTATGGACGAAGACCTGCCTGCCCGCCTGCCGACCAATTATATTGTGTTTCATGGCACCCGGCTGCAGGTGGTGGCCAAGCGCAACGGTAAAGAGCTTCTGATCAAGGCCGAACCCGATGATCCGTCCTTACCCGCCTATTTGGCTTTTTGCAAAACCCTGTTGACGCGTGATTTCAATCCCTTAACCTGCGTGATCGTGGAATCGATCAACGGCCTCCAGGCCACGGAAAGCCCCTACAGAAAAGCGCTGCAGGGCATCGGTTTCACCGGCCAGCACAACAGCCTGAGATTGATGCGGCGATATTAGCCTCCGGCAACCCCGCGGCTGCAACACTACCCACGCCGCACCACGGGCGGGTTTGACAGCCCACGCTTGCGGCGTTATGATAACTTAGGTTACCGAATTATAAGGTATACAAAGGATGTGACGGTCTTGTCCCGCCGCCTCTTCAAGGCGACGGCATTATGTACTCCGCATTCTTCAGGCCATGTACTCCGCATTCTTCAGGCCATGTACTCCGCATTCCTTGGGGCTAAGGCGAAGCCTCAGATGCGGAGGATGCGGAGGATGCGGAGGACCGGAGGTCTGGATGCGGAGGGCCGGGTTAGTCATCTGTGGTCAACAAGAGGAGCGATAAAAACTTTGAGTGTTAACACGGCAAGCGCAGAACCATTAGAAAAAACCCCTCAGTCGGGCTACAAATGGATAGCCCTTTCCAACACCACCCTGGGCATGCTAATGGCATCCATCGACGTCAATATAGTTTTGATCTCCCTGCCGGCCATCTTCCGGGGCATACACATCAACCCGCTCGCTCCGGACGAGGCGAGCTACCTCCTCTGGATGCTGATGGGCTACTCGATGGTAACGGCCACCCTGCTGGTATCCTTCGGCCGGCTTTCCGATATGTTCGGCCGGGTTCGCCTGTACAACCTGGGCTTTGCCGTTTTCAGCTTTGCCTCCATCCTGCTCTCCGTGACTCCGGGCCATGGTAATACGGGGGCGCTGGAGTTAATCATTTTTCGTTTACTGCAGGCAGTGGGGGGCGGTTTTTTGTTCTCCAACAGCGCGGCGATCCTGACCGATGCCTTTCCATCCTCGGAAAGAGGCATGGCCATGGGCTTGAATCAGATTGCCTTCATCGGCGGTTCCCTGCTCGGGCTGATTCTGGGCGGTGTTCTGTCCGCCATAAACTGGCGGCTGGTCTTCCTGGTCAGCGTTCCGGTGGGGATTACGGGGACCATCTGGGCATATCTAAAGCTAAAGGAGATCAGCGCCCCCCATAGACAGAGTATCGACTTCATCGGCAACGCCACCTTCGGCGCCGGCCTGACTATCTTTCTGGCCGCCCTGATCTATGGCATCATGCCTTACGGATCTTCGCCCATGGGGTGGACCAACCCCTGGGTTAAAGCCGGCCTGGCGGTGGGGGTCATTCTGCTGATCGCCTTTGTCTTCATTGAAACGCGGGTCAAATACCCCATGTTCCGCCTCAGCCTGTTCCGCATCCGCATGTTTGCGGCCGGCAACGTGAGCGGCTTTCTCTCCTCCGTGGCCCGGGGCGGCCTGATGTTCATGCTCATCATCTGGCTGCAGGGTGTCTGGCTGCCGCTGCACGGCTTCAACTTCGCAGACACGCCGCTGTGGGCGGGGATCTACATGATGCCTATGATGGGCGGCTTCTTCCTGATGGGTCCGCTTTCCGGGTGGCTCTCCGACCGTTTTGGCGCCCGGGGATTCTCTACCGGCGGTATGCTGCTTCAGATGGCCGGTTTTCTGCTGCTGGCATCTCTGCCGGCAAACTTTTCCTACCTGCCGTTCATGCTGATCCTGGTGCTTTTTGGCCTGGGAATGGGCATGTTCGCCTCCCCCAATACTACTTCCATCATGAATTCAGTGCCGGCAGAATACCGCGGGGTGGCTTCCGGAATGCGGTCCACTATTCAGAACTCCGGCGCCCTCCTGAGCATGTCCGTCTTTTTCAGCCTGGTCATCATCGGTTTGGCCAGCAAGCTGCCACCGGTGCTGTACTCCGGCCTGGTGGCGCAGGGCTTGCCGGCGGCGGCGGCCATCCAGGCGGCCCACCTGCCGCCCACGGGAGCGCTCTTTGCCGCCTTTCTGGGCTACAATCCCATGCAACAACTGCTTTCGCCCGCGGTGCTGGCCAGCCTGCCGGCTGCCACCAGGAGCCTGATCCTGGGCAAGGAATTCTTCCCCTCGTTGATGGCGCCTGCCTTCATGGGCAGCCTGAGAATAACCTTTTACGGATCTGCCGCTATGTCCCTGGTAGCGGCTATTGCCTCTATGCTGCGTGGTGAGAGGTACATCCACGATTTGGATGAAGCCCCATCTTCACAGGAGTTATTGCAAGAGCGCGGCTAGTGCCAACCAGCGCCACAGAATATCATAAAATTACGCTATCGTTAACATGGATGTAACAAATGAACGATTGCTTGTAACAATCGCGTGATAGACTGTCCACGGAAGAGTGTGTAATTCTATTTATCATGTGCAATCTGGAACACTTCAGGCTTGACCGGACGAGTTGAACGGGTTTTGTTATTAATAATTGAATGGGGGTAAGTAAATGATCGGAAAGGTGTTTTCGAAACGTGGACTTCTATTATTGATGGCCCTGCTGGTCGTGCTGGTGATGACGGCCACACCCGCTTTTGCCCTGAACCCGCAGCCATTACCGCCCGGTGCGCATGCCATCCAGGTGAATATCAACGGGTCTCCCCTGCAGATGAATGTGGCGCCAATGATCATCGACGGGCACACGATGGTGGCCATGCGGGCGATCTTCGAGGCACTGAATGCCACAGTGCAGTGGAATGCTACCGACAAGAGCATCTACGCCACCGAGGGCAATAATTCAATCCAACTGCAGATCGGCAACACCGTCGCCGTCTATGACGGATCCCAGGTCACCCTGGACGTGGCGCCGATGATCGTCGATGGGTCCACGCTGGTGCCGGCAGCTTTCGTCAGCAAGGCCCTGGGCGCCCTGGTCGTCTGGGACGCTGCCAATCGGCAGGTAAACATCACCACTGCAAGTTCTCAGACCAATCCGCTCCTGACCCCGTTTATAAAGGGGGGGCCTGATATCAAGTTCGACCCCGCGGTAGTCGAGCAGCTTACCAGTAAAGTACACGCTGACTTCCGCAATCTGGTTGTGACACAGAAGCTGCCGCAAGAGCAGGTAGTGCAGCAGGAGATACTGTTTCTGCGGCAGCAGCCTAACATTCAGGATGTCACAGAACTTCCGGGCGGCAACCTGTTTGTTCATTTCAAGGGCGGTTATCCGCTGATCATGTTTCTTGGCCAAGATACCCTGGGCGGCCCCGTCGACCTGCAGTCGGATGAGACAACGCTGCCCACGCTTAATAAAAATGCGACGGGCCTTTTGAATCCAGGCCTTTTGAATCCAGCCCTGCTGCAGCCTGGGCATCCGGGATCCAACAATGCCCTGATCTTCGACTGCCTCGACGATGACGCCTGGGCGATCCAACACGTATCCACGGTTGATGTGGGCGCCGATCTCCAGGCCATGGGGTATAATGTGACAACGGAACTGAACGATAATGCCAGCGTGGCCAACGCTACGCAGTTCGCCAACGGCAATTACGGGGTGGTGTACGTACGCGCCCACGGCGGTGTCCTACCCGGAAACGATTTCGGATTTCTGATGCGTCCGTGGTCCAGCAGTCCCATGCCCTGGGACAGCGGCTACACCGGCACCTGGCCGGTAAGCTTCGATTCGGATG
>Ga0224558_1002500_pt1 | contig 16687 bp, 16 predicted proteins | sample 714S32024metaG_FD_180682 | JGI IMG/M metagenome (GOLD analysis project Ga0224558, IMG submission 180682) | Peat soil microbial communities from Stordalen Mire, Sweden - 717 S3 20-24 | ecosystem: Environmental > Terrestrial > Soil > Wetlands > Peat | place: Sweden: Norrbotten County, Stordalen... | reverse complement strand
GCATTTGTCTTTTCTAACCCAGCCGCTATGAGAGCTTTAGCTGCGGTTGGGTTAGAAAAGACAAATGCGACTTACGTGAATTGATAATTGTCGCCAGACCCCAAAAGTAATTGTCGCTGTACAGTAGCACCTCTGATCGGGGATCAGAGGTGCTACGGCGAGGCTCCGGCGAGGCTACGGCGAGGCTACGGCGGGACTGGCGCCATATCCGAGCGGCATTCAGTTCAGTACAAGCGATGGCGGAAGAGGTAGGCGGCCAGGAGCAGGTTGGCCACGCCGAGAGCGGCCATCGGCCAGAATTGGTCGAGCAGGAGGTGAAATGGGGTGTCTTGCAGGAAGACACCGCGCAGGATGACCAGGAAGTAGCGCATCGGGTTGAGGTAGGTGACCTGCTGGACCCAGGGAGGCATATTGGCTATGGGCGTGGCAAAGCCGGACAGCAGGATGGAGGGCACGAGGAACAGGAAGGCGCCTAGCAACCCTTGCTGCTGGGTGACGGCCAGGGAGGAAATCATCAGCCCCGTCCCCACTGTGGAGATGAGGAAGCAGAACAGCCCGACATACAGCGTCAGGAGGCTGCCGCGCAAGGGAACCTGGAACCAGAGGGTGGCGAGCAGGATGATCAGGGTCGCTTCGAAGAAGCCGATGATGAAGCCCGGGAGCGCCTTGCCGAGGAGGATTTCCCCGGGCCGGAAGGGAGTCACCAGAAGTTGGTCGAAGGTGCCTTGCTCGCGTTCGCGGGCGACCGACAGGGCCGTCACGAGGGTGGTGACCACCAGAGTCAGCAAGCCAACGATGCCCGGCACGACAAACCAGCGGCTGAGCAGGTTGGGATTGAACCACGCCCGGAATTCCAAACTGGCCTGGGCCGCCGCGCCGCCGGTCCGCTGCTGCCAGTCCGCATTAAAGGCCGCGACGATGGTGTTAATGTAGTTGAGCAGGATCGCGGCCGTATTGGAGTTGCGCCCGTCCACGATGATCTGCACCGGGCCCGGGCGGCCACGGAGTAGCTCGCGGCTGAATTGGGGGCCGATGTGCAAGACCATCAGCACGCGCTTGGCGTCCACCTGCGGGGCGATTTCCTCTTCGTGCGTTATCACGGACACCTGCCGGAAATTGGGCGAGGCGCCGAAGCGGGCGACCAGGTCGCGCGCCTCCTGGCCGGGGTCTTCATTATAGACCGCGAAGGGAATGCGACTGAGATCGAACGTGGCCGCGTAGCCGAATATGAGCAACTGGACGATGGGCGGCACGAAGACGACCACACGGCTGCGCTTGTCCTTGAGCAGGGTCAGGAACTCCTTGATCATCAGGGCTCGAATTCGCTGCAGGCAGGAGATCATATTCGTTTGCGCCGCGTGAGGGCACGCGGCCTACAACGGCCGGTAGGCCGGGTGCCCTCACGCGGCGGGACTCTTGACGTTACGTACAGCATCTGGCTCCTATTCCAAGCGTTTGCGGAGCTTGCGGCGGCTGACGCCGAGGAAGAGCGCGGCCATCAGGAGGAGGGCCAGGGAATTCGGCAGGATGACGGACCAGACGTTGCCGGCCAGGAACACGGTTTGCAGGATGGCGACAAAGTAAGACGCCGCGAGCAGGTGAGTGAGCCATTGGACAATCGGCGGCATGCTGCCGACGTCGAAGATGAACCCCGACAGGATGAAGGCGGGCAGGAAGGTGGTGATGATGGCCAACTGCCCGGCGACGAACTGGTTCTTGGTGACCGTGGAGATGAGCAATCCCATGCCCAGCGCGGCCAGCAGGAAGAGCGCGGCGGCGCCGAACAATACCAAGAGCGAGCCGCGCAACGGGACCCCGAAGAGCCAAACACCCATGCCCACGGAAAGCGACATACCGCCCATGCCGAGAATGAAGTAGGGAATCAGCTTACCCAAGAGCACTTCGCGCATCGTTACCGGGGTCACCAGCAGAGCCTCCATAGTGCCGCGCTCCCATTCCCGGGCCATCACCATCGCGGTCAATAGCGCGCCAATCAGGGTCATAATGACGGCGATCAAGCCGGGCACCAGGAAGTTGCGGCTGCGCAGTTCGCTGTTGAACCAGATTCGCTGCTCAAGCTGGATCGGCATGGCGAGCGTTTCACCCCGGGCCAGCGCTTCGCGTTGGAGCCATTTTTGCCAGACGCCTTGCACGTAGCCGAGGACAAGGCGGGCGGTGTTGGCATCCACGCCGTTGACGATGACCTGGATAGGTGCGCCGCCGGGCTGGCGCAATTGGCGGGCGAAGTCGGACCGCAGATGCACAATGGCCATTACCCGGCGGTCCAGCAGCGCCTGCTCGGCTTCGCGCAGGCTGCGCGGGAACACCGGCTCGAAGTAACGGGACTGATGGAAGCCGCTCGTGAAGCTGGCTGTGTCCGGGCTGGGCAATTCGACGACGAGGGCGATCGGCACATGTTCCGCGTCAAGCGAGACGCCGTAGCCGAAGATTAGCAGCAACACCAGCGGCAGGAGAAAGGCGATGGCGAGGCTGCTCGGGTCGCGCAGGATTTGGTAGAACTCCTTGCGGAGCAATCCGCGCAGGCGGGTTCGGCTGCCGCCACGCGCGGGTGCGCGCGGGGCGTTTGGCGATTCAAGCGGCGCGTTCATTGGGTTTCCGGCCACGCTGCCAGGCCAGGAGCGCGAAGGCCGAAGGCCGAAAACCGAAGGCCGAAAGAAGGCCGTGGACCGAAGACCGAAGCTGCCCGCCGGCGGCCGTGGAGGGCTTCGCCGCATCTCACCTCGGAGTGGAGTTGCAGGTGTCGGGCTCTTCTGGGATTTCCTCCGCCAGCGCGGTCACGGGGTCCGGTTTTCGGAGTTCGGAGTTCGGAGTTCATTCGGGTTTCGGCCTTCGGGCTTCGGGCTTCGCTTTTCATGAATGGCATGAGCGATCCGGGCCTGGTTGTACCTTGCCCTCGATCAGGCCGATGAAGGCGTCTTCCATCGTGGGGTCGGGGTGCTCTGGCGTACGCTGTCGTTGTTTGATCTCCTCGGGCGTGCCGAGGGCGAGGATTTCGCCGTCGGCCATGATCGCCAGCCGGTCGCAATACTCCGCCTCTTCCATGAAATGGGTGGTGACCATGACGGTGACATTCTGCTCGGCCAGGGAGTTGATGTGGTCCCAGAACTCGCGCCGGGCGAGCGGGTCCACGCCGGAGGTCGGCTCATCGAGGAACAGGATTTCGGGCTCGTGCATGAGCGCGCAGGCCATTGCCAGGCGCTGTTTGTGTCCGAGAGGCAGGTCTATGCTGTTGGTGTCGGCTATTGGCCCGAGCTCGAACTGCGCGAGCGCCCAGCCAATCTGCTCGCGCTGGCGGGGTCCTGACAGCCCATAGGCGCTGCTGAAGAAGCGCAGATTCTCTGCCACACTGAGATTGCCATACAGCGAGAACTTCTGGGACATGTAGCCGACCCGCGCCCGGGCCGTCGCGGCGGCGTGCCGCAGGTCCACGCCGGCCACGCGCAGCACGCCTTCGGTCGCGGGCAGCAATCCACAGAGCATGCGGAAAGTGGTGGACTTGCCCGCGCCGTTGGCGCCCAGCAAGCCGAAGACCTCGCCGCGCCGGACCTGGAAGGTTACGCCTTTGACGGCGTAGAAGTCGCCGAAGCGCCGTTTCACATCTCGGACCTCAATGACCGGGCTATCGCCATTGCCTGGCTGCGGCTGCCGTCGCGTCGGCGCGCGGACATTCCTGTCCGCAGCAACAACCGATGGGGGAGACGACTTGAGAACTGAAGTGAACGCGTTGCCTTTTGGGGCTTGCTGCGGACAGGAATGTCCGCGCGCCGGCCGTAGTGGCGATGTCCGCTCCGCGGCGGGGGCGGCGACGCCTTGTTCCGCTTGCCGCTTTCTGAGCAGGGTTACAAAGCTGTCCTCCAGCCGGGGCGGTACCGGCTGGAGCGTTACGCCAGACAAACCGGGCACTAACGTTGCGAGGTCTGGCGGAGTCTCGCTATCCATTACCAATCGCACGCGTTCGCCCTGGATGAGTGCATCCACGACCGACGCCGCGGCGGCGAGCCGGGCCTGGATCACGCGCTTGCGCTGGCCGGGCGCCGAAACGAGATAGGTGCGGCCACGGGCTTGCTCACGAAACTGCTGGGGCGGACCCTGGCCCACCAATTCGCCCTCGTGCATCAGGAGAACCTCCTCGCAGCGCTCCGCCTCATCCAGGTAAGCAGTGCTCAGCAGCACTGTCATGCCTTCCTGCCGGACGAGGCGATACACGATCTGCCAAAGCTCACGACGGGAGACAGGATCTACGCCGACTGTCGGCTCGTCCAGCAACAGCAGTCGGGGCGGGCGCACGAGAGTGCAGGCAAGCCCCAGCTTCTGCTTCATGCCGCCAGAAAGGCGTCCGGCCAAGCGTGCTGTAAACCGCGCCAGTCCCGTCATCCGCATCAGCTCCTCGTAACGGTCCGGGCGCTCGCCCTCGGGCAGTCCCTGGAGGTCGGCGTAGAGGTCGAGGTTCTCCTGGACGGAGAGGTCCTCGTAGAGTCCGAACCGCTGCGGCATGTAGCCAACGTTCGCCTGCACGGCCAGCGACTGGCTCGTAGCGTCGAAGCCGAGAGTGCGAATTTGTCCTTCGTCTGGCGCTAGCAGCCCCACTGCCAGGCGCATCAGGGTTGTTTTACCCGCGCCGTCCGGCCCGATCAATCCGGTCACGCGGCCAGGCCGCACTTCGAGGCTGACATTGCGCAGGGCCTGGATCGTGCGCTTGCCGACCACGAATCGCTTGCCCACCTGCCGCACCTGCAGCACGGACTCAGGCGTGTTAGCGGCCCGCTCGGCGTTGACCGAATCGTCCATGCAATTCCCGCTTCACGGGCTCGCGGCGGGGCGAGCCGGGGGTTGGGCTTCAGGGCTTTGTGGCCGATTGAGAGGCACCGTCACCTCCGCCGGCATGCCGAGACGCAGTTCGCCCTGTGGATTGGGGACGAAGGCCCGGACCTCATAAACGAGTTTGGTGCGCACCTCGGGCGTCTCGACGGACTTGGGAGTGAACTCGGCGGTAGGCGAAATGAATCCGATCCACGCCGGGTAACGCTTCCCGGGGAAGCTGTCCGTGGTCACTTCCGCCTTCATGCCGGTCCGAATCTTGCCGAGGTCAGTCTCGGGCACGTAGGCGCGCACCCAGACCGGGTCATCGAGCGCCAGGGTGAACACCGGTTTCTGGGGCGAGGCCATGTCACCGGTTTCCAGGAGGCGGTTCCGGATGACGCCATTGGTGGGGGCGTAGAGCTGGGCGTCGGCGAGTTCCCGCCGCGCCAGGGCCAGGTCCGCTTCGTAGGCCTGCAAGGTGGCCTTGGCGGCGGCGATGTCTTCCTTGCGCGGTCCCAGCACCATCAGGTCGTAAGCCTCGCTAGCTGCCGCATCGCGCGCTTTGGCCACATCCAACGCTGCCCGGGCATCATCTCTTCGCTGCGGTGGCTCCACACCCTGGGTAGTGAGTTGGATGACCCGTTTATAGATCAGTTCGGCATTTACCAAATCGGCCTTGGCGGCTTCGAGGTCCGCTTTGGACTTGCGCACTTCCTCCGGTCGGTTGCCCGCTTCAAGCCGGGCGACCACTTGCCGCTGCGCCTGCACCTGAGCCTCGCGACTGGCGGCTTTGGGCTCCAACCGCTGCGTATCCAGCCGTGCCAGGAGTTGGCCGGTTTTAACCCGGTCGCCTTCCTCAACCAGCAGCGCGGCAATCCGTTCGTTGCCGTTGAAAGCGAGCTGCACCTGGCGGATATCCACATTCCCAAACATCAGCAGCCGATCTTCAGCCACGCCGCGCTCACGGTGTTGCCAAAACCAGAACGCGGCGGCCAGGCCGCCGACCAGCAATACCGGGATGACGATGCGAGCTCGTTTCATAATTGGAATGCTCTGCCGTTGCGCATTTGTATGATAGGAGCAAACGGGTAAGCTACAACCAGAATAGCCGGGGCTGAGAAAGGGATGGCACGCCTCCTCTGGAGTCCGCCTCCCGAATCCGAAATCCTAACCTGGCGCCGCCAGAGCCAACGATGGAGAGCACCCGCGAAACACGCTAAACATACGAAAGAAGGCCGGCTCTTAGCGATTCTTGTGCTGACCTATGTCACCAATATCAGCTTGTCTTTAGGCCCGCAAGGTATTCAAGATTTCGGTCATGCAGGCTGTGGTGTCATCGCTCAGTTGATGCCCTTTAAGCAAGACGCCCTCACTTTCCAATTTCGCGAGCACGACGGCTGGGGATGGCATGGGAACACCAGGCTCAGCACTGGAGATGATTAATTGCGCCAATGTCCCTGAGTTGCCCAAATCCACCTTGGCCGCGATCGAGCTGGCTATCACAGCGGTAAGCGCCTTGAAAGCGCTTTTGATTTGATCGTCGCGCAGGTAGTTGACTTCAACTCTACATGATGCCGGAAAGGTCCGCTGAATCTCCGCCAGTAACGCCTTGAGACGCTCGGCAAACATGTCATTTATCCACAACCCCTGTTCGAAGAAGTCTCTAACCAATTCCTTGCGAACGGCTGCACGCCATTTCTCCACTGCTTCGATAAGGTCGTGCAAGAGGCCTTGCCTGGCTTTGCCTGCTTCGGAAGTGGCAAGCTGGTAGGATAGGCACACTTCGGATTGAAGTCTGTCAACGTCCTGCCCGAGTTTGGTTCTCCTATCCTGAAGCCCACGCTGGCACACTTGAAGCTCGGCCTCCTTCCGCCGCCACCGCAGTCCGAGGAGTATCGCAACGAAGAGCGTTCCAAAGGCCCCACCGGCAAAGATGAGAGCTTTGATCATCGTGGCTGAAACTGCATGACCCAGTCCAGACTGGGGGGGCTGATCCAAGTGGGTCAATCCTAACAGATCCAGGCAACAGACTCCCAGAAGAGTAAAGAAGCAGACGGAAATATACAAATAGGCAACAAACCAACCTGCCAACCAGTTTCGAGCTGATCTGAGCTTCGCAGTCTCCACAGGGAGTTCTTCGATTTCAGGAATCAAATGCAGAACAACCTCCGGCGGAACTAAGCTGGCGGCTGGTTGCACCAGCGAGGAGGTGAGCCTTCTGATATGCTTCGTCAAAGCGCCGGAGGGTCCGCATTGCTCGGGAAGGTCCGGCTCCTGGTAGAGGAAGGAAAGGGCTTCGCGGTGCTCTTTCTCCCAATCAGGAAAATCTTCGGTCTCCATGCCGGCGGTGGGTAAGTCGAGTCTCTTGAGCAGAATCTCAAAGAGGGTGTCAAGCCTGGTGTCTTCGTCACTTTCTTTGAGAAAAAGCACTTGTCGCTCCCAATCCCTATGCTTCTGTGCTTTTCGCCCCTGCGCCTTTAACTCCACCAGAAAAGCCTGTTCGGCTTTTAGAGGGGCTTGGTCGGCTTTCTCTGGCTCAGGACGCTGCATGTCCATTTGTCTCCTGCAAGGGTCGGTCGCCAATTCGCGCGGCGCCGACGAAGACGGCGCCCGACTCGACCACGAGGTTGCGGGCCTTCATCGTGCCAAAGAACCGGGCGGTGGCGCTAAGCCGCACCGTGCCCGAAGCCTGCAAGGTAGCTACCAACTCCCCACTGATGTCGGCCGCCTCGACAGGCAGTGATTCAGGCCAGTGAAAATGATGGCCGGCCGGAATCACCAGCCGACCGGCGGTGATGCTGCCTTTGATGTCCGCGGAGGAATTAATCTCCAACGTGCCCTCGGTGACGAGCCTGCCAATGAAACGGCCCTTGACGAGGGCCTCACCGACCAGCACCTCAGAGTCGAAGAGAAAGCCCCTTTCCTCGATCACCAGGCGGCCATGCGTCCTGTACTTCTTAGAGACGGTCTGCGTGACCCGGTAGTTGGCCAGGTCCACGTGACTGCGGCATCGTTTGCAGATGGTTGAGGCGGCGGCGACCGGCACGGTGAGTTCCGCCCCGCAATGGAAACAGCGGACCTGTTTGGGCTCGAACTGGAGCTTCGCCAGCGGGGCCGGCAGGCGCTGCACTTGCTCGAGCCGAAAATGCTGGTGGCACTGCTTGCAGATGCTGGAGTAAGCGGTGCGCGGCTCGAGTTGGCAATGCCCGCACCTGGGGCAGGTTACCGCGATCCTATCCAGCTTCAACGGGGGCATGGAAGATGGGGTTCTTCGACGCTTTGGGCAGGATCACGCCCAAAAAACCGAGGGCCGAAATCCGACGCCCAAACGTAATCCGAGACCCGAAGGCCGAAGCCACCGGCGCTCCAGCCGGCACACTAGATTGCGCCGGGTTTGGCTTGACCGGCGGTCCTGGCGGCTTCGCCGCTGGGTGATTGAGCCGGCACAACGGGGGCGAGCTTGCTGGGATTGACTTCAGTCTTGCCCTCAAAGGTGACGCCTTCCTCAATGGCCAGTTTGGCCGACCGAATGTCGCCGAACAGCTCGGTTCGGGCCTTAATCTCAATTCGTTCCTTGGCCGTGACATTGCCGTTGATCTTGCCCCGCAGCACGACTGAGTTGACGTTGAGGTTGCCCTTGATAACCGCGTTGTCGCCTAGGTGGAGGATGCCCTCCGAGGCGATGTCGCCGTTCAGCTTCCCATCGAAGGTCAGCTCGCCATTGAACTTGAAGGTGCCCGTGATTTCGACATCCGAGTTCAGGATGTTCTTCGAGTTAACAGTTTGTGTTGTGCTCATGATCCGTCGGTGACTTGTTAATTTGGCGGGGGCGCAATTGCGTGCGCGGCCTTCCAGTTCCCTTAAGAAGAACAAGGCATCATCGGCTAGAGGGCGCGGCGTGCCAATCCCAGTGAATACGTATGATGTCTAAGTAGTCTAACCGACGAGGACACCGGCACATAAGAACGGTTAAAGTGGGGAGGGGCGTGGAGCTTTGGGAGAGGCTGGCTTTCAGGCATGTATATGGTGTACGGATCGTGTACCTATCTTGTACCTATGGTGTACCTATCGTGTACGGATGGTGCACGTATGGTGTACGTGTATTGGGGATAGCCTACCGCAAGGGGGATTCAAGGGAGCCGTGATAGCATAGGTGCATATTGGCTAAGGGTTCAGAGCCGGCGGATTTCGGCCCAAAGCGGCTCCAGGTCGGTGTCATCGAGGGCCATTTGCTTGATCTTCTCCTTGCCGCCGACGGCCACGGCGCGGTTGAGCCAGTCACGGGCGGCGTCAAGTTGCCTCAACTGGCAGGCGTAACAGGACAGGTTGAAGGGGATGGTCAGCTCTTTGGGGAACTTGTCAAAGGCCGGCAGAAGGGCTTCCCAGGCTTTCTGGATACCCCCATCGGCGACACGGCGCAGGGCATAGGCCTGGTGCAGCCAGCCGGAGGAGCGCTTGGGGGCGCGGCGCAGGAGGGTCTGAGCGACTTGCAGCGCCTCGTCCCAGCGGTTCTGCTGCGCCGAGGTGGACCAGCGCAATTCCAGCACGTCCGGGTGCTCTTGCTGGGCCGGGCTGACCTGAGCCAGCTCGGCTCTGGCTTCCGCCAGGTTGCCCAGTTCCAACCAGCCAACCGTGGCAAGGATGAAGTGTGTATCGGGCGGCTCGAGTTTGTGAATCACTGGATAGTACCATGAGCCAGGGGGATACGATGTCAAGGGGGGCGATGGGTTGATGCGAGGAGGGGAACCTTGGCAGGGAAGTCCGAAGGCCGAAGTCCGAAGGCCGAAGGAAGTCCGAAACCCGAAGGCCGAAATCAGCGACGTTCTGGTTTCGGGTTGAGAAGCTGGGGCGGTTGGCGTTTTGGCCGATCCAGGTTTATCTGTGTGGGTATGAGATCTATAATTACCACTATGCTGACTTTGGGTTGCGCGCTGGCGGCAGGGGCGCAAATTCATACTGAGACTATCGAATACCGGGACGGGGATACGGTCCTGGAAGGCTATCTGGCGTACGACGCGTCCATCCAAGGCAAGCGGCCCGGGGTGTTGATCGTGCACCAGTGGATGGGGCTCACGGATTACGAAAAGCAACGCGCGGAGATGCTGGCCAAGCTGGGCTATACCGCGTTTGCACTGGACATCTACGGCAAAGGAATTCGGCCAAAGTCGAGTCAGGATGCGGGGGCCCAGGCCGGCAAATACAAGAATAACCGCGTATTGCTGCGCGAGCGCGCGCAGGCTGGGTTGGCGGTGCTGGAGAAACAGGAGCTGACGGACCTGAGACGGATCGCAGCCATCGGCTACTGCTTTGGCGGAACGACGGTGATCGAGCTGGCGCGCAGTGGGGCCGACATCGCGGGGGTGGTCAGTTTCCACGGCGGGCTGGATTCGCCGCATCCTGAGGACGGGCGGAACATCAAGTGCAAGGTGCTGGCGCTGCAAGGGGCCGATGATCCGTTTGTGCCGGCCAAAGACCTGGCGGCCTTCGAGGACGAAATGCGCCAGGCCAAGGTGGATTGGGAGTTGGTGAAATACGGCGGCGCGGTGCATAGCTTCACGGAAAAGGATGCCGGTGACAACCCGGCGAGAGGGGCAGCTTACAATGAAAAGGCGGATCGGCGGTCCTGGCAGGCGATGAAGGATTTCTTTGCGGAGGTGTTGAAGTAAGGATGGGGGAGGGAGGGCGGCGGTTAAATCCGAAACCCGAAGGCCGAAATCCGAAAGAAACCCGAAAACCGAAGGCCGAACACGCGCAATCGCTTGCTGCCATCGGAGCAGACTCCCTTGGAGTGGCGTTACCAATGAGCCTGATTCCCCCGAAGAAGCCCTGCTCCAGGACCGGGGATTGGCTGCTTCGGGTTTCGGCCTTCGGCCTTCTTTCGGCCTTCGGCCTTCGGGTTTCGGATTTTTCCTGCTCCGCACTGGCTCGCCGCTAACGTCGATGCCCCGATCTTCCTTCGTGCCATCCGTGAAGGGACCGGTTAAGATTGCCCATGCGCATAACGGGTGGAAATGCAGCCCGCCGTATTCTCAAAGTGCCGAAGGGGCTGGCGGTGCGACCCACGGCGGACCTGGTAAAACAGGCGGTGTTCAATAGCCTGGGCGGTCGCGTGGCTGGGGCGCGAGTGCTGGAACTGTTCGCCGGAACAGGGGCGTTGAGCCTGGAATGCCTCAGCCGCGGGGCGGTCTCGGCGGTGTGTGTGGAGAAATCGTCGCGCCATGCAGAGGTGCTGCGCCAGAATTATCAGGTGGCCGGTTTCCCGCCCGAGACCTTGCAGGTGCGGGTGCAGGATGTGTTTGCCGCGATCGCCCAATTGGCGGCGACGGGAGAGCGGTTTGATCTGATCCTGGCGGACCCGCCTTACGGTGAGAAGAACGTCGGCCGCCGTTCGACTTCCTTCGCCCAGCAACTGCTGGACGATGTGCAGTTACCGGAGTTGCTGGCGGCGGGTGGGTTGCTGGTGCTGGGCCACACGAAACGCGATACTTTGAGCTTGCCCGACTATTGGCAGGAGGAGAAAAGGCTCAGGCACGGCGACAGCATCATGTGGTTTTTGGGCGTCGCGTGCGGAAAGCAGGATGCGGCATCGGGGGGACAAGAGGTTTGATTTTGAGCTACCGGGAGATGGCCGGCCTGCGCGGGCCGAAAGGGTTAAGAGCAGGTTAAGGTTACAGCATCCGCTGCTGGGAGGCTCGGATTGTTCGGCGTCTTTGGCGGCGAACAGAAGTGTGACCATTCCATCGCGCGCCGCCTGCAGGATCGGCTGCCAGGCCTTTGGGTTGGCCTTCAGTTCGGCGGCGTATTGGCGCTGGAAGTCTTTCCACCGGGCCGGGTTATGATGGAACGTCTGGGGGTTGCGCTGCTTTCAATGCTTCGGGCGGAGCAGAATCACCTTCTTGTCGGTACCTTCGACCTCAACGCTGTGGGTCTCGATGCTCGGGTCATCCTTGAGGGCCTGGTGGATGATGCGGCGGTCGAAGGCGCTGAGCGGCTCCAACTCGACGACGTCGCCCCAGCGGCGGACTTTCTCGGCAGCTTCCATGGCCTTCTTGACGAGGGCATCACGGGCCTGGGCACGGTAGCCGCATACGTCCACGGTCACCTTAGGCACGGACGGGTCCTGCTGGAAGAGGATGCGGTTGGTGATGTATTGGAGGTCGGAGAGGGTTTGGCCCTGACGTCCGATGAGGCGGCCCGAATCGTCAGTCTTTACATCGAGCAGGAGACCGTCTTCCAAGTGGTGCTCCTCCACGGTGGCTGGGAAGCCAAGTAGTTCCAGGATTCTTTGCAGTGAGGCTCGAGGTTCAGCAGGCATACGAGAGTTGATAGTTGATGGTTGATAGTTGATAGCTGGAAGCTGCCAGTGCCATTTACTTTCTATTTCTTCTTTTTCTGAGGCGCCGTCAATACCGGAGCTTTGGGCGTGGCCGTGGTTTCTGGCACCGTCCGGGTCAGGTAGGTCTGGAGGATGGTTAGGAGGTTCTGGACCGTCCAATAGAGCGTCAAGCCAGCCGAGTAATTGTAGAGGAAGGCCAGGAACATCAGCGGCATGTAGCGCATGATCTTCTGCTGGGACGGGTCCATGCCGGGCGAGGGGGGTGTGAGGTGCGCCTGCCATAGCATGGTCGCGCCCATGACTAGCGGCAGGAGATTGAAGGGCAGGCCGACGCCGGGAATGCCGAAGAACGGGATGAAGCTCAAGCCGGGGATAATGAACAGCGTGTCGGTCTGCGACAAATCCGGTATCCAGAGGAAGCTGGCGCCGCGCAGCTCGATGGCGCTTTGGATCATGGAGAAGAAGCCGAAGAAGACGGGTATCTGCAGGAGCATAGGCAGGCAGCCGCCGAGCGGGCTGACCTTGTGCTCGCGCATGAACTCCATGGTCTTCTTGTTCATCTTGACCGGGTCATCCTTGTATTTCTCTTTCAGGGCGTTCAACTGGGGCTGCATGGCCTGCAGCCGCTTCATCGAACGTGTACTCGCCTGGGTCAGTGGCCAGAAGACAGCCTTGATGATGATCGTGATGGCGATGATGGCCCAGCCATAGGAAAACCTCATCGCGCTGTGCAGCCAGTTCATGCCCAGCAACAGCGCTTTGGAAACGAACCCGGCCCAGCCGAAGCTCATCACCAGGTCGAGGTTGTTGTTGAACTGGTTGCCGATGCGCGCCAGGGTCTGGTATTCCTTCGGTCCGGCGTACAAAGCGATCTGGCGTTCGAAGACCTGGTGTTGCGTCAGTGTCAGAGCGGGATAAACCATCGCCGCGGCATAGCCTTGCGGCGGCGGTGCGTTGGTGGGCACCAGGCGGGCCTCCTCTCCGGTGGGGCGGGGCAAAATGAGTCTGTGGATGATCAGCCCCTGGGCTGGTTGCTGCGGCATGGCTGCGAGCGCGAAGAACTGGTTGTGGGCTGCCACCCAGACCACGTTACTTTCGCCGCCGCGATACTCCAGCGGAGGGACGGGCTGGCGGCAGCCGCCAGAGAAGTAGTAAGAGCCGCCCAGATCCAGGGTCTTGGCGCCATTATACCATAGGACGCCCACCGCCCGCCCTTGGTCGCGGGGGCCCATGGGCGCGGCGGTGCCCACGAACCATTCCTGGGCCGGCAAGGCGAGCGGTTGCGCCGAGCGGTTCTCCAAACGGACAGTCGCGAGGACAAGGTAGTTGCTGCTGAGCTGGAAGTCCTTCACGATGCTCAGGCCGTTGGTGAGAGTCTTCTCTGCGCGCACGCCGCTAGCGGTCTTGGTCAATTGGAAGATCCCATCGCCTTGCACCGCGTCACCGTCCAGCAGCGCCAGCGTCGGCACGGGGGTGAAGGTATTGAGCGTAGCGACGTTATTGGTATGCGGCAGTTTCTCGCGGTGCTTGGGCACCGTCTCGGGGTAATGCAGCAATTCGATCTGCTTCAAGCCTCCGCCATACGAAGTGAAGGTGTAATGGGCATTAGTATTTGCCACTTCGAGCAACTCCTCCGGGGCGTTAGCGCTTACGAGGGGTTTCAGCGTGGCGCCGGGCTCCTCGAGGACAGCCGGCGCAGTTGGGGCGGGCATCGGCCGGTTGGTTGTGACGAGAAGCGCCGCGGGTGCGTTGGTGGCACCGGGCGGCAGGGGCTTGGGCGGGTAAAGCTTGTTGACCAGCGGATACCAGAGCATCAGCAGGATGAAGCAGACGACCAGAACGAGGATTGATTTACGATCCATGCTGCTTAATGCTGTTGAGAATGAAGCGGGCTCGGGCTCGGGGCACTTGAAGTCCGAAGCGCGAAGTCCGATGTCCGAAAGAGGTTAGGTCTCCTGGGGGGACCGGGTCGTGGCCGCAGCCGCCCCAGGGATGACAACGGCCAATGCGCTTGATGGCCAGCCAGCTCCCGGCCAGCGCGCCGTGCTGGCGGAGTGCTGCCAGCGCGTATTCAGAACAGCTTGGCGTGAACCGGCAGCGCCCCAGCGGCCCGAACAGGAAGGCCTTCGCCGGGGAAAGGACCCAGCGATAGCAGTGCACGCCAAAAATCAGGATGTGCTGGGCCGCGTTCATTGCGCTACTCCACTTGCTGGCTTCAACAACCTGGCTTTCCGCAGCGTGCTCAAGAAGTCCTTTTCGACTGCCGCAAATTCCTTTCCGACGATGGAGGGACGGGCCACGAGCACCAGGTCCACGGCCGCGGCCAGATCGTGCTGGTGGACGCGGAACGTCTCCCGCATGAGCCGGCGCGCGCGATTGCGCACGACGGCGCAGCCGATGCGTCTCCCGGTGACCACGCCCAGGTGCGACGCGGACCCTGCCGGCAACCGCTGCCAATTGGCGATGAGGCAGCCGATGACCAGCCGTTCCCCGGCCTGGCGCACGCGGGCGAAATCCCGCCCCTGTTTGATGCGTGCCGCGCGGGCAAACTTTAGGCGCTGTGGCGATCTGGCGGCCATGCGCCGGCGCTTATACCGGAGTTAAACGCTTCCGCCCGACCCGGCGGCGATTGCGCAAGATGCCCCGCCCGCTCTTGCTTGAATTGCGGGCGAGAAAGCCGTGCTGCCGTTTCCGCCGGATTTTCGATGGTTGATACTGTCGTTTCATAAATCAGTTCTGTTCGTAGCCCGCGAGTATGTATCCTAATTGACACTGCGTCACCACTCCGTTAACGGAGCGGGAGAGGATAGCAGCGAAGCGCTTAGTGTCAAGGCCGATAGGCAGGCCGATACGCGGAATGACGAAGGGCGTCTAAAGTCGGGCGGCTGGCAGCGAAGACCAGGCGTGCTGGCCTGAAATCCGAAGGCCGAATGCCGAAACCCGAAATTCGAAGAGGGCCTAAGCGAATGGCGTGGCCTTCTTCTAAAGCGGGGTTCATTGGGGCTGCCGATTTCGAACTTGGGCTGGGGGCGGGGCCGAGATACATTGCAGCAAACGGCGGACAGTTGAACCCGCGCGATGAATTATGAGATCAAAGTTACCCCAACGATGGACCGCTGAACAGATACTGGCGCTGGGACGCAGCTACCAGGGCGCGGCGGTACTGGCCGCGGCGGCGGAATTGGACTTGTTCAGCGCCCTGTCGCGTGCACCGCGGACAGCAGCGGCTCTCGCCCGCACTCTTCGGTGCGACTTGCGCGCCCTCACCATTCTCCTCGATGCCCTGGCAGCGCTGCGACTGCTGGGAAAGTCCGGCGTGAATTATGCCCTCCCGGCGGGGCTAGATGCTTTGTTGATACCGGACGGCGCGCAGAGTGTCCTGGCCATGGCCCAGCACCAGGCGCATTGCCTCCGTAACTGGGCGCAATTGGCGCAGGTCGCTAAGACCGGCCGGCCTGCCAGACGCACCCCCGGCATAGGCGGGGAAGAGGCCGCCCAGGAGGCCTTTATTGGCGCGATGCATAACATCTCTGCGCCCATCGCCGGCAAAGTCATCCGGGCCGTGCAACCGCTTCGGTTCCGGCATCTGCTGGACATTGGCGGGGCCTCGGGCACCTGGACCATTGCTTTTCTGCGCGCCTGTCCTTCGGCCCAGGCCACGCTCTTCGACTTGCCGCATGTTATACGTATGGCACGGCGGCGTCTGGCGGCGGCCCGATTGGCTAAGCGCGTCAAGCTCGTCGCCGGCGATTTCATGCGCGATGAGTTGCCGGCGGGTGCGGACCTGGCTTGGGTGAGCGCCATCGTGCACCAGAATTCGCGGGCGCAGAACCGTGCTCTATTCAGCAAGATCTTCGCGGCGCTGGTCCCAGGCGGACGCATCGCCATCCGCGACATCCTGATGGAAGAAGACCGCACCCGCCCGGTGGCGGGCGCGCTGTTTGCCGTAAACATGCTCGTGGCTACCGAAGGCGGCGGCACGTTCACGTTTGCTGAATTGCGGAAGGACCTGGAGGCCGCGGGCTTTGGTGAAGTGGCCACGATGCGCAGGGACGAGGCGATGAACGCGATCGTCGTCGCGAAGAAGCCCGGCGCGGTGTGTCGGGCCTGATAGCAGTTTTCAGTGAGGCCCCAAAAGCGGCAGAGGACTGCCGCAGTCCAAGACGCTTCGCGAGTGCCGGAGCGTGAGGGAGCGCATTAGCGTCTTCGGCCGCGGCTGCGTCATGGCCTCGCGAGCACTTGATCGGCGATCGGTGCCGGAATTGCCACGGGCGGCGCAGCATCTGTGGCGGGCAGCCGCAGCAGGCTCATAAGCCGGTCGCCGTAAAACGAACTGGTGAACGAGAGGAGCAGGAAAGGCAGGATCATTACATAGCTCACGAGTGTGAGAACGAGGGCTCCCATCAGGCTCATCTTTTCCGGTAAAAGAAAGCGCTAGACACTCACTCTCTTCCGCTGCATAGTCGGGGCGTTGATCGGAGCAGTAAGAGTGAGCGGACGATGGATCGGCCAGGGATTGCTGGACCGGCT
>Ga0224558_1002498_pt1 | contig 16691 bp, 20 predicted proteins | sample 714S32024metaG_FD_180682 | JGI IMG/M metagenome (GOLD analysis project Ga0224558, IMG submission 180682) | Peat soil microbial communities from Stordalen Mire, Sweden - 717 S3 20-24 | ecosystem: Environmental > Terrestrial > Soil > Wetlands > Peat | place: Sweden: Norrbotten County, Stordalen... | reverse complement strand
CAACTATCGAGATTGGCGATAAGAAAGTTACAGTTGAGGGGCCTCGGGAGTTCGTCGAGGAGCAGCTGGCGAGGCTGACTGACCTCACTTCAAGCAAGCATACTGTGCCATTGCTTGCCGATAGTGGATTGACGAACACGGCGGAAGACGCTCTGAGTGAGCGACAGCTCATCGAAGCAAAACGTCCCAAGGGACATCTAGAAATGGTGGCGGTCCTGGCCTTTGCTTTGGCGCAGGCTGGAGTCACAGAGTTTACGGAGGAGGATATGCGGCGGGCATACATTCGGTCCGGAACGCGTCCCCCTAAGGTGGTGAGCCAAGCACTGAGGGATGCCAAGAATAGACTCGATTACATTGAATCTGGTGCCAAAAGGGGACGCTATCGCCTTACTCATCACGGCGACAGAACCGTGCGCTTCGATCTGCCGCGGCCCTGATCCACGTTGGAGCGGCTGTATGGTGGTGTAGGCCGTAGGGTGATGAAAACGTATGCTATTATAGCTATGTCAAAATATTTCTTGACGTGCAATGACCTTGGAAGCAAAATGTCATAGTGATGGTCGTGATGGAGCGGCCCTTAGGGAGCTACAGATATGAGAGTTAGCGTGACGGTGTTGGATGACCATGGTAGGTCGTTCGGTGGGGAGGCCAACCTCCAAGCAATCCAGATGGACCATGACGTTATGCAGACTGGGGAGGGACCTTCGCCGATGGTGCGCAGCTTGGATTTTGATCTGCCTATGCGTCCGTTTATGAAGAGGTACGGCTCGGACATGAGCGGCCCCAAGCGATTTGCTCTGCTGTTAGCGCACAGCGTTCGGGGTGCTACAGGGGCGTCTTGTCAGTTGGGGGAGCTTGAGAAGTTCTGGAACAGCATGATCGGCATAATGGGCGGGACGTTCAACAGCGCTTATCCGACTCGCGCGAAGGACAGTGGCTGGGTGAATTCCCCAAGAACCGGCGTGTATGTGCTGCTGCCAGGGTGGACGGAAATCTTCTGACATTGCGGTGGCGATTCTTCGGAAATTTAGAACGATCATGGCAGCTCGTAGCTGCAGGAGGTCAAAATGTCTGACGTGACAATCAAACTAAGCATGGGGAGTTTTGCGGTGGAGGTGACTGGCCCCGCGGAGTATGCAGAGAAGAAAGTAGAAGAGCTAGTGGGTCGGTACTTCGGGGCTGGGAAAACAAACGTCGCTGAGACAACGTCGGTGGCCAACGCCCTAGGGGCCGGTGGAAAGCAGGTGAGCGCGGCCGAGTTTCTGAGGAAAGTCGGGCACAGGAATCAAACGGACCGCGGATTGGTCCTCGGGTATTACCTTGAACACATGAAGAGCCAGTCAAACTTCACGACTTCTGAGTTGGGAGGGCTTGGCATCGAGGTAAAGCAACCGTTCACTAACATCAGCGACATCGTTTCGAGACTCGTCTCTCGTGGTCTGATGATGAGTTCGGGAGAGAAGGAGGGGCAAAGAGCGTACGCGCTCACTGCCAGCGGCGAGGAATATGTTGAATCGACCGAAATAAAAGAGTGACCCACCACCGTGGTAGACGCCCTAAAAAACCTTCGGCTTGAGATCGATGCGCTGAGGTTCGCGCTCCGCTCAGCACGCGGCATCAACGTCACAGACGAGCCAACTCTGGAACGGATACGAGAGCTGTTTCTGTCTTGGTCTAATTTCCGAGCACAGCTGGCCAAGTTCGAAGTTCCCATCGAGGTCATCAACAGGGTTGACCACCTTTTCACCGGTTTAGTACGCCTCACGACTTCTCGCAGCTCTAGACAGCGATATATGCGAGCTTTGTCGGCGATCCGGCAGTCGCTAACTGAGCAGCTTCTCCTTGAGATCGCAAAGGCGGCTGAGGTTCTGCCTGCCGAGAAAACACGGGCGCGGGTGGAGGGCTTGATTCCGGAGATACCGGACATAGGCAATGAGCTGATCCCGAACGCGCTGTTTGGATGGAAGGACAATATCAGGCGCTTTCTTCGGCAATCGAGCTTTGATCGAAATGTCTTCATTATGGTGGCTTATCGACCTCGGCTGAAAGGCGTAATATCTTCGGTCCGGGGAACGCTCGAAGGTCTGGGGCTTAATCCGGTCATCGCAAATGAGCATCGGTTGACCGACGACCTGTATAACCCAATTGCCTGTTTGCTTTGCTGCGGATACGGTGTCGCCATATTCGATCGCGGGGAGGTCGGGCAGGCGCACAATTCTAATATCGTCTATGAACTTGCGACGATGCAACTCTTGAAGCGTCCCTGTGTCATTCTGAAGCACGAATCGCTGCGGACCATGCCATCGGACTTCTTGCACCGGCTCTACGAAGGCTATCGGACCGCGGCCGATGCCTCGAAGAGGGTCGAGGACTGGTGGCGCACTGCGTCTGGTGCGAGCGTTTGAAACGGAGCGCCTGGTGGAATCAGAGTCAGAGGCAGCGGACAGGAGTGTCCGCTCTACACGGGGCTTGGGGGCAGGAATGTCCCCGGCCGTGCGAATGAGAGGGCGGTTACGAACTTTCTCCTACGTACTCCGACTCAGCGGGGGAAAGCGGGCGGGAGTGCATGCGAACGATCAGCAGTCCGACCAGAACCGCGCTGACCAGCATTACAACTCTTATGTAGAGGCCGGCGTGAAAGGTCTGGTCGCCGGCGGCGGTTCGGAGGAGGCCGGAGCTGGCGCTGATGGTGCAGAATCCGAAATAGAATTTTTCCATCCATCCGCTGGAAATGACGAGCAGCCAGAAAAGAATGGCGGAGACCATGGCAAAGATGCCGCAGAGAATCCAGGTGCCACGCGATACCGTGGACGCTACCCAGATGCCGGTGGTAGGTTGGGCGGCAACCATCTGCCTGACCGCAATCAGGAGAAACACTACGGAATGCACCAGTGCGACGATGGCGCGTTTGCGGTTGGTGAGAATGGAAAATCCGGCCATGCTAACCATACTGTAGCGGAAATGGCGGCCCTGAAGCAGTGACCTGGATCACAGGAGGCGAGAACCATGTGGACTTACTCCACGGACTTGGGGGACACTACATCAGAGTTACGAAAGTGGGTAGTGGTGCAGTTTGAAAATTGCCGTCCCTCAGCGGCTCAATCCGCAATGAAAATACGGCGCTTACGGCACGGCTGAAGCCGTGCCCTTTCAAAACCGACTCAAACGGCACCACTGCCCGAAAGTGACGCTATGAAAATCGACAAACTGCTCAAGCGCTACCGCATCGAACACGGGAAACACTTCCGCCTCAAGGATCACGACCCCGCGGACACGCACGGGCTAGGGTCCGAACTGAAGCCGCAGTCGAAGGAACTACTGGCAGACGGCGTCAAGGAAATGAGCCGCCTGCAGGACGTTCTTGCGGCGCAGGACCGTTGGGGCCTGCTGCTGATTATTCAGGCCATGGACGCGGCCGGGAAAGACGGAACCATCAAGCACGTCATGTCGGGCGTGAATCCGCAGGGAGTGCAAGTGTGGTCATTCAAGACGCCGTCGGCGGAGGAACTGGACCACGGCTATCTGTGGCGCTGCATGAAATGCGTGCCGGGGCGCGGGCGGATCGGCATTTTCGACCGGTCGTATTACGAGGAGGTGCTGGTGGTGCGCCTCCATCCGCAGATTCTGGAAAGCCAGAAACTGCCGAAGGCGCTGGTCACGAAACATATCTGGCAGGAGCGCTTTGAAGACATCAATAATTTCGAACGCTACCTTACACGGAACGGCATCGCGGTGGTTAAGTTCTTTCTGCACCTTTCGAAGAAGGAGCAGAAGCGCCGGTTCATGGAACGTCTCGACACGCCGGACAAGAATTGGAAGTTTTCTTCCGCCGATGTGAAGGAACGCGAATTCTGGGACGGATATCAGGATGCGTATGAGGATATGATCCGGCACACCGCGCGTGAGGACGCGCCCTGGTACGTTGTGCCGGCGGATAACAAGTGGTTCACGCGGCTGGTGGTCTCGCAGGCTGTGGTGGATGCATTGAAGGGGATGAATTTGAAGTATCCGAAGGTGAGCGGCGCCGAGCGGGCTGCGCTGGCGCAAGCGCGTAAACAACTCGAGAGCGAGTGAGGCTAGGGACTTAGGTTCGGTACAATGGCTGCACGAACCCGACTTATACCGGGGCAGCACTTGTTTCCTTTTGACACAAGGTCTGTGGTCGGGGAGAATAGCTCGTATCCGTAAGTGTCGGGAACACTTAATCCACAACTTTGAGAGGAAAAATTATGGCGAAAACGATTGTAGTTGCCGTTCTTTCTGTGTGCCTGTCGTTTGCTGCCGGGGTCGCGGTGGCCGATAGGGTTCATGACTGGCACGATCTGGAGGGGGTCCAGAAACACGTGCAAGAGGCAATCCATGAGATGGACAAGGCCCGCGCAGCCAACCACTACGATATGGCTGGGCATGGCGCGAAGGCGGAAGAACATCTGCATGCGGCGGAGCACGAGCTGCACGAGGCGATCGAGGCGATCCGGGCACACTAGGAACTGTCAGCTATCAGACGTCAGCCATCAGCCATCAGGTGGAGCTTTCCTGGCGGCTGATGGCTGTGTTTTGCGGGTGTAAGAAGTGGCGCGGGCCTGTTCCCGCGCTTTTTTGTTGTGCACATCATGTGGACACGGGGTGCCAGGAGGGGCACCCTCCGCTGGGAATGCGGAGGGCGCGTCGTGGGCGGGCCGTATTCGCGAGAGCCGATCGGAGAGCCGCGCGGGCAAGAGTGCCCGCGCCATTACGAACTGATCAGGCTACTAGCGACAGGGGCATGTTGCTCAACTGAGAGGAGTCTTCGCTGCCGAGGGCGAACTGTTGCAGTTGTTGCTGCAGGGTAGCGTAGGCCTGTTGAGCGCCGGCAAGGTTGCTGGAGGTGAGGCTCTGGCCGATCTGGTTGAGGTCCTGGAGCAGGGAATTCTGGCTGCTTGAGTCTCCGCTTCCGCCTCCGCTGCTGAGATGGTGGTGATGGTGGAAGTGGCCGGTGGAGAGATTGTTCTGAAGATCCTGTTGAACGGTGGAGAAATCCTTTTGCGCGGCGGAAACGTTGCCGGACTGGAGATCGGCGCCGAGCTGGTTGAAGGCTTGCGCAACCGGCTTGGAAGCGGAGCCGGTAGAAGTGGAGCCAGTAGTGGCGGCGGGCTGCGAAAAGGCGGCCTGCAGAGTGGCGAAATCGGACTGCGCGGCCGACAGGTTGCCGGACTGGAGAGCCTGGCCGAGCTGTTGCATTTCCTGTTGGTAAGGATTGCTGGCGGCGCCGATCTGGTATTGATTGGAGCTGCTGTTCAAAATCGCGGAGATGGACATTGATGTACCTCGATGTAAAGTTTGCAAGCGTTCGGCGGGGAATTCGCCGACGGAAGCATGGCGCTCGTAGCCGGCGAGGTTCCGAGTGAACCTGGTGGTGTTGGAGCACGCACGATTCCATTTGGCGCGGGGCAGGCAGGGAAGAAACGGTGGAGTGTTTTGCGGTGGTTGCGGAGAATGGCGCTCGGCGAGACGGCGCGGTGCGGGGCGGGGGGTAAAGCGTGCCGGGCCAGGTGGAGGCAAGAGTTGCCGGGCTGGCAAGAGTGTCCGCCCGGGGGTGCGGAAAATGAAGCCGTGCCCTCGCAATACTCTCCGGAACCAACATAATCGGAGTTTCCCGAAACCCAATTCTTGAAACCGAATCCAGAAACAGTAAACTTGTCGGCATGGCGCGAAACTTCAAAGACTTGACGGAGCGCGAAATTCTGGCGCTGGCAATTTCACTGGAAGAAGAAGACGGGCGGGTGTATGCGGATTTTGCCGACGGGCTGCGGGAGACGTATCCGGCAACGGCGAAGCTGTTCGATGACATGGGGGCAGAGGAGTCGGGGCATCGGGCGTCGCTGATCGCAACTTATCGGGAGCGCTTCGGAGAACATATTCCGCTGATCCGGCGGCAGGATGTGAAAGGGTTTGTGCATCGGAGACCGTTTTGGCTGACGCGTCCGCTGAAGATTGCAGAGGTCCGGAAGCAGGCGGAGATCATGGAACTGGAGACGCGCCAGTTCTATCAGAAGGCGATGGGGCAGGTGACGGATGCGGGGGTCCGGAAGCTGCTCGGCGATCTGGAGGAAGTCGAGCGCAAGCACCAGGTGGCGGCGGAGGCGATGTCGGAGAGCATCACTCAGACGGTCAAAAAGACGGAAGACGAAGCGCAGCGGCGTCTGTTTGTCCTGCAGATTGTTCAGCCGGGGCTGGCGGGGCTGATGGATGGTTCGGTGTCGACGCTGGCTCCAGTGTTCGCGGCGGCGTTTGCGACGAGGAGCAGCAACGATGCATTTCTGGTGGGGCTGGCGGCATCGATTGGGGCGGGAATCTCGATGGCGTTTGCGGAGGCGCTGTCAGATGACGGATCGTTGACGGGGCGCGGGCGTCCAGTGCTGCGCGGTGCGGTGACGGGATTGATGACGGCGGCGGGCGGGATTGGACATACGCTTCCTTTCCTGATTAAAGACTTCCATGTGGCGTTTATGGCGGCGGTGATTGTCGTGGCGGCGGAGTTGGCTACGATTGCGTGGATTCGGAACCGATATATGGATACTCCGCTGCTGTCGGCCGCGTTTCAGGTGGTCGTGGGGGGAGTGCTGGTGTTTGCGGTGGGGATTTGGATTGGAAGCTCTTGAGGAATTTGCAATTGAGTAACTTGTAATTTGGTTTTTGTCCGACGTGGTGGATAATGGCGGCTGTGACAAAGAACGCGCATTACACGCAGTGCCCTCGCTGCTTGGCCTACGCCCGCACCACGATAGGGGAGGCTGGGATGTGGAATTGCACTTAGCTCTTGCCGCGCTTTGGCTGATGTTGAGCGTTGATCGGAATCGTAATGCCATCGAGGCGCGCGCGCGTCAGTCCTTGCCGGCGCACTCCTAAGCTAACGGTTGCAATCGTTGTCCTTCGTGGGAGTAGACTTAGGGGAGAGATCGGACGAGGGAAAAGGCATGACTGCTCGACCAAATGAAGTAATCACGAAGGATCGAGACATCCTCGGAGGGACGCCGGTCTTTCGAGGAACGCGCGTGCCGTTCCAGGCTTTGTTGGACTATCTGGAAGGTGGACAAACCCTGGATGCATTTCTGGAGGATTTCCCCAGCGTGACTCGTGAAGCGGCCGTTCATGCACTGGAGCACGCCAAATCGCTCGTCGTCAGCCAACTTCAATGAAACTGCTGCTGGACGAGTGTCTTCCTCGAAAACTCAAGAATCATCTGCCTGGACATGAATGCCACACTGTCCCTGAAGCAGGTTGGGCAGGGAAGAGGAACGGCGAGTTGTTGTTTCTGGCGGAGAAGTCTGGATTTCAAATCTTTTTGACACTCGACAGAGGGATGGAGTATGAGCAAAATCTCAAGGGACGCGAAATCGCTATTGTCCTTGTAGCTGTAAAGTCCAGCCAACTTGCGGATCTTTTGCCTAGGATGCCTGCCGTTCTTGATGTGCTTCGCTCGATCCGGGCCGGCCAGCTTGTCCATGTGCCTGGCTGATCCGCGCATGCCAGAAAATCTCTGCGTCCTCGCTCCCTTGCTCGCGATCTATTTCTCATGGAAGCAACGGTTCGTCCCCCCGCCTGGAAGACCTTGCTGGCGTTCGCCATCATTTACTTCGTCTGGGGTTCGACCTTCCTGGCCATTCGCGTGGGGGTGCGTGAGGTCCCGCCATTGGTTCTGGCCAGTATGCGGTTTTTCGTTGCTGGAGCCGTGCTCTTCTTGTGGATGCGCCTGACAGGCACGCCGTCTCCGTCGCGTCGCGAGTGGCTTGCGGCTTCGGTCCTCGCGGTTTGCATCTTTGTGCTCGATTACGGACTGTTGTTCTGGGCCGAACAACGCGTACCTTCGGGAATCGCCGCCGTCATGCTGGCGACCATTCCGGTCTTTATGGCATTGTCGGAGATCATTTTTCTGCGGACGCAGCGGCTTACGGTGCGGCTGGCGCTGGCTCTTCTGGTGGGGATCGGCGGAGTGTCCGTTCTGGTGAGCCGCTCGGTAAATATTGGCGAAGCTCCCATCGACCGCTTCGGAGCAATCGCGCTGGTGATTGCGGCGATGAGTTGGTCGATTGCTTCGGCGCTTACCCGCAAGCTGCCACTGCCCGCGTCAAAAGTCATGAGCTCCGGAGCGCAGATGCTGGCCGGAGGAATTCTGCTCGCGCTGACGGCGATACTTCTCGGCGAGTTCCGCGGATTTCACATTGCGGCGGTCTCTCGCGGCGCCTGGTTCGCGCTCGCGTACCTGATCGTCGCCGGCTCCATCGTGGGGTTTACCGCTTATGTCTGGCTCATCCATCATGAATCGCCAACGAAGGTTGGGACGTACGCGTACGTCAATCCAGTCGTGGCGGTGATTGTCGGCTACTTCCTTGGAGGCGAGACCGTCGGTCCGAGAACCCTGCTCGGAACCCTGCTGGTACTCGTCAGCGTGGTTGTGATCACCACCACCCGTGCCCGGAAGCCCGCTGCCGCGCCCTTGGCGGAACCGCTGCCGGAAGCGGCGGAAACGTAGTTCGCGACGATAGTCCACCGCCATCTCTGCCTAGGGGGCTACGGAAAACTCATCTACAGTGCAAGAAGCTCACCTCAGGCGCTAAAGCGCGAGCACATTTTCAACGACTTACGGCACGAGTAAACTCGTGCCCTTCCCAAAACCGGCGTAAATCGGAGTTTTCCGCAGCGTGCTAGGAGCACACCCCGGGAACACCTGGTTTGGGCATGAGTGCTCATGGTTCGATGCGGTCATTTCGCTGCGGTCTTCGCTGGAGTCAGGATGCGCTCGATTTGGTGGATGTGGTTGATATCGTGTCCGGCTACCATGCGGACGATGTGCTCGATGGATTCCTGGCCGCGCTCGGCATGTTGGCCGTAGTGCTTCCACTGATCGGAAGAAAGCGATTTAAGGAGCGCAAGGTTTGCTTCGCGCACCGCGCCGTGCAGTTCGATGGCTTTGCGGGGATCGCGTTTTTCGTAGTGTCCGGCGATGACCCAGGCGTTCTGATCATAGGCCTGGACGGGGGTTCCGGGGGCTCCGAGGATAGAGCGCATGCGCCAGCCGATTACGATTTCGACGTCGGCGAGGTGAGCCAGGATTTCGGCCACGGACCATTTGTCGGGTGCGGGGCGCTTGCGGAGTTTGGCAGTGGGGACACCCTTGATGAGACGAGCCAGCTTTTTTGTGGTGGCGGATTGGACTTTGAGAGGGTCTTGTCCCTGGGCGTTGGCTACAATGCGCTGCGTGTATTGCTGAGCGGTTTCGGACATCTGGAATCTCCTTTTTTGGCTCAGCCCCCTAAAGGGGCGTCTTATTTCCAGGAATGTTCGGCATTCGCTAAAGCGATGCCCGGATACGAACCTCGCGTTCCTAGACTTTCTAACATAACTTCTAATGCAGCGCTGCACCACTTGAAAGTCTCTAGCGGTCTTGTGGCTGACCGCGAGTTTGGAGCAAACGATTGAAAAATGGTTTAGGAGTGCTGTATCTTTTGTTGACCGAGGGTCAAAACAATTTAAGGGGAGTTGGGCCATGGAAGGAATTACGAGCAGTCTGGCGAAACCGACGCGGATGAGGCAGGACGGGAAGCCGCGTCCGCGCTCGGAAGCGAAGCGGGCGCGGATTGTGGAGGTGGCGGTCCGGCATTTTGCCGAGCGCGGGTATAGCGCGGCGCGGGTGGAAGATATTGCGGCGCAGTTAGGAATCGCGAAGGGGTCGGTGTTCCAGCACTTCAAGAGCAAGGATGGATTGTTCTTCGAGGCGTACAAGAAGGCGGTGCAGTCGTTTCCGAAATATATGCAGGCTCCGGCAGCGGCACTGGAACAGGGATTTTTCGAAATGCTACGGTACTGGCTAGGGCGCACAGAGAATATGGTGCGGGATAACTGGTCGTCGTACCGAATTTATCTGATCGGCAATTATGGGACGGATCTGGCGCTGCGCAGGGAGATCAACCGGTTTCTGGTTGTGGAGGATCCTTACGGATGGCGTGAGTTTGTGGGTTTTGGAGTCGAGCGGGGAGAGTTGCGCACGGATCTGGATGTGGACATGACCGGATCGATCCTGGAGTGGACGATGGACCGGTTTCAGGATGCGCTGCTGACGGAGGAGTTAGATCCGGGACTGTTTCGGAAGTCGGGACCGGTTCCAGAGGAGAAAGAAGAACGGATTGAGCAGTTTGTGGAATTGCTGCGGCGGGCGGTCGGATCGGAAAAAGCGCAAGTAACAAGGAAGAAAGCATGAGGCTGATTACCAAGGCGATGATCGTCACGTCCATGACCGCCGCGGTCGCACTTATTGCCTGCGGCGATCCCAAATACCAGCCTCCCGCGATTGTGGTTACGTTTAGCCCTTATTCTCCGCTTCCCACTTCGCTCAACACCGGCACCACGACAGGCATCGCAGCAGTGGTTACGAACGACCCGAAGAATGCCGGCGTGAACTTCACTTGCGTCCCCGCCGGGGATTGTGGCTCGTTCAATCCAGCCCTGATAGCGAGCAATGTTCCCACCTGTTACCAGGCACCTGGCACGGTTCCAAGCGGCGACACCGTTACCTTAACCGCAACCTCAGTAAGCGATCCCACTAAGTCCATCTCGTCGGCCCCGATCACCATTTCGATGGGAGACCCCGTGTCAGGCTGCACGCCCTGACCGCCGGAACCGGTTCTAAAGCAGAGAGCAAGAATGCTTTTTCTGGGAACTGAGAACTGACAATTGGGAAGCAGCCGGCATTTGACTTCCCGCCACTTTCTCCGCAGAATAGAGATAGTTCTTTGCAGGCCCATCCCACCAGTGGGGGCGTCACGGATTCGACGGAGATGCTTGCGGCCAAGAGGCATGCCGGGGTGCACACACCCGTAATCGCGTGCAAAATGATAATTGCCAATCAACAGATGGCATACGCAGCCTAATTCGTTAGGCCGCCGTTCTCCGCAGCTTTGCCCGTGGGCTGCGAGCGAACGTCACACAGCGGGCTGCTCTTCTCTGCTACGTCTGGGCTGAGAGGCTAAGATTTCAGGCTAGCGCCAACTGTTTCTTGTCCGTTCTGAGCAGCTGTCGCGAACGTCCTGGGGTAATGCCCAGGGCATGAACCGGAACAAGCATGTAGTCTCTTGACCAGTAACATTTTCGGACGCGGGTTCGACTCCCGCCGCCTCCACCACTGCCAAAGCAAACAAAATAAATAAGTTACAACACTGGAAACTGTAAAATCAAGAAATTGAGCCGAAATTGAGCCAAACTCTGGTACAATTTCTGGCATGTTATTCGTCTTTGCGCGACATAAACACGGTTGCCCGCACGCCTCCAACGCTTCCTCGAAGAAGTGCGCTTGCCCCAAATACATCGACGGGACTTTGCCTGGACGGTCTGGACGCTTCCGCGTCTCCGCCAAGACCAAGTCCTGGGAACAGGCCGAACTCCTAGCCCGCAAGTACGAGCGCTCCGCGTTGAGCGGAGAAGATGTCAAGATCGCGAAGACACTCCCCACCGTCAAGGAGGCGGTCGCCGCTTATATAGGCGATGCCAAAGCACGGGGCTTGGCCGTCGCCACCACGCAGAAGCTCTCGCATATCTTCGAGTCGCAGTTGCTCGGCTTCTGCGCGGAGCGCGAAATCACGTTCCTTCACGAACTGAACGCGCGCAACTTGACCGAATGGCGCTCCACTTGGCAGGACAAGGCGCTCGCCAAAAAGAAGAAGTTTGAACGGGTGGTTGGGTTCTTCTGGTTCTGTAGCCGCATGAACTGGGTCAAGGAGAACCCGACGGCCACGATGGGCCGAGTGATCGCTAAGCAGGTACCCACGGATTACTTCACGGCGAAGGAGTATGCCAAAATCGTCGAAGCGACGTATCACCTCGATGAATACGGAGAGCGGCCTTACGATGCTGAGAAGCGCGGCGGGCGCATCCGGGCGTTGACCGAACTGCTGCGCTGGAGCGGCCTGCGCATCCGTGACGCGGTAACCCTGGAACGCTCGCGCTTGATCGAAAACAAGCTGCTGCTCTATCAGGCCAAGACGGGCACACCCGTCTACGTGCCACTACCGCCCGAGGTCACCGAGTTGCTGCGGAAAGTTCCCGATGGCCTGAAACCGAACCCGCGGTACTTCTTCTGGAGCGGCAACGGAGACCCCAAGACCTTTGTCGCCAACTGGCAACGCAGCTACCGCCGTCTCTTCAAGATCGCCGATTTGCGCAATCCCGATGGCGCCCCGAAGCGCTCCCATTGCCATATGTTTCGTGACACCTTCGCCGTCGAGATGCTGCTTGCCGGAGTGCCCATTGACCAGGTTTCGATCTTGCTTGGCCACGCCAGCGTGCGCGTCACAGAAAAACATTACTCGCCCTGGGTTCGAGCCCGCCAGGACCAGTTGGAGAAGAGTATGCAATCGGCGTGGCAACTACTGCCGGGGCGCATCAGTCCGGCGAGCTGAAACGCCGTGTGAGTTTGCCACGACCCAACCATCATCTTCTCCCGTGTGAAAAATTTCAGCAGCTACGGCCTAAAATCCCAGTATGCCCACTTCAGGTTTCTGGAACGCCCGGCTCTCAGCCAGCGCGTAGCTCCCGCTTTCGGTGAACGCGGTGCAGAACGCTCTCTGGGATGCGGAGTGTCCGGTAGCCGCGCTTGCGATGTGTTTCCGGTGCACCCCAGTTGAGGACGCCGTCTTCGTCTCCAAACATGCGGCGGACGGTCTTCTCGCTCAGTGCCCACATCTTGGCGACTTCGGCGACGGAGTAGTGCCGCTCCAGCGCAGGTGCCGCCTGGCCCGTGTTCTGGACTGATTTTTTGCCAAGTGACTCTGCGCCACCCATCATTGCCTTCCCCCTTGAAACGATCGTCGATTCTTGCTGGTCAAAATCAGAGGCCTAAGCCTGTGCCCATGCTCATACCCAGATCCTGCCCTGGCTGTTGTGACCTGGCAGCCTCCTGATGCTGCATTGGTGCAATCGCCTGTTCTGGCTTATGTGCGCTCTGGTGCGAGACATCGTGACCAAGAGCCTGCGGCAGCTTTTGGTGGTCGTTTGTGAAAATCTGTGCGTCCCACTGTCCACGCGAAACCGAGACATACGCCATGCGGCTATTGAGCAAGTCTTTCGCCGCAAGCGCCGTATCTACATGGATAAGAACGCGGTCGGCTGTTTGTCCCTGACTGGAATAGCTGGTGACGGCGTAGCCGTGGTCGAGATGCGGATGACGTTGAGGTTCGTAGTCCATACTGCGCCCGTTATCAAGCTTCAGCCGCATCGCGCCGTCCGGCGCGATGTTTTCCACTGTACCCAGTTCACGGTTCGCAATCTTCAGCTCATGATTGGGCGCAGTGAATTGGATACGGTCTCCAACCGAAAATGCCTTCTCCTGCTCGCGATAGTGAGCAGAGACGAGCACCCAGTCCAAACGCTGGTGCCGCGTCAGGAGATGACCGGCGCAGATCGTTCTTGGGCGCAGCAATACCAAGTGAACGCAGAGTTGCAATCGCGCGGCATCGATATTTTGCGCTACTCGCGCAGTTCGCGGGAGACCGGCATTGCGAAGGGCGATTACACGCGCGTCAAAAGTATCGACGCGCAAAACAATCGGCTCACAGTGCTGCGCGTAGATGGAAGTGAAACGACCTATGACCCTCGCCGACAGATGGGCGTCTCGGTGGCATGGATGCGCTGATTGATCTGCGTGCGCGACAGATTGTCAGGCGATACCACCAGCGTACTTTCCGGCGACTTGGCATACTCGCGCGCAATGGCCGCGATACGCTCCTCGTACCCTTTCACTTCATGTACGCGTCCCTGCCGGTCAAGGCTGTCGACGGCCGCGCCGACCTGACCACGCGCTAATTGCTCGACAGCCTGCTTCAGTTCCGGGTCTTTCTGTCGCACAATCCCTTCGAGCCTCATCGTCCGCATTCCGGATTCCTGAAGCTGCGCAAAAGGACGGCCCGCTTCAACTGCCTCATGCTGGCGCGTGTCGCCGACCAGCAAAACCCGGTCTCGCGCATGAAGCCGTTCCATGAACTCGTGCATCTGGCGCGTCGAGGCGAGCGAAGACTCGTCGAGCACATAGAGCTTCTTCTCGCCTGCGTCCGGCTGTTCTCCCCGCACAAGATGGCGTTGTAGAGTCGAGGTCCCTATGCCCGCCTCGGCCAGCTTTTGCGCAGCGCGTGAGGTGGGAGCGAAACCTTCGACCTTGTAACCTTCGGCCTCCACTCCTTCCCGGATCACCGCCAATGTCGTTGTCTTTCCACTACCAGCGATTCCATCCAAACCGATAATCTTCTCGCGGCTCACAAAAATGTCATCGACCACCTCCCGCTGCGCCGGACTCAGTTCTGTATGGCGGTCCTCTGTTGCAATCCGCAGCGAAGGCGAAACTAGCATCGGATCGCGGTATGTGCGCTGATTCCCGCTCTGCATACGAGCGATGATCTCCTGCTCCATGCGGACCATCTCAGCAGTGGTATAGAGCGGCGCGGCACGTCCCTCAACAGAGCCAACGGCAAGAAACTCTCCGCGCTGGACTCGCTGCGCAAATTCTTGTCGCACTTGTTCGTAAGTTGCTTGCGCCATGCTACGACTTATCGCCGCCTGCAAGATGCTTCGCTCATCCTGCACGGCAGACCGCTCGAAGACATGATTGCGGGCATAGGTTACGGCCTGCTGCTCGGTCTTGTTCGAGTCCGGTGCATGAATCTGTGTATGGTCGCGCGCCTGGGCTACAACCCGATCCGCCTGATTGCCGTATTGTGCAGCCAGTTCGCGATGCCGCTGCAGCACCTCTTCCGGGGAATGAATCGCCTTGCTGTCCCGCGTGCGATGGGCAGCAACCTGTGCCGCGCCCGCGCCTTCTCTTCCGATCTCCTGCAAGTGACGCTTGATCTGTTCTCGTCTTGGACTGGATGCATCCAGGTATTCCTGCGTGTAGCCCTTGATTTCCGGCTGGCCATGCTTGCCGCGTTCGACCTCATAGCCCAACCCTTGCAGACGCATGGCAAGCTCGGAACGATACACACTGGTCGCATACTGCTGCGATTGGAAAAGGCTTCGCTCCTGAAGTGCCCGCGTCTGGCCGCTCTCACGCTCGGTCATATTGAAAATGACCGCATGAGTATGAAGTTGTGGTGCGGCATACCCATCTACCGGGCGGGCAGTGTCGTGCTCAAAGCTGGCGGCAATGAACTTGGCCGTCGTTTCCGGCGCGTGGATATTGCCGATACGCGCTTGCGCATAACGCTCTAATTCGCCAAGTGCTACCCGGACACTTTCGCGGTGCGCTTGGCGTACATGCTGATCGCCGCCCACGAGCGCCGTGAGAGAGACGGATTTCGGCGCGGAGAATGTCGCATCCCATCCGGCGCGATGTTCGACGCTGGTGATTTCCTTCCCGTATTCGTTCTCGTAGGTCCTGGCAGGCTGATGCTTGATGAGCTGCGCGCCGCTTTCAGGATGTTGTCCTTCGCTCAACCGAGCGAATTCTCCGGCTCCAACGGAACCACGCAGTCCCCACTCCTGGGCAAGCCTGCCCTTCCACTCGCTATGTACTTGCGCGTCACGGCTCCAGTAATTCTGCTTCTCCGACACAAACTCACGCGCATGGTAGGTCCGTGCCTGCCCTGCCGACAATGCTTTGGAGATGGTTAACATGTGATTCAGCTCTACAACGCGCGCGACAGTATCTCGCTTCTGCCTCCTGACTTAGAGTGACTAAGCAGCGCAATAGATGCTCACTGTTGTATTATGTGTCGCTGTATTATTCAAGGTTTTCCATGTGGAAAACGTATATTTCTGTACTTATTTCGCCTTTGCGCTAGGTAGTCGACTTACAATAGCGATCCGAATCGATGTCCAGAAGGATCGCGCAGCAGCAGCGTTTAGTGGGGATATAGCAAGGCTAAGTCGGCGGGCTACAGTGTCTATCAAGAGCTGCCGGTTTGGAACAGGAAAGAGGTACCATTCGTGGAGGCTAAGTAGACCCATATCAACAGAGAATAATTGGCGGGAAAGGGCCGGAATGAAAGACAGGTTATGTCACCTTACAAATGACCCTAGCCTTCCATTCATATGCACACTTCGCTACCTTATAAGTCTCTACGTGAGTCATGCAAGTGGAACAAACAAGTGGCGTGTGTTCAGATTGGATTCCTTGAGATTACAGCGGCGATTAGCTCAGTCGATCCACTGCGATTTGTCCCAAATTCTGGGCCTGTTCATCCCTGGCCATTTGCGTCAGTGATCCTGGACAGTTGGTCTGCCTATTAACAGCTTCTTCGGAAGGCTGGAAGGTGACGTTTTCGCCTCTGGTAGCGGGCTCGAATTCGCCTGTAGACCTAAGGCGGGGAGTGGCGCGATAGTCGCCGAATGCGATGTATTATTGCGACTGGTTTCATCCGCCAGAAGGATGTGATTGGCTTCGATGTTGTGATGGATTCGGCGAGTCTAATTTACCCATTGTGGCAGTGGGCTTCTGGATCAATTAAAGAGGCCATCTTGAGAGTGTAACTGGCCCCAGATGGGGTACTGATCCGCCTTCCAAGTCCGCTGGAAATCCGAGGCGATACCAACTCTTGTGAATGGTCTAGCCTGGATTATTCACGAAGTCTCTAGCCAAAAAAGTAAGGATGCTCTAAAAGGAATGATGAACACTGGGTTCGCACGCCCAGCATTCCCTTTCGGAGCATCCATCGCTTGATACAAAGTGT
>Ga0224558_1002497_pt1 | contig 16693 bp, 12 predicted proteins | sample 714S32024metaG_FD_180682 | JGI IMG/M metagenome (GOLD analysis project Ga0224558, IMG submission 180682) | Peat soil microbial communities from Stordalen Mire, Sweden - 717 S3 20-24 | ecosystem: Environmental > Terrestrial > Soil > Wetlands > Peat | place: Sweden: Norrbotten County, Stordalen... | reverse complement strand
GGCGACCGGAGGGCTTCGGGTAGGTCCACTTGCGACGGACCAGCTCACGATGCCAACGGAGCAGGGTATCGGGCTGCACGAAGAACCGATGGAGCTTCTCTCGGGGGATCAGCCGGCTGAGGCCGGCAAGGAGTGCTCGATCCGAGGGCCGCAGGGCAGGGCGGTCCACCTGGCGACGGAGGACCGCCACCTCATGACGGAGCATGACGACTTCGATGGCCAGATCGGACTTGTCGGATCGTCGCCGGCAGAGGAAATCGGTGGTCCGGAGGAAGGCGAGATAGAGAAGCGAGAGGGCCACGGACTATGTTCGCGGTCACATCCGCTCCGGCGAAAGTCCCAGCTCAACGGCTCGGATGAGATTCTTGGCACCCACAGCCCCGGTTCGTGGCGACGGATGAGGTTTTCGGCACCCACAAGGGAAATGACAGGGCCATGGCCCAGTGTCGTTGCAGCGGGCCGATTCGCGAACCTCCTGATCAGACCACTCGGATGACATTCTCGGCACCCACTGGCAGCGGTCCGATGAGGTCAGGCGGTTCGCGGTCGACGTTGTCGGCGGCTCGTGTCTGACGGCAATCGCTTCACTGCCACCGTCAGCTCGTCGAGCGCGTCGGGAATGGCCTTCGCGAGGTCCCACACTTCCGGCATGAGATCCGGGCAGGCTACGATACCGAAGCCGATTCGGTCCCCTGTCGAGATGGCGGTCACGTTCAGCCCCGCTCCGTCGGTAATCGGCCCGAACGCATACGTCCCTGCAACGCGTGCACCGGCCAGGTAAAGGTCGAATGGTGGACCCGCCACGTTCGAGAAGAGCACGTTGTAGATCACCGGGTGGTGCTCGGCGACGCGCAAGCCCGAGTACAGGCGCGCGGCGAGCGACAGGGCGTTGGGCCAGGCCTGCCCGGCCCAACGTGTGAACGTGTCGGAGCCCATCGCCGCGCTGATCTCCTTCGCCCGCAGGTTCGCGGAAGCAACGGCCCGAAGCCGTTCGACGGGGTCCTCGACGTCGGTGGCCAAGGTCGAGAAGATCACCGACAGCTTCGTGACCCCCTTCATGTTGCCGACTTGGCCGTGGACCGACACCGGTTCCGCTGCGACGAGCGGACGATTCGGCAACTCACCGCGATCAACGAGATACCGGCGAAGCCCACCTCCGACCACCGCGGTCGCCACGTCGTTGAACTTCACACCGAAAGCCTCCTTCACCACCTTGACGTCGGCCAAGGAGACATCGGTGAAGGCGATCGAGCGGCGCGGCGTCAGGGTTGCGCTGAAGGAGGTGCGCGGCGCGGTGAACGGCTTGACCGTGCCCTGCCCGCTGCCCCGGCGCGTCCAGAGGTGCCAGAGGGTGGCACCGAGACGAGCGACCGTGGCCGGTAGGAGGCGTGTCACCTCGAGTGAGTCGGTCACCCGCCCAAGCACGCTACGCCGGAGGAGCTCCAGCTGGTGGGGCAACCGGTGGGGTTCCCAGTCGTCTCCCTGCCCGGACCCGGCGCGAGCGGGCACGCCGAAGTCGAACAGCTTGCCCATGATGGAGACGCCCTCGAACCCGTCGATCGTCGCGTGATGCATCTTGGCCAGGAGCGCCGTTCGCCCCTCGGCCAGTCCCTCGATGAACCACACTTCCCACAGCGGACGATCGCGCCGCAGTGGCCGGCTGGCCACTTCACCGACCACATGGGCCAGAGACCGGCTAGCGCCGGGAGGACTGAGATGTACCCGGTGAAGGTGCCGCTCGACGTCGAAGTCCACGTCGTCGACCCAGAACGGCCGGCCGATGCCAAGCGGAGCCGTGGCCAACCGCTTCCGCATCAGGGACACCTCCGGGAGGGCCTCGAGCAGCATGGAACGAATGCAATCGTACGGGTCGCCCTCCATCGTGGAGGGATCGAGCACCAACAGGCCGCACACGTGCATGTGCATCCCTGGCGTTTCGCAATAGAGGAATGCCGCGTCAAGTCCCCCGAGCTGCTCCACGTCTATAGGTTACGACGATCGGAGCACGAGCCCGGCCAAGCGGAAGATCCGATGATCGCCGCCGACCGGGGCCTGGATGAGCTTGATCTCGTTGGTGACGAATCCAAAGGACAGTCCGGTGGTCGGGTCCGCCCAACCGCCCGAGCCTCCGAAGCCATAGTGCCCGAAGGCCGAGTCGCCCCGATACCGCTGTGCCCCGGCTCGGTGATAGCCCATGCGCCAATTCATCCGCATACCGATGACCGCGTCGTGGGCTCTGGTCTGGACCTCGCTCAAGGTGCGAACCGTCTCCCGTGACAACAGCCGGACACCCTCCACCTCGCCCTCGTTGGCGATGACGGCGTAGAGCTTGGCCAATCCGTGGGCGGAGAGGAGGCCGTTCACCGACGGCATCTCCGTGTTCAGCAGCGACGGCGACGGACCGGCGAAGAGCTCGTCGAAATGCGGGACGTACAGCGCCTCGAGGAAACGGCGGGTGAGCTCCACCTTGCGCAGCGTGGGCATGGAGCGGGCGCTGGCGCCGGCAAAGAGGGGCGGCGTGGAGCGCACGGGCGGAGTCCGGCCAAGGAGCGGCGCGATTCGCCGCAAGCCGTCGGGCGGCATCCCGATGCCCAGGCCGTTGGTCTCGAGCGGCTCGGCGAGCTCGGTGCGCACCAGGTCGGCCATGCCGAGCCCGGTCACCCTCCGGGCCAGCCCGGCGACGAGCCACCCGTAGGTGATGGCGTGGTACCCGGGATGCCCAGGCCAAGGGTCGGGCGGCCGGGCAGCCAGCTTCTCCTCGAGGGCGAGGTGATCGAGCAGGTCCTCCGAAGAGCTGGCGAGATCGGTCATCGAGTGCAGGCCGGCCTGGTGGCTCATCAGCTGGCGCACAGTGATGGACCCCTTGCCGGCTGCGGCGAACTCCGGCCAATAGCTGGCCACCGGAGCGTCGTAGTCGATCAACCCGCGATCGGCCAGGCGATGGACGGCGGTCGACGCCACGCCCTTGGTAGTCGAGAAGGAGATGGTGACCGTGTCCCGCTTCCAGGGGCGCGACCGGCCGAGGTCGGCGAACCCGGCCCATACGTCCACCACGGGCCGGCCGTGCAGTCGAACGGACAATGCTCCGCCACCTCTACTGCCCGAATTGAACAATCGGCCGAAATACGACGCCACGGGCGCGAATGCCGGATGGACGTATCCGTTCACGTCCCCCATGGTCGGATCGCTGTTGGTCACCCAGTTAGCTTGCCCGGTCGAGGTCGCCGCCGCCAGACCGCCGCTGAAGGACCGGGGCCTCCGCATGATTGGCAACACTCGAAGATCCTCCCGACCCGCCGGACCGCGTACGGCATCCGGGTCCTGATCCTCCTGGCCGGCGGCGTGATCCCCTTCGCCAAGGCGGCCGAGATCGGCGAGGCCATGAACATCCCGACCGGGTACCTCCATCAGGTCCTCCGGGAGATCCGACGGTGCCGCCTGGTCACGTCGCGCTCGGGACCGACTGGCTGCTACCCGCTGGCCGAGTCACCCGGGTTGATCACCATCCTCGAGATCGCCGAGGCACTCGACGGACCCGTCAAGGCCCAGGAGTGTGCGCTGCGAGGTGGGCCCTGCCACTGGGGCGAAGAGTGCGCACTCCACTCGGTTACGTCGGCCACCGCCACCCTGACCGACCCGCTCGCGGCGTCGACGCTCGCGCAGCGGCCGCAGACTACCGCGCTCTACTGGCGCGCACGGCGACGGTGCCGACTCATGCCGGAGCATCACAACCTCGATTGCGAGCCATTCTCGCTCCCTCCGACGTAGCCGGAATAGCCGGAGCAAGCGGACGAACGCCACACAGAGGAAGGAAAGTGCCGTGGCCCATCTGCACCCGCCCTTGCCCCCATGTGAAAGTCCGGGTGGACGGCTTGAATGCAGTATCCAGCACCCACACGTCTAGCCAGGCGGTGGGTCCGTTCAGGTTCGCGGCTGCAGGGATGTCATCTGCCAGGAGCCGGTCTCGTCGTAGGTGATCGTGCCGAGCGGCGAGCCGCTCAGGATGGTTATGTGCCGCTCCATACGCACGGGGAGGCCAGAACTGACCGTGAACCACCAGTCCTCTCTGACTGTGCCCTTCTGTCCACCCGTGAGCGTGACCTGCTGGAACTCATGGACGGTGGGGACAACCGCGCGCCCGATCCGCAAGGTGCCAATCCCGACGATGCGTACGGTTACTCGCTCGAAGGTGCGCCCCGGCACCGACGTGTTGGAACCCGTACAGGGCCACTCCAGCGTCTGACCGGGCTTGGGATCTTTGGGGAGGACCACGGCGCCGGGCCCGCACGTGAATCGCGCCAGATTGTTCGTCTTGACAACACCGAAGTCCCACGACTCGGAGTTGCGATCAGCGGCCAGCAGCAGGACCGTGGCATGGGGGCAGAAGTCATATTCCTCCCAGTGGGCGACGTTGTAGTCGAGGTGCCACCGCCAACACCCGTTGGCGATGTACGTGACTGACGCGGGCATCACCGCCCCGTCCTGCTGTGAGTTCGGTGGAAAGACGATCCGCTCCATACCTTGGCCGCGGAGTGCGTAGATGCCCTGGGTCGGGGAATCATACGCAAGCTTTCTGCCGACGGTGATCGATCCTTTCCCCTTGAACGCCTTCACGACAGAGCTGAGGGGCTCAGGCCCTGGGTGTTCGCGAAACAGGTAGCGGACCGCCATGAAGCCCATGCCGACGAGAACGATGACGACGCCCGTAGCTGCGATGATGCGCCACGGAGTGCGTCTGCGGGCCGGCGGCACGGCGCCCACCTCAGGGGTGCCCCTGGGCGCCGGAGCGCCCGGTCTGCCGGAAGTCGAGCTCCAGCTCGGAGCGGAGGGCGAGCTTGTCGACTTTGTCGAGCGACGTGCGCGGCAGCGGGCCCTGGGCGATCACCAAGCGGTGCGGGTGCTTGTAGTCGGCGAGGCGGTCGGCGAGAAAGACATGCAGCGCACCAAGGTCGAGCGATGCCCCTTCGACAAGATGCACAACAGCCAGGACGTCCTGGCCGAGGACCTCATGGGGGACGCCCAACACGGCGGCTTCCACGATCGCCGGGTGCTCGTAGAGGGCGTTCTCCACTTCGATCGAGTAGATGTTGTAGCCGCCTCGGATGATCATGTCCTTCTTGCGGTCCACGACGTAGACGAACCCCTCGGTGTCCAGGTAGCCCAGGTCCCCAGTGTGCACCCAGCCGTCCTGCCATGTCTGGGCGGTGCTCTCGGGTTCGCCGAAGTAGAAGCGCCGACCGCCTCCGATCCGGATCAGCAGTTCGCCCACCTGGTTGGCCGGGAGGCCGTTCCCGTCATTGTCGACCACACGAACCGCGGCCCCCTCGATCGGCTTGCCCACCGAGCCCGGACGCTGTGACAGCTGACCGGGCGGCAGGAGGCACGCAGCGTCCCCGGCCTCGGTGAGGCCGTAGACGTTAACGAGCATCGCCTGGGGGAAGGTGGCCGCGAGCCATTTGGTCGCTTCGGGCGGCATCGGGGCGGTGCTGAAGAGCACCATCCACACCGACGAGGTGTCGAGACCTTCGAGTACTCCGGCTTCGCGGAGCAGCAGTAACTGCGCGGGCACCACCATCAGCCAGCCCGGTCGGTGGCTGCCGATCAACTGGGCGAACCGGCCGGTGGCGAAGGAGGGGAGGCAGATGTTGGTAAGCCCCAGGCGAAGACTGGCGATCATGGCACCGTAGGTGCCGAGGGCTGTCGCCAGCGGTGCAGCGTGGAGGAGGGCGTCTTCGCGTTCGGACGGCGTAACGGGGATGTGCAGCACGTTGTCGTGCGTCGAGGCCACACCCTTGGGCAGCCCGGTGGTGCCCGAGGTGTAGACGATGTCGGCGAGGTCTGAGGAGGCCACCGGCACCTGGAACGTGTCGTCTTCGTTCGCCTCCATAGCCGCCCAGGTGTGGGAGGCACCGCCCTCGGGGCCGACCACCACGCACGGGGTCCCGAGGGCGGCCGTGAGGTCCCGCGCCCGCCCCAGCTGGTCGCCACCGGCGACGAGCACACGGGGCCGCGCGTTCTCGAGGATGTGAGCGACCTCACGCCGGGCGAGCCGGGGATTGATCGGGGCGGCGACTCCACCGGCCTTCTGCGTGGCGAAGTACGCGATCTGATACAGGAGCGCATCCTGGTTGGCGAGCAGCAGGGCCACCCGATCCCCCGGGGCCACACCCAGTTCGACCAGGCTGCGGGCAACGGCGTTCGATCGCCGTTCCCACTCGGCGAAGGTCATCGACCCGCTTCCGTCGACGAGCGACGCGACGCGATCGGGGAATCGCTCGGCCACCCTGCGCAACTCGTCAGGCACCAAAGCCATCGGTTGCCCTCCTCGCCGTTTCCTTGCTCGCCCTCTTCGGGGGCGACGCGGCGGCCGCCGCCTTCTCGAGCTCGGTGAATGCGACCGTCGTCGCGTCGGCAAGCTGCCAAGGGTCCTCCACGACCTCCGGGCAGACGACATAGCCGAAGTCGATGTGGTCGAGGTAGCCCATCGCAGTGATGTTCAGCCCGCCACCGTCGAGCAACGGGCCGATCGGATAGCTGGCGACGAGCCGCGCTCCCCCGATGTACAACGGGAACGACGGGCCCTGGACGTTGGAGATGATCAGGTTGAAGATCGGCGGGAGATGCTCGTCGAGACGAAGCCGGCTGTAGGCTCGGACACCGGCGGCAAGGAGTCCGGGCGGAGCAACATCGGCCAGGTCGAGGATGAGATCGTCGCCGAGCGCACGCTGCACCGCCTTTGCGCTGCGGGTCGATGCGTGAATCGCCCGAAGCCGATCGACCGGATCATCGAGCTGTGTGGCCAGGGCAGTGATCCTCGCGGCAGGAGCGTTCCCCCGCGCTCCCCCGGAGGAGTCGCCTCCGTCGTCGACATGCACCGCGACGGGTATCCGGGCGATCAGCGGCCTGCTGGGAAGCTCGTCGCGATCAGCCAGGTAGCGACGTAACGCGCCGGCGCAGATGCCGAGCACCACGTCGTTCACCGTCACGGAGAAGGCATTCTTGATGGTCTTCACCTCGGAGAGAGGGACCGAGCAGTAGGCGAACCCGCGATGGGGGGTGATGGCTCGGTTGAGCGAGGTGCGGGGCGCCTGGAAAGGCAACGTGACCGCCGGCCATTCCGGGGAGGCGCGCACGCCCAACATCCTCAGGGCGGAACGGCCGAGGTGGCCGGTAGCACGGGCGGCCCGTAGTGGGGTGCCCGCCAGCCTGGGCAGCGCCCGCAGGGCCATCTCCCACCCAGGGGGGGATTCGCTCGCCCCGAAGCACGGGTGTATCGGGTCGGTCGAGGGGGGCGCCGGGTTCGAGATCGCAAAGCACCTCATAGAGGCGGGCGCCCCGAACTCCATCCGCCAGGCAGTGATGCAGCTTCGTGAGCACAGCCACGCGGCCATCCTCGAGGCCCTCGATGAACCAGACCTTCCACAGGGGGCAACCCGGCTCGAGCTTCTCGGCCAACAGATCGCCGACCAACGCACCGAGCTCGCGGGGGCCACCCGGGGCCGGGACGCCGATGGGACGGATCTGGCGGTCGAGATCGAGGTGCAGGTCGCCCACCCAAGCGGGGCGGTCGAGGCCAAAGGGAACCTCGACCAGGCGGCGCAAGAACGGGCCGAGCAGCCCCGCTCTGGCCTGGACCAGCGCGCGCAGCCGCTCCACATCGAAACCGTCAGGGGCGGTCGAGGGGCGGTCGAGGGGTCGAGCACAGCCAGCGTGCCCAGGTGCATGTGCGAACTCGGTGTCTCCCCGTACACGAAGCTGGCGTCCGCGCCGCTGAGCCGCTGCATCGAAACTCCCCCAGTGCCCCAGACAATCCTACTCCGATGCTGAAGGTCTGGTTAGTGCCGAAAGTCCTCAGAACATGGGGGGGATTGTCCCATCCTCCGTCGTCGACACCGCACTCGCTTGGGTCTGAGGAGGCGCCTGACACGAGGCCGGGGGGAGGCCACGCTGGCGGCCCGGAGCCGGCGAGGTCCAGGCGCGGTCAGCTCGGTGCAGGCTTTCGTGGGTCGGGGTGATGTTCTTCGAGCCTTGTGAGGCGATCTTCGAGCAAGGGGATGAAGGGCACCTGGAGGATCGAGGCTAGGACAGACACCTGCGCAAATGAACGCCTGAGCTGGCCAGCAGGGTGCTCCGGCTGTGTCCTCGCCCTCTACGAAGCGGGCAACGCCTGGCAGCCGGCACACCAGACGATCACCGGACCGGTCGTGCCCACCGGTTGGTCCTCCCGAGTTGAGCGGCGATGGGGTTGGGCGATCTGAGGGCCACAAGACCCCACTGGCCATGTGCGACGATCACACCGAGCTACCGGCCGGCTCGGTCCTTGCCTTTCGTGGCGCCCAATGCTCCTGGACCCTTAACGCAGTAATCTCGAAGTGTGGAGCAATTGGGTGGGTTGGACGCCGCGTTCCTCTCCTGCGAGACGCCGACCATGCACATGCACGTTTGCGGCCTGCTCGTGCTGGACACCTCCACCATTGGGATGGGTGACCCCTACGAGCGCATCCGGGCCATGCTCGAGGAACGGTTGCCCGGTATCGCCGCGATGCACCACAGGCTGGCCACGGTCCCGCTCAACGTGGGACGGCCGTTCTGGGTCGACGACGCCGAGCTCCATATCGACCGTCATCTCCGGCGCGTCCGTCTGACGGCGCCCAACGATGACCGGTCACTCGCCGAGCTGGCAGGTGAGTTCGCGAGCACCCAGCTCCGACGGGATCGTCCGCTGTGGGAGATGCTCCTCATAGAAGGCCTGCCGGACGACCAGGTCGCGCTCCTCGTCAAGATGCACCACGCCACGGTCGACGGGATCACGGGTGCGAACCTGATGGGGGAGCTCTTCGACCTGGCTCCCGGACCGCCGCCAGCGTTCACCCGCACGGCACTTCCGGATTCCCGAGCACCGAACCGGTTCGAGCTCCTGGGACGCGTGCTTCTCGAGCAGCTGGCCGAGCCGTTCGAGATCGCCAAGCTGCTCCCGGCCACCGTGGGAAGGATCGGCGGAGCGGTCTGGCAACTGGCGGTGCGCGACAAAGGGCACGAGGGGATGATCATGCCGTTCACCGCACCCCGCACTTCCTTCAACGCAACGGTGACCGGCAACCGGACGGTGGCGTTCATCGACGTGCCGCTCGAAGAGGTGAAGGGCGTCAAGCAGGCCTTCGGCGTCACGGTCAACGATGTCCTGACCGCCGTGGTCGGTGGCGCACTACGGCAGTACCTGGCGGGCCGCGGGGAGTTGCCCGAGCGACCGCTGGTCGCCGCCGAGCCCGTCTCCGTGCATGAACAGGCACACGGCGTCCAGGGCACCAGCAAGATGTCCGTGATGTTCACCACCCTCGCCACCGATGTCGACGACCCCGTGGAACGACTCCGAACAATTGCCGCTTCCAATGCCCGGGCCAAGGAGCTGAATGCCGTGGTGGGCGCTGACACGCTGCTGCAATGGGCGGAGCACTTCTGGCTCAACGGCTTCTCACTTGGTGCACGCCTCTACTCGCGCGTCCACGGAGCAGATCACCACCCTGTGATCCACAACCTCATCCTCTCGAACGTGCCCGGCCCACCCATGCCGCTCTACCTCGCCGGTGCTCGCCTGGCCGGCATCTACCCGCTCGGCCCGCTGATGGACGGCGCCGGATTGAACGTGACGATCCTCTCCGAGGAGGACCGCGTCGGATTCGGCATCGTGGCCTGCCCCGAACTGGTCCCCGACGTGTGGCAGATCGCCGAGGCGATCCCGAAGGCGCTACACGAGATCGGAGATTGCGCAAGTAGCGTGGGCAGCGCCTGAGTACCACTCCGGGCTCGTCACGCGACGTGTGGGAACGACTCCACCGTGGCCCCAGTGACGAACGCCTTGACCGCCTTTGACCAGAAGAAGCCCACGTGCCCTCCGGGGTAGGGTTCGAGCGCCGGGCGGTCCCAGTGCAGCCACAGCCGATGCGCCTGGCCAAACGTGGACATCCGATCGCCGAGCCCTGCGTAGATATAGCGCCGCTCGGGTGCCACCAGACAGGACATGGCGAGAGGCGAGACCACCCGGTGAACATCGTCCGCCACACTCCCGAGCACGCCAAACTGCTGCGCCTGTCGCGCGATCGCCGGAGGGCTGTGCCGGCGGAACAGGTCGGGCAGATCGACGACCGGCACGCCAGCGACAACACACGCCAACCCTGGGTCGAGCGACGCGACGAGCGAGACGACCAGGCCGCCGAGCGACTGGCCCATCACACCCACATGTTCAGCGTCTTGGCTATCGCGCAGCCACCGGATCAGTCGGCGGACGTCCCAGTTCGCTTGGGCCATACCGTGCATACTGTCGACCATGTCGATGGTCATGAGATCCTCGCCGCGTACCCGGCCGGATGCACGCGGCCCGTGGAGGGGCAGCACCGCGACGGCCACATGGATGCCCTGGCGGTGCAGCTGAGCTGTTCGGAAGGCACGCAGATCGATCGACGCCTTTTGGCCCATGCCAAACCCGTGCACGCAGACCAGCCATCTTCCATGGTCCCGCCCCGGCGCCCTGGCCACCCATGCGTGCATCGTCCGGTTGGCCTGGTGCTCGAGCCACCGAGTGCGACCGGGCTCGTCAGGTTCGGGCTCCCACTCACTCGAGAAGGTCGTGTGCTCGTAGCCGAATCCGGGGACGTGCTCGTGCGTCGCCCGCACGTCCTGGGGCGGCGGGGGATCCCGGTGGTACCCGGCAGCGTGGTCGATCCATCCCTTCGCCTCGAAGAGCTCATGGGTGGCCTGAAGATCAGTAGCGGCGGGGGCGTAATCGTCCTCCCGGGGCAGCAGGTCGGGATGCCGGAGGGCGGCGATCAGTACCTCGTCGAGGTACGCCTGGGCCGCCAACGCGGGTGTCGGCCGGACGGCGACGATGCTGTCGTCGGCGGCGATCCTGGCCGTGCGTCGGCGACCGCGGGCCAGGAAGTCCAACACCCGTGGCCCGGCACGTAGAACGCCGGCAATGCGAGGGTCACGGATTGCCCGGGCCACCCCGGCGATGAACCCCATCCAGAGAGGTGCCTGACGCTCCCCGCCTTCTGTCATCGCAGCCGCAGAATCTGACATCAACGCCAGCCTACGGCCAGCTCGACTGGCCCGGGGCTTCTTGGGGGGCGGTCCTTCTGCCGAACTGGCTGACACAACTTCTGACCAAGCTGGGAACGTCCTGGTCATGCTGTTCACGTGTGGTGGAAGGGCGTTGCGCTCTCGGTGGTCCGGCAGGACGGCGATCTCCTCGACCAGGACCCCATGGCGGCCGGGACACCAAACCGTCGGGGTTTGACAAGCAGGTGCGGGTGGCGTGCCTCGTCTACCGGGTCAAGGACGGCCGGGCTCATCGCACCCCGCGACATGTTCTACGACCAGCGGGAGTTCAACGGTCCGCTGATCGGCCTCCAAGATCACTACCGTCACGGCCTCGCCGCACTGGTCGAGGATTTCTCCAAGGTTGGCCGGATCGCGTCAATAATGGCGTCTCATGACGAGATTGTCAGATTAATGAGCCGGCCGGAGGGAGAGGGCTGCAGCATCGGCGTGGACGTAGGCACCACCTCGGTCAAGGCGGTGGCCGTGGACGCCCGAGGAAGGGTCGTGGCCCGGGCCAGGGTCGCTCACCGGGTGGGTACGCCGACGGTCGACCGCCTCGAACACGATGCTGCCGTCGCTTGGCGACGGGGCCCCCGGCGGGCTTTCGCCGCCGTGTCGCGGGCACTCGACGGCCCAGCCGCCGGCGTTGCCGTGGCGGCCATGGTTCCGTCGATCACCGCCGTGGACCGACGTGGTACTCCGCTGCTCCCAGGCCTGCTCTACGGCGATGTTCGGGGTCGTAACACCGCATCGGGTGAAGACCGTGACGGAGTACAGCATGACAGCGGGGAAGACCACGATGAGTGGAGTCGGATGCTGGGCTGGGCCGTCGGAGCGCTACCGAACGCAGCTGGCTACTGGCCATGCCAAGCGGTGGCCACCTACGCCCTGAGCGGTATCCCTGCAGTCGACACCGCCGCGGCCACGTCCTTTGGGCGGCTGTACGTCTCGGGGGGATGGGACCAGAGCGCCCTCAACGAGCTTGGTGTCGAGGAGCGACAGGTCTCGGTGGTGAGCCCCCTGGGGCAGTCGACAGGCACCGTCCCGGGCACCTCGACCGCAGTGGCCGGGGGATCGGTCGACGCGTTCTGCGAGCAGATCGTCGCCGGTGCCGACCGACCCGGTGACGTGCTAGCCATCTTCGGGGCGACCTTGGTGGTGTGGGTGGTCGCCGAGGAGTGGATCGAGGTGCCCGGGCTCATGACCTTTCCCAGCATGGAACCCGGGCAGGTGATGATCGGCGGCCCGAGCAACGCCGGTGGCCTGTTTATCGACTGGGCGCGCTCCGTGGTCGGCGCTCCTTCTCGGCGTGGTCCTGGGTCCCGCGATGACCTGGCCCTAGATGACCATCGGAACGGTGACTCGGAGCGGATTCCGGTCTGGCTCCCCTATGTGCGGGGCGAGCGCACCCCGCTCCACGAACCCCGGCTCCGGGCCAGCGTCCACGGACTCGACATCACCCAGGGTCCCGAATCGCTGGTCCGGGCCGCCCACGAGGCAAGCGGGTTCGTGATCAGGCGCATCGTCGGCCGCTCCGGCTGCGAGGCCCGGAGGATCGTGGCCACCGGCGGAGGGTCCCGGTCCCTGGCATGGATGCAGGCGGTGGCCGATGCCACCGGCCTTCCCGTTGACACGGTGGCTGTTCCCGAGGGTGCGGCACTCGGCGCCGCCTTCCTAGCCCGGATGGCCGCAGGACTCGAGACGACGTTCAGTGCTTCCGGTGCGTGGGCCGGCGTGGGTCGAAGGATCGATCCGGACCCGGTGTGGGCGGCGGCGGCGGCTAGTCGTTTCGAGCGGTTCGAGGCTTTGAGCCCAGGAAGCTGAGGGGCGAGCCTTGGGCACGCTGACCGGTTCACTACCAAGCGGGGTTTGATGCTGACTTGCAGTGAGTGTTTGTGGTTCCGCTCGTTGGTTAGTCGACTGGAGCAGTTGTGGGTTCTTTCGTACCAGAGGGTTTGACTCGAAGCGGCGCTCGTCGCCTGGTCCTTGTAGGAGCCGAAAAACCATCCGGCCAGCTCAGGCAACCAGTCGGTATCCATTGATCAAGCCGAAGACGGCGTCGTGGCGCTGTAGCAGCGCAGGCTCGGGATCAGTGTTCCGTGTCGGTTGTTCCTCCGTTACCGGGGCCAACTGACCCCGGGCCCGGTGAGGTCGGTGATCGTTGTAGCGGGCCACGTATTCAGAAAGCGCACTCTCAAGATGTGGACGGCCGAAAATCAGCATCCGGTCCAGACATTCACGCCGGACAGTTCCGACGAAGCGCTCGGCGAAGGCGTTGGCCCGTGGAGCCCGGACTGGGATGCGGATGATCCTGGTGCCGCCGGCACGGAAGACCTTGTCGAAACTCGAGGTGAACTTGGTGTCTCGATCACGAATGAGAAAACGCACGGGGCCATTCCGGTCGTCGAGCATCATGCTCAGGTTCCGTGATTGTTGCACCACCCAAGACTGCGTCGGGTGGGCGGTGACCCCGGTCAGGTGCACCCGTCGGGTGTTGAGCTCGATGAAGAAGAGCACGTAGAGACGCTTAAGCGGCACTGTGTCAACCGAGAAGAAGTCACAGTCCAGCATGGAGCACGCCTGGGAGTTGAGGAACTCGGCCCAGGGTGGACCAGACCTCATCGGTGAAGCGTCGATGCCGTTCCGGCGCAGGATGGCCCAGACGCTCGAGGGCGCCAGGAACACACCCATCCTGGCAAGCTCGCCGTGGATGCGGCGGGAGCCCCAGCTGGGGTTCGCTCGCTCCAGTCGGAGGACGATCTCGACCGTACCGACGGGAACACTTCGTCGACCTGGGCGGTGGGCGTAGGCCCACTCATTCCGGACGAGGTCCCAGTGCCACCGGAGCAGAGTCTCGGGTTGGGAAAAGAACCGCCCCAGGTGCGGACGATCGAAGAGCTGACCCAACCCGGCGAGCAGCGCACGATCGGTGGGTCGGGGCTCCGGGCGGGCCACCTGGCGGCGGAGACTGCAACCTCGTGGCGGAGCATGACGACCTCGACAACCAGATCCTCGTTGTCACGCTGACAGAGGCGAAGCAGTTCGAGGATTCAAACGAAGGCGAGGTAGAGAAACGACAAGGCCACGGCCCAGCTTCGTCGCCAGGGGTTGTTTCAGGAAAGTCCCGCTCAAGGCACCCGGATGACATTTTCGGCATCCACAGGATGCAACGGCTCAATGCAACAGTACCGTTTCGAATCACTCCGAGCCGGATCGTGAGCTGGGGCCCGACGAGGCCGCTACCTTCCGGTCGCGGCGGGTGGGTGAATAGCATTCGGCGAGTCAGATAAGCGAAAAAGTGACGCCGATCTCGTACGCCTCGCCCCAGAAGCGACCCGAGCGATAACCATGGTGGTGGTGCCGTCCGGGACCGTTGTTTGACCCACCTATTGCAGGCCGGGGAGCCGACGCCTCTGATCCACAAACCTCAGCCCTTGTCCACCCTCTTCAGGGCACCATATCCATGTTCGATGGCCGCCGTGATGATGGCCTCGAAGTCCTTGTCCGTCAGTACGTGGGGGGTCCCCATGGAAGAGGCTCGCCAATACAACTCGGCCAGCCATTCGAGAAGCTCAAGGTTGTGTACGGCCTGATCCATCGTTGGGCCGTAGGCAACGGAGCCGTGGTTCTGCATCAAGGCGGCGTTCCGCCCCTTCAGTGCTTCGATGACGTTGTCGGCCAACTTCTGAGAACCAAAAGTGGCGTAGGGCGCCGTGCGCGGCGTGCCCCCCAATTCCAAACAGCTGTAGTGGAGTGCCGGTAATTCGTCGAGACCACACGACAGCGCAGTGGACGCCATGGCGTGGGCGTGCGTTATGGCACGGGCATTCGTGGCGGCGTAGATTCCGGTGTGAAGCGGTACCTCGGATGTGGGGGCGAGGTCGCCGTCCACGACCTGCCCACCCAGGTCGATGACCGTGATCATCTCAGCCGTCACTGTCCCGAGGTCAGACCCCGTAGGAGTCACCGCGATCAGGTCACCCTGACGGGCGGAGATGTTACCCGCCGTGCCGATGACGAGTCCTTTCGCGGCCAGATGGCGGCTAGCGCTTGCGACGGCCTCTCGTTCAGCTGCCAAGAGCATTTCACTCATTCCTCGTCCCTTTCGTCTCGCACATCAAAGTTGGGAATGGCTGCCGTGATGCTTGCGCACAACGAGGTTGACTTCGCCGGGCGATTTCTGACGCCCCAGCTGGGAGCACCCTCATGATGACCCTGCTGTCCGGAAGAGTTGTGGTGCAGCCATTCCGCCTCACCTCGATGTGACGGGAGTGTTCCACGTCGATCTTAGGGGTGTCATTGCTGGCCCTCACGAGGCGCACAGTAAGTGCATATCCTACTCGCATCGGGTCGGGGGCAAACCCGCTCGGTAACGACGCCCCAAGCGATCCCGGGCGCCCTGGGCTGGTCCAGGCTGAAGGGCGCCAATACCCCATGTGGACCCCTGGACTGGCACTTCTCGTAAGGGCTCGGCCATGATCCGGCGTGGCGTTCTCGCTCGTCCACATCGGCGTGTGTCGGATCCTCGGCCTCGTCGTGTTGTCCCGGCGCACGGAGTCGGACGAGGACATCGAGGTCATGGTGCTCCGTCACCAGGTGCGGGTTCTCGAACGCCAGCTCCACGCCCGGGTTCGCTATCGGCCTGCCGATCGGGCGATCCTCGCTGTACTCAGCCGATTGCTCTCTCGCGACCGGTGGCGCACTTTCCTGGTCACCCCCGACAGCCTGCTCCGATGGCACCGGCAAGCGGCTACACACAAGTGGCGCCGGTGGCGGAAGCAGCGTGGTCCTGGCCGACCGCCGATGGGCGCCCAGTTGGTCGAACTCGTCGTTCGGCTGGCACGTGAGAACCGAATCTGGGGATGTGTCAGGATCCAGGGCGAACTGCGAAAGCTCGGGATCCGCGTGTCGGCCCGTAGGGTCCGAAAACTCGAACCACACCTCAACCCACCAGCTCGTACTCGTGGATCAGTCCGCCCAGACGGTCGTGCCGGTGTATCCGTCTCGGATGGTGCCGGAAATGCCGGTGCCGACTGCCAGGAATGGGCTCTGCTTGTAGAGGAACAGCCCTTTCCGGCGCCGGGATCTCCTGAGCGAGTCCCTGGTGCGGGCGATGCCCGTTGTAGTGGCGTGCGTAGCCGCGCAGGATGCGCTCGAGATGGGCTTCGTTCACGACCAGCAGGTGGTCGAGGCACTCCGATCTGACGGTGCGCACGAACCGTTCGGCAAAGGCGTTCGCGTTCGGGGTCCGGAATGGTGTCCGGAGGACCTCGGCGCCTTCGAGGTACTTGCCCAGCCATGCAGCCGCGTCGATAGTGGTGGGGACGTTCACCGTGATCCTCCTCAAGTGGTCTGTGTGGAAACTGCTTCTTGAGGTTGACGCGGTGATCGTCGCGTCTGGGGGATGTTGCCTCAGCTCATGAGGTCGTACACCAATGGTCGGGACTCAACTTGACAAGGACTCGTGGCCGGCAAGAGCGCGTTCAGGAGTTACTGTCAGGGCGAGACCGCGGCCTCGTGATAGCGGAGATGGACTTCCGGTCGGGCCCATTCGTCACGATCGAGATATTGGTGTCCTACAGCTACGAACAAACCG
>Ga0224558_1002496_pt1 | contig 16696 bp, 12 predicted proteins | sample 714S32024metaG_FD_180682 | JGI IMG/M metagenome (GOLD analysis project Ga0224558, IMG submission 180682) | Peat soil microbial communities from Stordalen Mire, Sweden - 717 S3 20-24 | ecosystem: Environmental > Terrestrial > Soil > Wetlands > Peat | place: Sweden: Norrbotten County, Stordalen... | reverse complement strand
TGCGGGTGTAGATACACGGGTGTGCCCAAGGCCTCGGCGGCTTCGAATATGGGCCAGTATTTCGGGTCGTCGGTGTATTCGCCGGCGACATGGCCGTTATGAATGACGGCCTTGAAACCCAATTTGTGCCCGCGCTCGATTTCCTTGGCCGACCAGGCGGGATCTTGCGGGGCGATCGCGGTCATGCCGACGAAGCGCTGGGGATGACGGCGACAGGCGGCGGCCAGCTGATCGTTGGCGTCGGCGGCCAGCGTCTTGGCTTCCGCGGCCGCGAACACATGCGCACCGGGTGCGGTGAGGGCGATGATGGCCTTATCGATGCCGGTGGCATCCATGTCGCCCAGGCGTCGGGCGCCTAGATCCTGAAGGCGCTCGATGATGCTGGTGGCGCGTTCCGAGGGTGAGCCCGAATAGAACCCCCAGAGACTGACGAAGCCCGGGTCGTCGAATCCTTCTGCGATCAGACGTTTATAGGCCGCCAGCACTTCTTTGGTGATGAAGGCTTCTTCGGTCGCTATTCGCAGGTAACCTTGCGCGCCGCCCGTCCTAAGGTAGGTCATCGATTTTCCTCCGCGGCGTGGCCGCCTATGCTTGGTGGATAGCCTTCAGTACGAGGCAGGCCTCCAATCCTTCGGGGCCATCCTCCGAACCGTGGCCGGAGTCCTTCACGCCGCCGAAGGGTGAATCCGCGCCGCCGATCATGGTGGTGTTGATGCCCACCATGCCGCTCTCGATGGCATCGGCCAACAGCAAGGCACGCCGTCCGTTCTCGGTAAAGCAGTAGGCAGCGAGGCCGTACGGCAGCCGGTTGGCCTGCTCGATAGCCTCGTCGAACGTCCTGAAGGGTCGCATGAGGGCGATGGGGCCGAACGGTTCTTCGTTCATCACGCGCGCATCGAGCGGCACATCGGTAAGGACGGTGGGCCGAAAGAAAAACCCGGCATCATGCGAACCGCCGCCGCGTTCACCGCCGGTGGCGATGCGTGCTCCTGCCTTGACGGCGTTGCCGACGAAAGCCTCGATGGCCTCGGGCCGCCGAGGATTCGCCATCGGTCCCATCTGATTGGCCGCATCCATGCCGTTGCCGACCTTGAGCCTGCTGGCGCGCGATGCAAACTCAGACGCGAATTTTTCGTAGACGGCTTCTTGTACGTAGAAGCGGGTGGGAGAGACGCAGACTTGGCCGGAATTGCGGAATTTGTGCGGCACCAGGAGATCGAGTGCCTTGCCGATGTCGGCGTCGTCGAAAATCAATACGGGGCCGTGACCGCCCAATTCCATGGTGGTGCGCTTCGCGCCGTCCGCGGCGAGCTTCATCAAGTGCTTGCCGACCGCGACGGAGCCCGTGAAACTCACTTTGCGGATAATGGGCGATGCCAACAAGTGCCGAGACACGTGATCGGGGACACCGAAGACGCAACTCGCTACCTCTTTCGGCAAGCCGGCATCGAGCAGGCAGTTGAGCACTTCGAGCGCGGACCCCGGCGCCTCCTCCGGCGGCTTGATGATGATCGAGCAACCGGCGCCGATGGCGGCGCCGAGTTTTCGCGCCGGGTTGCCGATGGGGAAATTCCACGGGCAGAAGGCGGCCACCGGGCCAACCGGCTCCTTCACCACACGCGACAGCATGCCGGCCGGTCGCACCAGAACGCGGCCATAGATGCGTTGCACTTCACCCGCGTAGAAATCGAACAAGCCGGCGGCCATCAGCAGCTCGCCCTTGGCCTCGGGAAGCGTCTTGCCTTCCTCCAAGGTCGCGATGCGAGCGATTCGGTCGATGCGTTCGCGTAACAGCCGTGCTGCGCCGGCGAGTACGTTGCCGCGCTCCGCGGCGCTGCGGGCGCGCCAGAGTCGGTAACCGCGCGCCGCGGTGTCCAAGGCACGATCCAAATCTGCGGCGGTCGCCAGCGGCAAATCGCCGAGCGTTTCGCCGGTGGCCGGATTGACGACGCGATGCGTCGCGCGTCCGCCGGCGCCGACGCGCTCGCCGTCGATGCACAATGTCAATTCGGTGTCATACCCGTTCGGCATCTCGTCTCCGTCCGTTTGTCGTACGCCGTCTGCGGCCTCAATCCGCGAGGCGCCGCGATCGCAGCGATTGAGGAAACCGCGGCGAGAACGGTGCCGTTCTCGCCGCGGGAGTCAGCAGAGGTCAGGCGGTTCCCGTTTTCTCGCGGCGATACTCCCGCGGCGTCACGTTGAATTTGGCGCGGAAAACGCGACCGAAATGGGTCGGGCTGTTGAAGCCGTAATCGAATGCAATGGCGGTAACCGTACGGCCTCGCTGCGCGCCGGATTGCAACGCCTTCGAACACGCCTCGAGGCGGCGGCGCAGTATGTAGCGCGCGACGGTCTCGTCTTGATCCGAGAACAGATGATGCAAGTAGCGTGCGGTCATCTTGCAGGCTTCTGCGATGCGCGTCGGCGTCAGATCCGGGTCATTGAGATGCGCTTCGATGTAATTGATGATGCGAATTCGGTGCGCCGTTCCGAGCGACGAGCGGTCGCCGAGCGCTTGCGGCAGGTCGGCATAGGCGGCGCCGATCAGATCGAGAATGGCGATCGCGATGCGGGCGCCGCTTTGCTCGTCCAGTCCTTGGTGATATTCGCCCCAATATTTACGCAGTAATTGCGACAACAGGCCGCTGGCGCCGCGGCTGCCCGGCATGGGAATGGCCGCGAGCGATTCCGGACATCCGACTTGACGCCGCAGCATGGCGTTGGGGATGCCGAGCACCAACATGCGGTTCGCGCCGGTGAACACCATTTCATACCGGCGAGTGCTATCGCACAGCGTGAAATCGCCGGCGCTCAGCAGCGCTTCGCGGCCGTCTTGACGGCTGATGCTGTCGCCCTCCAACTGTAAGTGCAGGAAGAACATCGCGTCCTTGGTGCGCGCGACGTGGGAGCGCGAATGGCGAACGATCTGCGCGTCTGAATAGACTTCCGCGAGCGTCATGTCGCCGATGGCCCCTCGCAAGATGGAGCCGTTGAAGACCCGGATGTCTTCAGGCTCCGAGACGAGAGGGGAAAAACTTTCGCTTGCGCGATCATTCCAAAAGGCAAGTTTGCGGCGTGGGTCTAGGCCAGCCGTTGAAAACGACTCAATATGTGCCATGCATTCACTCCCCCGGTATTAGCGGGAACCGACGTTGTTGTGCGTATAAGCCTACACTTCTTGTGCAGATAGTTATACGAAACAATCAATTCTGAGAACCAATTCATTTTCCTTATAGCTGCTATACGTCTATCCGGGGGTGGTGCCCCAAGTTGTCGATTTGTATCGACTTTTTTGACGGGTTGGCTTCGATGCTGCGTGCGACCAACAGGCGTCTGTCCGTCATTGGGCAGAAACAATCTCTCTCTGCGTCGAGTTTTACCTGCGGCTTCGCGGCAATATCGCCACCGAGTCGGGCACGCTGCCGACGCAGGAACAGATGACACGCAACGCGTCCTGGCCCCGGAGGGGATAAGAGACGCGACAGGCGAGGGATTTCGTGAAGTTGACGCCACTCAGCGGCTTCGTGGGCTATGCATTGCGCCGGGCGCAGTACGCTATCTTTGCGGATTTTTTCCATACGCTGCGCGAGCTCGACCTGCGGCCCGGGCAATTCGCCGTGTTGGTATTGATTGACCAGAATCCGGGCGCGAGCCAATCGCGCGTGTCGGCCGCCCTTGGCATTCAAAAGGCGAATTTCGTCGCCACCATCGCGAATCTCGAGAAGCGCGGCCTCGTCCGCCGGCGCAAGTCCGATTCCGACGCGCGCACGTACTTGTTGGGGCTCACGTCCCGCGGCCGCTCGGTATTGCAACGTGCATCCGAACTTCAATCGCAGCATGAAAAACGCGTGATCGCACAAATCGGCTCGGAAGGTCGCTTGCAGCTGCTCAGCCTGCTCGAGCGGTTGGCCGATCTACCGTGTGACCATTTGAAGTAACCGTCTGCGGAACGCGCGCGCGCCTCAAGGCCGTCGCGGCGTAGCATACGGGTGCACTGCACACACGGGAGCAAACAATGTCGATGTCGGATCCACGCAAGACGTTAAGCGTAAGCAACATGAGTGTCGCCCAGATCGCGGCCGTGGCGATCACCATCGGTCTGAATGCGATCGATGGCTTCGACGTGCTCGCGATCAGCTTCGCTTCGCCGGGCATCGCGCGCGAGTGGGGTATCGACCGTGCGGCGTTGGGTATCGTGCTCTCGATGGAGCTGATCGGCATGGGCTTGGGTTCGATTTTATTGGGCGGTGTGGCCGACAAGATAGGGCGGCGGCGCACGTTGCTGGGCTGCCTCGTGGTGATGACGTTGGGAATGGTCATGGCGACTCGCGCGAAGGGCGTGTACGACCTGTCCGTGTGGCGCGTATTCACCGGGCTAGGCATCGGCGGCATGTTGGCGTCGATCAATGCCGTTGCTGCCGAATTCTCCAGCGACAAGCGCCGCAGCTTGAATGTGTCCCTGATGGCCATCGGCTACCCGATAGGCGCCGTGATCGGCGGATCGATCGCCGCGATCCTGCTCAAGCAAGGTGAATGGCGAGTCGTATTCGAATTCGGCGCAGTCGTCACGGCCCTGTTCATCCCCTTGGTGCTGTGGCTGGTGCCTGAATCCATCGCTTGGCTATGCCAGCGGCAACCCGCGGGCGCGCTCGACAGCGTCAATCGCAGCCTGGTGCGCATGGGGCACCGGCCGGTCGCGGCATTGCCGGCGGTGTCTCCCGAAGCACGCACGCGTTCGGTGGCGGACATCTTCAGTCCGCAGTTGATTCGCGTGACCGTGCTGGTCACGCTGGCTTACTTTCTCCACATCACGACGTTCTATTTCATTCTCAAATGGGTCCCCAAGATCGTCGTCGACATGGGCTTCACGCCGTCATCGGCCGCGGGCGTCTTGGTGTGGGCCAACGTCGGCGGTGCGTCGGGCGGCGCGGTGCTGGGGGTGTTGTCGCTGCGCTTCGGCCTCAAGCCGCTCACCATGCTGGTGCTGGTGCTGTCGACCGTCATGGTTAGCGTGTTCGGCCGTGGCCAAGCAGATCTCGCGCAACTGTCGCTGGTGTGCGCCGTCACGGGTTTCTGTACCAACGCGGGCGTGGTCGGTTTGTACGGCATTCTCGCGCAGGCCTTCCCCACCTATGTCAGGGCCACGGGCACGGGGTTCGCCGTCGGCACCGGCCGGGCCGGCGCGATGCTGGCGCCCATCATCGCGGGTTACCTGTTCCACGGGGGCTATGGTCTACAGTTCGTCGCTATTGCCATGAGCGCGGGATCATTGGTCGGCGCGGTCGCCGTGTGGCTGCTGCCGCGCACGCCTGCGGCGATGCGCTCGGTTCAGGGAGAGCCGGCGACGGTGCTATAGGTGTCAGCCCCAGCGGGAGGCTTCGATACCGGGAACGAACTGCCGCTCGGGGTGGGGAGTCTTCGCCGTGCGCAGTGCCTCGCGGACCGAGTCGCGTGCCGCTACTCGGTCGAGGTATTCCATGATTCGCGGAGTCGACTGCTGATTGACGGTGGCCGGAGCCAAGTCCGGAAGAACGCACAGCATGGGATAGGCATCGATGTCCGCCGCTGAGAAAGCGGGTCCGGCCAGCCAGAGTCCGTCTTGCAACGCTTTCTCGACGCGGGCGATGGGCGCGGCGAGCCGTTCGTTGACGGTCTTGAGATATCCGGGAGAGTACGTGCCGTCGCGCAGAGCCAGCCAACCGGCGCGTCGTTCGATGGGCTCGATCGCCGCGATGTGGCGATCGACCGTCGCCGGATCGAGCGACGCCAAGTGCGGCCGTAGGTATCTGGCGCAGCCCAGCACCGGCACGGTCGAACCCAATTGCGCGCCGAGATATTGCGCCCAAGCACGCATTTTGTAGGCATCGTATGAATCGCCAGGGACCAGCGACGGTCCCGGCAGCGACTCGGAGATGTATTCGAGCATGAAAGACGTGCTCGAGATGATCGTATCGCCGTGCACGAGCAGAGGTCCCTCGCGCTCCAACTGCAGGCTGGATTCGAGATCGCCGGGAAAGTCCGGCGCGAATTGTTCGAAATTGGCGGCGTCGAAATAATGCGTGGTGCATTGCGCGTTTTTCTCGGCCAGCGCAATCAGGGGCTTGAAGAAAAACGTGTTCGGCTCGGACGTGTAGAGTTTAAGCATGGGGACTCAGACAGGCTCCCGGGGATTGCGCTCCAAGATTTTGATGCGCGCGGCCATCTGAGTGCGGCCCTTTGCCCAGGTTTCGCGGGCGGCGGGGCGTTCGTAGATGCGGCGCAGCCACTCCATGATGTGCGGCGTCCTTATATCGTTGCACTGCTCCGGCTGCGACAGCGGCAACGCGTAGCCCAGATTGAAGCCATTGATGTCGCCCAAGGAGTAAGTGTCGCCGGCGATCCACGTCGAACGGCTGAGATGCTGTTCCAACGCCAACGTCGCGAATAACACGCGGCGCTTCGACTCGGCCAGTTCTTCGGCCGAGAATTCATTGAACAACGCCTTGCGCCATGCGATGCGCCGCGACTCGAGCGGAATGCGGTCGATGGCTGCCTGCAGCTCTTCGGGCGGCCGCCGGCGTGCCGCCGGTCCGATGAAAATGCTCCAGCCGATCATGCTCAACGACGGCGCAAAGTAGCTGTCGAAAAAACGCATCCACCAGCGCATGCGCCAGCGTGCTGTGGGATCCTGGGGCTTCAACTTGGGTCCGGGGAACGTGTCGTCGATGTACTCCATCATCGGCGTGGATTCGGTGAACACGCGCGAGCCGTGGACCATGGCGGGAATGGTGCCGTCAGGATTGACGGCCAGATACGCCGGCTTGTGCTGGTCGAACTGCAACAGATCCAGGTACCGGCTTTCGTACGCCACACCCTTCTCGGCCAGCGTGAGCATGGGCTTGCCCGAATTGGCGTTGGGTTCCCAATGATAGAGCGTCACTGACATAGGGCTGAAAGGCTGCGCGCTGGAGGATGTTGCGGCTCGACGGTCGGAGAAACGCAACGCGATGGGCGGCGAACCGGCGCACCGCGGAGCCTGCCGCCGCGCGGACGCTGCGGGATTTCTCGAGTCATCGCAACGATCTCTGGTCATCACCAAGATGTTATCCTCCATAACGAATTAACTGGAGGCCGATCATCATTCGCGCAAGCAGTTCCACGATCGACCCTGTTCATTTGGGCGATCTTGACCAACAAGTGGGCTATAAGGTGCGGCGCGCGCAGCTCGCGGTGTTCGCAGATTTCAGCGCTGCTCAGAGCGGTGCGGTCGCCACTGAACGTTTTTAAAATTGCCGTGTCGATGCACGGAGTCTCTTAGGGTTGGGAGGTTTGAATGGGTTCCAATGTAGTGACAGTTACCGTGGACGGTGACGTCGCCGTCATCACCATCAACAATCCGCCGGTGAATACCATCACGGCGGCGGTGCGAGAGGGTTTGTTCAAGGCGATCGCCGAGATTCGCGCGCTCCCCGGAATCGCTGCGGTCGTGCTCGTGTGCGAAGGCAGCACATTTTTCTCGGGAGCCGACATCGGCGAATTCTCCGGCCCCCCCAAGGAGGTCGAATACCGAGACCTGTTTCGGCAGTTGGAGCAACTACCCGTCCCGGTGGTCGCCGGAATGCATGGCGTGGTGATGGGTGGGGGCCTCGAAATCACGTTGGCCTGCCATTACCGAGTCGCGGTTCCCGGCACTCGCTTCGGGCTACCCGAAGTCACGCTCGGCATCATTCCCGGCGCCGGCGGCACGCAACGCATGCCGCGGCTGATCGGCGTCGAGAAAACACTGGATCTTGTCATCGCGGCACGGCCGGTGGACGCTGCGACCGGGGTGGCGCTTGGATTCATCGATGCAGAAGTGCAAGGCGATGTTCGGGCGGCGACGATCGACTATGCGCGCAAGCTCATCCGCGATCACGCCGGGCCGCGCCGCACATCGGAACGCAGCGTGGATCCAGCGACGGCGACACCGGAGATCATCGCCAAGTTCACCGCACAGGCCAAGAAGCAGTACCCGAACCGCCATGCCGCGCTGACCGCGATCAAGGCGGTCAGCGCGGCGGCGACGCTGCCGTTCGAGAAAGGCTTGGAGTACGAGACCGACCTCGCCAACGGCACCAAGACGACCGACGAATGCAAGGCGTTGGTGCACGTGTTTTTTGCCGAACGCGACACGCGTAAAGTGCCGGGCCTGCCGGCCGATGCAATGCCCCGCGCCATCGCCGGCGGCGGCATTGTCGGCGCCGGCACCATGGGCGGCGGAATCGCGATCTGTTTCGCCAATGCAGGCCTGCCGGTCACGATACTCGATTCGACCCGGGAAGCCTTGGATCGCGGTCTCGGGGTCATCGGCAAGACCTATGACTCGATGGTGAAGCGGGGGCGGTTGACGGCCGAGGAAAAGGCAAAGCGGATGGCGCTGATCCGCGGCACGCTCGACTATTCCGATCTTGCCGGCGCCGATGTCGTGATCGAGGCGGTATTCGAAAGCATGGATCTGAAGGCGAAGATTTTCAAGGCGCTGGACGAGGTGGCGAAACCGGGAGCGGTACTGGCCACGAATACGTCGACCCTCGATATCACGGCAATCGCCGCGGCGACGCGCCGTCCCCAGGATGTCGTCGGGCTGCATTTCTTCTCGCCCGCGAACGTGATGCCGCTGCTCGAAGTCGTGCGCACCGACTCGACCTCGCCGGCCGTCATCCGAACGGCGCTGGACCTGGCGAAAACGCTGCGAAAAACGCCGGTGCTGGCGCGGGTGTGCTACGGCTTCATCGGCAACCGGATGATGGAGGGCTACGCCCGCGAAGCGGAGCGCATGACGCTGGAGGGCGCGACACCGCGGCAAATCGATGGCGCCCTGGAAGCGTGGGGAATGGCCATGGGCATTCTCGCGGTATTCGACATGGCCGGCATCGACGTCGGCGTCAACGTGCATCGTGCGAACGCCGATCGGTATCCGCCCGATCCGTCCTACTATCAGGCGGACTTCGCGCTGCATGCGGCGGGCCGCCTCGGCCAGAAAAACGGCAAGGGCTACTACAAGTACGTAGCAGGTGATCGGACGCGGCATGATGATCCGGAGGCCATTCAGATTCTCAGGGACACCGCGGCGCGCTTGAACATTCCGCAGCGCCATCACTCCGCCGAGGAGATCGTGGAACGGTGTGTGTATCCGCTCATCAACGAAGGCATACGCATTCTGGAGGAGGGCGTGGCGACGCGCGCCAGCGATGTCGATGTGGTGTGGTGCGCCGGCTACGGCTTTCCGCGGTATCGCGGCGGCCCGCTGTTCTATGCGGATGCCATCGGCCTGAAGACCGTTTTCGACGGTATGATCAAGTACCGGGATATGTTCGGTCCCATGCATTGGGAGCCGGCACCGTTGCTCGCCCGGCTGGTCGCCGAGGGGCGTACGCTCAGCGATTGGGATAAGGCACGTTAGAGGACGCAAGAATGAATACGAAGGACTTGATTGCGATTGACGTGCATACGCACGCCGAAGTGTCGTGCCGCCAGCCCACGGACGAAGTGTGGCAGGCGTACGAAGACGCGGCCTCGAAATATTTCAAGGCGGGCAAGCGCCCCACCATCGCGGAGACGGTTGCGTACTACCGGGAACGCAAGATCGGATTGGTGATGTTCACCGTCGACTCCGAACACGAATTGGGGTCGAAGCGCATCCCGAATGAAGAAGTGATCGATGCCGCGCGTGAGAACAGCGACATGATGACGGCCTTTGCCAGCATCGATCCGCACAAGGGAAAAATGGGCATCCGCGAAGCTCGGCGCCTCATCAACGAGGGCGGCATCAAAGGCTTCAAGTTCCATCCGACGGTGCAAGGCTTCTACCCGAACGATAGGATGGCCTATGGGCTCTATGAGGTGATCGCCGAGCACAAATTGACGGCGCTCTTCCATAGCGGCCATTCGGGGATCGGCACGGGTATGCCGGGCGGCGGCGGGCTGCGCCTCAAGTACTCGAATCCCATGCATGTAGACGACGTGGCGGCGGATTTTCCGGATATGAAAATCATCATCGCGCATCCATCATGGCCGTGGCAGGACGAGGCCTTGTCGGTGTGTTTGCACAAGGTCAACGTGTACATCGACTTGTCGGGCTGGTCGCCCAAGTATTTCCCGCCTCAGCTGGTGCAGTATGCGAACACGCAGCTGAAGCACAAGATGCTGTTCGGCTCGGACTTCCCGTTGATCGCGCCCGATCGGTGGATCAAGGACTTCCGCGAAGCGGGCTTCAAACCCGAGGTTCACGATCTGATCCTCAAGGAAAACGCGATCGCGGCGCTCGACCTTGGCAGGTAAAAAAGGCGACCGGATTTCCGGTCGCCCCATTTTACCGGGTGGACGTTACTGGAAATTCCTCCTGAACGTGACGCCCCACTCGCGCGGTTCGCCCGGCTGCGCAGACATCTGACCCTCGCCAAAGGCGCGCAGATCAAGAAAGCTCTGGTAGTAATACTTGTTGGCCAGATTGGTGCCGAAGGCGGCCACCGACCAGACATGATGCGAAGATTGCCAGGTCACGCGCCCGTTGAACAACGTCATGGCCGGCGTCACGGCGATACCGGTGCCGTCCGGATTATAGTTGTTGTAGTTGTTGTTGTAGTACGCCGAGTGGTAGTTGGCATCCAGCCGCGGCGTCAAAGATCCGCCATCGCCCAGCGGGATCGCATACTGTACTCCTAAGCTGCTGGTCCATTTCGACATGCCGACGTTGAGGTCGCCGTATCCCGGGTTGCCGGAGATGCAATTGTAATTCGCCGCCGTCCCTTCGGGAATGGCGGTTGCTCCGAGGTCCTGGCAGCCCTGGTTGTTGCCGAGATTCTTCCACTTGAAATTGGTCAATCCGGCCGTGTAGTTGAACGTCAGTCCGGGCAGCGGCGTCGCCTCGAGCTCGAACTCGCCCCCGGTGATGTCGGCGGAGCCGACGTTTTCGGGCGCGGTGAAGGGCGCGCCGCTGGCATCGAGGCGCTGGGAGGTGACGATGACGTCGCGATACAGGCCGTAGTACCCAGCGAGGTTGGCGCGCAACCGGTGATCGAGCCACTCGCTCTTCACGCCAACCTCAAACTCGGTGAGCTTCTCGGGTTTATAGGACGCGATCTGCAGGTTGTTGAACGGACGGGGGTTAAAGCCGCCACCTCGAAAGCCGGTCGTCGCCGAGGCGTAGGTCATGAGATCCGGGGTCCACAGGTAATCAAGAGCCGCCTTCCAGTCCACATGGTCGTAGCTCGTGCGCCCCTCGACGTCCCGCAAGTCGAGAATCGGATTGGGAACATCAATGAGCGGGTTGTAATGATTGAAGGTGTAGTTCTTGTCTTCCGTGGTATAGCGAGCCCCAGCGGTCAGGTGCAGCTGGTCAGTAAACGCGTAGGTCCCCTGAAGGAAACCGGCCTTGTCGGTGGTATAGGCGGGGTCGTCCTGGTTGAAACCGAGCACTGGCTGCCCGTTGAACGGCGGTCCGGGGTTGAAGAACCCGGTCCCGCTGGTGAGACCCGGTATCACGACACCCGCGAAATCAAAGTTCAAATCGATGTGGCCGCGGTTGAGGCTATAGCCGTAAAAGTAGAATGCGCCCGCCGCCCAGTCGAGCTTGTTGTCGAAGGCCTTGCCGGTGAGCTGGAATTCCTGCGTGAACTGGCGATGATCCAAAAGATTGTAGGCCCACGCCAGCGCCATCGGCGAATTGTCCTGATCGTCGGAAAAGTTGCCCCACCATCCTTGCGCTGCGGTGATGGATTTGAGCTGGAACTGTGGAGTGATCGCCCACGTCAGTACGTTGCTGGTGCTCCACTCGTGAACGGTGTTGACCGCCGGATAGGACGTGCCGGTGAACGGATCGTAGAACGTGGAATAGGTGTTGTACGTGCCGCCGGTTTGGAAGCGCTGATCATAAGGAATGCCGTACTTGGGGATCAGTACATTGGTGTTGAAGGCCGTCATGGCCGGCGAAATGGCCGGATCGGCAACCACCATGACCTCCGCCGCCGCCTCGGAGTTGTCGTCGATGACGGACGCCTCGAGTTTGTCCTCGACCACGTCGTTCGGCACCCAGCGCAACTGGGCGCGCAAGCCCTTGACGTCGACGCCGCCTTCGGTGCCTTGCGTGCAGTTTCCCTCGCCCAACTGCTGCACGGGCAGGCTGCCCGCCGTGCTCGGATGCGCACAGGCATAGTCGATGCGGTCGACGTAGCCGCTGCGGTCCTTCGACAGGCCGCTCACCCGCAGCATCAGCACATCCTTGATGAGCGCGACATCGAAGCCCGCGCGCACCTCGCGCCGATTGTAGTCGCCGACCGTGACCTCGGCAAAGCCGCTGTCGTCGCCGGTGGGCTGCTTCGACACCAGGCGGATCGCACCACCGATCGAGTTCTTGCCGAACAGCGTGCCCTGCGGTCCGCGCAGCACCTCGACCCGATCCACATCGAGCAGATCGAACATCGAGCCGAAGGTGTTGGCGAAATAGACGTCATCCACGTAGATGCCGACACCCTGCTCCGCCGACGCGAAATTGAAGTCGCCCTGGCCGATGCCGCGGATGGACGCCGCCATGGTCTTGCCGTAGGCGGCATTGGCTTGGAACAGCGTCACGTTCGGCGCCGCCTTCGTTACGTCCGCCAGATTGTCGATTCCCCGTTCGGTCAGCGAATCGCCCGACAGCGCCGTGATGGCGAGCGGTGTTTCCTGCAGCCTTTCGGAGCGGTATTCGGCGGTCACCACGATTTCTTCGAGGGTCGCTGCGCCTTGATTGGTTCCTTGGCCGCTCGTTGCGGCCCCGGTCTGCGCCTGTGCGGTACCGGCGGTCAGCACGAAGCTGATGCAAGCCGCGAGCGCGGTCAGACTCCGGCTGACGATCTGCGCTGGGCCGGCGTGAGTTGATTGGGTCACCGCTGATTTTTTCATGAATCTCCCCGTTTTGCTTATTCGCTGCGGCTCAGCGGGCGTGCATTCGTCGACACGCTCCGCGCTCGCCGCCGCGCGATTGTCCGTCCGCCAGCCCTCCGTTGCAGATACGCTACAAAGAAGCCACGGATTGCGCTACCAATGTGGCGTGACCTCGGCGCAGCCGCTCGTCCAGTACTGATGGGAAAATAGACCATTAGCGCAATGGCGCACGCTAATATGAATGAGGCGAAATGACACACCGGCGGGGAGAGTTGCGAGCTGTGGCGAAGATCGGGAATGCGGGGAGCAACGGGGTGCCCGATGAGCCGGGTTACATCGGCGAGATCGACGACATCCTCGGATTTCACATCCGCTTGGCGCACGGTACGGCCTATCGTCATTTCATGAAGTCGTTCAAGTTCTTAGGAATGACTCAGAAACAGGTGTCGGTGCTGTGGCTGGTGGCGGATCACCCCGGGATCGCGCAAGCGGATCTGGCGAAGCGGCTACAACTGGACCGGGCAACCGTGATGGCCATCGTCAACCGGCTGGCCAAGCGAAAATTCGTGGTCAGGGGAGAGTCCGAGACGGACCGCCGAAAACAAACGCTCAAATTGCTGCCGGCGGGCGCCAACGCGCTGCAGGATGCGAAGCGTGCAATTCGAGCGCATGAAAAGTGGCTCAAGAGCCGGTTTACGGCGAAAGAGCTCAAGACGCTGATCGAACTGCTGCGCAAGATCCACGGTTAACGCGGCGCCCTGATCGGCGAGCGCCGGTTGTAATAGGATTCTTTCAAACAGGCGCTCCTGCCCGGCCGAACTCTTCGGCAAACCTGGCCGATTTCTCCAGCGAGGCAAACGTAAAGAAATGCACGCCCTGAATGCCCAATGACGGGTCGGCCGCTTGGGCATTCGCAATGTCGACCAGCAATTCCTCGGGGGTGTCGCCGGCGAGCAAACTACGCGCGGCGGGTCGCTCCTTCAACGCCCGGATGGACGCACCCACACCGCATATCATGGCGTATTTGAGAAGCGATGCACGGCTGGCAGGTCCCGCCACGCCCACGCGTAGCGGAGCCCTGACGCCCTCGGCGCGAATCTGCTTGGCCGTCGCGATGATGGGCGCCGACTCGAAGCAAAATTGGCTGACCAACGTAACATCCAAATCGGCCTTCGCCGCCAATGCGAGCTTCGCCGCGCGTGCGGCGATCAGATCCGTTGCGGGTATACGCGGGTGAGCTTCGGGGTACCAGCTGAACAGAACACGGCGGATTCCGTGTTTACCCAGCATCCCGGTTTCCAAAAGCTGCAGGCTGGAGCTGAAGCCGCCCGCCGGCTGATCGCGGTCGCCGGCCAAGATCAGCGCTCGGTCGACGCCGGCTTCGCGAGTGAACCGTCCCAGCAGAACGTCGAACTCGGCTAGATTTTTGAGGTTGCGCGCGACCACGTGCGGCACCGGCGTGAGACCGGCGTTCTTCAATCGCGTCGCGGCAAGCACCTGTCGGTCATGCGTGTCGGACGGCAGCGAGGCGATGAATACCTCCGAGCCCGGCTGCATCATCGTAGCGGCCGCATCGATCGATTTGCGATCACCGGAAGTGACTTCTGCGGAGTAGTTGCGGAGCAAATCCGCAAGGCCGTTTGACATGTCTGCAACTCCCCTCGTGTTACGCGGCGGCCGCGGCGTGTGCGCCGTCAGCATGCTTCCAGATTGTATGTTACGTATACAATATTTATATGCAAGACCTCCGGTTATGCTAGCCTCCCGAAAACGCGGCGGCGGACCGTCCGCGCGCTATGGCAAGTGACTTAATGCATCCTTTAAAGAGGGGAGTTCGACGACATGACATCACGTAATCTGGAAGATGTTCTAAAGGCCGCGGGCAACACGGTCGACATGCTGCGCAATTCACAACTGGGTGCTTATGTCTACCCGGTAGTGGCGCCTGAATTTTCGAATTGGCGCGATGAACAACGCGCGTGGGCTCAAACCGCGGTGCTGTTCGATCAGTCGCACCACATGGTGGATTTATTCATCGAGGGTCCGGATGCGACCAGGCTGTTGTCGCATTTGGCCATCAATAGTTTTGCCGGATTCGACATCAACAAGGCAAAACAATTCGTGCCTTGCAACTACGACGGCAAGGTCATCGGCGACGGTATTCTCTTCCACATCGAACCGCATAAATACGTCTTCGTAGGCCGCGCGCCCTCGGCAAACTGGATCATGTTCCATGCCGAGAAGGGCGGCTACGACGTCAGCATCGTCAAAGACGACCGCTCGCCGTCGCGCCCGATGGGCAAACCCGTGGTTCGCAAGTTTTATCGCTTCCAGATCCAGGGTCCGAACGCGAAGGGCATCATCGAGAAATTGAACGGCGGGCCATTTCCTGACATCAAATTCTTCAACATGGGATTCATCAAGATTGCCGGTCGGCAGGTCAGTGCCTTGCGTCACGGCATGGCGGGCGCTCCCGGTCTGGAAATTTGGGGTCCCTACCAGGAAGGCGACGAAATCCGTGCGGCGATTCTCGAAGCCGGCAAGGACTTCGGTCTGCGGCAAGTGGGCGCGCGCGCCTATGCCACCAACACCCTCGAGTCCGGTTGGATTCCCTCGCCGCTCCCCGCGGTTTACACCGGCGAGAAGATGAAGGCCTACCGCGAGTGGTTGCCCGCCGACGGCTATGAAGCCACGGGTTCCTTGGGCGGCAGCTTCGTGTCGAAGAACATCGAGGACTACTATCTCAACCCGTACGAACTGGGGTACGGCCCGTTCGTCAAGTTCGATCACGATTTCATCGGGCGCGAGGCCCTCGAGAAGTTGGACAAGTCCGTGCAACGCAAGAAAGTGACGCTGGCCTGGAATGGCGACGACGTGGCCAAGGTGTTCGCTTCGCTGTTCCATCCCGGCGTGCCGAATTACAAGTACATCGATCTACCGCTGTCGAATTACGCTTCGTCCAACTACGACCGTTTGATGGTAGGCGACAAGTTCGTGGGCTTCTCCATGTTTACCGGCTGCAGCTACAACGAGCGCTCCATGTTGTCGCTTGCAACGGTGGATCCGGATGTGAAGATCGGCAACGAAGTGAAAGTGGTTTGGGGCGAAGAGGGCGGCGGCACGAAGAAGACGACGGTCGAACCGCACAGCCAAATCGAAATCCGCGCCATCGTCAGTCCGGTTCCCTATTCCAAGGTTGCGCGTGAGGCGTATGCCGAGGGCTGGCGCACCGGCAACGTTTGATCCGCGAAGGCAATCGTTTGGCAGGGGTCACGGCTGATGCGTGACCCCTGTTTCGTCGTGGCCCCTCCCCCCCGGGGACTGACTAAATCGTCGGGCTCTGCAGACGGGCCGCGAACCAGCCGGCGTCGATCGCAAACGAGCGCTCCTGACCCACGGCAAAGTACTCCCGGATTTCCCGCGGGAACTCATCGAACACGAACTGGATTTACGAAACGTCGAGCGCAACCCTTGATTGTGGGCCGTGGGACAAGCTCTTCCGTATGTCGGCGGCGATTTCATATGAGCGAAGCCGCGCCGCGTGATCGAAAATCTGCGAAGTCATCATGAGTTCATCAGGTTTCGTGCGATCAATGAATGCAAGGAGCGCCCGGCGAACCGTATCGGGAGAGCCGATAGCGGAGGAGGCAAGTACGTCCGCGAGCATCGCTTTGGCTGCCGGCGGCACCTGGCTCTCGTAGCCTTCCAAGGGCGGGGGAAGCTGCGTCGGATGGCCGCTGCGCAGGTTGACGAATGCCTGCTGCATGGAAGTGGCCAACAGCTTCGCCTCTGCATCGGAATCGGCGGCGAAGAT
>Ga0224558_1002494_pt1 | contig 16706 bp, 16 predicted proteins | sample 714S32024metaG_FD_180682 | JGI IMG/M metagenome (GOLD analysis project Ga0224558, IMG submission 180682) | Peat soil microbial communities from Stordalen Mire, Sweden - 717 S3 20-24 | ecosystem: Environmental > Terrestrial > Soil > Wetlands > Peat | place: Sweden: Norrbotten County, Stordalen... | reverse complement strand
CATCGAAGGCCTGTCGTACTTTGGTCAGGACAATCACCTGTTCTTGAAGCCCAAGGCGGCGAAGGTGGCGACCAATCTCACCGTACTGACGAACCGACGGCACTACCAATTCGACTACACCGCCGTATCGGAGCATCCCACCGCCGGCGACCCGTACGTAATATTTGCGCTGCGCTTCACTTACCCGGCAACGCCGTCGAAGGCGGCGCAGGCTGCCGCGGCCAAGCAGATTGATGCCGACCTCGGCCTCGCATCGGCGCAGCGGCGCCAGAATGTTGACTACTGGTACTGCGGGGGCCCTGCTCTTCGACCGGTTCTCGCATCGGACGATGGGGTTCATACCCGATTGCGCTTCGCGGCGAATGCCGATCTGCCGGCAATTTTCGTGCGCGGCGATGACAACAGCGAATCGCTACTCAATTACAGCATGGACAACGGCGACGTGATCATCCACCGCGTTGCGCGTCAGTTCATTCTTCGACGCGGCAAGCTGGTGGGATGCATCGTCAACAAGGGATTTGCAGGCGGCGGAATGCGCCTGGATTCGGGAACCGTTACACCGGACGTCGAGCGCCGATTGCAAGGAGGTGCGCCATGAGTGACGAGGACCAGGCGCCGCGCGTCCATGGGGAGCGCGACAACAATCTAAGTGTGGGCGTGCTTTCGGCCCAATCCCGCGTGAGCAACGTGTTGGCCATCGGACTCATGAGCGTGCTGGGTTTGGGCACGCTCACGTGGTACTACGCGAACGCGATGATGCGGCAGGGACGCGCCAAAGAGAATGCGCAGGCCGCGTCCGCGAAACGCGCTCAGGGGGATGTGCCGCTACCGAGTCTGGGCCGCATCGGTCCCCAGTTACCGCCTGGGCTATTCGAGCCGATACCGCCACAAGACCCGCTCGAAGATCGGCCGCCGCTCAGCGCGCGGACGCTTGTCGAAATTCCCTTGGCACCGAACTCATCCAGTGCGGCAACTGCCGCGCCGCCAGCAAAAACGCCGGAACAGTTGGCCCTGGAACGTGAGCTTTCCGGCGCTGTTTTTTCATCGCACGGCACGGGGCCGGTCCCCGGGACCGCAAATACGGGCGATCCGTCAGCTGCGAACGGAGGTTCCCTCAATGGCGCGTCCGATCTGTCGACTTTATTGCGCCCTAGCGTCATGACGGCGGTTCGGGCGCAAATGTTGCCGGCGCAGCGCCTGTTGCTGCCGAAGGGAGCGTTCCTCGACTGCACGTTGGAAACGGCGATCGACTCGACACTGCCGGGAATGACCACGTGCGTTACGGCCACCGATACCTTCGGTGTCGACGGCAAGGTGGTATTGCTGGAACGCGGTACCAAGTTGATCGGCGAAACCCGGGGGCAGGTGCAACAGGGTGCGGCGCGAATCTTCGTTCTATGGACCGAGGCGCGCACGCCTGCGGGAGTCGTCGTTCCCCTCGACTCGCCGGGAGCTGATGAACTCGGACGCTCCGGATTGCCTGGCGAGGTCAATCGTCACTTCTGGCAGCGCTTCGGTGCAGCGATGCTGGTGTCCGTCATCGACGGCGCGGTCCAAGCAGCATCTCAGTCCTCGCGCGGCGGCAGCGGCGCCGTCGTCGTGAACCCGTCGGCTTCGCAGGACGTGCTGACGGAAATACTCAAGAACACGATCAGCATTCCACCCACGGTTGTCAAACAGAATGGGGATCGAATACAAGTGCTGGTCGCCCGGGATGTGGATTTCAGGTCGGTGTATGAGCTGCGATCTGCGGCCGGCCGCTAGCCCGGCGCCAGACTCGTCCGCGCTGGCGCTGACGCTACGCGCGCTTCGGCCGTTGCTGTCGAGTCCCGATGTCATGGAGCTGTGCATCAATCGCCCGCAGGAAGCCTTCGTCGAGACCTCTGCCGGGTGGCGGCGCGAGTCGCTGCCCTACGCCGATTTCGACTGGTGCAAGCGGTTGGCCAAGCTCGTCGCCAATTCCACGCAGCAGCGCATCGACGCGACCTCGCCCTTGCTGTCCGCGTCGTTGCCCACCGGCGAACGGGTCCAGATCGTGATGCCGCCGGCGACGACGGCCGGCTGTGTCGCCATCTGCATACGACGGCCGGCGGATGAAGTGTGGAGCATCGAGGATCTGGCGGCGCGTGGGATTTTCCGCAGGACGCGCCGCGCAGATCACGTGCTCGACGACACGGACCGGGAGCTGCAGCGCCTACTGTCAATCGGCAACCATGAGTCGTTCATGCGACTCGCCGTGCGGAGCCGGAAAAACATCCTGGTGTCGGGTCCCACTGGGTCTGGAAAGACGACCTGGACCAAGGCATTGATCCGGGAAATACCGAGCAATGAGCGGCTGGTCACCATCGAGGACGCGAAGGAGCTGGTGCTCGACCAGCATCCTAATCACGTGCGTCTGTTCTATTCCAAGGACGATCAGGGTGTTGCGCGCGTCACCCCCAAGCAGCTTCTCGAGTCGTGCTTGCGCATGAGGCCGGACCGGATTCTTCTTGCCGAGCTCCGTGCCGAGGAGGCGTTCGATTACCTGCGCAATGTCAATTCGGGCCATCCGGGGTCGATCACCAGCGTACACGCGGCCAGCGCGGAGTTGGCGTTCGAACAGTTGGTGCTGCTGGTAAAGCAGAACCACGGCGGCCGGGATCTCGCACGGACCGACATCAAGAATTTGTTGTACTTGGCTCTCGACGTCGTCATCCAGTTCGGCGTCGAGAGCCACGAGCGATTCATCAAAGAGATCTGGTACGACCCCGCTCGCAAGCAGGCGGCCTTTGCCGCGGCGGGAGTGCGCTGACGTGGATCTGTCGTTTGCGCACGGTTGGTCGGGTCTTGTGTTTGCATACGCCTCCGTGCAGGGACCCATGCTGGCGGGTCTGATTCGCGGCCGCGCGCAGGCGCACAAGTTCCTGACATCGCCCCTGGTTGCCGTGCCTTTGACCGCGATAGCGGGAGTCGGCATGACGGCGGCGGCGCCGCTGCTCACCGGATTGGGGGCGGCTCCCCATGGGCTGATCCAATTCACCTTGAGTACCGCCGCGTGCGCGGCCCTCGGTTATGCAGGAGGACGCGCGGCGGCGGAGGGAGAGTCGGGCTCCAAGGTCCACCAGCGCGGTGCCATCGTGACGGAAGTTGCGGGACCCGCCTGCGCGCCCCGAAGTCCGCATTCGCGCGGCAGGCAGATCACATTGGCGGGGACTGCAATTCCCATCGCCGATGAGACCAAGCACTTCAAGTTGATCGGTACGACCGGCACCGGCAAGAGCACCGCCATTCAGGAAATATTGCTCACCGCGCTCGAACGCGGCGACCGTGCCGTCATCGCCGATCCCGACGGTGGGTACCTCAAGCGTTTCTACGATGCCCGGCGCGGCGACGTCGTATTGAACCCCTTCGATGAGCGATCGGTGAAGTGGGACTTGTTCGCCGAAATCGCGAACGCTTACGATGCTGACCAGTTGTCGCGCTCGCTGATCCCCGATCATGACGGTGTCGATCGCAGCTGGCGCAGCTACGCGCGTACATTCTTCAGCGCCGTGACGCGCCAGGCGCATGAAAGCGGGGTCAGGGATGTCGGCGAGTTGTACCGCTTGCTGGTCGTCGCGGATACCAGCGAGCTGCGCACGCTGGTCAAGGGCACGCCTGCACAGCCTTTTCTCGACGAACACAACAGCCGCATGTTCGACTCGATCCGCTCCGTCACGAGTTCCGCGGTGGGGGCCATCGACTACATTGCGCAGCAGAAGGCGCCGCAGTTCTCCATTCGCGAATGGGTAAAGCGCGAATCGTCGGGCGTTTTATTCATGCCGTACCAGGCGGGTCAGATCGCGGCCTTGCGCTCGACGATCTCGGGCTGGATGCGTTTGGCCATCTTCGAGGCCATGAATCACGAGGAGCAGCCGGACGACCGGGACTCGGAGGCCTCCCGCCGTCTGTGGTTCGTGGTCGATGAACTGGATGCCCTCGGCCAAATCGACGGGCTGAAGGACGCATTGGCGCGGCTGCGAAAATTCGGCGGGCGCTGCGTGCTGGGATTCCAGTCGATCGCACAGGTGTCCAGCACGTATGGGCAAGGAGATGCCCACACCATTGTCGAGAATTGCGGCAATACGCTCATCTTGCGCTGCTCCGCCAGCGAAGGCGGCGGTACGGCGCGATTCGCGTCGCAGCTCATCGGGGAGCGCGAGGTGCTGCGCTCCACCGTATCTAAGAGCCGACGGTACTCGGAATTCCTGGGCTCCGTATCACGAAGCGAACACTTCAATGTCGAGCCTGCCGTTCTGCCGTCGCAAATCGAACAACTGCCGGATCTGGCGGGCTACTTGAAGCATGCCTCGGATCCGGCATGGCATCGAGTGCGGCTGGCTGCCGTGCGTCAGTGGAACGAGCGCAAAACCGAACGCGCATCGGGCGCCGACCCTGGCTGCCGCGGTTGCGATACGCGGCGGGTCCCTGTTGAGCGAGAGAGGAGCGCCCATGAGTGAGCGCGCGCAGGTCGTGGATGATGACACGATGAAATTTGGGCTCTTGATGGAGAGCGCGCAGGCACATCAAAAGCTCGCCGAGACGCACCTCGAGAAGCTCAGGGCGCACACCCAGGATCTGGACGGCCTGGTTCGCGAGGAAATCCGACGCACGCTCGTCGACGAACTCAAGACGCTGACCGCGGAAAGCGACCGCGCCGCGCGGGCGCTCTGCAAAATGAAGCGCGCCGCGAACATGCGGGGCGTTATTTGGACCACGGGAGTCGCCATCTTGTGCACGGCGATACCCACTGCAATTGCGCGCTTCGCGCTGCCTTCACAGGCGGACATCGTTGCAATGCGCGTCCAGCGGGACACGCTGGCCCAGAACATCGCGCGTCTGGAGCAGCGAGGCGGGAAGGTCGACTGGCGCAGCTGTGGCGATCCTGCCCGGCTCTGCGTGCATGTTGACCGCAAAGCACCGGTTTACGGTGAGAAGTCGGATTACTTCATCGTGAAGGGGTACTGACGATGGAATTGACTGCCGTACTCCGGGGCATGCACACCAGTCAAGCGCTGCTGGCGGTGGCGTTGCTGACAATCACGATTGCGGCCTGTTTCAGGGTGTTTCGCCCGCGATCGCCGGAAGCCCACAAGCGCGGCGTCGTCCTCATCGAAGCGCGGCAGCGGCGGCAACGAAGCGCATGGTCGAGGAGTTCGAACGCCGCCTCCCTTAACCTGGCCGGCTGTGTGGTGCACTTCATCGACGAAACCAAGCACTTCAAGATGATCGGCACCACGGGTACCGGCAAATCTACCGCGATTCGCGAGTTGCTCGGGGGCGCATTGGCGCGCGGCGACCGGGCCGTGTTCGCCGATCCGGACGGCGGCTACCGCGACCGATTTTTCAGGCGCTACCGTGGGGATATCATTCTAAATCCGTTCGATCGGCAATCGGTGAAGTGGGATCCGTTCGCGGAAATCCATGACGCGTACGATGTCGAGCAACTGTCGGCTGGTTTGATTCCCTCGACCGATGATGCGTCGTCGAACGAGTGGCGAGCGTACGCACGAACATTTCTGACCTCGGTTTTGCGGCGCTGCCGGATCGAGCAGCGGCATAGCGCCGACGAGTTGTGGCGGCTTCTCGCCGTCGCGTCCGCCGACGAACTGCGCGCCGTGGTGGCGGACACACCTGCTCAGCCCTTTCTGGACCCTGAGAACGCCCGCATGTTCGGTTCCATTCGATCGGTAGCGGTGTCGGCGCTTGCGGCGCTGGAATACATCCAGGCGCAGCGCTCGACGCCGTTTTCCATACGGGAGTGGGTGAGGGCACGGCGTGTTCCAGGGGCTCTGTTCATTACCTACAAAGCTGCGCAGATCGCCGCGCTACGTTCCATGATCGCAACCTGGATGCGGCTCGCCATTTTCGAGGCAATGAACGGTATGGAGAACCATGACCAGCGCCTTTGGTTCGTGGTCGATGAGTTGGATGCGTTGGGGGCGATTGCAGGGCTGAAGGATGCGCTGGCACGACTCCGTAAATTCGGCGGGCGCTGCGTGCTGGGATTCCAGTCGATCGCACAGGTGTCCAGCACGTATGGGCAAGGAGATGCCCACACCATTGTCGAAAACTGCGGTAATACGCTCATCCTTCGCTGTTCCGGCAGCGAAAGCGGAGGCACATCCCAGTTCGCGTCGCGGTTGATCGGCGAGCGGGAAATCATCAGACGCCAAACATCGCGCGGCAGCGATCGCGAAGGCGCGTTCCCCTCGCGTGGCGTGCGCAGATCGAAAAACGTCAGCGAGCAACATGTGACGGAACTGGCCGTGATGGCCTCGCAGATTGAACAGCTTCCCGATCTCTGTGGTTATCTCAAATCGGCTTCATCGCCGGCGTGGCGAAAGGTTTTCTTGGATGCCAGGTCCCCACTTGCGTAACGACATCAATATCCGTTCGCCGCGTTTTCTTTTGGCGCGAACCGTAGGAACGTGTTGGCATTGCCGCACGACGATACCTTTGTTCGCATTGGCAGTGCCGCCCGGTCATATGGCGCTGGAACTGGATGACGAGGCGCAGGACGAGGAAACGGCGGTCGACACGTGGCGCATCGCCGCCGACAGCGCGTTTCTATTTTATGTCGAATATCTTCCCGCGGCCGTTCAGAACCGGCTGAAGCAGTTCACACAGTCCTACCGCTTGGGTGATTGCGCGGTGGCTGCTGGCTCCTATTGGGCCAATCATTGCGAGCACTGCGGTTCCTTGCTGGATGATCATGAGTTGTTCTGCGAGCCCGACGGTGCCTTTCTTCCCACCGACGAGTCGAGGGCCCGCATCATCCATCTCGCGCCCATAGACGAAGCATTCGAGGCTGTCGCGGCGGGGTACGCGTACGAACCTGATTTTTTCGACGCCATGGCCTAGGAGCGGGCATGGCGGTTTATTTTCTCAATATCAAGACATTCGGTCGTTCCGGCGGGAGCAGCGCGGTGAGCGCCGCTGCCTATCGCGCCGGCGAGCGAATCCGCGATGAGCGCACGGGCAGGACTTACGATCACACCGAGCGTCAGGATGTCATGCATAAGGAAATCTTGGTGCCGAGCGACTTGGCCAAGGCAGACATGGGTTGGGCAAAGGACCGCTCCAATCTGTGGAACTCCGCAGAGAGTGCTGAAGTTCGCAAGAATGCAAGAGTGGCGCGCGAGTATCTCGTGGCGTTGCCGGTTGAACTGGATCCCGACCAGCGTCTCAATCTGGTACGCACGTTTTCCCAGGAACTCACCGATCGATACCGATTCGCTCTCGATCTCGCGGTACACGCACCGCGTGATTTTCCGGGCAGCGATCCGCGGAATTTCCACGCGCACTTGCTCGCGACGACCCGCGAAGTCAAGTTCGAGGGTTTGGCCGCCAAGACCACCTTGGAACTCAACGATTCGAAGCGTCGTGAGTTTGGGTTGCCGCCCGGCATCGATGAACTTCTCTTCGTGCGCGAACGGTGGGCCACGGTCACCAATGAGGCGCTGCGGGATGCGCACATCGAGGCACGAGTCGATCACCGCAGCCTTGCCGCCCAGGGCATTGATCGAGAGCCCTATCCCTACGTCCCCCGAGCCGCCTACGAAATGGAGCGGCACGGCTATCGCAGCGTCCTCGCCGAGCGCATGCGGATGGAGTACCAAGCTCGGGTACAGGCACGTTTGGAACGGGAGTCTGCGCGCGAAGTGCCTGCGACCCGCGAACGCACCGCCGCCCCTTCCGTGGCACACGCCAACAAGCCGCCAACTCTCGAGGAAATTCGGCGCCGGGCAAGGGAAGACTGGTTACGGCTGCGACACGAATCGGCGAATCAGGCCGCAGCGGAGTCGGCGGTTGTACACGGACCCGATAATGATGACCATCTCTCGCGCTAGCGGCGGTCCAAATTCACCGCCTGCACCGTGATCCGCCAAGTCACCTTCGCGTCCTGCTACGTGTACTCGCCCGGCGGCGCCGGCGCTGTATCGGAGCGTTCACGACAACTCCGATCCTTCCTCAAGGCCGGCGATGCTCATTTCATGTTCAAGTATGCAGTCCGCGTCCGCCAGCAGGTTGCCGACAATTCGCCGCTTGCCGGGTTCCTTTGTCCGAGCCATGTGCTGGTCCCCATACCAGGAAGCGCAGCGTCCGCTGCCCGTTCCCTGTCGGTGACCGAGCATTTGGCGATGGCCCTGATCGAAGAGGGGCTTGGCCAACGCATTTGGAGGGGACTGCAGCGCGTCCGTTCCGTGCGCAAGTCTGCGACCGCTGGTCCGGGATCGAGACCGACGGTGGGGAATCACTACGATTCGTTCGCGATCGAGCCGATCCAGCCGCCACCGACTCAGGTCGTGCTGATTGACGATGTCGTCACGAAGGGCAGAACGCTGCTGGCCGCAGCGGCGCGCCTCAAGGAAGCATTCCCCGACACGGAGATTCGCGCCTTCGCCCTGTTGCGCACCATGGGACTGATCGAAGGGGTAACCCAGCTGCTGGACCCCTGCGTTGGCGAGATCCGGTGGAGGGCCGGCGATGCGCATCGGAATCCATGATCGCTCGTGCGGATCGTGCGTCTTCGACCCTCTTTACTGCGAAGTACAGAATTCTGTATAGTGATGATATGAAGACGACTCTCGATATCGACGATGAGCTACTTGTTAAAGCGAAGGCTGTCTCGGCGCGCGAACGCAAGAGCCTCACCGCCTTGATTGAGGAGGGCCTACGTCTGCGTCTACGGCGCGCTGGTTCGACCAAACTCAAGCGGCCCTTGGCGCTTGCGGTCCACCGAGGAAAGGGCGGACTCGTACAAGGAGTAGATCCACTCTCGAACCGATCGTTGCTTGATGCGGCGGATGATGACACCTGATCTGAACGTTCTGCTGGCCGCCTCTCGGTCCGATCATCCTCATCACAAGCCTGCGCTCGCCTGGATGAATCAGGCGATTGCTCGGTGTGACATCGGAGGAAGCATTGAGCTTCTGCCAATGGTAGCCGTCGGTTTCTTGCGACTGGCAACAAACTCAAAGATCTTCGTGGAGCCCATGCCAATTGCCGCGGCCGTTGAATTCGTCGATTCCCTGCTGGCGATTCCAGGCGTTGATATGCCGGAGATTGGGCGCGAATGGCCGACACTGCGCCAATTGAGCTGCGATCTAGGACTTGCCGCCAATGACATTACTGACGCGTGGATCGCAGCCGCTGTCAGGACGATCGGCAGCCATTTGGTTACGTTCGACAGAGGCTTTATGCGACTTCTGGGGCGCACGGAACTCACTGTGCTCAAGCCGGCGTAGGTTTCTGCTCGATTGGACCGTTGAGTGCGCATGCGCGGCGACAAGGCAAGCTGCGCTGCACCCTGGAGGCGGATTGCCGGTGGCGAAGAGCTCTCCCAGTTCCCGGCCCCTGCAAGGCTTGACCCAAGCCGAGATCGCCGCACGTTTCGAGCGCGCGCTCACGCAGGCCGACGGGGTGACCGGTGCGCACTGCGTTCACGAGCTGTGGATGCGCGGCGAGATGCCGATGAACATCGAACGCGCGCTGGAACGCCTTTGGGCGCAGGCGGCGGACGCCATTCCAGAATGGTTGCCGATGCGCTATATCTCTTGGCTGCCGAGCGTGTACGACATCGCGCTCACGTTCCGCGCGAGCCGCAAAGGCCGGACGAACCTCTACTTGGTGTTGCTGGATTATAGTGATAGTTACGGCATTTACGTGGGTATGAGCAAGTACAGTCCGATGCAGCGTTTCGATCAGCACAAGGCGGGCATCAGGGCCGCGGGCAGTGTGCTGAAGCGCGGCCTCGAGGTGCTCACTGGGCCGACGCTGCACCTGCAGTACATCCAGCGAGCCGAAGCCGAGAGAATTGAAGTTCAACTGGCGGAGGCCCTCGCGGCAAACGGCCTTCTGGTCAAAGGCGGGCACTGATGATTCTGATCGGAATGTTCGATTCGCCGTTCGTGCGACGGGTGCGGTCACGTTGAATCTGCTGGAGATTCCCTTCGAGCACCGCAATTGGTCGGTGGGGAAGGACTTCGAACTCATTCGCCGGTACAACCCGTTGGGGCGCGTGCCGACGCTTGTCTTGGACGACGGCGATGCGCTGCCGGCATTCCGCTCGGCTAAAGCGGAATTCTCCGCACCCGGCGCGAGGAACTGACCTTGGTCGGAAGGGCCGATTCGGTCCAAGGAACCAGCACGGGTCGAACGGGCTGAACCCGGCCGGACGGATCGGTCACTTCTTCTCTAGGTGCGCGATCACCAGGGCTACCTGGTCGGTGGCACCCAAGATCACCGGGGTCCGTTGATGGATCGCGGTCGGCTGGATGTCCATCACTCGCTGACCCGGTGCGGCGAAGGTCTTGCCGCCGGCCTGTTCGATGATCATGGCCATGGGATTGGCTTCGTACATGAGCCGCAACTTCCCATCCGGCGCCTTCTTGGTGGGCGGGTAGAGAAAAACGCCGCCTTTCAACAAGATGCGGTGCACGTCGCCCACCATGGCTCCCGTGTAGCGGCTGGAATAGTCATTGCACTGCGCCCAATCCAAATAGCGCTGATAGCCCTCAGGGAACGTTTTGCGGTTGCCCTCGTTGACGGAATAGGTCTTGTTGCCGCTGGGGATCATCAGGTTTCGTTCAACCCGCATGAAAGCGCCGATACTCGGATCGAGCACGAACATGTCGACGCCCTTGCCGATGGTCAGGACGAACACCGTGGACGATCCGTACAGCACGTACCCGGCGGCCACCTGCCGCACCCCGCGCTGTAATAAAGACTCCTGCGCGCTGCCCCCGGTGTGCTCCAGGATGCTGAAAATCGTGCCGACACCGCCGCAGATGTCGAGGTTGGACGATCCGTCCAAGGGATCGAAGAGCACGCAATAACGGGGCACGCCTTCGACGTCCTCCCTGAGGATCACCGGTTCCTCGTTCTCTTCCGATGCGACAATGGCAACGCCTTCGCGGCCGCCAAGCGTGGCCAACAAGACATCGTTGGCGAGCACGTCGAGCTTTTGCTGCACCTCGCCTTGCACGTTCTCGACGCCGGCACTGCCCAGGACGTTTTCCAGCCTTGCGCGCCGCACCTTGTCCGCGATGATTTTAGCGGAGATCGAGAGGGCGGAAAGAATCCACGAAAAGGTTCCGGACGCGTGGGGATAATGGGCCTGCTGCTCCAGGATGTGAGCTTGCAGTGTCGTGATTCGGAGCTCGTCGCGAGAGGTTTTATCCATGTCTCAAGGATGCTCCATGAGCGGTCGTTGAATTTGCGATCCGATGGGGCGATTCTATACGCTATACTACTTGATGGTAAGCGTGCACCACCGGAATAACTCTCGGGCGCATCGGGTGCCGGCTGCTCGAGAATTTAGGCGTACACCCGCTCAGGGGCGGCGCCGGTCGCTTGATTCCGCCCGCGGGCACCGGCGCGGCGACCGAATCCCGTCAATTTTTTGAGCCGCAGCCACGCGCGCAGCGCGTACCAGCGCGCGCTCGAACGCGGCGGCCCGTAGGGCTTTCAGCCATGAGCCGCGCCTTCCATAATACGATTCGGAACTGGCAGTGTTGATCGAATAGCAACAATTCAAAGATACAGGGGAGGCGTCATGTCTTTATCATGCAAAATAATCAAGGTTGTGGCGGGCGTGTTATTGGTGGGTTTGGCGGGGTGTGGCCAATCACCGCACCCCGCGGCGCCGGCGAAAAAGGCGCCGACACAAGCCAGTCAGCAATGGTCGAGCATTGCAAACGGCTTCATCGAAGACTATCTGCAGGCGCAACCGTTTTTCGCGGCGCAATCCGGGCGGCACGAATTCGACGGTCAGCTGCCGGACTTGAGCCCGCACGGGATCAAGCGCGAAATTGCCAGTCTGCACGATTCGCGCGCCCAGATCGCGGCCGTGGATCCGGCGCCGCTGGAGCCGAGGGAACGGTTCGACCGTGAGTATTTGCTCAGCGTCATCGATAAAGATCTGTTCTGGCTCGAGAAGGCCCGCTATCCGTTCAGCAACCCGTACTTTTATCTCAACAATCTCGATCCGGACATGTACCTGAGCCGCAACTACGCGCCGCTCGACGTGCGCATGAAAGCGTACATCAAGTACGCGCGCGCCATCCCGAAGATGGTGGCGGATATGCAGGAGAATCTGAAGGGGCCGTTGCCCAAGACCTACGTCGAGTTGGGCATCGCGGATTTCGGCGGATTTGCCGATTTCTATACCAAGGCTGTCGCGCCGATTTTTGCGGCGGTCAGTGATCCGGAGTTGCAGAAGCAGCTGACCGACGCGGATACCAATGCGGCGACCGCGATGACCAACTTGAAGAATTATTTGATCGGGCTGCGCAAGACCGCGACCGATAATTTCCCCTTGGGCAAGGACCTGTTCGCCGAGATGGTCAAGGACACCGAGCGCGTCGACCTGCCGGTCGAGCAGATCGAGGCAGCGGGCCGCGCCGACTTGGCGCGCAACAGCCAAGCGCTCAAGGGCGAGTGCGCGGTTTATTTGCCGAAGGGCAGTGTCGCCGCGTGCATCGCCAAAGTGTCGGCGAACAAGCCGAAGGGCAGCCCCGTGGAAGCCGCACGCGCGCAACTGGTGGAACTGAAGAAGTTCGTTCAGGACCACAATGTGGTGAGCATTCCCGGCAACGACGAAGCATTGGTTGCAGAAGCCCCGGCGTACAATCGATCGAACGCCGCGTTCATTCAGGTGCCGGGCCCGTACGATAAGGGCGTGGCATCGACGTACAACATTGCGCCGCCGGATCCGAAATGGGCGAAAGCCGAACAGCAAGCTTACATCCCCAGCGAAGCGACGCTTTTGTTCACGTCCGTTCATGAAGTGTGGCCGGGACATTTCCTGCAGTTCCTGCATTCGAATGCCAACCCCTCCAAGCTCGAAGCGTTGTGGGTGGGATACGGGTTCGCCGAAGGGTGGGCTCATTATTGCGAAGAAATGATGGTCGAAGAGGGACTGGGCAAGGGCGAGCCTGAAAAGCACATCGGGCAGCTCATGGACGCATTGTTGCGCGACGTGCGGTTACTCTCGGCCATCGGAATGCACACCGAAGGCATGACGGTGGCGCAGTCCGAAAAGATGTTCAGGGGACAGGCGTTTCAAGATCCGGGCAACGCGCGTCAGCAGGCGGCCCGCGGCACGTATGACCCTGCATACCTCAACTACACACTCGGAAAGTTGATGATTCGCAAGCTGCGCGCCGATTGGATTGCGAAGCAGTCGGGCGGGGCGGCGGCCGGCGGTGCGGGGGCGGCCGGTGCCGACGACCAGTCGCATTGGCATGATTTCCACGACACGTTCCTGTCCTACGGGGGTCCGCCGATTCCGCTGCTGCGCAAGGAAATGGTGGGCGAGGCGGGTTCGCTGCTGTAATCCGGAGTGATGCCCCGCCCTGGCGCCATTGCCAGGGCGGGGCCTTGCCAGAGCGAGGCCTTCTCTCGCTAGCCGACCGTTACTTCAGCGTGATCTCGCGCATGCTGTACTCGCCGGTAATGTCGCGCAATTTCGGATACTCGTGCTGCGCGGTGTCGGTGGTTTTCTTTTTGCGCTCCTCGCCCCACTCCTTCATGAACGCCTCGTAGCGAGCCTTGTTCGGCGCCATGGCCTCGTTGTTTTTGAACTTGACGATGAGCAGCAGGTTGAACGAACCGCTTTCGGGCAGGTCGCTCCTATAAATGTGATAGTCCTCGATCTGACCGAGTTTCTTGGCAACTTCACTTGACGCTACCCAGGTCTTTTTGAGGCCCTCGAGGTAGGCGTCTTCCAGGTTCGCGTACACCTTGATCGTGGTTACCGACCAGACAGAGTCGCTCACGGTATAGTCCTTCCAAGGCTCGAGATCGGCAAATGCCGCCGTCGACCCGAGCGCCATCGTCAACGACAAGAGCATCAATTTGAATCGCATGTGAATCCCCTTTTTATTGGTGAATCGGTATGGCACGCGGTCGAGGGTGGCCGCATGGGCCGATAGCATGGAAGAGAACGATCCTGATTTCAACGCAGCCGGACATTTGCCGCGGGCCGTATCCGCCGGTGATGGACCGGGGTCGCCGGTAATTGTCGTTTGCCGAGCCCGTAGACTAAGCTTGCGTAATGGCGGCGAGTCCAATCGACCTCAAAGCAATTACTGCGGCGGGATTTGCGGCACTGAAGCGCGGCGATCCAACGGCCGCACGGGCGCACTTCGACCAGGCCGTCGTGGCGGGCGCTGCCGATTCGGCGGTCTGGTGGGGGCTATCGTTGGTGCACCGTTCGAGCGGGGCATCGGCCGAGGAAGGCGCGGCGCTCGATCAAACGCTCCGACTCGACGCGCATAACCTGCCGGCGCTGCTGGCCAAGGGCGATTTGTTCGTGAAACAGGGCGACCGGCGCGCGGCAGATGCTTACTACACGGCGGCGCTCAAGCTCGCCCCAAGCCTGCCTTCGCTGCCGCCCGAATGGCGCGCTGAACTGCGGCGCGTCGAGGCCGCCTCCCAGCGATTCGCGCGCGAGTATGAAACGCATTTGCTCGCGGCGCTCAGCGCCAGCGGACTCGGGACCCCCGGCACCGAACGATTCGTCCACGCGATCGACTTGTTGCTGGGCAAAAAGCAGATCTATCTACAGCAGCCCAAATATTTCTATTTCCCCGAGCTTGCTCAAGTGCAGTTCTTCGATCGGCGCAATTTCGCCTGGGTCGATGCGCTGGAGCATGCCTTCGACGGCATCCGCGCGGAGGTACGCGCGCTGCTCGACAAGGGCACCGGGTTCGTGCCGTATGTTCAGCGCGCGGCGAACCGTCCGAACTTTGATCCGCGCGGGCTTCTGGACAACACGGACTGGACCGCGTTTTTCTTGATCAAGGACGGCCTGACGATTGCGGACAACGCGGCGCGCTGTCCGCGAACGCTCGCGGCGCTACGCGGCGTACCGTTATGTCGAATCGACAACCGGACCCCGTCGGTGCTGCTCTCGCTGCTGCGGCCGGGGGCGCGGATTCCGCCGCACCACGGGTTCATGAACGCGAGGCTCATCTGCCATTTGCCGCTGATCGTGCCGCCGAACTGCGGCCTGCGAGTCGGCAACGAGACCCGAGAATGGCGTGAAGGGGAAGTCGTGGTGTTCGACGACAGCATCGAACATGAGGCCTGGAATTCGAGTACCGAACCGCGGGCCGTGTTGATTTTCGACGTATGGCGGCCGGAGTTATCCGACAAAGAGCGTCACCTGGTGACGACAATGCTCGCGGCCATCGATCGGTTCGATGGGCCGCGGCAATGGACGGATTAGCGCGCTAGACGCGAGCCTGAGTTTCCGCTCGCTTTAGTGGCCGCTGCATCCTGCACCGCAGGCCACGGGCTTGTCTATTTGCTCCCGCTGCTGCTGCCGCAGGTCGAGAACCGCCGCGAGTCCGCTTTCATCGACGCATTTTTTCGACGTGAAGCGCGTGCCGATAGTGGCATCTTCGTGGCAAAACAGGGTCACCCCCTTGCGCACTTCCGGGTGATAGCCGGCCTGCCGGGCTTTCTTGATCGTCTCGGCCGAGGGTGCCGCCGGCGCCGCAGCCGCCTGGGTCGCAGGAGGTGCAGCCGGTGGGGCCGCCGCGGACGTCTCTGTGCCCCCCGCAGGCGCGGGAGCGGCGGTGGACGCGGCTGGAGCGGTCGGGGCAGCCTTGTCGGCATCAGCCGGCTGCTGAGCATAGGCCAGCGTCACCGCGATTGCGCCGATGCCGATCAAAATTGCCTGCGTGATTCTGGTCATAAATTTGCCTGCGCGAGCTAATCCCATCTGACTAATCATAAATCACGAAGGGCTATCGCGCGACCGCATGGCATTGCGCGCCCGTTCCATGATGCTCGTCCATTGAGCGCTCGAAAGTTCACGCGCGACCCGCTCGAACACCTCCGCCCAATCGCCAGGGCGCCGCTGCCGAAACAGTCTCATGGTCGGATACCAAGGGCTATCGTCGCGCTCGCACAACCAGCGCCAGTCCGCTTCGAAAGGTAAGATGACCCAGACCGGAGCGCCCAGCGCACCGGCCAGATGCGCGACGAACGTGTCCGACGTGATGATGAGGTCCAGGGCCGCGATGAGTGCGGCGGTATCCTCGACTCCGCCGGGCCCCAGGTCGTGGGGATCGGTCAACTGCGCGATCTGCGCGTTGAATTGCACCTGATCCAGCTGTTCGTTGCCCTCGCCTTTTTGCAGCGACACCAGGCTCACGCCGGGCAGGCCGGCGATGGCCGCCGCCTCGCGTAGGGGAAATGAGCGGCCCTTGAGCCATGGCTGTTTCTCCGTGGCCGAGTTTCCTTGCCAGTTGAGGCCGACCTTGCGGCCTGGAAGGCTGCCAAGCCGAGTTCTGAATGCGCCTACCGCGGCAGCATCGGCGCTGACGTAAGGCACCCCGCCAGGGATGTCATCGATTCCGGTGCGCAGTGCCAGGGGAAGACTCAAGAGGGGACAGACGAGGTCAACGCGCGGCAGCGGTTCACCGCAGCCAAGGAGCGTCCCGCGCATCTTGAGTGAGCCCAAGAACGGTTGCAGCACCGGCTGCACCTCGAAAACGACACGGGCGCCTCGAGCCTCCAGCACCGGGATGTATCGGCAAAACTGCAGCGTATCTCCCAGGCCTTGCTCGGTATGAACCAACAGCGTCTTATCCTCGAGGGGCTCGCTGCCGGACCATCGCGGCACGTCGAAGTGCCGCTGCGTCGGGATGAAGTTTGCGACCCGGAAGCGC
>Ga0224558_1002493_pt1 | contig 16709 bp, 17 predicted proteins | sample 714S32024metaG_FD_180682 | JGI IMG/M metagenome (GOLD analysis project Ga0224558, IMG submission 180682) | Peat soil microbial communities from Stordalen Mire, Sweden - 717 S3 20-24 | ecosystem: Environmental > Terrestrial > Soil > Wetlands > Peat | place: Sweden: Norrbotten County, Stordalen... | reverse complement strand
AGTGAACAGGCTGGAGAGACGCTCGTGCACCGGACGGAGCCGCTGTAGGACAGTGAGCACGAGCCGCTCCTCGCGCTTCGTCTTCGCATGGGGCACCTGGCGACGCAGCACGGCGAGCTCTTGGCGCAACACGAGACCGAGGCGGACGATGAGCTCGACGATCTCATCGCCGAGCGGGGGACGTCCTTCACCTCGCTGGGCTCGCCATCGTTTCCACTTGCGACACGAGAGCTCCCGGTGCCAGCGAAGCAGAGTCTCGGGCGTGACGAGGAAGCACCGCCAGCGCCACCTTGGAAGAAGTCGGCTGAGCGCAGCGAGGATCGCTCGGTCTGCGGGTCGGTGGCGAACGTGACCATGGAGCTGCCGCTCGAGCACGCGGACCTCGTGGCGAAGCACCATCAGCTCGATGTCCTTGTCCAGAGCTGTCCGTCGGTGGGATCCCAGTGTCTCAAGAACGCGGCACGCGACGAGGTAGCAGAGACGGACGCCCATAAGAGATGATGCTTGACGGCGCCGAAGAGGGCCAGCTCAAGGACCCGATCGACTTTTTGGCGCCCTACACCTCACACTTGGCCAGGCGATCAACGGGGTCGGGCAGTGATGGCCGACGTAACCACAACTGCCTCCTCAGCGGTCCCGACCGAGGTTCTGGCTCACTTCACCTTGTCCGTCGGCGTCCGACCCGAAAAGCCGCGCAGACCGAAAACCCGGCACGGGCAACGGTACCAAAGGGTTAAGGCCACGGCCGATCATGGTCGCTAGTGGCGAACACTGCCAGCTCAGGGCAGCGATCGAGATTTGGTGCCCTACAACTCAAGCATTGACGTCGCCTCGTCCTCCGCGCTTTCCTGACTGGCTAGAACAACCGATCAACCGACTGGATAGCGGCGGCACTCATCAATCGCCTCGTAGAGCGCCAGCAAGTTCTCTGCAGGGATGCCTCCCTGCACGTTGTGGATCGTGCTGAATACGAAACCCCCGCCCAATCCGAATATAGTCATTCGCTGGCGAACCATCGCCCGCACTTCCTCCGGTGTACCGAACGGCAACATCTTCTGAGTATCGATTCCTCCTCCCCAGAAGGTAACCCTGCCTCCGTATTTGGCCTTTAGAGCCTGAGGGTCCATGTCGGTTGCAGACGTCTGTACTGGATTCAAGCAATCAAATCCCGCATCCACGATATCATCCAAAAGACGCCAGATCGATCCACAGGAATGGATGAAGCTCTTCCAGGTCGTGTTCGTGTGGATCCAGTCATTCACCTTGACATGGAAAGGCTTGAACAGGCTGTGATAGGCCTTCGGGGAGATGAATGGCCCGTGTTGCGCCCCAAAGTCGGTGCCGGTTACGAATATCGCCGTCACCCGCTCGCCAACCACGGCATGGAATTTGTCGAGATTCCTCAGGGCGATCTCACACTGGCGCTCAAAAACTTCGTAGACGTAATCACTCCGCAGTTTGGTGCTCACATACCATTCCTCCAGTGCTCGAATTCCCCTGGGGTGTTTGAGCTGGATCCCCGGGACCAGAGCGATGTCGCCGAACGCGGTGCCGCCGAGTGTGGCCAGGACCGCTTTCCCAGTCGCCTCCAGGCGTTCTGATTCCGTCTTGAAGTATGCCAGGTCGCTCGCCGATATTGGCGTGAATTCCTCCAGGTTGTCCTCAACGCAGAGGTGGTCGTCATCGATAGGATCCTGGCGCGTCAAGGCGTCGAAATAGAAGCCCCCGCGTGGCATGCGGGCAGAGGGCGGTACTGTCTTGTCCCCGCAAGGATATGCCAGTATGTCGCCATTGGGTTCTGGTTCAGTGTTGAAGCCCTTCGGCACCAGTACTGGCGTTCCGCCGAATGTGGTCCAGCTCTTCCAACCCTCATTCTGGAAGCCGAACATTGTGGCCGGTGCCCCAAGCTGCACCACGTCCACGCCAAGAGCGTCAAGCAGATCCGGTCCAATCTCGCCCAGTAGCTGATACGGCTCCACTACCTTCACCGGTGTGCCCGGTGGATCCAGCTGCAACGCCTGGCGAAGCTTGTAGACAGAGTCCACGTGCATTCCGGTCACGGTGCTGCCGCCGAGATCAAGCGGCACTCGATCTGCTTCGCGGTGCTCAAGCGCCGCCTGCACGCGCTCGCGTGAGGTCAGCATCGTTCAGTCCCCCTTGACTCTCGGGTGTTGTCCTTCTTCACTAGCACCTTCAGCTGTCGCCCGACAGCTCGACTCGGGTCGTCGCAGGACCTGGCGCTGCCGAGGTCCACGAGGTCATCTCGTCGAGTGCCGCCGCCGTACTCAAAGCGAGGAACTTGCACAGCAGGCGCACCGGCCTTCACGCTGTCGCGTTCCGCCGTCGACTTCTCAAGGGCGGTGGATTGCGTTTGTGCACCCTTCAGGCAGAAAATCGGGGTGACCTGCCAAAGTCCGGACGTAGCGCCGCTGGACCACGACCACTGGTACATGGCACAGGGTGTCTTTCCGGGTACGACCCAGGAGCTAGCAGCAGCATGGGTGCTCAGGTTTATCACCGGCGGGCTCAAGGGATCCGCGCAACAGCTCGGCGAGTCGACGACTGTGAGTTGACTCGACCGGGAGGTTTCCTTGGCACCGCACCTGACGCTGCAGCAACGTGAGCACGCGCGAAGGCTCCGACGAGAAGGGAGGACGATCCGCGAGATCGCAGCGGTCCGATCTGGCTCGCCCAGGCGTGGATTTCCGCGAACGTATCGGCGCAGACCTTCTGATAGTTGGTGGTCCAGTTACGACCCGATGTCCTGCTAATGGTCCAGCAACTCGCATGATGCAAGGTCAGGTACGAAGGTCGTGGCGGCCGCTCGCAGTTCAAGACGAATCCGTCTGCGTGCTCCGCGAGCCAAGCGACGTAGCCCTTATCGTCATTCATGAACTCAACGATCACGTCTGCGATTTTGGCACTGGTGGCCGCGGAACGCCGCGGAATCAAGGGAAGCAGGTTCCAAACTGATCGTCCGCCACTTCGAGCCTGAGTGCGTAGACCACGCTCATCGTTGGCAGGTCGGGAGTGACGAGCGTCGGGGCGTGGTGACCGCCGGATCGCAGCGATGGTGGCCCTCACTGTCGTGGCGCTCGCCTGCGCGCCCGGCATCATCTGGCGAACCGAGGACGGTGCCAAGCCGATCCTGCCCTCAGCGAGCTGCGGGCGCACCGCCCTTACGGCTGGTCGACAGGTGTCCACCTGTGACAACCTTCGGACGCGAAGGCCCAACCTTCTGATCTGTCACATCTTGCACTGAACACTGTGCCTACGAGGAGCCCGGCGCGGGACCCGTGGATCCGCGAACGACCAAAGTTGGGGTGGTTACGTGGGAGACCGCTTTGGTCCGCCCGCCCTCGATACGCTCCAGGACCGCTTGCATGGCAAGCCTGCCCATCTCCCCCCGTGGCTGGTTGATCGTCGTGAGGTTCACCTGTCTCATCTGGGCCAGGGAGGTGTTGTCGTACCCCACCACCGAGATGTCTCCCGGTATCGAGTAGCCAGCTTCCGCGAGCCGGTCCATCACCCCGGCTGCGGCCATATCGTTGGATGTGAGAACTGCGGTTGTCGTCTCGGCGAGGGCAAGCAACCGCCCGGCGGCTTCGGCTCCGCCGCTTTCACTGAAGTCTCCCGAGATGACCAGGCGTTTTAGCCCGGCCGCATCCATGGCGCGCTCGTAGCCCTTCCTCCGGGGCCTGGAGCCCGGGTTCCGACCGCCGTCGATGTGGACGATCCTCCGATGGCCCAGCTCGATCAGGTGAGCGACAGCAAGCTCAGCACCGAGCACATCGTCGGTGAGCACGCTGTCAACTACGGGCGAGCGGGAGGTGCGGCTTACCAGCGCAACCGGGGCCATACTGGCCGCCTGGTTGATCTTGGCCTCGGTCAAGAGCGTGCTCACCAGGATGAGCCCGTCGACACGAGATTCCAGGAAGGCCTCTAGAGCCGCTTCCTCACGGGCTCGGCTCCGGCCCCCGGTACTGAGAAGGATGCGGTAACCCCGACGTCGTGCCACTTGCTCAATACCGTCGTAGATCTCGGCAAAAAAGGGATTATGCAGGTCGTTGAGCAGCACTCCGACCGTGCTGCTGCGCCGACTGGCCAACGACCGGGCTATGGCGTTGGGCCGGTACCCGAGCTTCGTGGCGGCGGCGAGGACCCGTGCTCGCCGCTCCTCGCTCACCTGGGGTTTCTGGCGCATAACCAACGAGGCCAAGGCCCGCGACACCCCAGCCTCTCGGGCCACGTCCTCCAACGTGGCTGGTCCCTTGATCCCCTTGACAGAGCCTCGAGGCGCGGTCATACTCGCATCAATCAACAGCCTAGAGCGCTCTAAAGGGAAAGAGCAAGATTAGAGCGCTCTCAGGAGGAGGGAGGGACCAGAAGGGCCTTTCCGCGGAAACGCTTGTAATGGCGTGCCAATTTCGCCAGTTACCGAGCCTCTCCAGTTACCGAGCCGGTTCCACACGAAATGCATGCCCTGTCCGTGACGTCGATACTGCCTGCACCGACGCCCCTTAGTCCACTGCGTTGGGGAACCCAATACTTTCTCATCCTCATCCGATTAAGAAACACAGTACTGCCTAAATACAGCAGTATGCTGCCGCGCAACAGCTAAGACAGAACAGAACGACGAAGAGACAAGAGAACTGACAAGGAGAAACAAGAGAACCTGCAAGGAGGAGTGGAAATGAACGTCCTGAGATTGTTCAGAGGACGCCGGGGAGCTGTCGCTCTGGCGACTGGCATAGCCCTGGTTGCCGGATCAGTGGTCACTTTTGCCGCTGCCAGCGCCGGTGCCCCTGCGCGCGACTTAACCAGTGCCGGATGCCCTTACACATTTGCGGTCATCACTCACGGCGACAACGGGTCATTTTGGAGTCCCGTTTACAAGGGAGCGAAGGATGCGGCCAAAGATCTCGGCTGCAGATTGAGCGAGGTCTATGGCTCGCAAACCGGAGGCCAGGCAGAACCAGACGATATAGCTGAGAATGCGCAGCTCCAAGACGCCATCAATGCCCACGTCAATGGCATTGCCGTATCGGACCATGACCCCGTGTTGATGAACCCGACAATCGCCAAGGCCGTGGCCAGGGGCATTCCTGTCGTCCTGCTAAACGCTGGGTGCGACCCCGCGGACCTCGCTGCCTCGCATGCCATGACCTGCGTGGGTCAACCGGAGACCCTCGCTGGTCAGGCGGCCGGTGCCCTATTTAGGAGCCAGGGCATGACGAACGTCCTCTGCGTGATCCACCAATCAGGTCAGAACCTCATTGACCGGTGCAATGGCTTGGCGACGGGCCTCGGCCTTTCCTCATGTTCAACCAAGAGCCCACCTACCAGTGGCGTTGGGTGTACCAAACTGGTCCTGAGCACTCCCAATGCAGCCTCCAACCCCCACCAGGCGATCGGGCAGGTCATCACCTACCTCCAGGCTCACACAGGGATCAATGCCGTCCTTAGCCTGAACAGCGCCATCGGCGACGCTCTCGTGACTGCTGCTCCATCTAAGGTGAAGATCGCCACCTTTGACCTTGACTCGGGAACTATCGCCGACCTCAGGTCAGGGAAGATGGACTTTGCCATCGACCAGCAGCAGTACCTGCAGGGGTACCTGCCGATCGTCTTCCTCTACCTCTATAACAAACACGAGGGGAACTCCGCCGGCGGTGGCAGCGTCGTCCCTAGCGGACCGCTCCTGGTGACGAAAGCCAACGTCAACAAGGTTGCCGCGGCCATCGCTGCCGGCGACGACTAGCCGAACCACAAGCCAACCGTGAGTGGGGCCCCGTCTTTGGTCGTGTGACTCGAGATGGGGCCCATCGCCGGTGACAACAAGGAGAGGTTCATGAGCACTGCCGCCGGAGTCCGCGAGACCAGCCCGTCGGAGGCCCGAGTCGGTAGACTAGTGAGTATCAGTCGCTTCACCAGGACCCTGCAGCGGCCAGAGTTCGGTGCTCTGATGGGAGCGGTGGCCGTCTTCCTGATCTTCACGTTTCTGGATGCTACCCCCAACCATCTGTGGCTGACTCAGATAGGGCTCGCTTCGTGGACCCAGCAGGCGGCCTTCTTTGGGATCATGTCTGTCCCTGTCGGCTTGCTGATGATCGGGGGAGAGTTCGACCTCTCCACCGGCATTATGACGGGCGTCACCGCCATAGTGATGGCCCTCCTCATAGGTAAGCTCCACTGGAATGCCTGGGCCGCAATCGGTGGGACTTTGCTCTTCGCTACCGTCGTCGGCCTGGTCAACGGAGTGGCCGTAGTTAAGACGAAGTTACCCAGTTTCATTGTCACACTTGCTACGTATTTTGTGCTTCGTGGCGCCAGCATTGGTTTCGTCTTGCATGTCAATCAGGGCAGTACGAACGTCGTCCTCATCGGTGGCAATTACCCGGGACTCGCCAGCGCCAAACAGGTGTTCGGTAGCACCTTTGCCCAAAGCAGCTCGCTTCCGGGTGGCTATCAGACAGCGGTGCTCTGGTTCATCGGCGTCACCGTCCTGTGCACCTGGATCCTCACCCGCACGACGTTCGGCAACTGGATATTCGCCTCGGGCGGCGACCCCGTAGCCGCCCGCAATGTGGGAGTGCCGGTTAACAGGACCAAGATCCTGCTCTTCTTGGGCACGTCCTGGGCTGGCGCCTTAGTGGGCATCATCTCGCTCACCCAGGCCTCATCGGCCGTATCAGAACAAGGTGCAGGCTATGAATTCTACTACATCATCGCCGCGGTAGTAGGGGGGTGCCTGCTTGCCGGGGGCTACGGCTCGGCTGTGGGCCCTGCACTGGGGGCGTGCATAATCGGCATGGCGTTTGAAGGTGTGATCTACGCCAATTTGGACAGTTCCTGGGACTTCACCTTCCTTGGAATTGTCCTCTTCATTGCCGTGGTCGTCAACCGCGTCTTCTATAGAAGAGCGCTCAAGGCAAGGCGGTGATTAGGTAGATGGTCCAGCGAGCGGCTCTGGTCGAGACACGCAACGTCAGCAAGCACTTCGGTGGCGTCGACGCCTTGCAAGACGTGACGCTTGCCGTGTTCCCCGGTGAGGTCACCTGCGTGCTGGGCGACAACGGTGCGGGCAAATCGACCTTGATCAAGATCCTGTCAGGAGTGTTCCCTCCCGACAGTGGAGAGTTGGTCATCGGAGGGGCGCCCGTGCACTTCGCCAATCCTCGCGTTGCACGGTCTTACGGCATCGCCACCGTGTTCCAGGATCTGGCCACCGTGCCCCTTATGTCGCTGTGGAGGAACTTCTTCCTGGGTAACGAACCGACCAAGGGACGAGGCCCGTTTCAACGAATGGACACCCGCCGGGCCAAGCAGGTGATGCGCGACGAGATGGCCAAAATGGGCATCGAGGTCCGCGACTCCGATCAGGTGGTTGGGACCCTCTCTGGAGGGGAACGCCAAGCGGTGGCCATTGCCCGCGCTGTGTACTTCGGGGCCAAAGTGTTGATCCTGGACGAGCCCACCTCGGCTCTCGGGGTCCGCCAATCCGGCATCGTGCTCAAGTACATTCTTCAGGCGCGCGAGCTGGGCAGGGGTGTGATCCTCATCACCCACAACCCCCACCACGCCTACCCCGTAGGCGACCGTTTCGTCCTCCTCCAACGTGGCCGCCTGCTCGGTTCCTACCGCAAAGAGGAGACAACCGTCGAACACCTCACCGAGATGATGGCTGGTGGCGCGGAACTAAAGGAGCTCAGTCATGAACTTGAGGCCCTTAAAGATATTCCGGCCATGGCGGCGGCTGCTCGTGAGCTGGCGGCGGAGGCTCCAGAGGGAACCTGACCGAAACGACGTCGGGCCAGGATGACCGCCGCCGTCGCCCCGCAAGACTACGCGAAGGAGAACTGACAATGAGGATAGGGATCATGGGGGTCGGTCGGATCGGAGCCTTGCACGCCGAGACACTGCATTCGCTGGGCGAGGTAGAGGAGCTCATTATCGTCGATGCCGACACCGCTCGGGCCCGGCAGGTCGCCTCCAGCATGGGGGTGTCCTGGGCGGAGAACGCCGAGAGATTGCTGCATAACGATGTCGACGGCCTCGTTATCGCTACCCCCACCGACACCCACGCCGCTCTTATCAGCGCCGCAGTCAAGGCGGGGATCACCGTCTTCTGCGAGAAGCCAGTCGCCACCGACGTCGCCGGCACCAGGGAAGTAGTACGGCAGGTGGAGAAGAGCGGTGCACAGGTGCAGGTCGGCTTTCAGAGGCGCTTTGACGTCGGGTTTGTCTCTGCACGCGAGCAGGTGCAGGCAAGAAAGCTGGGGTGGTTGCACACCATCCGGGCGGGCACGCTCGATCCCGCCCCACCTCCGGCCTCGTACATCGCTTCCTCGGGTGGGATATTCCGGGACTGCAGCGTGCACGACGTCGACGCCGTTCGCTGGGTCACCGGACAGGACGTGCGTATGGTCTACGCCTCCGGGTCCAACCGGGGAGCCGACTACTTCCTCCAGGCCGGGGACGTCGACACGGCTGCGGCGCTGCTCACGATGGAAGACGATACGTTGGCTCTCATCTCCGCAACCCGATACAACGCCGCAGGCTACGACGTCCGACTGGAACTGCTCGGCTCGGAGGGCAGCATTTCGGTGGGGCTAGATGACCGGTTGCCGTTGCGCTCGACCGAACCTGGAGTGACGTGGCCTGCCGGCACCGCCTATGCCAATTTTCTGGACCGGTTCCGTAATGCCTACGTTGCCGAGCTGGAGGCCTTTGTCGATCTGGTGGGGGGGCGGATCGCCAATCCGTGTTCTCCGGCCGACGCCTTGGAGACCTTCTATGTCGCCGAGGCATGCGAGCTGTCGCGTCGAGAGAGCCGTGCAGTGACCTTGACGGAGGTACGGCTATGAGCTCAACACGTATTGCCGCCGCTCCCATCTCCTGGGGCGTGTGCGAGGTCCCGGGATGGGGCTATCAGCTCACCCGCGAGCGCGTCCTCGGCGAGATGGCCGAACTCGGCGTGCTCGCCACTGAGCTCGGCCCGGACGGCTTTCTCCCCGAGGATCCGGTCGCATGTTCTGAGCTGCTGGCTTCCTTTGGCCTCTCCGCTCTGGGCGGCTTTGTGACCCTGGTACTGCACGAACCGGCTGCCGACCCCCTACCGGAGGCCAAACGTGCCCTGGACAGGCTCGTGAGAACTGGTGCTGAGGTCATGGTGGTCGCCGCCGTGAGCGGCCAAGAGGGTTATGACCAAGCTCTCGAACTGGGACCCACGGGATGGGCAACCATGCTGGCCAACCTGGAAAAGGTGGCCCAACTGGCCAAGGCGGCCGGCGTGACGATGGGTCTGCACCCCCACGTGGGCACCCTCGTCGAAGGCCCGGAGGAGGTTCGACAGGTGCTCGAGAACTCCTCGGTGCCTCTGTGCCTGGACACAGGGCATTTGCTTATCGGCGGTACCGACCCGCTCGAGCTGGCCGCCGAAGTGCCCCGGCGAATTGTCCACGTTCACTTAAAAGACGTGGACAGCGAGATGGCGGCCAGCGTACGGGCGGGGTCGTCGTACACCCAAGCGGTAGCCGCCGGCATGTACAAGCCACTGGGCCAGGGTGATGTCGGCATAGCCGGGATACTGGCCTCACTTGAAGGGGCTGGGTACGGCGGTTACTACGTGATGGAGCAGGACACCATCCTCGGGGCCGAGCCGCCAGCGGGCTCGGGGCCTGTCGACGACGTACGGGCCAGCCTGGCCTTCCTGCGGGCGGCTCTGAAATGAGCACTCTCGTTCAATCCTCCTTCAAGAGCCCTTTGTACGAGATGACACAGACGACGCCGACCTGTTTGTGGAACGACTCCGCCTCGACCCGGGAGCTGACTTACTCGATCCAGAACGGGGCCGTGGGTGCCACCTGCAACCCGGTCATAGTCCTCGGTGTCCTGCGCGAGGAGATGGCCCGCTGGGCGCCCGTGCTCGGCCGGTTCATTGAAGAAAACCCCACCGCCACCGACGACCAGGTCGGCTGGATGCTGGTCGAAGAGATATCGAAGAACGCGGCCGCGCTCCTGCGGCCAATCTTCGATGCCCAGGCGGGCAGGAACGGCCGGCTATCCATCCAGACAGATCCCCGTCTCTATCGCGACACCGACGCCATCGTCGCCCAGGCGGTCCGGTTCAGCGGGCTGGCCCCCAACATGATCGTCAAGATACCGGCAACTTCTGCCGGGATCCCGGCCATCGAAGAGGCCACTTACCGTGGCGTAAGCATAAATGCGACGGTGAGTTTCACGCTTCCCCAGTGCGTCGCGGTTGCCGAGGCCATAGAGCGGGGTCTTAAGCGCCGTGAACGCGAAGGCAAGGAGACCGCCTCGATCAGCCCTGTTTGCACGATCATGGTGGGCCGGCTGGACGACTGGCTGAAGGTGGTGCTCGACAAGGAGAACATCACCATCGACCCTGGGTACCTCGAATGGGCGGGCGTGGCGGTGTTCAAGAAGACCTACGCCCTGTTCGTCGAGCGCGGTTATCGCATCCGCCTGTTATCGGCCGCTTTCCGCAACCACATGCACTGGAGCGAGCTGATCGGCGGGGACCTGGTCGTGTCGCCCCCGTACTCATGGCAGGTGCGTTTCAATGCCAGCGACATACCCGTGGTCGCGCGCATCGACAAGCCCGTCGAGCCCCGGGTGGTCGACGAGCTGGCCAAGCGGTTCGTCGATTTCCGGCGCGCCTCATCGGAGGACGGCCTCTCGGTGGCCGAGTTCGACAGCTTCGCGCCCACCCGGCGGACACTCCGCCAGTTCATCGCCGCCACTGCCGAGCTGAGCTCCATGGTCAGGGACGTTTTGGTCCCTGACCCGGCTAAGGCCTGACATGGCCGTGCATCTCATCGACATTGCCTACCTGGCCGGCGCGTTCGGTTCGGGCCGTTCTGTTATGGCGTGGGCGATTCGGTTATGACTGGGGTCGAGCGCCGGCATTGGCCGGTCGGTTCGTTGGCGACCGAGCGGGACGCCGTAACCCTCACTCCGGCGCGGGCTGGATGGTCATACACGGGCTTGCGGGTGGTCCGATTGGCCCCCGGTGGCCACATCGACCTGGCCACAGGGGGCCAGGAAATGGCCGTCCTCCCCCTGACCGGTGGCCTAGACGTCCGTGTCGATGGACGCGTACTTCGCCTCGAAGGCCGCGACAGCGTTTTCACCCGGGTCACCGACTGGGCATATCTCCCGATCGATGCCGACGCCCGGTTGTCGTCTTCGGGCGGCTGCGAGGTGGCTCTGCCGTCCGCCCGCGCCTCCCGGCGCTTCGAGCCTGTTCGCATCGACGCCCACGATGTTCCTGTCGAGGTGCGGGGAGCGGGGCCGGCCACCCGTCAGGTGACCAACTTCATGGCCCCTGGGGCCTTCGACGGCGCTGACCGGCTGATGTGCGTAGAGCTGCTGACGCCGGATGGCAACTGGTCGTCGTACCCTCCACACCGCCACGACACCTCACCTGAATGCCCAGTCAACAACGAGGAGATCTACTACTTCCGGGTTGGGCGTGCCGGGCAGGACACGACTTCCCCGGACGGCTTTGCCTTCCACCGCACTTATACGCCTGACGGGGTCATCAACGACAGCGTCGTCATCGGCGACGGTGACGTTTTCTGCATCCCCCGTGGTTATCACGGGCCTTGCGTTGCCGCGCCGGGTTATCCGCTTTACTATCTCAACGTCCTCGCCGGACCGGGCGGCACCCGGAGCTTGGCCTTTTGCGATGATCCCGCGCACCACTGGGTGCGCGACGCGTGGGAGGACATGAACCCCGACCCCCGTTGTCCGATGACCAACGCAACAGGGAGGGTGACCCGGTGAGCGAGAGCCCTGGGACCAGCCGCATGACCACCGCCGACGCCATCGTGCGTTGGCTTATCGCCCAGCGAACCGAGGTCGACGGGCAAGAGGTCCCTCTGTTCCCCGGCGTTTTTGCCATATTCGGACATGGCAACGTGACCTGCCTCGGCCACGCCCTGCAAACTGCGGGCGATGCCCTGCCGACCTGGCGGGGCCAGAACGAGCAGGGCATGGCCCTGGCCGCGGTGGCTTACGCCAAGGCGACCCGCAGCCGCCAGGTGATGGTGGCGACCTCGTCGATCGGCCCGGGCGCCCTCAACATGGTCACCGCCGCGGGAGTGGCCATGGCCGACCGGCTCCCGTTGCTGCTCTTGGCCGGCGACACTCACACCAGCCGTATTCCTGACCCCGTCCTGCAGCAGATCGAGCACCCGGGGGCGCCCTCGGTCACTGCCAACGACGCCTTCCGCGCAGTCGTCCGCTATTGGGACCGCATCACTGAACCCGGACAACTGCTCCAATCCCTGCCTCAGGCCTTGAGAGTGCTCCTGGACCCGGCCGAATGCGGACCGGTGATGCTGGCCCTTCCGCAGGACACTCAGGCCGAGGCATGGGACTTTCCCGAGGATTTCTTCCGCCCGGTAGTCCATTTCCGTCCCCGTCCCCGCCCTGATCGGTGGGAGCTGGAGCGCGCCGCCTCCGCTTTGGGCTCGGCACAGCGCCCGCTGCTCATCGCAGGTGGGGGTGTCCATTATTCGATTGCCGAGGCCGAGCTTGCCCGCTTCGTGGAGCGACACCGGGTGCCTGTCGTGGAAACCGTTGCCGGCAAGACGTCCCTGGCTGCCGATGACCCGGCCTGGGCCGGGCCTATCGGGGTCACGGGCTGGGACAGTGCCAACCGCTTGGCGGCCGAGGCTGACCTCGTTTTTGCCGTCGGGACCCGGTTGCAGGATTTTACCACGGGCTCGTGGACGGTCTTCGGGGCCGGCGCCCGCTTCGTCGGCCTCAACGCCGCTCGTTTCGACGCCGTCAAGCACGGATCGTACCCCCTCGTTGCCGACGTTCAGGCGGGCCTCGAGGAGCTAACTAACCGGCTCGGTGACTGGCAGGCTCCCCTTGCCTGGGCCGAGCGGGCGAAGGCCTTGGCAGAGGAGGGCAAGGCTGCAGTCGAGAAAGCGACGGCGCCCGGGCCGGGAGTACCGACTTACGCTCAGGTCGTCGGGGCCGTCAACCGGGCTGCCACCAGCGAAGACTACGTACTGACGTCGGCCGGGGGCCTACCGGGCGAATTGAACGTCAACTGGCTGGCTAAGGCAATTTCCAGCTTCGACTGCGAGTACGGATTTTCGTGCATGGGCTACGAGATCTCGGGAGGCTGGGGGGCAGCGATGGCCCACAGGAAGGGAGAAACATGGGTCCTCGTCGGAGACGGTTCTTACCTAATGCTCAACAGTGATCTCTACAGTTCGATCCTGTCCGGTCACAAGATGATCGTCGTCGTCTGCGACAACGGCGGCTTCGCCGTCATCGAGCGCCTCCAGTTGGCTCAGGGCGGCGCGTCGTTCAACAACATGATCCGCTCGGTCAGGGGTGCGGGGCCGGTCGCCGTTGACTTCGCCGCCCACGCCGCCTCCCTCGGTTGTGCGGCCGAGACGGTGTCGAACTTGAGCGAGCTCGAACAAGCCCTGGGCCGGGCGCGGCGGGCCGAACGCACTACGGTCATCGTCATTCGTACCGACCCGAGCGCGTGGAGCGAAGGCGGGGCCTTCTGGGAGGTGGGCGTGCCCGAAGTGAGCAGTCGGCCCGAGGTGCTCGCCGCCCGCCAACGTATGGACGCCGGCAAGTCGGCGCAGCGGGTCTGGCTGTGAGCCCCGCTGCCTTCTTCGAGCATTACCCGTCATGCCCCGTGCTTGTGGGGTGGTCGTTCGGCAGCGTACGCGGTCGCCTCGACGTGTCTGGTGTCGAGCGACAGGGGCGACGAGCGGCGGCGGTGGAGGCAATCCACGCTTGCGCTGACGCTGCCGCCGCTTCTGGTGTCCAAGTAGTGCCGGAGCCGATCAACCGCTACGAGACCAACCTCGTCCAGACGGCGGAGGAGGGCCTGATGCTGATCGACGAGCTAGGTTCGCCGGCGCTCAGCCTCTTGTTGGACTGCTTCCACATAAACCTCGAGGAGCGGGACCTGGCGGCAACTGTCCGAAGCGTCGGCGGCCGGCTTGGCTACGTGCACCTCGCCGACAGCAACCGGCGCGCTCCTGGGCAAAGGCACATCGGCTTTGGTGAGACCTTCGAGGCCCTCGATGACGTGGGTTACACAGGACCGCTGGTCGCGGAAATCCTGCCACTCCCCGACGACGCAACGGCGGCTCGCCCGGCGGCCGGCTTCCTGCGTCGAGTGAGCTCCAACCCTTCTGCGATCGTGAAAGGAACGTGATGGACCGCTCCGTCCCGCTTGTCGTCGCCGCCACGCCCAACAAGGGAGATGGCGTGTTGGCGAGGAAGTTGCAGTTCTTTGTCGACGGTGAGTGGCGCGACACCGAGAGCAGCGAATATATGCCGGTGACCAACTCGAGCACCGGCGAGGTGATGGCCGAAGCACCCAAGTGCACCGCCGCTGAGGTGAACGAGGCGGTCGCTGCCGCGGCAGCCGCCTATCCAGCCTGGCGTGACACGCCGCTCCCGGCGCGCGTGCAGGTCATGTTCCAGTTCAAGCAGCTGGTCGAGCGCGAGCTCAACGAGCTCGCCGTCCTGCTCGCGAAAGAGATGGGCAAGAACCTGGCCGAGGCGCGCGGCGACGTACTGAAGGCCATTGAGGTCGTGGAGCTCGCGTGCGCTCTACCCGTCACTATGCAGGGCGACAGCCTGATGAGCGTCTCCACCGGCTATGACACCGTCAGCTACCGCGAGCCGCTGGGCGTCTTCGCCGGAATCGTGCCGTTCAACTTTCCGGCGATGATACCGATGGGTTGGATGATCCCTCTTGCAGTCACGACCGGGAACACATTCGTGCTTAAGGCCGCGAGCTGGGCTCCGCAGACGGCGATTCGGATGACGGAGTTGCTGGCCGAGGCGGGTTTGCCCAAGGGCGTGCTGAACACGGTCACCTGCTCCCGGTCGGAGGCTGAGATCCTGCTCACGCACCCGGACATTCGCGGCGTGTCCTTCGTCGGCTCGACTGCAACCGGTAGGCACATTTACGCGACTGCAACCGGCGCCGGCAAGCGCGTGCAGTGCCTGACCGAGGCGAAGAACCACGCGCTCGTTCTCCGCGACGCCCCGATTCGACCGACGGCCGCACGCATCGTCAATTCGGCGTTCGGTTGCGCCGGCCAGCGCTGCATGGCCCTGCCGGTCGTGTGCGTTGAGGACCCGATCGCCGACGAGCTGGTCGAAGCCGTCGTCGAGATTGGGAAGAACTTGAAGATGGGACCAGCATGGGAGCCGACCACGGAGCTTGGGCCTCTGGTCACAGAAGAGCACCGTCGCTTTGTCTTGGACTGGATCGAAAAGGGCGTCGCTGAAGGTGCGAAGCTCGTGCTAGACGGCCGGAATGCGGTCGTTCCCGGTTACGAGAACGGGTACTTCGTCGGTGCGACCGTGTTTGACCACGTCGCGCCGGACATGCGTGTGGGGATCGACGAGGTCTTCGGGCCGGTGTTGTGCATCGAGCGAGTCGCGGGATTCGAGGAGGGTCTGGAGGTGGCGAATTCGAGTGAGTTCGCCAATGGCTCCGCGATCTTCACGCTGAACGGGTACTACTCGCGCGAGTTCGCAAGGCGGACCCACGCTGGGATGGTTGGGATCAACGTTGGCATTCCGGTGCCGATCTCGGTCTTCCCGTTCAGCGGACACAAGGCGAGTTTCTTCGGTGATTTGCACGTCATGGGCCGGGACGGCATTGCCTTCTACACGGAGACGAAATCCGTGACGACGCACTGGTTCAACGCCGAGGAAATAAAACAATCGAAGGTCGGGACTTGGGAAGGCACGATGACCAGAGTGTGAATCGAACGAAGCTGTGAACATTCCCGGCCAGACCGCCCAGGCAGAGCGGCTGTACCTCTCTGTAGTGCCAACATCAATGAGGCAAGTCCACCCTGAAGGGTGCACAGACCCATCTCCTCCACATTCGACAAGTCGCGTGCCGACGAAGGTTACTATGGGGGCTCTTCTCAATGAACTGGAGCGCGTGAACCGACCGCTCTCGGATAGTTATCCACTGGCGCGGCAAGGGGCCTCGCCATGTCGACTTGGAGGGCTTTCAGCACCTTGGCCTGGAGGATGCTTCCCGGCTGACGAGCTCGATATTGTGATCGCCCGCTGAGACGAGCTCGAGGCGAAGCTCTTTCAATAAGGACAAGGCCCGACGCGGCGTCATGGACTGCAATGGGAGGTCGGGGTCCATCACCTTGGCGTTCACGAGGTCCTTGGCCATGACTGCCTCGATGGTGGTGGCTGGCACTCTCTCGGTCACCGGCACACTCGATCGAAGGATCAGGCAACGCACCGATCCGAAGACAGACAAGTCCCGCCGCAGCGTTCCACCCACCCCGCAAGCCTTGGAGGCTCTACAGGTTCACCAGGTCCGCCAGAACCTCAAAGGGACACAAGGCAGCCACGATTTGGTCTTCACGAGTGCGCGTGGCACGGCCTGACTCGAACATTCGTAAGCACTGGCACAGAGTGAGCGCCAACGCGGGCCTGGCCCAGATGCCATGGCACAACCTGCGCCACTCTGCAGCCACGATCATGCTTGCCCAAGGTGTCCCCATCGAGGTCGTGTCCCGTGTGTTCGGTGGTCAAGTCCTGAGCGTCCTGTAAACGGCTCGTCTCGAGCGTCATGCCGCGCGGCGCTGTGCTGTTCTCCTTTGGTTCGTCGAGCGGTCCTCGGCAGGCGGCGGGTCGAGCCCGAGCTC
>Ga0224558_1002492_pt1 | contig 16712 bp, 12 predicted proteins | sample 714S32024metaG_FD_180682 | JGI IMG/M metagenome (GOLD analysis project Ga0224558, IMG submission 180682) | Peat soil microbial communities from Stordalen Mire, Sweden - 717 S3 20-24 | ecosystem: Environmental > Terrestrial > Soil > Wetlands > Peat | place: Sweden: Norrbotten County, Stordalen... | reverse complement strand
GAAGTGAAGCTGCGGAACGGACGCATTGTGCGCGAGGGATTGCGGACTGGCCTGAGTGAATTGCACTTGCGCAAGACCTCGCCTTCAGCTCGCAAGCGTTGGGATTCGCTTTGCTCTTCTCCGGCAGTATTCGTGGTCGGACGAGATCGCGCCAAGCTTGGGTACTTCTGGCGGCACGCATATCAGGTCGCTCGTTGTGGGCGTTATCAGGGCAGCGTCGTCAATCCGGACAGCGGTGCTCCGGTCTACCTCGGAAGTGAAGGCGAGCGCCTGCTGGCGATGGACTTCAAGAAGGTGAAGCTCAGCGAAATGCTGGGTCACGATGAGGGAACCAATCGCGCCCGCCGCCCTCTCTACAGTGCGCTTTGGCAGGCGGATGGCAAGAAGATCCGCCGCTTTGCGCCTGTCGACTTCATCGGTCGCTACATGGACAACTTTTTTGACTATGCCATTGCCGATGAGGTGCACGAGCTAAAGGGAGGAGACACGGCACAGGGCAACGCACTTGGGACGCTCGCCTCGTGCGCCCGCCACATCGCAGTGCTCACCGGCACCCTGCTCGGTGGCTACGCCCTGGACTTGTTCAATATCCTTTTTCGTCTCGAACCTTCCAGGATGCTGGAAGAGGGCTTCGAGCACGGGGAAGCTGGCGTTCGGGCCTTCACCGAAACTTACGGCCTGCTGGAGAAGATCACCTTGATCGAGCCGGCTGATAACGCCTGTTCCGAGGCTCGCGTGACAACCCGGTTCCGCCACCGGCCGGGAGCCTCACCGCTGCTGTTCGGGCGTTTCCTGATGAGTCTTGGCGCCTTCGTGTCGCTGGAAGACATCTCCGGCGCTCTCCCTCCCTACTGGGAGGAAGTGGTCAGTATCGAGATGGATGAACCGCTGAAGAAGGCGTACGAGGACTTGGAAGAAGACATCAAGAGAGCACTCCGCGAGCATCGAGGTAACCAGTCAGTGATCAGCGTGGCGTTGAATGCTCTCCTTGCTTACCCCGACCGGCCCTTCGGCTTCGGGGATTTGATAGGGCGCGAATTCAATCCTGAAACCCAACGTCGTGAACCGTTCCTGATCGCAGCGACTCGAGACCTCGATCAGAACCTTGTCTACGCCAAGGAACGGCGGCTGGTTGAAGAAATCAAATCTTCGCTTGAGCGCGGAAGAAAGGTACAGGTCTTCGCGGTCTATACCCAGAAAAGGGACGTGACGCGCCGGCTGGAGAGCATTCTGGCGAAGGAAGGAATCCAGGTAGCGGTGCTGACGACACAGGTGTCGCCTGAAGAGCGTGAAGCATGGTATGAGCGTCAATTGCGAGCCGGAGTGCAGGTCGTTATTGGACACCCACGTTTGGTTCAGACGGGGCTAGATTATGTGGAATATGAAGAGGGACGATTTTCTTCCTTTTTGGAAGCAGTTGACGCCTTGAACTTGGAATCAGGGGGAGTCTGCTGGCTATTGGATTCGGAACTGTGGTATCTTGCGTACAGAGGGTACACAATATGGAATCTCTCAAGATCGGGATACGGGAATTCCGGGAGAACCTTGCAGGCTACCTCGAATCAGGCACACCCTTAGCGATCACCCGACACGGCGAGACTCTCGGCTTCTACATTCCCGCGCAGAAACGCAGCCGCAAGGCCGAACTCGAAGCCATGCGGGCCGCCGCGAGGGATCTGGACGAAATGATCACCTCGTGGGGTGCTACTGAAGACGAGTTGATAGGCGAGTACAAGGAAATCCGCCGCTCTGCGCGTGAGAAGAGGCGGAATGTCAAATAGAGCCTTGGTCGTCGACGCCAATATTCTGGTGAGGGCGGTCCTGGGGGAGCGTGTGCGCGGGGTGATCGCGGCGCATGCCGAAGAGGTGTCGTTTTTTGTTCCGGAGCTTGCATACGCCGAGGCGGAGGAACACCTGGCGACGCTCGTCGTCAAGCGCGGTGGTGATCCGGAGAAGGCGCTCTTGCTTTTGCGCTCCTTGCGATCTTTGGTTGTGCTTATTGGGAGCGAGGTATACGGTGAGCTGGAAACTGAAGCTCGAGAGCGGTTGGGTGCACGCGACCCGGAAGACTGGCCGATTTTAGCTTCTGCACTGGCGCTGGGTTGCCCCATCTGGACCGAAGACACGGATTTTTTTGGCTGCGGTGTCGCCACCTGGACGTCCGACCGCGTCCTAATGTTTCTGCGGGAGTGAAGCGCCGGCCAGAGCGACCAGATTGGTCGACGCACAGGTCGCCGGCGAGATCTTCATGTCAGGCGAAAGCCAACCCTGAAATATCGCCTCTTGCCCACATTTTAAAGGCTCGTTGCTCCACGGTGACAAGTGTTCAGAAGTAGCCCGGAATGCAAAGGCACCGAATCTGGTCGGCGCCGAGTTGGTCCGGCTGGCTACCGGCTGGAACCTCGACAATCCTGGTCGAGAGCGTGGAAACGAGGCGCGCAGCGATGGTCGGTCCAGCGGTTCGTCCAACCTTGTCGCCGTCCAACATCAGAATGACTTCATCAAAGTGCCCTCGAAGAAGCTGTTCCTGGTGCGGCGACAGCGAGCACCCCATCAGTGCCACGACGCAGGGCAGGCCCGCTTGATGGACTTTGAGGCAATCGAAAAAGCCTTCCACAACGATGACGGTCTTGCCATACTTGACAGCCCGGTGAAGGTTAAAGAGCACAAGCGACTTTCGAAACAGCGCAGGGAACTTGTACTTCGGCTCGGATTGCGCCAGCGCCCTCCCGGCATAAGCAACCAAGACTTCATCCTCATTGTGAATCGGGACAACGATTTTGCCCTGCATAGACCCATTACCCGGAAAGAATCCGATGCCAAAGTATTTGGCTGTTTCTTCCGTGATCCCTCGGTCGCCGAGGTAAGGGTGTGAGTAATTAATGCCTTTGAGTGTGAACGGAAGGGGCCTGTTGCCCATTTCTCCGGTTACTGAATCCGACGCGCAGGGTATTCCGGTAGTCGAGCGAACATCCTGAGGGTGGGCTGGCGCCGGCCCCTTTGGCGGCTCAGTCGTAACGATAAACCATTCCTGAAGTCTCAGCGCCGCATGGCGAATCGAGCAGTTTTCCATTGTCGCAACAAAGTCCAGCACGTTACCGCCGATGCGCCCACTGCGTGCTCCGGCACATGAATCAGAATGGCACGCCCACGCATTCTTGTCGGTATTCACGATGAAAGTTTGGTTGCTACTCTTAGAGTGGTGGGTGGGCAGAGGACAGCGGCCTCGCAGGTAGGTACGATCCACCCGCCGCAGCATCACACCATAGCAGGCTACCGCCATCTCCATCGAAACCGTCTGCTTCACGGCTTTGAAATCAACCCATTCGCGCCCCATCATCTCCTCCCTCATTGGATATGAGCTTGGTAGGCGTGACATTCAACTGAACGAGCCCCGAAGGGTGAAGTTGACGGGGCGTGGAGCCAGCAGGTGTCGGCACGTCGGCGAGTTGTTTGAGCAGGTTCTCCATGGCCTCCACTCCATCGTCCACCGCCGCCCGTTCATTTTCGGTCAGTGGGATCCCTTGCCGAAGTTTCATGAGGTTACTCTTGCCCTCCAGCAACTGAGCCTCCGTAGAGGCCTTCGGCCGGTAAAATGAGCACTTGGCGCACACCATACGGAACTTGCACTGTTCGAAGAAATCAAACGTACAGTAGCCGTGGCCTAAGTCGTAATACATCCAGGGTTCCTGAGCCGCTGTTCCGTTCTTGACGACATCGCGGTCAATCAGGACTTCGATCGCCCGCACGTTTCGGGCGAAGTACCCGGCATCGCGGTAGGAGTTGGCCAGTTTCGTAGGGCTGATATCGAGATAGTATTGCGTCGAGTTCGCCCATTTGTGGCCAAGCCACTTCTGGAGCTCAAAGAGTGACATGGGTTCCTTGGCGTTGAAGAGTTGCGATGCAATCGTCGAGCGCGCCCGATGACTGGTGATGTTTCCGCGGGCATCCTTGGTGGGCATCCCCGCCTTCTTGCAGAGGACGGGAACCAAAGTATCATTAATGTACTTCCCGGCGATGCGATGGCCGCGAAACATGAAGAGAAAATTAACCAACTCGGACGTCTTGTCGTCGAGTGCCGCCGGTTGTTCGGGTCGCTGCGTCTCCCAGACCCGAATAGCTTCGCCGACGATCTGATCTACCGGCTTGGTGAAGGCACGACTGGTCTTATTCACGGGCACATCAAGATTGCAGATTCCCGCACTCAGCTCGGTGGACTTATTCCACTGCTCCCGCGTGCAGCCAACTCGGAGGCGCCGGATCTCATCCACTCGCAACCCACAGAATAGCCAGACGACTGTCAGGGCCCGGAACATGGCCAGGGGATAGTAGTGGGTGGCGCATTTATAAGAGGTGGTCAGGTCAGCTTCCGTGAGATTCAGTCCTGCCCAGAGGAGTTTCGCCCAGACATCGTCCGCGATGACTCTGGGGTTTGGAGAGATCAGAGCGCGCAGGCTTCGAGGCGCAGCAAAGCAGCGGCGCGGATCGAAGCGGCGGGGAATCCACTCCCATTCCTGGATGTCGCGGAAGAAAGTGCTCAGCGATGAGAGATGATGGGCCCGGGCTTTGGCAGAGAGCGGCTTGCCCAGGTGCTTCAAGTATTTCTTATCCTTCTGAGTCCAGTCCCCGATGTTCATCCGGCAGACCACGGCCACCCACTCTGCCGCGAGTTCGCGGGTCCATTGGTCAGGCGAAGCGCAATCTGGATGTGTCCCGGTAACCCACCGGGCCGCCTTGAGCAAGAAGCTATAGAGCCTGTTGCGACTGCTGGGCTGCAAAGTGCTGGTGGCGCGCCATCGATCCACCCACTCGACCCATTCGGGGGCGACACCATTCCGTGGATTCCCCGCACTGGGGTTGTGGCAGCGACTCGGAAGGGCCTGTGGAATAATGCCGAGACCCGCCAGAGCACGGGATAAAACGCCGATGCTGGCGCGATGACTGTCCACGGTCGTTGCACTTCTCTCAGCCTCGAGAAGACTCACTGTGAGGTCCTCCAAATGTGGACTCTTGTTCGCCAAGAGCGCCGTACAAACAGCCCACTGGACCTCCTGGGCCTTGGATCGCCCGTATCCCCAGGAGCGGATGAGTTCTACGACGCGTTTGATGGCGCCCTCGACCCGCCAACGACCAAAGATTCTGCACGACAAGGCAGTTCTGTCGATGATGCCGAGCTTTCTGAATTCATCGAATACGCGGAGGAGATACATGCCAGCCACGAGGAAATGTCGGCTGTCACCGATCACAGTGGGGTGGTTCCTTTCATAGGTCTCCTTCGAGGCGCAGAGAATCTCAAGCCATTCCGCCTGTGTCCAGCCCCAAAAGGCCGTTTGGCGCTGGTGCATCTCCAGAATCAACACTGTTAAGACCCCGCCGCGCGGCTGCTTGGGTGCGTCGATCGCGGTCATGACCGCATCGATCACGATTGTCAAGCGCAGGAGGCTCTTTTGAATCCATGAGGGAAAATGGCCACACCGCCGCTGCCTAGACACCAAGTAGGAAAGTGCAGATGCCTCGTCCGGCCGGAGGTCGGAAGACCGGTCATATTTCGAAGGGTCGACAGGCCACGACCAGTCCGGCCCTACTTGTGATACAGACGATTGAGCGCGGTTGATATAGAGCTTATGCAGAGAGTATCTCCTTGAGCATGCGCGTCCGCCAGGCATGGATCTCCGCCATGCCTTGAGCAAGCTTCGCCGCCAGTTCCCGGCCGCTTAGGTGGATATAGAGGAGCGTTGTCTGGATGCTCCGGTGCCCGGCGAATGTGGCGATCTCGTGAATATCCCAGTTCGCGCGGGCGAGATCCGTCAGGCACAAGTGCCGCGAAGTGTGGGTCGTAAACTCCAGAACGCCGCTGCGCTTCGAGATGTTCTTCACCGCCTTCGACCACATCCAGATTGAGATCGGCTGGCTTCGATTGCGTCGGGACTCGGACACAAAGAGTAGGCCGCGGTTTCGGGTCAGATCGCGACGCCGGGCCAGATAAGCCGTGAACAACTCGGCGGTGGCGGCTGAATAGGGTACGACCCGCCCCCGGCGGAACTTGGTATTTTCGGCTCGGATCGTGATGATGGAATGGGCAGGATCGAAATCGCTGGTGTCCAGGCTGCAAAGTTCCTCTCGCCGTAATGCCGCGTCGTATGACAAAGCCAGCATGAAACGGTTCCGCAAGGGTTCGCACCGGGCGGCCTCAAGCACCGCGCGCCACTGCTCGTCGTTGGGAATCCAGGGCAACTTGGTGAATCGGGGAACTAATCCGCGCTCACGTGTGCCGCCAAAGCCCTTGCCCGGCGTGTAGCGGCCGCGGCCAACGGGATTGTTTGGGCGAAAGCCTTCCTCGATCAAATAGTCGTAAAAGAGACGGGCCGCGGTCAGCCGCTGTTGCAGGGTGGCGTTGGCAAGACCCGCGCCGGAATCGAGAACGACGACGTTCGATCCGCGCCGGCTGGGGCGCGAGGCCAAATCGCGAACATAGGCCGCGATGTGATCCCGTGTCGCGCCCACCACGTTGGCCGCGTGGCGGTGGCTGAAGTTCAGATAGTCCTCCAGGGCGCGACCATAGGCGTCGATGGTGTTTGGAGCAAGTCCCAGGTTCGCCTGCATCGTAAGCCATCGGCGCCCCAGGTCTGACTCTGCCAGCCGCGGATAACGCTCCCACCTCACCTCGCCCATTTCGCCTCGGTCCCCTTTTTCGGTACTCCCCGGCTTAGACGCAGGCGAACAAAAATGGACAGCAAATTTCTTATTTCACATGACGTTCGCGGTTGACAGAACACGGAGGCCGCAAAGACCCGCGTCGTAATCCGGTGTTGCGGGAACTCTTCAGACGAGGAATATCCAATGCCTTGCCCAGAAACTATTCAGGATTATCTCAGGGCCTGCGCTCCGGATTTGGGAGACCGAATCATCCAGATGTACCCGGCGCTGCACAAACCGGGTGATCCAGTTTCGCCCCGAATGAAAACCTTGCTCCGCAAGCCTTACCCCGTCCAAGAGTTGGCGGCCATGGGGGTGATCCGGCGGTGGGAGCAGGCACGCTCTGCCGCTGTGATCGGAGAGTGTGGAACAGGCAAGACTCTTGTTGCCCTAGCGGCTATCCATGGTCACTCGGATGGGAAGCCCTATACCGCGTTGGCGATGGTGCCGGGTCATCTGGTGGCTAAGACAGCCCGCGAGGCTTTCCGGACGCTGCCAGGGATGCGGGTCTTCTTTATCGATGCGCTGCGCGACCGGGTGCGGGATGGGACTCCCTGCGGAGTCAACGAGGTGAAACTGCGGCATGGCCGGATCGTACGGGAGGGTCTGCACACCACGCTGACCGATCTGCGCCTGCGCAAGCATTATCGGACGGCGCGCGAACGTTGGCAGCAGACGATCTGCTCCGGGCCGGCTCTCTTTGTCCTCGGGCGAGATCGAGCCAAATTGGGCTGGTTCTGGCGGCATGCTTATGAGGTCGCGCGCTGTGGCCGTTATCAAGGCAGCGTCGTCAATCCGGACACGGGGCGCCCGGTCTACGTGGGCGACGACCGGCTACTCGCTTCCGACTTCCAGAAGGCGCGTCACAGCGAAATCATCGGTGCGGCCAGCGAGGAAGAAGACCGACAGAGCGTCAAGTCCCGGCGAAGTCGGTACAGCCCGCTGTGGCAGGCCGATGGACACAGGATCCGCCGCGTGGCTCCCCTGGAGTTCATCGGTCGTTATCTGCCCGACTGGTTTGATTACGGCATCGGTGACGAGGTGCATCAACTGACGGCGGGTGATACGGCACAAGGTAACGCTCTCGGAACCCTCGCTACTTGCACCGGCCGATTGGTGGTCTTGACCGGCACATTGTCGAGCGGATATGCCGATGACCTCTATCACCTCTTATTTCGATTGAACCCCGGGAAGATGTTGGAGCTCGGCTATGAGTGGAGCGAAGCGGGTGTCCGGTCCTTCGCCGAAACGTATGGGATTCTGGAGAAAATTACGACGATTCAGCCGGCCGACAATGCCTGCTCCAAAGCGCGGGTCACGACACAAGTCAAGCGTCGGCCGGGAGCTTCCCCGCTGCTGTTCGGGCGGCTTCTGATGGAGCTGGGAGCGTTCATCTCCCTGGAGGACATCTCGTGCGACTTGCCGACCTACACGGAAGAGGTGATCGGGGTCGAGATGGATCCTCCCCTGGGTGCGGCCTACCGCCAGTTGGAGGAGAACGTCAAGAGCGCCCTCAAGGAACACCGGGGCAACAACTCGGTGATGAGCGTGGGCCTCAATGCGCTCTTAATGTACCCAGACAGGCCCTATGATATCGGCGAATTGTTGGGATGGGAGTTCAATCCCGAGACCCAGCGGCGGGAACGCTTCCTGATTGCCCGACCCGAGGATCTGGATCGGGAGTGTCTCCAGGCCAAAGAGCGTCGCCTGCTGGAGATCGTCCAGGCTGAATTGCGAACGGGCCGCCGCTGCCACATCTATGCGGTTTATACCCAGAAGCGCGACGTGACTCGCCGCCTGGAAAGCATCTTGGCGCGGGAAGGCATCCGCGTTGCCGTCCTCACCTCCGACGTGCCCACCGAAAAGCGGGAAGCCTGGTTTGAAACGAAGCTGCAGCAGGGGATACAGGTTACGATCTGCCATCCCAAAATCATCGAAACCGGGCTCGATCTGCTTAGCCATCCCTCCATGATCTTTTATGAGTCGGGCTACTCCCTGCACACCCTGCGTCAGGCCAGCCGACGCTCATGGCGGATTGGCCAACGGCAGCCGGTCCGTGTCTACTACCTGTATTACGGGGAAACCATGCAGTCGGCCTGTCTACGGCTGATGGGGAAAAAGCTCCTGGTGTCGCTGGCGATGGAGGGGAAGTTCTCTGGCGAAGGGCTGCAGGCCCTGGACGATGGGGACGATATCCTCACCGCGATGGCAAAGGAGCTCGTCACCGAAAGAGGAATCGGGGAATCGGCCAATGCAGTCTGGCAGCAGTTGCGGGCGGAGTCGAGCACCCTCGCGCCCCCGCCAGTCACACCGGGGCCGCTGCCGAGCATCGAAGAGGTGCGGCCGACGGCTCCACCAGCAACGCAGGTGCTTAGCGTTCCGGCCGCTATCAATTCATGGAAGTTCGGATCGCGGCCGGAAGCCAGCCATTCCATCCCTCGCAAAAAGAGGTCGAATCTGCTGCCAGGACAAGATCAACTGGTATTGTTCTAACGAGGATTCGAATACCGCGCCGGTGCGCATCTAAGTACGTAGAAATTTGGACAGCAGCCGCGGCGAAAGAGGCCAGAGAGCGCCTGAATGTTTGTTTTCCTGCCAGAGGACCGCTGTTTCCCAGCGAAAAATAGATCATATTGCAAATCGGATTCGCACCGGAGGTTCCCCCAATAAGCCATCCAGACCGTTAACGATTTCGCTGTCTGCGCAAGATAGAAAGCACCTTTTGGGGGCAGGCCGGAGGCTCATCCTTGTATTAGTTTTCAACTTTCTTGAGAGGCTGCTGATCATTGCCGGATTCTGCCGGTATTGCTGAGTGTGAGCGCCTTGTGGGCGTGCGCCGCTTGGCCCTTCCCTTACCGGCCGACCCTGCTTTAGCTTTCTTGCTGGCCGGCTTTCTTGCGCGCTTGGGCTTCGCCGCCGGAACGGGCAACGGGGCCGCGGCATCCGCGCTTTGAGCCATCTCCAGACCAAAGATCGCGGAGAGGTCTTCGCTGCCGAGGGTCTTCTCCGCGCCGGGCGTCTTTCCGGCCAGCGGGAGCCCCTGGCCCACCTGGGCGATCAATTCCTTCTCATCGACCTTGTGCAGCCTGAAGAGAAGCTCAGGCTGCTGGTCGAGGCGAGCGCCGATGGCATAAAGCACCGCCGCGACATGCTTGCACATCGAGGCCCAGTCCGGGCAACTGCACGAGAGTTTGATCTCATCCGGTGAAGGAAAAAGGCCGGTCCCCTGCCGGCACATACGTTCCATGACGCCCTTGGAGAAGCGTCCCTGGAGAAGTTCCACAAGCGAGTCAATGGCGCCGCCGCAGTCCAAGCAAATGGATCGCCATCGAGCCTTCGAGACCGGCGTCACCTTGACCGCCACCGTGTAAAGCTCCGAGCCGCTAACCATCGCTTTGACTTCGCCGGCGCCAATCTGGAGATCCACCACCGACCCGTTGCGCACGTAGGCCCGGCCGCGCGGCAGCCGGTTCTCGTAGTCGCTGTAGCCCTCCAGGTTTTCGCACCAGGCCTTGCCCCAGAACGTCCGGGCGATGGTGCGGCCTTCGATCGCGACCGGTGAGACCGGATGCCCCTTCTTCTTGAGCTTCTCCATTTCACGTGCGGCCTTCCGCCGCCGCTCGGCTACGGTCACATAGGGCCGCCACCCATAATCGTAATACATGGCTTACGTCTCCTTTAGTGCGGCATTAATGTCGAGGGCAACGAGTTTGAGTAGCTCCTCGTCTTTCATCTCCGTCAGGAGCATCTCGCCGCCCCCTTCCAGCAAGTCGTTCGAAAGCTGTCGCTTCGACTCGATGAGTTGGTCGATCTTCTCCTCCACGGTTCCGCGGCACACAAACTTGTGCACCAGTACGTTCTTCTTCTGGCCGATGCGATAGGCGCGATCCGTGGCTTGGTTCTCCACCGCCGGGTTCCACCACCGGTCAAAGTGGACAACGTGCGAAGCGGCGGTGAGATTGAGGCCAGAGCCTCCTGCCTTGAGGGAAAGCACGAAAAATCCCACTTCCTCGTCTTCCTGAAATCGGCGCACCAACTCCTGGCGTTTGCCCACTGGGGTTTCGCCGTGGAGAACAAGGCCGGGACGCCCAAACACCGATCCCAGGAAAGCCGCCAACGGAGCGGTAACCTCCCGGAATTGGGTGAAGACGAGCACCTTCTCCTGCCTGGCCGCGATGACCTCGGCGATGTCGCGCAGGCGGGCCCACTTGCCGCTGTCTTCCTCGGCCCAGGCGCCGTCGCCAAGCCACTGCGAAGGGTGATTACAGATCTGTTTGAATCGCATCAGGAACGCCAGCACGACGCCCTTGCGCTTGATGCCCTCGGCGTCGTCGAGTTGCTCTGCCAGTTCCTTCACCGCCTGCTGGTAGAGTGCTGCCTGCGTGCGGGTGAGCTGGCAGAAGGCTTTGACCTCAGTTTTGTCGGGCAGGTCCGCAATGACCGTCTTGTCGGTCTTCAGCCGCCGCAAAATATACGGTCGCACAAGCTCGCGGAGCGGGCCGTAAGGATTATGGGGCCTCTCCGCAAGACGTTTGACCAGGCTCGTAAACTCCTTCGATGACCCGAGCAAGCCCGGGTTGATGAAGTCGAAGATGGACCACAGGTCTCCCAGCCGGTTTTCGACGGGCGTACCGGTGAGCGCAAATCTCACCTGGGCGTTCAGTTTCTTGGCGGCGCGGGTTTGCTTGGCCTCTGGATTCTTAATGGCCTGAGCTTCGTCGAGCGCCACTAACCGCCATGAGGTCTCCATCAACCAAGGGATGCGGAGCAGCGAACCGTAGCTGGTAATGACCAGGTCCACATCTCCCCGGCGTTCGGGCGGCAGCGCTTTGAGGTCGGGCGCTGGGATTACTGAAGGGTGGGCAACTAGCGCTTTCAAGCTCGGCGCGAAGCGGGCTAGCTCCGCGGCCCAATTGGCCAAAAGCGAAGCGGGCGCCACCAGCAGGCTCGGCAATCTTTCTCTGCCGGAGGTCGTAGCGCCGCCCTTGAGGGCGGCGGAGTCTGCCAGGGATGCATCGAAGGGTGCCGGGCTCAAGCCCGGCGCTACTTCCTTCGTCGGCCTTCTGAGGACGAGCAGAAGCGCCAGCAACTGGATTGTCTTGCCCAGGCCCATGTCATCGGCCAGGCAACCCCCCAGACCGAGCTTCGAGAGGAGGTAGAGCCAGCGCATACCCGCCTGCTGGTAGGGCCGCAATGTGCCGTTCAGGGCTGCGCCGGGTTCGACCGAGGCTAGTCCCTCCAGACCGCGAAGTCCTTTCAGCGCTTCATGCAGCCAGGGTCCCGCGACCACCTGGGCCCAATCGGGGTCAGCCCCACCGCCCTCGGCCGCGACATCGGCGCCGGCAAGCATTCGCGTAGCTTCCCCAAAACTGAGGCCGTTCGCGGCGGCGGCACGCTCGACCAATTGAAAATGTTCAAGCATCCTGCCGAGGCGCTCGCGATCGACCTCGACCCAGCGTCCTCGGACCAGCGAGAGTCCATCCGACTTGGCAAGCAACTCCCTGATCTCAGCCGCAGTCAAAGGCTCGCCGTCAAGGGTGACCTCCATACGGAAATCGAGGAGCGCGCCCGCGCCCACCCCGGAGGGCGCTTTCCCTCCGATCGTGGCCCTCACTTGCGGGCGCGGAGGGCGGTTTGCCCGCCACGTCGCGGGCATGCGCACCACCACGCCGGCGCTTTCCAGTTGGGGAACATCCTGGAGAAAACGGAATGCATCGCTCGGTTTCCAGCGCAGCGGATGAAAGATCTCACCCGAGTCGACCATGGCTTTCAGCCACGGACAGATTTCGGCAGCGCGCTGAACGGGCAGGAGCAGCGACAACAGGCGCTGCTTGCTGGTTGCCCCGGCATATTCGCGCAGCGTCTGACCGAGCGGAAGATGTTGGGCTTTGGCGTGGGCGGAAAGCCGGGTCGTGTAGGTGGCGAGAAACGCGAAGGGAGCCTGATCGTCCCTGCGGTTTTCGGCGAGATTGAAGTGTACGCGGCCGACCAGGTTCCACGCGGGGTTGCGGCACTTGAGGAAGTCCTGGATCGAGCTTCCCGACTCCACTAACTCGATGGCAAAAGCTGCGTCCATCTCCTGCCAGAGAGTATGGAGGATCTCGATCGTCAGGTACTCCGCGCCGGTCATCGGAGGCGCTGCCAAGGCGAGCGGCTCCAACTCCCCAGGGGGCGGGGTCGAAACGTGTGCTTTCGAGGGATCTGTCGCGGCGTCGGAAAGCGTGCAGAGGGCCGTCACGTACCGCGTGGCAAGTTCTCGCCAATAGGAAAACACCGGAGGAAGAACGGTTCCGACTTCACCCGCTCCGAGTTGGAGAAGGCCGTGACCGGACCCCCGCGCGAACGCATCTTGCAGACGCCGGGCGAGAATGGCGTCCAGGGCGGGCCCCTCGACCATCGGACCTAAGGTGAGGCGGCCGTGGGGGGTGAGAATCGGAGCAAGAAAGTTCGAACCCATGAAAGGCGTCCAACCCACGAGACCGAGCCGCGGCAGTCAAGGAACGCTTTTTGCGGCGTCCCGCGGCAGGAAGAATAACCGACGGTGACCCCTCCGGCGGGGATGTGAATTCCAAACCCCCGTGGCAATAATACCGATCCTTTCAGTCCGTGTGCAAATTCATTCACCTTTCCAGGCGGGCCGACACTCGTAATTAACCTGATCCAACCCGAAGCACCCCTAACACACAACTAAACCCGCATAGAAGAAAACTGGTTTCAAAAAGAAAGCATGCTGCTAACGGAATCATATTCCACATAACTTAGATCTGTGGTCCTTCCCTGACATCTTCTTCTACGAGACCGGTTATTCCATTTACACCCTGCGGCAGGCCAGCCGGCGGTCGTGGAGGATTGGACAGTGGTCGAACGTCAACGTCAAGTTCTTCTACTACGCCGGCACCATGCAGGAGGCGTGTTTGCGGCCGATGGGGAAGAAGCTGTTGGTTTCGCTGGCGATGGAGGGGAAGTTTGCGAGCGACGGTCTGCAAGCGATCGACGAAGGTGATGACATCCTGATGGCGATGGCCAGGGAGCTGGTGACTGAGAAGGGTATTGGCGAATCAGCCGACGCGGTCTGGAAGCAGCTGCAAAGGCAGCAGGCGGAAGTGTTCGGAGTTCGGGCCGTGGAGACAACGCCATCGGAAATCGAGGCGCCACCTCCAGAGAGGGATGTACCAGAAGTCATCATTCCACCCGTAGCACCGATCCCGGCAGTGGTGACACAACTCCGGATGTTCGGTATTCACTTGAAAGTGTGCCCGGGCGTAAAGCCTCGCGCAGGCCATCGAGTGCCGCCACGACGTCAGATCAGCTGGGTTGTTCCATACCTGAGGGTGAGACGAGGGTTGACCGGCGATCTCATTTTCCAATCGATTAGACTTGGTGAAGGGTTCTCGAGGGAAAGCCCTAACAGCAAGAAATCCCCCATCTTGATGCCGATCAATTCGGACATGATATCGTGTCGAATTTACCTCGCAAGCGTAAGTTTTGCGAAGCAATAATGCCATTGGAGTTCTCAATAAATCCATAAATAACAGAATCCAATAGTATTAGACTTTAACCGGATTGGCCCCAGGCGTGCCCATACTTCTAGCCAGGAAGCGAATGGCACGCAGCTTGTCACGCTCCCCAAAGCAAGTTCCGAAGAAGAAGGAGAAACTAACATGGCGATCGACGACCGGACGGGACAGCAAGTTGTGCCCGTGCCGCCTTCTAAAGAGTCGGGGCACGGTATCAAGTTTATTGTGATTTTCCTCATCCTCGCAGTTTTAGCCGGAGGGGATTTCTACGCGCTCAACAGAACGAACACCACGCGCAGTGATCTAGTGGCGCAGCAGAACCAGCTACGAAAAGACTTGACGGCGCAAATCCAGGATCAGCTTTCAACTCGTCTGGCCGCCATGGAGCAGCAGACCTCACAACAACTGGAAGCGGTGAAGACGGAGCTTGACCAGTCCGCCCAGCATCTGGGTGCGCAGCGCGGTGAGTTGAAGCGTGCCCGCACGATGGTGACGGAAATTCAGGGTCAACAGCGCAAGCAGTCCGAGGAGTTCCAAACGCAACTCTCTCAAAAAGCCGATGAGCAGCAAGTCGGCGCACTCACCCAGGATGTTTCGCTGACCAAGACCGACCTTGACACGACCAAGAAGAGCGTCAGCTCCCTGGCGTCTGACTTGGGCATGGCCCGCAGCGAACTGGGCACGCTGATTGCCCGGAACCATGGCGACATCGAATACCTGCGGAAGATGGGTGAGCGCAATTACTTTGAATTCACGCTCGACAAAGGTAAGCCCGCTCGCGTTGCTAACGTGGGCCTGAACCTGAAGAAGACGAATGTCAAGCGCTATCGCTTTACCTTAGCCATGACCGTTGACGACGCACAGGTTGAAAAGAAGGACCGCAGCATGAACGAGCCGGTTATCTTCTACGTAAACGGATCGAAGAAGGCCTATGAATTGGTTGTGAATCAGGTAGGACCCAACCAGGTGAAAGGTTATATCAGCACTCCGAATGGTGTCAGCGAGGTTGCCGCCCGTTAAGAGGGAACGCACTAGCCCTTCCCAAGGGGAGACACAGTCATCCTGATTGGGTCTCTCCTTGGCTTTTAGACCGACGCTCGCAGCTCGAATCGAACTGGACAAAGCGTCAGGATCTGGCCGTGTTTTACGCTCCAGGGGCTTCAAAAGGCAAAAGCCAACAGTCCGCAGATCAAGTTGGTCGGAATGGACACTATCGAGTTCCACTCCGACCGATAACCACCGCTGAACACAATTGCCAGTTGGGTTTGCAGGGCTTCGTGCTTCCGCGGGCCCACGGAAGGGGCCATCGCTGCCACTCCAGAGAACCCTACCGCCCTCCAATAACAGAAGGATGCATTCATGTTTTGACATGAAGGGAGGCCGCGAATGCCCTTACGATTCGCTCACGCCGCTGATTTCCACCTCGATGAAGATCACGACTTCTCCGACACCGCTCAATGTCCGGAATGGATTGTCGCGGATGCAATCCGGGCAGGCGTTGACTTCTTTGCGATCAGCGGCGACCTCACGATCTACAAGGGCAATCTACAACATGTGGCAGAGTGAGGGCATTCGTTCCGAAACGCTGTTCCGGGGCGAAACGGTGTGGGTAACAGACGCGTCCCCTGCTCCGCGGGACGTGTATTATGTCGCGCAAAAAGGGGCCAGATTATCGCTCGCGCCCCGCACCTTTGGCTGGTACGGGTGTGTATGCCCGCCGTGACTCACTTGCCCAAAAGCCCTGATCTGCGGCTCTCCGCAAATGGTTGATTCTACGGTGCGGAATTGAGCAGGTTCGCCTACTCACAATCAGATGATTCTGGGCTGCGTCAGATCGCTCGGTTCACTGACCATCGATCAGCCTTCCCTAGTCATAACTCCCAACAATTGAATGACATAGCATGGCAGCGTGTGCCAAATGTGTGCCGCTTGTTGCCGAAGGTGTGCTCATGGCCCGCGAGATTGGCCAGATCATCGGACGCGCCCCGCGTACTTGGGTGGTGCGGGTGTACGTGGGACGCGACGCCGAGACCAGGAAACGAAAGTATCTGAACAAAACAATCCACGGCGGGTTGCGTGATGCGCAAGTACACCTCAACCGGCTGCTCGGTGAGCGCGACTTGGGACGAAATCTCGATTCTTCCAAGCAAACTCTTAATCAGTATCTCGACCGCTGGCTCGAAGTCTGCGCCAAACCCAGGCTGCGAGCCAAGAGTTTTCAGGATTACGAGGGCTTGCTCCGTCGATACGTTCGACCTCAACTGGGAGTGAAACCCCTCGTTTCCGTTTGGTTCGGGGTACGGTCAGCGTGTCGCGGACTCTGGAGTGGAAGAACGGTGGCTGGCAGTTTGCCGACACCAAGCGATCGCGGAGCCGTCGCGTGATCAAGTTTCAGGCTTGGGTGATCGCCTTGCTCGAAAAGTACAGACAGGGCGTTGACCCGCAAGCCGCCAATGGCCCCGCCCACAATCTCGTCTTTGTTGCGAAGCGTGGTAGGCC